>ENA-UPAD01001066-UPAD01001066.1-bioreactor-metagenome-genome-assembly--contig:-NODE-1066-length-32110-cov-11.277180_pt1 | contig 32110 bp, 28 predicted proteins | sample MGYA00238179_ERZ772710 | MGnify/ENA primary metagenome ERZ772710 (study PRJEB29004, sample SAMN07631245) | bioreactor metagenome | isolation source: Switchgrass digestor | place: USA: Dartmouth...
GTGAAGTTGTGATGACACTTGCTGAAAAACTTAGAGAAGAAGGCTTAAAAGAAGGTTTAAAAGAAGGACTAGAAAAAGGACTAGAAAAAGGACTTGAAGAAGGACTTGAAAAAGGTCAAGTAACAGCTCTTGCGAAAACTGCACTAAAACTACTTAGCAGAAAGTTCGGCCCTTTGCCGGAAGAACTTAAATCCAAGATATCAAAATTAGATTCAGTTACACTAGAAGTTATAATCGATGACATCTTTGACTATGAAAGCTTAGATGATGTGAAAAAGTATATAAAATAAAGGCGTCAAGCACTCACTTATACACTTATTAAGTAACTGATACACAAGAGAACTGACCTTAGCTGGTTGGTTCTTCTTTTTTTAACCAGCCAATTAGGTAGGCTTAAAAAGTATTAGCTTACCTGGAGGCGTCTTTCTTATCATTATATCGTTATTTTTATCTACTCTCGGGAAACGTAGTATTTTTAAATGCTCTGAAGATGTCCTTTTTGTGCCTTAAATCAAACATGGTATATTATTATTGTTTACTGTATAATATAATTAAAAGCAATCTAAGCAGTAAAAGGATAGGCGCACGGAGGTAAATATGGCATTTAATATGGATAGCATTAAAGAGGCTTTGAAAAAAGATAAGATAAAGTGGAGTGGACATATTTTAACTAGAATGCAGCAAAGAGGAATAAAGATTAAAGATATTATAAATTGCCTTTCAAACGGAGAAATTATAGAGTATTATGAAGATGACTATCCTTATCCAAGTTGCCTTATACTAGGCAATACAGTTGATAATAAAAGTATTCATGTGGTATGTGCCTTGGAAGAGGACAATATTTGGATGATAACGGCATACTACCCGAGTAAAAGCGAATGGTTAGATGATTTAAAAACTAGAAGGAGGTAGGTACCATGAATTGCATTATTTGCAAAGCTAATTTGACAGAGGGAAAAGTAAATCACATTGTTGATTTTGGAGAAGGAATAATAATTATAAAAAATGTGCCTGCAAATATCTGCAAGCAGTGTGGAGAGTATTATCTAGATACCAAAACAGCCTTAAAATTAGAATCCATTGTGGAAGAAATAAAGAAAAACAAAGCAGAAGTATTTATTGTAAACTACAGTGAAATGGTAGCTTAATAATGGCATCAGGCACTCACTTATGCACTTATTAGCAAGACACGGCACATTAAAAGAAGAATTGATCTTAATCGGTTGGTTCTTCTTTTTTTTTTAGAAATCTGGGAATCAAAGGTTAGAAAGGAACAGCTAAATAAACTTCCAATAATAATACCTCTTGTAATATACCACGGAAAAGAAAGATGGAAAGCAAGCGCCGCTCTTAAAGAGATGAAACAGCACAGAGGAACTGACCCCTTGTGTTAAATACAAAAAACCCTTGTGAGTTTAATCACAAGGGTTTTAGATTTCTTATTTGGTGGAGCTGATGGGATTCGAACCCACAACTTCTACAATGCCATTGTAGCACTCTCCCATTGAGTTACAGCCCCATTTTAAATTAATGAGTATTATCTACCATATAAAAACTTATAGCTAAGATGCTCTCCCAGCTGAGCTATATCCCCGGAAACTTTTACAGACGCTTATCAGTATACCACTTTTGCAGGATATGTCAAGACAAAAAACCAAGTAGTCAGTTCTTACTGAACGCCTTGATATATATGGTATGGTGGGCGCGGCAGGTTTCGAACCTGCGACCTCTTGAATGTGAGTCAAGCGCTCTCCCCCTGAGCTACGTGCCCATATATGGTGGAGATAAGGGGGATCGAACCCCTGACCTTCTGATTGCGAACCAGACGCTCTCCCAGCTGAGCTATATCCCCAATTTCCAAAATTTAAGTGCGACAGCAAATTTATTATAATATAAAACGTGACAAAATTCAAGAGCCGCAATTTCCCATTTTAGCGGCGAGATTTTATTGAGTTTTGCTCGCCTCTTTGTTATATTGATGGTAAGGCAAATAATAGGAGATGAATTTCGTGAAATTCAAAGGCGGATATACTAATTACGGCCAAACTATTGGTATACTAATGCTTGACACGATTTTCCCAAGGCTCCCGGGCGATATAGGAAACGCTGAAACATTTGATTTTCCGGTGAAATACAAAATAGTTAAAGGCGCCCAGCCAAACAAAATAATGGGAATAGGTGTGGGATGGTCTTCTTACGATATTCCTGTTATAATAAAGGGGATGAAAGAAGACGCGATATTTCCGTCGGTTTTTATAGGGAACAAGCCTGACCTGGATTTGGAAATATTAAATTATGAAATCAAGGAAATGACAGAAGAATTTATCACCGAAAATCCCGACGCCAGAGCTATTGTTTTGGAATGCACTAACATGTGTCCTTTTACCCGGATGATACATGACATATCAGGCCTTCCTGTTTTTGACATAAACAATCTTGTAAACTTCATTCATTATTCAGTAAAGCCAAGAAAATATATTATTTAAATAATGGAGGCGAATGTTAAAGTGAAAGTTGGGTTAATTGGTTTACCTACAGTTGGGAAGACCACTTTTTTTAATTTACTTACACATGCAGGAATTGAGACCAGCGCTTTCCAAAGCGGAAAACTGGATGCGAATTTTGGCCTTGCAAAAGTTCCGGACGAAAGGGTGGATTTTCTAGCCGAAATCTACAAGCCGAAAAAGGTTACATATGCACAGATAGAAGTTACAGACATACCGGGCCTTACAAGAGGAGAAGGGAAAGGCGGCAACCAGTTTCTGGATAATATAAGGAAGGTGGACTGCCTGGTTCACATAGTAAGGGCGTTCAAGGACGAAAATGTAATACACCCGGAAGGCTCCATAGATGTTTTAAGGGATATAGAAAATATTAATTTGGAACTTCTTTTAGCAGACCTGCAGCTTGTGGAAACAAGGCTTGAACGAATAAATACCAGTAAAAAGATTACCAAAGAGGCCGAAGCCGAAAGAGAAATCTTGAAAAAACTTCGGGAGCCACTGGAAAATGAGATAGGAGTTTCTGATATAGAGCTTTCCGATGAAGAGAAAAAAATGATAGAACATCTGGATTTTTTTACTGCAAAACCGATGATAATAGTGGTAAATATTGACGAAGACCAGCTGGTAAACGGGTGGGAGCAAAGAGAAGAAGTAATAAAATACTGCAAAGAGAAAAATCTTCCGGTACTTGAAATAAGCGCAAAGACAGAGGTAGAGCTCAGCGAGCTTGACGAAGGAGACAGGGCTGAGTTTATGAAGGAACTGAATATAAAGGAGTCTGGAATAGATATGCTGGCAAAGGCTATTTACGAAAAACTGGATCTCATATCCTTTTTGACTGCCGGCGAAGATGAGGTCAAAGCATGGACAATAAAGAAAGGAACAAATGCGAAGGCTGCTGCAGGCAAGATTCATTCTGATATAGAGCGGGGATTTATAAGGGCAGAGGTAATCAACTTTAAGGATTTTAAAGAATGCGGCGGAAGTATGGCAAAAGCTCGGGAACTTGGAAAACTCCGGCTTGAAGGCAAAGAGTATATTGTGCAGGACGGCGACATTATCAATTTCCGATTTAATGTTTGATTTGACTGAAAAAATCCCTTGTGATATATTTATGACAAAGCAAACTCAAACGGGGTGATATTTTTGGACCAACCCGATGAAATAAAAAGGGTTTCAGTAGCTGTTATAAAGCGGCTTCCTAAATACTATGAGTGCTTGGGGAATTTGTTAAAGAACAACGTGGAGCGGGTTTCATCCCAAGAACTTAGTAAAATTTTAGGTTTTACCGCATCCCAAATAAGACAGGATTTAAACAATTTCGGCGAATTTGGCCAGCAAGGCTATGGCTACAATGTTCAGCAGCTTTATCTTGAAATATCTAAAATTTTAGGTTTAGATACAGTGCATAAGATGGTTCTTATAGGAGCGGGAAATCTTGGCCAGGCTTTGGTAAATTATGGCGAGTTTAGAACCCATGGCTTTGATATAGTGGCGGTTTTTGATACAAATCCTGCTTTGATAGGCCGTAAAATTAATAATGTCCCTATATATTCGACAGAAGAGATTGAATATTTTATTAAAGAGAACGAGATAGATATTGCGGTAATGACAGTGCCAAAAGGCGAAGCTGAAAAAGTCGCAGGTATCCTTGAAAAAACTCGCATTCGAGGCATTTGGAATTTTACACCGGTAGAAATCAAACTTGAAAATGAAGATATTCTTATAGAAAATGTGCATTTAATCGACAGCCTCTTTACTTTAAGCTATCGAATAAACGAAAATAAGCTTCAGAAAAGGCTTTTAAAGCAAAAACGAAAAATCTTTCCAAGGCCGTAGATAAACAACCGCTTATGTGATAGAATAAAGTTAATATGAAGCATAAAGAAGGTAATGGGCTTGAAAAAAACACTCAACCTCATATTAATTTTATTTATGATTTTTGTGCTTGCAGGCTGCAGCGGCAATTCACCGGGAGCAGAGCCTTCAGGTCAAGCTGCAGAACCTCCTGCGGAAAATATGGCTTTTATATATTATATAAAGTCGGGCTTTCTTGTGCCGGTAAGCTATAATATCGATGTAAATTCAGACAATTATATAGAAAAGGTCAGCACTGCCATTAATTTACTGTTTTCAGGTGATGTACCGGAAGGATTTGAAAGTGGCGTATCAGGTGCAAAGATAAATAGTTTGAATATAAATCAGGATATTGTATCAGTGGATGTTTCTCGGGAATTAACTGAACTTGCAGTAAAACAAATCGTCTATACCCTTACAGAGTGTGACAATATCCTTCATATAAATATCAGCGTAAATGGCAAACCTTTTGCAAGCATGCTGGAAAGACCTAAGTTCATAAACCCGGTAAACCCGGAGCAATACGCACAAGACAAGGACAATCTGGCAGAACTTAGTAAATACATTACTGTCTATTATACCGATAGTAACAAAAAATATTTAATTCCTTTGACTATCAAGACCGATAAAACATCGGCGGAAGACAGGGCAAAAGAAGCACTAAGATATTTGTCAGAAGGTATAGAGGGAATAGAGGGCATAAGTGTTTTTCCAAACAAAATGAAAATCAGGGAATTTCAAATAAAAGACGGAACAGCGGAGATTGACCTGGATTTAGATGCGCTTTTTGCATTTAATGATGAAGTTCAGTATGCCGAAATTGCAATAGATTCTGTAGTGCGAACCCTTACTTCTATCGACGGCATTGACCAGGTTCAGCTTTTAGTAAATGGCAAGAAGCTAGATTACGTTACGAGCAATATGAGCATTAAAGACCCGATCAAACCTGAAAAATGGTATAATAAGGTAAAATAGGAAATTCAGCGCCTTGAGAGGAAGGCTGTTTTGAGCGGTAAAGCTTTAAACAGTCTTTATTTGTCTTTTTCATATTTTACAATTTGATTACACTTATTTTTTTATAGAGGATTTTAAGCTATAGAGTCGAAGTTATTAATATGTGATTTATTATTACTAGACTAATTGCAGCTATCATAGGAGGTTTTCAAAGACATGCTAAAGAAAATATTTGCCGCAGCCGCAATCTTTCTTTTATTTATAGGCCTTCCCGCATACGCTCTTGCAGATGCAAAGCCTATCGAAATTTACATAAATGGACAAAAAGTTGATTCCGATGTGCCGCCGGTTATAGTAAATGATCGGACGCTGGCACCTGTGCGAGTTATTTCTGAAAACCTGGGGGCACAGGTTGCCTGGGACAATACAAACAGGCTGGTGAAAGTTGCCACAGCTTCCAAAAATATTACACTAAAGATTGATGATAAAAAAGCAGTAGTAGATGGGCAAGAAATCACCCTTGACGCCCCTGCCACAATAGTAAGCGACAGGACGCTGGTACCCCTGCGATTTTTAAGCGAATCCCTAGGAGCTGATGTAACTTGGGACAATGATCAGCGCAGAGTCGTAATAAACAGCGGCAAAACTAAGATAACGGGTTTTTCCTATGAAGTAGTGGATGGCAAACCTGCAGTTGTAATTACGGGAGACGGACCGCTGAACTACAGTGAAGTAAATACTGACATTGAGGGTAAGTTTGCAATCGACATTGAGGCGAACCTTGGAACAAAGGAAAACGTTTTTGATGTGGACAGTGAATTTTTAGATAAGGCGATTGCAGGGGAAATATCAGTGGATCCTCCTACTGCACGAATTGTTTTAAATCTAAAATCTGCAGCTAGTCCTAAAATAAGCAGCTCATCAGATAAAAAGAACTTGTATTTGACTTTTGATACCGTTTTAAAAGATGTGACGGCAAAGAAAGACGACGGAGATTTAAAGGTAAATATAGAAGCAGCAGACAGCTGTACCATAAATTATTTTCTCCTTTCAAACCCCGACAGACTGGTGCTTGATATCAAAAATATCAAGCTGGGAGAGAAAACCTCGGTGGATACACCGGACAACGATTTCGTAGAAAATATAAGGCTGGGGCAATTTTCCGATGATACCGTGCGCGTAGTTTTTGACTTAAAGAAGGATGCTGCTTATCAAGTAAGTCAAAACGGCAGCGATATATCGGTTGTTTTTTCTAAAATTGATACCATCACGAATATTGAGGTTACAAATCAAGGTGGAGTAGCATTTATAGATATTGATGCTGATGGCAAAATCAATTATGAATTTACCGAAGGAAAAAATAAGAAGAAGTTTAAACTTACTGCGTATAATGCAGGACTTGGAGAAGATTTGGCAAACAGCGGAACAATAAATGTAAACAATGGAGTAATAGACAGGATAGAGTTTTCAAAGATAAAAGACGGAAATGCCAGCAATCTTGAAATCACATTCTATGCTGCTTCTTACTCTACGGGGCAGCTGCTGTCAAATTCTCCATCATCCCTTATAAGGCTTGAAATGTACCCATCACAAACAGCTGCCGAAGGCCTGCTTACAGGAAAGAAAATAGTAGTGGACCCCGGCCATGGCGGCAGCGAGTGCGGAGCTTTGGCAAATGGTGTGCAGGAAAAGGACATTAATCTGGGAATTGGTCTTAAGCTTGCAAAAGTTCTTGAAGATAACGGCGCCGAAGTCTATATGACAAGAGATGATGATACATACGTGGGCTTGTATGAAAGAGCGAATATGGCAAATGATTTAAACGCCGACCTGTTTATAAGCATACACAGTAATGCCACAACCGGTTCCACTCCTTCCGGAACTGAAACCCTATATTATCCCACGGCAGAAAAGAAACTTCTTGCCCAGGCAGTGCAAAAAGCTTTGATAAGTGCCATAAATTTAAACAATAGAGGAATAGTAGAGCGCCCGGGCCTTGTAGTCACCAGAGAGACAAAGATGCCCTCAGTACTGGTGGAAGTCGGCTTCATGACAAATCCCAACGATTTTGCGCTTTTAATGGATGACAGCTTCAGACAAAGAGCCGCCGAAGGGATATGCCAGGGGATAATCGACTATTTCAGCCAAAAGACTGATTGACACCAAAATTAGGGTCTGATATGATATGTTTGATTTTTACATGTGGGGGGAGATGCTTTGTTAGCTTCAATCGGCGGGTATCTGCTGATCTTTCTTGCTCGTGTGTCTGATGTTTCCCTGTCAACCGTCAGAACACTGATGATTGTTAGAGGAAAGGGAGTCATAGCAGGCTGCATAGGATTTTGCGAAGTTATCATATACATAACCGCGCTTAATAAAGTGGTAAATAGCCTGGACAATCCTTTAAACCTTCTGGCTTATGCATTGGGTTTTGCGACAGGAAATGTGGTGGGAAGTTTTATCGAAGAAAAACTGGCAATAGGCTTGATGACAGTTCAGGTGATTACAGAACGCGAGGATCTTTGTTTACTGATTCGAAATATGAATTTTGGTGTTACAGTTTTGGAAGGCAAAGGAAAAGAAGGGCCGAAAAAGGTCCTTATTGTATCTTTACCGAGGAAGGATCTTGACAGCCTTTTGAAGGTCATAGAGGAAAATGACAATTCCGCCTTTGTTACCGTTATGGATACCAGAGCGACAAAAGGCGGATATTTTAGGCGTACCATCAAAGAAAAATAGGACTGTTGAAAGATTTAGAGAGGATGATATTTTTTTGCAAAGAGCAGATGGAAGGGCTTATGACGAAATAAGGCCCATAACTATAACAAGACATTTTAACAAATATGCAGAAGGATCAGTGCTTATCGAAGCCGGAGATACGAAAGTAGTCTGCACAGCTACGGTAGAGGATAAAGTTCCTCATTTTCTCAGAGGAAAGGGGCAAGGCTGGATAACTGCCGAGTACTCTATGCTTCCCAGGGCCACAGGTGTTCGAAATGTGCGGGAGACACTAAGACCCAGCGGCAGAACTATGGAAATCCAAAGACTTATAGGCAGGGCACTGCGGTCAGTAGTTGATCTTACTGCATTAGGCGAAAGAACTATATGGCTTGATTGCGATGTACTTCAAGCTGACGGAGGTACGCGAACGCTTTCAATAACCGGGGCGTTTATTGCTATGGCAGATGCCGTAAAGACCTTGATTGACAGTAAAACAATTGAGGCAAATCCCATTAGAAGCCATGTGGCGGCTATTAGTGCCGGCATTGTAAATGGCTATAAGATGCTTGATTTGAATTTTGAAGAGGATTCATGCGCCCAAGTAGATATGAATATGGTTATGACCGATAAGGGGCAGATAGTAGAGATACAGGGAACGGGAGAGGCATTTCCTTTTACTAGGGAAGAATTAAATGAACTGATGGATCTTTCATTTAAAGGCATCTCTGAACTTATAAGGATACAAAAACGGATACTGGAGGATATTTAGAGAAAAGGCCTATGGAACTGGTGATTGCTACAAAAAACAAAGGCAAATTTTTAGAGTTTCAAAGAATGCTGGAGGATATCCCCGTAAAGCTCATGTCGCTGGAGGATTTTCCGGAGATTGAAATTACCGAAGATGGCGCAACTTTTGAGGAAAACGCCCTTTTGAAAGCTAAAATAACTTGCACAAAAACCGGGATGCCGGCATTGGGAGATGATTCCGGCCTTAGAGTGCAAGCACTTTCGGGAAGGCCCGGGGTTTTTACGGCCCGGTATGCGGGGCAAGGGGCCTCTGACAAAGATAATATTGAAAAACTCCTTAACGAACTTAAGGATGTACCTTTCGAAAAAAGGCAAGCTGAATTTGTATGCGTGCTGGCTCTTGTGCTGCCTGATGGAAGGACCTTTATTGAGGAAGGAACATTAGAAGGATTTATAACTTTTGAGCCTGCAGGGTGCGACGGATTCGGTTATGATCCGATTTTCTTTGTCCCACAGTTGGGGAAAACCCTTGCTGAAGCAGGACCTCAAGCAAAGGATGCAATTAGTCATAGGGCAAAGGCCATAAAGAAAATGAAGACACACCTTATCAATATATCTCAAGGAGGCAAAGCTTGAAAATAGGAGTGCTTAGCGACACTCATGGTATGAAGAAGGCTACACAAAAAGTCTTGGAATACATGAGTGAAACGAATAAAGAAATTGATACCATAATTCATGCAGGCGATTTGGTATCTGATGCAAAATTTATTGAAAGATTGGGATACAAGGTATACTGTGTTGCGGGAAATTGCGATCCAATAGGTATAGCACCTGCCGAAAGGCTTATAGAAATTGAAGGAAAAAAGATTTTTCTGGCTCATGGCCATACTTATCAGGTAAAATATGGCGTAAATAAGCTTTTGGAGCGAGCAAAGAATCTTTCAGCCGAAATCGTTATATTTGGCCATACTCATATTCCTGAAAACCTAAAAGTTGCCGGAGTGCTGCTGTTTAACCCCGGCAGCGTAACTTTGCCAAAGCAAGGCGGACCGGGGACTTTCGGGATTTTGGAAATTGCCGGAAAAGATGTTTTTGCGCACCATGTGCAGGTCAAATAATGGGTTTGAAATACTGGAGAAATTATGTTAAAATTATCTTGACGCAAAAAGTTATTTAATGTATACTATAGATTGTCTCAAAGATGACGGGGCATAGCGCAGTTTGGTAGCGCACATGGTTTGGGACCATGGAGTCGGGGGTTCAAATCCCTCTGCCCCGACCATGCGGGAATAGCTCAGCTGGCTAGAGCGTCAGCCTTCCAAGCTGAATGTCGCGGGTTCGAATCCCGTTTCCCGCTCCATCTTATCAATGCGCCCGTAGCTCAGCTGGATAGAGCAACGGACTTCTAATCCGTGGGTCGGAGGTTCGAATCCTCTCGGGTGCGCCATTGTGGTGGGTATAGCTCAGCTTGGTTAGAGCGCCAGATTGTGGCTCTGGAGGCCGTGGGTTCGAATCCCACTATCCACCCCATAATTTTATCGCAAGTTATTAAATTTTATTTTTTAATGGGGCGTAGCCAAGCGGTAAGGCACAGGACTTTGGCTCCTGCATCGTAGGTTCGAATCCTGCCGCCCCAGCCAAGGGTCATTAGCTCAGGCGGCAGAGCACCTGACTTTTAATCAGGGTGTCGGAGGTTCGAGTCCTCCATGACCCACCATGCGGGCATGGCGGAACTGGCAGACGCGCCAGACTTAGGATCTGGTGGATTTATCCCATGGAGGTTCAAATCCTCTTGCCCGCACCATTTTATTACATTTTAAAATTTGCGGGTTTAATACCTCGGTTTTCAAACGCCGAGGTGTTGTTTTATTAAAAATTGTTCTTGGAATGCACAATTTTTTTATGCTATAATATAGCTAATTGCACAAATGAAAGATAAAATCTTATATTTTTTTGGCGATCGCAAGGAGGAGCATAATGAAGGTTAATCTGGAAAAGATAGAAAAAAATACTGCTTACTTGAGCTTTGAAGTAGATGCAGACAAACTTGAAGAGGCAATCGAGCAAGCATATCGAAAGAATGCTAAGCGCTTTGCAGTTCCCGGTTTTAGAAAGGGAAAGGCTCCAAGAAAGCTTATCGAAAGACACTATGGCGTAGAAGTGTTTTATGAAGATGCACTGCAAATTCTACTGCCTAAAGCTTACGAAAAAGGCATTGAGGAATACAACCTTGAGCCAGTAGACGAGCCCAAGTTCGATGTTCAGCAGATCGAAGCCGGAAAGCCGGTACTTGCTACGGCAGAAGTTGTGGTAAAGCCGGAAGCCAAGGTTAATAAATACAAAGGCCTTGAAGTAGAAAAGACTGTTTACGAAGTAACCGAGGAAGAAGTGGAAGAACGGCTCAAAATGATGCAGGAACAAAATGCACGTCTTGTGGCTGTTGAAGACAGACCGGCTCAAGATGGAGATATAGTTACTATAGACTTTAAAGGTTATATAGACAATGAGCCTTTTGAAGGCGGAAGTGCGGAAAACTATGTTCTAAAATTAGGTTCCGGTTCATTTATTAAGGGTTTTGAGGAACAAATCATCGGAATGAAGCCCGGCGAAACCAAAGACATAACCGTTACATTTCCTGAGGATTACGGCTCAAAAGAACTTGCCGGAAAAGAGGCAGTTTTTAATGTAACCTTAAAAGAAATAAAAGTAAAAGAACTTCTTCCGCTAGACGATGATTTTGCAAGTGATGTCAGCGAATTTGATACATTAGAAGAACTGAAAGAAGACATCAAAAAGAAACTTCAAGAGGATGCAAAATCCAAAGAAGAAAGATCCCTTAGAACCTCTATTATAGATAAACTAATAGAAGAAACCGAGGTCGAAATCCCTGACGTAATGATAGACCATGAAACTGACAATATTATTTTAAGGCTTGCAATAAACTTAAGGGATACCTTCGGATATGACCTTTCCACATATCTTGAGTCTACAGGCATGAGCCTTGAAGATTTGAGAGAACGTTACAAGGATGCGGCAGTGCGCAATGTAAAAACATCTCTGATATTTGAAGAAATAAGAAAAGCAGAAAATATTACTGTAAGCGATGAAGAATTGGAAGAGAAAATCAAGGAATTTGCTGAGTCTTCCAAGACGCCTGTGGAAGAATATAAGAAGTCGCTAACTCCTCAGGGCATAGCTCAGATAAAGGATATGATTTTAACAGATAAGATTTTCGATCTAGTTATAGAAAACGCTGTTATAACCGAAAAAGTGGAAGATAAAATAAAAAATGATATAATAGAATCAGAAGAAGTAAAAGATGAAGTAAATACTGAAGATGATAATTCAGCAGCCGAAACTGAAAATGAAAGCATCCCGGAGAAGACGGAAGAATAAAGGAGGTTGGTTAAATTGAGTTTAGTACCTATGGTTGTTGAGCAAACAAGTCGCGGCGAAAGAGCTTACGATATCTATTCACGGCTTTTAAAAGAGAGAATTATATTCTTAGGGTCAGCAATTGATGATACAGTGGCCAGCCTTACCATAGCCCAGCTATTGTATTTGGAATCAGAAGACCCGGATAAGGATGTGCGCCTTTACATTAACAGCCCCGGCGGTTCTGTAACGGCAGGACTTGCTATTTATGATACAATGCAGTATATTAAACCTGATGTGTCTACTATCTGTATGGGACTTGCCGCCAGTATGGGAGCAGTGCTGCTTGCGGCAGGAGCTGAAGGCAAGCGCTTTGCACTGCCTAATTCAAGAATCATGATTCACCAGCCCTGGGGCGGAGTCGAAGGGAAGGCGGTTGATATAGAAACACATGCAAGGGAAATTTTGCGCTTAAGAGAATTACTAAACGAAATCCTTGCAAAACATACGAAACAGAGCATTGAAAAAATTCAAAGTGATACAGACAGAGACTATTTTATGTCGTCAAGTGAAGCTCTTGATTACGGCTTAATTGACGAGGTGATTAGTAAGAGGAGTTAAAAGCCGGAAAGGAGTGAACAGATTATGTTTAAATTTACCGATGAGAAAGGGCAGCTTAAATGCTCGTTTTGCGGCAAAACCCAAGATCAGGTAAGAAAGTTAGTAGCAGGTCCCGGTGTATATATTTGTGATGAATGCATCGAACTTTGCAATGAAATAATCGAAGAGGAATTTGGCGAGGAGACCGAGATAAACTTTACGGATGTTCCTAAACCTCATGAAATCAAAAGCATCCTGGACCAATATGTAATAGGGCAGGAGCAGGCGAAAAAGACGCTTTCCGTAGCAGTATACAACCACTATAAGAGGATAAACTATCAGAACAAGATGGATGATGTGGAACTTCAAAAAAGCAATATAGTGATGTTAGGACCTACCGGAAGCGGTAAAACCCTTCTGGCCCAGACCCTTGCAAAAATACTAAATGTGCCTTTTGCCATAGCTGACGCTACAACTCTCACAGAGGCAGGCTATGTAGGCGAAGATGTGGAAAATATCCTCTTAAAGTTGATTCAAGCAGCGGACTACGACGTAGAAAGAGCAGAAAGGGGCATCGTCTATATTGACGAGATAGATAAGATAGCGCGCAAATCCGAGAATCCCTCTATAACCCGGGATGTATCCGGGGAAGGCGTGCAGCAGGCCCTACTAAAGATATTGGAAGGTACGGTAGCCAGCGTTCCGCCTCAGGGAGGACGCAAACATCCGCACCAGGAATTTATCCAAATAGATACTACCAATATATTGTTCATATGCGGCGGTGCCTTTGAGGGTATCACCGATATTATTCAAAACAGAACAGGTAAGAAGTCTATGGGATTTGGAGCTGAGATTCACAGCAAGAAGGATATGGAGGTAGGAGAAATCCTGCAGCAGATAATGCCGGAAGACTTGCTGAAATACGGCATGATACCTGAGTTTGTAGGTAGGCTTCCCATAATTGTGACACTTTCCGCCCTTGATGAAGCTGCGCTTATAAAGATACTGACAGAACCAAAGAACGCACTTGTCAAACAGTATCAAAAACTTTTTGAAATGGATAACTCGCAGTTAGAATTTACTGATGAAGCCTTAGAAGTTATAGCAAAAGAAGCCATAAGAAGAAAAACAGGAGCAAGAGGCCTAAGAGCAATACTTGAAGAAGTTATGATGGATGTTATGTATGAACTTCCATCGAGAAGCGATATTGCAAAATGCGTCATAACTAAAGAAGTAATACTCAATAGAGATGAACCTATTATTGTTACATCAGATAGAAAAAAGGGCAAAAAGAAAGAAGTAACGGCATAAGTGAATAGAACCTAAAGGGGCGGGCAAATGCTGTCGCCCCTATTTTATTGCGAAAATTTGCCGTTTCAGTTATAATAAAATTAAAAGAATAGAGAGCAAGGGTGAGAGAGGAGATTTGCCATGATGGTCGTTTTTGACCCTGAGATAGAGCACAGGGTTATGGTCTGCGTAACGCCCCAAAAAAGTTGTGAAAGATTGATAAAGCGAGGCGCTGAAAGGGCGCGTGAGTGCAACGGCCAATTCGTAGTAATATATGTAAATAAAAAACAAGCCCTCAATAAAGACTTGAAAGATCATAAGATTTTACTGGAGCTTTTTGAGCTTGCAAAAAAGCTGGGAGGCACAGTTTCCATCCTCACCGGCGAAGAAGTATATACAACACTTGCAAACTTTTCGAAAGAAAATAAAATCACACATATAATCGTGGGTAAATCCTTAGGATCTGCTTTTGATGCGCAAAAAAGCGGTGAAGTCATAAATCCGCTGCGCAGCGCTGTTGAAAAAAATGGAATTACAGTAGAAGTCGTAGACTGAGATTTTGGCGAATATTCAGGCACACCTTGTTTATTCGCTTATTTTTTTTACATTAAAAGAGGATTTAGCAGTTTGAAGTTGAAATAATATATACTAGATTACTCGATTTTGCGACAGGAGGATATGAAATGGATGACTTTATAAAAGCTAACGAAGAGGAACTTGTACAAGCTGTTTGCGATATCATAAAAATAAAAAGCGTAAAAGAAGAGCCAAAAGAAGGCATGCCCTTTGGAGAGGGTCCGGCAAAAGCTTTACAGTATGCCTTAGGTCTTGCGGAAAGCTTCGGCCTTGAGACTAAAAATCTTGACAACTATGCAGGATGGGCGCAGCTGGGAAGCGGAGACGAAATAGTCGGGGTACTGGTGCATCTTGACGTGGTGCCGGAGGGCAGCGGTTGGACCTATCCCCCTTACGGCGGCGAAATATGTGATGGTAGAATATATGGAAGAGGCGCCATCGATAACAAAGGGCCTGCCATGACAGCGCTTTTTGCTTTAAAAACACTTAAAGACGCCGGAGCAATCCTTAATAAAAGGGTTCGCGTAATTTTTGGCACTGATGAAGAAAGCGATTTTGAATGCATGAAATACTATAAAACTCATGATGAACCTATAACCATGGGATTTTCGCCAGATGCTTCCTATCCCATAATAAACGGTGAAAAAGGCATTTTAACGTTTTCTTTTGCCGCATCCCTTGAAAGCAAAGAAGAGGGTGACGGCATAAAAATACTTTCAATAAAAGGCGGAACCAGACCTAATATGGTGCCGGATTATGCAGAAGCCGTGATATTAGGCGATATAGATGAAGTCAAAAATGCTATTGATACTATAGGTAAACAAATAGGAGGAAATTTTGAGGTAGCCCAGGAAGGCGACAAGATAATCATAAACTCCTATGGCATCTCTGCCCATGCCAGCAGACCCGAGACCGGCAAAAACGCCATTATGCTGCTTGTAAGGCTTCTTGGAAGTATGAATATATGCGGGCCAAAGGCCTCTTTTGTAAGATTTTTAGATGATAAAATAGGTCTTGACACAACAGGATGCGGTTTAGGTGTAGATTTTAAGGACGAAATCTCAGGTCCCCTTACACTAAATGTGGGCATCGCTGATATAGAGGCAGAAAATGCCGCAGTCACCATAAATATTCGCTATCCTATTAAATATACCGGCGATATGGTAATCAGTGAAATTAGAGAACATACTCCGGAGCCTATACAAATTACCGATATTCACAACAAAGAGCCCCATTACGTGCCAGAAGACAACATATTAATACAAAAGCTGAAAAAGGCTTATGAGAAAGTTATCGGGGAAAAAGCCTACTGCTTTACTATAGGCGGGGGCACATATGCCAGGATGTTTGACAACTGTGTGGCATTTGGTCCCAGCTTTCCAGATGATGAGGATTTAGCACACCAGAAGGACGAATACATAAAAATAGACACATTATTTAAAAACTTACGTATTTACACATATGTGTTAAAAGAGCTTGCCGAATAAGGCGGCGGGCAGGCTCCTATGCGCAAGGAGGCATATAAAAATGAAAGTAAGGAAAGTAGACGACCCATATATCGACCAACTTTTTGAGGCCATATTGCTTTTGGAAGACAAAGACGAATGCTACCGATTTTTTCAGGATATATGCACGGTAGGAGAACTGCAGGCCATGGCCCAGAGGCTGCAGGTTGCAATCATGCTCAAAGAGGGCCGCACATATACCGATATTGCCGAAGCCACAGGAGCCAGTACTGCCACTATAAGCCGCGTAAAGCGTTTTTTGCACTATGGTTCGGACGGCTACAATCTTGTACTCGAAAGACTTGAAAAGTCGCGTAAGCAAGAAAATTAACGTGGTCGTCACGTTTCTTTTTTATCAGGAGGTTTTCAATGAATTTTTTAGATAATTTAAATCCGCAGCAGAAAAAAGCGGTTACACATACAGGAGGGCCCCTCTTGGTTCTTGCAGGAGCAGGCAGCGGCAAGACTAGAGTTCTTACTTACAGGATAGTTTATCTTGTAAATAATCTTGGCGCAGACCCCAAAAACATAATTGCTATAACCTTTACAAACAAGGCTGCTCAAGAAATGAAAGAAAGAGTAAATTCAATGCTTCCCCAAAGCGATGACATACTAATTAGCACATTTCACTCCGCTTGTGTACGGTTTTTGCGCGGGGATATCGATAAGCTGGGTTACAAAAGAAACTTTATAATTTTTGATACTCAAGACCAGCAGGCACTTATGAAACAATGCCTTAAAGCGCTGAATATCGACGACAAAAAATTTCCGCCTTCCGCAGTCCTAAACTATATAGGAAGGGCAAAGGATCGCCTAATGGAACCTGCAAAATGCGTAGACAAGGCAGAAAACTTTCGTGAAAGCACCATGGCAAAAATATATATGCTCTATCAAAAAAAGCTCCACGAAAACAATGCCTTAGATTTTGACGATATCATAATGAAGACCGTAGAGCTTTTTAGGACATTTCCACAAGTACTTGATTACTACCAGAATCGATTCAAATATATCTTGGTCGATGAGTATCAGGATACAAACATGGCTCAGTATGAGCTGATAAAACTAATGGCGGCAAAGCACAGAAATCTTTGTGTTGTAGGTGATGATGACCAGAGTATATACAGCTTTCGGGGAGCCGATGTTAGAAATATATTAGAATTTGAAAAAGACTTTCCCGATGCGACAGTAATAAGACTTGAGCAAAACTACCGGTCAACCCAAACCATCCTGGATGCGGCAAACGAAGTTATAGATCACAATTACAGCAGAAAAAAGAAGAAGCTTTGGACACAAAACAACAAAGGCGAAAAAATCACCCTGGCAGAACTTGATAATGAGCTTGAAGAAGCGTATTTCGTTGCTTCAAAGATCAAAGAACTGACATTTGAAAGCGGCATGAACTTTAAAGATATAGCGGTGCTTTATAGGACTAACGCTCAATCTCGAGTTTTGGAAGATGCTTTTGTGAAAACCGGTATTCCTTATAAGATAATCGGTGGATTAAAGTTCTATCAGCGAAAAGAAGTAAAGGATATCTTGGCATATGTAAGACTTGCAGCAAATCCCTCTGATGATGTAAGCCTTACAAGAATAATAAATGTCCCGAAGCGAGGAATAGGAGAGGCTACAGTTGCAAAAGTGAGAGCTGCGGCAGAAGAAAATGGAATGAGCATATTTGATGCCATAAAGAATATAGATGAGCTGCCGATTTCGGCATCTATTAAATCCAAGCTTTCTAAATTCCTTGCAATGATAGAAGACTTTATAAACACCTCAAAGGAAATGAGTATAGCAGGGCTAATGGAATATATTCTAGAGAAAACCGGCTATATGAAAGAATTAGAAAACGAAAACACACCTGATGCAATAAGCCGTGTAGAAAACCTTCAAGAAATGATAGGCGCCGCAAGAGAGTTCGAAGAAAGAATGCCTGATGCTCATCTGGAAGATTTTCTAGCAGAGCTTGCGCTGGTATCTGATGTGGATAATATGCAAGATGAAGAAAATACAGTGGTTTTAATGACACTTCACAGTGCAAAAGGATTAGAATTCCCAGTGGTATTTTTGACGGGAATGGATGAAGGCATATTTCCCCATTCCAGGTCACTTACAGAAAGCAGCCAGTTGGAAGAAGAGCGCAGGCTTTGCTATGTAGGTATTACCAGAGCAAAACAAAAGCTTTATATAACAAGGGCATGGAGCCGAAATCTCTACGGCAACACCTCTTATTACATGGCATCAAGGTTTTTAAAGGAAATTTCACCGGAGTATTTAGATACCGGTGAAAGCAAAGAAGAAGAGAGCAAACCTGCCAAATCTTATTTTAAATCTGGCGAAGTTTACGAAAAGCCCAAGCCTGTGGGAACATTAAAACCGGGCGATAAGGTAAAGCATGCAAAATGGGGAGAAGGCGTAGTTGTTGATATAGAAGGCATGGATGAGGATGCAGAGGTTTTCATTAATTTTCCTGATATAGGCGAAAAGCACCTTATTTTAAAGTATGCGCCGATAACCAAGGCATAAATCGGAAAAAGGAAGGGTGAATCTTTTGGACATAAAAGAGGCCGAAAAACGGATAAAGGAACTGAGAGAGCAAATCAACTACCACAACTACCGCTATTATGTGCTGGACAGTCCTGAAATTACCGATGCCGAATATGATAAACTCATGAGAGAGCTAATTGCCTTAGAAAAAAAGTTTCCTGAACTTATAACCCCTGACTCACCTTCTCAGCGAGTGGGCGGCGAGCCCCTGCCTTATTTTGAACGTGTAACTCACAGGGAGCCCATGATAAGCCTTGCCGATGCTTTTGACGAAGGAGAGCTTCGGGATTTCCACAGGCGGGTTACAGAAACAGTAGGCGATAATGTAGAATATGTAGTTGAACTTAAAATTGACGGCCTTGCAATTTCCCTTACCTACGAAAATGGCCTTCTTGCGACGGCAGCCACCAGGGGAGACGGCATAGTAGGTGAAAATGTAACTCAAAATGTAAGGACAATAAAAAGCGTGCCTCTTCGGCTTCGGGTACCGCCGGAGAAGACGCCTGCCATAATAGAGGTTCGAGGCGAAGTTTATCTTTCAAAAGAAGGCTTTAAAAAGCTTAATGAGGAAAGAGAGGAAGCAGGACTTGCGCCCTTTGCAAACCCCCGCAATGCGGCAGCAGGTTCCATACGGCAGCTTGACCCAAAAATTACTGCTCAAAGACCCCTTTCCACCTTTATGTATGCCCTGGGATATGTAGAGGGAATAGAATTTACCACACATCTTGAGGTACTGGAATATTATAAGGAGTGCGGTTTTAGAGTAAATGAACATATAAGGCTTTTTAATAATTTTGATGATGTAGTAAACTATTGTATGAGCTGGCAGGAAAAGCGGCATTCACTGCCCTATGAAATAGATGGTATGGTGATCAAGGTAAATTCCTTAGAATTCCAAAGGATACTTGGATCTACCGCCAAAACACCCCGTTGGGCCATAGCCTATAAATTTCCAGCGGAACAAAAGGAATCTGTAATCAAGGATATCATTGTAACAGTTGGAAGAACGGGAGTTCTAACACCTAACGCAGTGCTGACTCCTGTGCGGATAGCAGGCTCTACCGTCAGCAAAGCTACATTGCACAATGAAGACTATATAAAGGAAAAAGATATACGGATAGGCGATCATGTCATAGTTCAAAAGGCAGGAGATATTATTCCGGAGGTCGTGGCAGTAATTAAAGAAAAGCGAACAGGAAATGAAAAGGAATTTAAAATGCCGACACATTGCCCGGAGTGCGGAGCTGAAGTTATAAGGCTACCGGATGAAGTTGCATATAGATGTACCGGCGTTGCCTGCCCTGCCCAGATACGCCGGCGAATTATACATTTTGCATCAAGGGATGCCATGGATATCCGAGGACTGGGGCCTGCCATTGTTTCACTTCTTCTTTCTGCAAATCTCATAAAAGACCCCTCTGATTTATATTTTCTAAAGAAAGAAGATTTGGTTTCGCTGGAGCGAATGGGTGAGAAATCCGCAAGCAATCTTATTGAAGCGATTCAAAACAGCAAAAAGCAGCCCTTGAACCGGCTTATATATGCACTGGGCATACCCCTTATCGGCTCAAAAGCAAGCCTTACACTGGCACAGGAATTTAAAACGATGGACAGACTTCAAAATGCCACGCACGAAGAGCTGACACAAATTCCTGAAATCGGGGACAAAATGGCTCAGAGCATAATTGCTTTTTTTGCGCAAGAGCAGACAAAGCGAATGATACAGCGGCTAAAAGAGGCCGGTGTAAATATGACGTATGAAGAAAAAGCCGGTCCAAAGCCTCTTGAAAACCTTACATTTGTCTTAACCGGAGCCCTTGAAAAATACAGCCGCGCCGAAGCCCAGGCCATTATTGAAAGTCTTGGAGGCAATGTGACAAGCAGTGTCAGCAAGAAAACAGATTATGTAGTAGTTGGAAAAGACCCCGGATCAAAATATACCAAAGCATTGGAACTAGGAGTTAAAATATTAAATGAAGAGGAATTTGAAGAATTAATTTCGAAGGCTAAATAAAAATTGCGGGAGGGCGAAGCTATGAAAGAAATAGAACTTAAAGAAGAAGTTGTCCGCACTGCCAAGAAAGCGGAAGAAATCGGTTTGTTCAAACATAAATCCGGCAATGTCAGTGCGATTGACAGGGAAAAAGGAGTAGTCTACATAACTCCTTCAGGGATATCAAGGCAGGAGCTCAGAAGCGATATGATTGCAGCAGTAGATTTGGAGGGGAATATAATCGATGCCCCTTATAAGCCGTCTATCGAAACTCAAATGCATGTTAGGGCATATAAGATTAAAGAAAAGGCATCGGGAATCGTCCATTCGCATTCCCGGTACGCCACGCTTTTTGCCTGTATGCCAAAAGAAATTCTGCCTGTTACTGTTGAGGCGATTCATTACGGCGGAAATATAGTAGAAGTAGCGGAGTATGCCCCGCCGGGCACTTGCGATCTTGCTGAGTGCATGGAAGATGTTATGAAGGATTCTGATGTGTGTCTTTTAAAATACCACGGGGTATTAGCCGTAGGCCAAACCCTGGAAAAAGCTTTACTCAATGCCATGTATGTGGAAGAAGTTGCGTTTTTATATTATCATATGCTGGCACTTGGACAAACAGAGTTCATGCCAATAAATCTACTGGAAAACCTTAAAAATGGCTAGGCACAATACCAAGTAGTTCACTTAAAACATTAAGACCTTATACAGTCAGCTTGAAAAAAGCGACTGCATAAGGTCTTTTGTTTTATAATACTATATTCAAATGGTAGGTTTTGTGGTATATAATGTTATCTGAAAGATATTGAATACTTTTATAAGGCAGAAAAGATATGCAACAACAAAATCTTCAAATAATTTGGTACAAAAATTGCATAAAATGTGTTAAGAGAGAAGAAATTCGAAAGGTGGTGAATTTGTGGAGGATAAACTTAAAAAACTTATTGAATCGGAAGACAAGAAAAACCCCTATACTGATGAACAGTTGGCCGATATGCTTAGTATGCGAAGAGATGCGGTAACTACGCTGCGAAGCGAACTTAATATTCTGGACTCTAGGGAACGGCGCAAGCCTTATCTGGTGCGGGAGATAAAGGAGATACTATCAAAAAACAAAGATATATCTAACCGGCAGCTTACCAAAATTATTCAAGAACGAGGTTTTGAAGTATCAAGATTTCTTATATCTTCTACAAGAGAAGAAATTGAAAAAGAATCGGGTGGTTTTGACAGGAAAGAAGAAATGACGGAAAAAGGCCAGAAGGAAAATTTTCAGAATACACAAAAATCGCGATATCCTGAAGAATCAACAGCCTTTAAAAACATAGTGGGTTCTGAAGGTAGCTTAAAACCCCAGATTCAGCAGGCTAAGGCCGCAATTCTCTATCCGCCCCATGGACTTCATACATTAATTTTAGGACCCAGCGGAGTAGGGAAAAGCAACTTGGCAGAGGCTATGTATGATTATGCGGTGGAGGTAGGCGTTCTCCCTGATGGTGCTCCTTTCGTAATCTTTAATTGTGCAGATTATGCGGAGAACCCCCAGCTTCTCTTATCTCAACTTTTCGGCCATGCGAAAGGCGCATATACCGGGGCGGTAGGTCCGAAAGAAGGTTTAGTGGAAAAGGCCGATGGTGGTATTTTGTTTTTGGATGAGGTCCACCGTCTGCCCCCTGAAGGCCAGGAGCTTCTTTATTACCTTATGGACAAAGGAAAATTTAGGCGGATGGGTGAAACTGAAGTTGAACGAAGCGCAAATGTGCTGATAATTGCAGCAACTACCGAAGATATAGAATCTGCTCTGCTTTTGACTTTTAGGCGAAGAATACCGATGATTATTGAACTTCCGCCGCTTTCAGCAAGACCTCTTGATGAAAGATACGAGATTATCAGAAATTTTTTTAGCCAGGAAGCAAACAGGATAGGTGTTAGGATAAAGGTGACCCAAGAAGCACTGAGAGCTTTACTTCTATATGATTGCCCGGGAAATATCGGGCAGCTTAGAAGCGATATTCAGGTGGCGTGCGCCAGAAGTTTTTTGACATATGTAGGCGACCAAAAAGACTATTTAAAGGTTGATTTAATTGATTTGCCGGCACATGTTCGAAGAGGACTGCTGAAAATAGAAAGCCGAAAGCCTGAAGTGGAGACCTTTTTAAGAGGGGATTTGCTGGTAGTACCGGGCAAGATTGATATTAAGGCAGGGCCTAAAGACAATCTATATGAATTACCCCGCGAAATCTACCAATACATCGAGGAAAGATTTCAGGAGCTTGAAAACCAAGGTTTAAAACAGGATGTAATAAACAGGGTAATTGGCGGGGAGCTTGAGATAAAATTTCAGCAATTAATAAGACAGGTTGAAACCAGCCATCAAACCCTTGCAAAACAGGATTTGGTAGGAATAGTCGGACAAAAAGTAGTAGATATGGCTGAGGAAATTACAAAAATTGCGGAAAAACGATTAGGCAAAGCTGATGAGCATTTGTTTTACTGTTTGGCTATTCATTTAAGCGCAACTCTTGAAAGAATTGAGCTGGGAAAACCCATTGTAAATCCACAGCTTGAGAAAATTAGGAATGAATACAAACTGGAATACAGTATAGCCGAAGAAATGGTAAAGCGTGTAGAGATATTATCAGGATACAAACTGCCGCCTGACGAAATCGGATTTGTAGCAATGTATATCAGGACTGTTACAAAGCCTATGGATATGAAGAGGGGACGGGTAGGCGTGGTAGTTTTATCCCATGGCAGGGTGGCCCAAGGAATGGCTGATGTTGCCAACCGGCTTTTAGGCGTAAATCACGCAGTAGGTATAGAGATGTCCCTTGATGAAAAACCTGAGTCAGCACTTGAAAGAACTATTGAAACGGTGAAAAAGGCAGATGAAGGAAAAGGCGTGCTTTTGTTAGTGGACATGGGATCTTTGATAACATTTGGAGAAATAATCACTAAAAGAACCGGAATTCCCACAAAAACAGTGGGCAGAGTTGATACAGTTATGGTTTTAGAAGCAACGCGCAGAGCGATTCTACCGGATGCTCAGCTGGACGAAATTGTTGAAATAATCGATAAAGACAAGACGGGGCTGGGGAGATTTGTGCCGCAAGATTCAGAGCCAAAAGAAAAAAGAGCTATTATAACGTTGTGTATAACGGGAGAGGGAACTGCGGTAAGGATAAAAAGACTTATAGAAAAAATGCTGCCGGGTATTGAGGAAAAAGCGGAAATCATCCCTGTTGGCATCGCGGGAGATGAGGATGTCTTGGAGAAGATCAAGAAATTAAAATCGGAATACGATGTGGCTGCAATTGTTGGAAGTATAAACCCTCATGATAATTCAACACCGTTTATTTCGCTGGAAGAAATAGTGGATGGCAGTGCCGCGAAAAAATTACAAAATATTATTGGAGGCAATTTGCCGCTAAAAAATATACCGGTCGATGTTAAAATCCATTCTCCCCTTGCAGATGTTATACGTGAGGAACTTATTTTAGTGGAACCTGATTACAGCAGCAAGAATGAAGTTTTAGATGGCCTTGCTGACCTTCTCGCCAAAGGCGGATATGTTAAAGATGGATTTCTCCTGGATATATACAAAAGGGAAATCATGGGACCGACCCTTATAGAAGGAAAATACGCCATTCCCCACGGAAACCCTGAAAACGTCATAAAGCCTGCCATAGCCATAGCAATATTAAAGGAACCCATAGATTGGTGGGAGAAAAATGCGGTAGATTTAGTTTTCATGCTGGCATTAAATGAGGAGTCAAAGGAAACATTTGATAAATTTTATGAAGTATTATCAAGATTAGGTTTAATTTCACAAAAAGTAAGATTAAAAAACGACCCAACAAACATTAAAAATTTTTTTCTGGAAGTTTTATTGTAAGCAAAAACTACCACTTTGTATTGGCATGAAACTTGCATATAAAAATAGTATAGAATGCTATTTTTTATGTAGTCATAAATCTAAGTAAAATTTTGTAAATTACAAACTTAACTCATCTAAATTTTTAAAATATAAGTGAGGTGTATATAATATAATGAAAGCAATGATTTTGAAAGGGCCCATGGACCTAGCTTATGAAGAAGTGCCAGATCCTATATGCCCAAATGATGGTATTGTAATCAAAATAGATGCATGTGGAATATGTGGTTCAGATTTAAGAACATACCAAGGCGACTCACAAGGTACAGTATATCCATCTATTTTAGGCCATGAAATAAGCGGTACAGTAACTGAAAGTAATAATGGTTGCTTTCCAATTGGAACAAAGATATCTGTTGCTCCTGTTGTTCCTTGCGGAGAATGTTGGTATTGTAAAAGAGGAATAGAAAATCTATGTGAAAACTTAAGAATGATAGGTATTGGAAGAGGAATACCGGGAGGCTTCGCAGAATACATGAGTTTACCTGGCGATATCTTGGCCAAAGGGTGCATTAATGTTATTGAAGAAGGAGTTGATAGTGTAGAGGCTGTTTTATCTGAAACCGCATCATCTTGCCTTAACGCCCAAGAAAATGCGGGTATAGGAATGAAAGATGAATTGGTTTTAATTATTGGGTCTGGAACGATAGGGTGTTTACACTCAGATATAGCTGAACTACGCGGAGTAACAGAAACGCTTATTATAGATATGAGTGCTGACAAAGTTAAAATTGCACATGAACAAGGATTTAAGAATGTTTTAAATCTTGGAAGCAATAGCAAAGAACTGAAAAACATGGTTTTTAATAAAACAGAAGGACGAGGGGCAGATATTGTAATTTGCGCATGCCCTTCAGGACAAGCCCAAGCAGATGCGCTAAATTTAGTGAGAAAAAGAGGAAAGGTGATCTTTTTCGGTGGTATTTCTAAAGGAACTTTGGTTCCGCTAAATACTAACTTGATTCATTATAATGAAATAAATATATATGGAGCTTCAGCATATACCCCAATAATCAATAAAATGGCCTTTAATTTGATAAAAAACAAAAGAATAGATGCAAAAAAGTATATTACACATAGATACCAGCTGAAAGATTTAAATCTAGCTTTTGATGAAATGAAAAGAGGGCTTATGATAAAAGGTGTAGTTATTCCATGAGTTAATATAAGTTTGTGTGCAATTTCCGAAAGCATTATTATTGAAATTACCTAAAATCAAGGGGGCTAAAAATTGAACAAACGCAATGATTATTTTCCAATGCAAGAAAGCCTATTATGTGAAGACTATGTTGTAGCAACTTACCTTCTTAAAGTTCCAAAAAGTGATAGCTCTTTAAAACATGCTATAGAAATAGCGATTGATCAAACTACCGGTACTTGGACTCCTGTTCCCGAAGAGACGGAAGAGGTTAAAATTGGACATCGAGCGAGAACAATCGAGGTACATGAAATATCTAATACAGATAGCGAAGATTACAAATCATGTATAATTAAAATCGCTTTCCCACATATTAACTTTGGCCCATCTTTGGCTATGCTTTTTAGTACGGTGATAGGCAACAATTCCTCAATGGGCTATATAAAATTGATTGATTTGACTTTCCCAGAAAAATACGTAAAAAATTTTAAAGGTTGCAAGTTTGGTGTTGAAGGAATTAGAGATATATTGAAAATTTATGATAGGCCATTGCTGTGTAATATGATAAAGCCATGCACAGGAATTCCGCCAGAAACCGGTGCAAAGCTTGCTTATAAAGCTGCAGTAGGCGGAGCTGATATGATAAAGGATGACGAATTATTGGCGGATACGGAATTTTCTCATATTCAAGAAAGAGTATCATACTTTATAAAAGAACTTAAAAAAGCTGATGAAATAAAAGGTGAAAAAACACTCTACATGTTAAATATAACTGACAGTCCAGATAAAATGGTTGAACATGCACTAAGGGCTATAGATGCGGGAGCAAATGCATTGATGATAAACTATCTAACTGTTGGATTTGATGCTGTCAGAATGATCAGCGAAAATAAAAACATTCAAGTTCCGATATTAGGCCATTGCACAATGAGCGGAGCACTGTCAGCAGCTGCTTATCAAGGAATCGATATAAGCTTACTTTTAGGTAAAATTCCTCGAATGATGGGTTTAGATTCAGTTTTGGTTTATACACCTGGTGGTCGATTTTTATTAGAAGAGGATAAATATGTTCAGATTGTAAATGAATTGCTACAAAAATTTTATGATCTAAAACAAGTTTTCCCATTGCCAGGAGGTAGCATCCATCCTGGAACAGTAGAATATCTTGTTAACTTGACCGGTAAAGACTGTATTATATCAGCAGGTGGAGGCATACATGGCCATCCCTATGGTCCAACAGCAGGAGCAAAAGCAATGCGACAAGCTATAGAATTAGCGATGACAGATCCCTCGAAAAGAGGAGAAAAAGAAAAAGAATTTAAGGAATTTCAGGTGGCAATTGAAACATGGGGCAAGAAAACCGTTTAATTCAGCTATAATAGAAAGGTGAAAAAACGATGAGTGAAGAAATTGGGAATAATAAGATAATTGAATTATTTAAAATAATGAAAACTATAAGATTATTTGAAGAAGAAATGGAAAATCTATTTAAGAAAGGTTATATACGTGGATCAGTGCATTTATACATTGGTCAAGAAGCCATAGCTGCAGGAGTATGCGGGGTTCTAAATAAAGAAGATTATATAGTTAGCAATCATCGAGGTCATGGCCACTGTTTAGCAAAAGGAGCAGATCCTAAATATATGGCTGCTGAACTTTTAGGTAAAGAGAGAGGTTATTGCGGTGGAAAGGGAGGTTCGATGCATATTACTGATTATGAATCAGGTGTGCTTTGTGCAAACGGAATAGTGGGAGCTGGCTTGCCTATTTCTGTAGGAGCAGGCTTAGGGTTAAAGCTAAAGCAACAAAAAAATGTCGTAGTATGTTTTTTTGGAGATGGAGCATGGTGTGAAGGCGTTTTGCACGAAAGCTTAAACTTAGCTTCGATTTGGAAACTTCCAGTAATCTTTGTATGTGAAAATAATGAATATGCAATCTCGACATATTACAAAAATTCTATTGCTGCGACTAATTTATCTGATATTGCAAATACGTATGGTATAAAGTCTGTTATAGTGAACGGCAATAATGTAATAGAAGTTTTTGATGCAGCAAAAAATGCACGTGAAGAGATAATGTATGATTCCCAGCCAATTTTTATCGAAGCTAAAACTTATAGATTGCTTGGCCATTATATAGGAGACGATCAGAATTATAGAAATAAGGAAAACGTAACAGAGAAATGGAAAAATGAACCATTAGTAGTTTTTGAGGACTGGATCAATCAGAATCATCCGGATTTAAAAGATTTTTTAAAAGAAACTGAAGAAGAAGTTCAAAAAGTGATAAAAGATGCTGTTCAATATGCAATTGATTGCCCTTATCCTAAAGTAGAAAGCGCGACAACACATGTATTCACTTATGGCCCTGCCTGGGAGAGGAGGAATATTTGTGAGAGAGATTACAGTGAGACAAGCAATTAATGAAGCTATTCGAGAAGAAATGCAAAGAGATGAAAGAGTTTTTATATTGGGAGAAGATATTGCATCATATGGTGGTGCTTTAAAAGTGACATCTGGTTTATATGATGAATTTGGGCCAGAAAGAGTTAGAGACACTCCTTTAGCTGAAAATTCTATTGTAGGAGCCGCAATAGGATCTGCAATGATTAATATGAGGCCTATTGCTGAGATAAGTTATATTGACTTTACAGCGGTCTGCATGGATCAAATTATAAATCAAACTGCCAAGTGGCAGTATATGACAAATGGAAAGATTGAACTACCTTTAGTTATTCGAACACAAGGTGGAGGGTATAGAGGCAACGGAGCCCAACATTCACAAAGTTTAGAAGCTATATTTACTCATATACCTGGATTGGTTGTTATAATGCCTTCAACGCCTTTTGATTTTAAAGGATTATTAGTGAGTGCCATAAGAGACAATAATCCTGCTATATTTATTGAGCACAAGCTACTTTATAATACAAAAGGTTTCGTTCCTGAAAAAGAGTATAGCATTCCTTTTGGCGTAGCAGATGTAAAAAAAGAAGGCAATGATATTACTGTAATAGCTACAGCATATATGGTAAAAAAAGCATTAGAGGTAGCAAATGAATTTAGCAAGCAAGGGATTGACATAGAAGTTATTGATCCAAGAACACTGAATCCTTTTGATTACGAAACTGTTTTTTCATCTATTAAGAAAACACATAGAGCTGTTGTTGTTAATGAGGCTTATACAACAGGAAGCTTTGCACGACAAATAGCATCTAAAATAAGCGAAGAAATTTTTGATGAGTTAGATGCTCCAGTTTTGTGCGTAGGCGCATTAGATGTGCCAATACCTTACTCTAAAGTACTAGAAGATTATGTATTACCAAGTAATGAAAAAATTACTGAGATTATAAATAAGGTTCTAGATTATTAACTTGTAACTAATTACTCAAGTTTTTAAAGTTTACCAGAGGGAAGGTGTGATAAAGAGATGAATGTAAAGATAATAGGGCAAATTTTAGAGGGCGGTTCTAGAGATAAAGTCATAAAGCTTATGATAAATGAACTAAAAAAAAATAATCTAGTTGATGATGGCTATGAAAATGCTGTGATTCAAAGAGAGAACGAATTTCCAACTGGCCTTCCCACTGTACCCATTCCTATAGCAATGCCCCATAGCGATCGAAAAAATGTTAAAAAATCGGCGATTGTAATTGCAAAATTAGTTAATCCAGTTATTTTTAACAGAATGGATAAACCATCCGAGGAAATTGCTGTAAAAATAGTTATTTTGTTAGCAATAAAGGATGATGAGGAACAATTAGAAATTATTAGGCAATTAATGTCCATAGTTCAAGATAGCCAATTACTTGTTAAGTTAAGTGAGCTAAACTCTGCCGAGGAATTAGCTTTAATGCTTGAGAATCAAATGAAACGTGCTAACATTTCTAATGAGGTCTCCTGATGCCAATCAATTTTAATGAGGTAAATTGATAGACTATTAATTCTATAATAAAAAGAAAGGAGGTTAAAAATTATGAAAAAGCGTGTAGTTGTAGTTTGCGGGGCAGGATTTGCTACATCAACTGTTGGCGAAGATCAGGTAAAGAAAATATGTAAGGAATTAAATATTGACGCAGAGATTTTAAAAAAACGTGTTACTGAACTTAAGACAGCTGATTCTATGGGAAATATTGATTTGTATGTTTTAATGACACCGGTTTCGGTGAAATTAAATGCACCAGCGGTAAACGGCGTTGCTTTTATATCTGGAGTTGGTAAAGAGAAAGTCATTAATGAAATAAAGCAAATTTTACTACAAAATAACCCAAAAGAATAATGATTAGCTAAACGTTTATATAATCCTCAAAAAAATTAAGAGGGAGGGTGTTTATCAATGGCTACTCTAAACAATGTTTTTATGTGGATAACAGGTCTTGGCGGAAGTGGTATATTAGCAATAGCCTTATTTATTCTAGGAATGATATTTGGTGTTGGAGTAGGAAAGTCGTTAAGATCAGCTCTAACATCGGCGGTAGGCTTTATAGGCTTAAACCTTGTAGTAGATTTGCTTACTAGTGTTATGGGTCCAGCAACCACTGCAATGGTTGAAAGGCTTGGATGGCATTTGGACATCGTCGACGTGGGATGGGGATTAATTGGTATGGCCTGGGGTAATCCAACTACAGTTTTTGTTATAGCAACTGCAATTGTTTTAAACATTATTTTACTGCTTACTGGCTTCACAAAAACATTAATGATAGATTTTTGGAACTACTGGTCTTTTTGTGCAGCTGGTGCTCTTGCATATGGAGCAACTGAAAATCTCTGGTTCAGCGTATTGGTTGCAGCCATATACATGGCAATTTCTTGGAAAGTAGCTGATATAGTGGCGCCTAATTATCAAGAGTTTTATGGCATGCCAGGTGTATCTTGGCCAACAGGGGCTGTTATTCCCACTGCAATCATAGGCATTCCAGTAGTTAAGCTTATTCAAAAAATACCTGTTATAAAAGATATTAAGGCTGATCCTGAATATATACAGGAAAAATTTGGCGTATTAGGTGAACCGGTAATTGTGGGTTCAGTTTTAGGTGCTCTTATAGCATTTCTAGCAGGCTTTAGCGTTCAACAAATGATAATAACGGGTCTTCAAATGGCGGCGGTTATGGTTCTAATACCACGTATGATAGCGGTTTTGATGGAGGGACTGCTTGCTATAGCAGGTGCGGCATCTGAATTTACTCAAAAGCATTTTGGCGGAAAAGAAATCTGGATAGGCATAGACGCCTCAACTATCTTAGGTCATCCAGCTACTTTATCTGCTATACTAATTATGACGCCGTTGGTTACTATAATGTCTGCAATTCCTGGTAATAGATTACTTGCTACGGCAAGTTTAGTTGCTATACCTTGGTTTATAATTCCTGTTACATCTTATGCAAAAGGAAACGTTTTACACATAGTATTAGCGTCAATCGTGATCTTTGCTTGTTATTTTTGGGTAGCAACAGCCATGGCGCCATGGCATACAAACCTAGCTGTAATTACCGGCTTTAAAATTCCTGAAGGTGCGAGGTTAATAGGAAGCCTTTCTGAAGGCGGAAATCCTATAACTTGGCTACTAATTACTATAGGCAAGAAACTGTTTGGGTTATAAATTACTAATAGCATTAATTATACTTTTTATCTAGTAGACAAAATAGTTATTGCAATTTTAGACAGGGGTTTCTTTAAAGCTGAAATAATTTTTAAGAGTTTTAAAGAAACCCCTCTTATAGCGCAATAACTAACTAAGCAAGGAGGAGACAAATTGGCTATTTATATTACTATGCCAAAACTAGGTTTAACTATGGACGAGGGAACAATTCTAAAATGGTATAAAAAAGAGGAAGACTTTATTAAAAAAGGCGAACCTTTATTTGAAGTTGAAACAGATAAAACTAGTATTACAGTGGAATGCGAAGAAGAGGGTTATTTAAAGGAAATCTTAGTCAAAGAGGGACAAAGTGCACTAGTTGGAGCACCTATAGCAATTATTGGAAGTAAAACTGAGGACATTTCCGAGATTACACAAAACTTAAAAGTTACTACAAAAGGTAATGAAGCTAAGACTGAAAAAGAAATTATTGATGATACTAAATTATTATCAAATGAAATATTAACATATGAAAATCATTTGAAAGATAGAAGAGTAAAAGCAACTCCTCGTGCAAGAAAGATAGCTGAAGAATACGGACTAAACTTGGCTGAATTTCATCCTAAACGTCAATCAGGTAGAATTGTAGGAGATGATATTCTTGAATATGTTCAAGCTATTAAAAAGCAGGGAGAGATTTTGCAAGAGTCTAATTTAAAATCTGCTACGCCTGAAAGAGAAGCAGAGCAAGCAAAGCAAATAGATAAGCAGCTTAAACCTGCTGAGTTTACTATAAAA
>ENA-UPAD01001067-UPAD01001067.1-bioreactor-metagenome-genome-assembly--contig:-NODE-1067-length-32102-cov-151.537835_pt1 | contig 32102 bp, 21 predicted proteins | sample MGYA00238179_ERZ772710 | MGnify/ENA primary metagenome ERZ772710 (study PRJEB29004, sample SAMN07631245) | bioreactor metagenome | isolation source: Switchgrass digestor | place: USA: Dartmouth...
CCTTCACGGTCAGTTCCAACTACAATGAGATTCCGAGTCTGGAAGCGACGCTGACGATCGACAAGGCGACACCGGCGGTGCTCTGGTGGCCCACGGCAGGAAGCATATATGCCGGACAGAGCCTTTCGGAAAGTGTCTTGAGCGGCGGAAACGCCAGCGTATCCGGCGTCTTCGTCTGGAAGAACCCTGAAACCGTGCCCGCTCCGGGAACAAATTCCTTCGTCGTCCGGTTCATTCCGACAAGCAGCAACTATCTGGCATTGGAAAAAGAACTCTCCGTTGAAGTAATCCAGCTCACCGTCACCTTCAGGGATGACAGCGGGGACAGGGTATTCAACGTCGATTACAACTCGACGCTTTCCCTTTCGGAATTCCCGGAAGTGACTCCGAGACTGGGTTACGAAGGAAGATGGGACGCAACATCGGACATCACGGACATCACTTCGAGCAGAGTGGTGCTCGCCGTCTATGATTTGATTAACTACACAATCACCTATGACCTTGACGGGGGAACGGTGAGCGGGAACCCCGCGACCTACACGGTCATCTCTGATCCGATCCAACTGGGCAATCCGACGAAGGAAGGTTACACCTTCATCGGCTGGACGGGAACGAATCTTTCCGAACCCGCTCTGGAGGTGGTCATTCCCACCGGCTCGACAGGGAATCTGACTTTCACCGCCAATTGGCAAGTTAATGAATACAGATTCAAGGCGTCTTCCGTTGCTGAAGGTAGAGGAAGCGTTGCGGTTGTTGTTGCAGGGGATCCCGGATATATAAACGGCGGTCTCGTGGAGTATGGCGCTTCCGTCACAGTCGAAGCGATTCCGGCAACCGGCTTCACTTTCATCGGCTGGTATTGGGGCAACAGCCTTGAATCGAATGACGCAATCTATGTCTTAACCATGCCCGCTTCCGACTTGGAACTTGTGGCGAGGTTCGTTCCTCAGAGCGACATCCGCTATTGGGTTGAACATTACCTCGAAGGTCTTGACGGTTTCTATGAACTGAAGGAAAGCAAAGAGTTTTACGGAGAAACAGACAGCCATGTGGAAGCGGAAGTGTTGGCTTTCATCGGTTTCACCTTTAATCCCGAGCATGAAGATTCCCTCTTGGAAGGGGCGATCGCCGGTGACGGAAGCTTGGTTTTGAAAGTCTACTATAGCCGGAACACCTACAATGTTACCTTCGCCTTCAATAACGGCGAAGATGACCTGGTCATTCAAAAGAAATTTGAAGAAGAGGTGACCCTGCCGGAGGTTTCAAAGCCCGGTTACACGTTCCTCGGTTGGTTCTACGGCGGAGCATATTACGACGCTTCGTCAACCTTCACCCTGCCCGCTTCCGATGTCAAATTCACGGCGGAGTGGGAGATCGATGATTTCACGGCTTCAATCAGCGGCTATTCCGGACCGGTCGTCTACGGCGAGGAGGTGGTGCTGCAGGCGGAAGCCGTCCACGGTTTGAACAATTTCACTTACAAGTGGTATAAAGACGGAGACTTGCTTGTCGGCGCGGAAGAAGCGACCCTTGTATTGACCGATGTCGTCCAGAGCGGTTATTATACCGTCGTCGTCACGGTCAGCGACGGAAGCCAATCGAAATCCGCCTCGGCGGGCGTCGAAGTGGTAATTAACAAAGCGAAATATGACATAAGCGGGGTCTCTTTCCAGGGTCTGACCGTTCCTTATGACGGGACCCCCAAGACGCTTGAAGTCAAGGGAGAATTGCCGGAAGGAGTAACGGTGAGTTATCAAATCATCGTTGACTCCGGCGCCCTGACGGACGGACAGGCGCTCAACGCCGGAAGTTACTGGTTTGTTGCCCACTTCAGCGGCGATTTCGCCAACTATGAAACGATACCCGTCATGTCCGCGACCTTGAGGATTTTTCGCCGGACTGTGGAAATCGAATACAGCGGTTTCTCGGGTCTGGTTTATGACGGCTCCGAAAAGATTGTTTATGCGGAAATCAAAAACAAGGTCGCGGGCGACGATGTGGCGCTGACAATGACCGGAAACAAGGCTGTCAATGCCGGAAGCTACAGCCTGGAAGTCACGGGCCTTGAGGGCGAAGACAAAGAGAATTACAGGTTGCCCGATTCCGGATTGTGCCTGGATTATACAATCCAAAAGGCCAAGATAACCGGGGTTTCCTTCCCCGACGGCAGTTTCGTTTATGATGGCGAAAGCAAGGAGCTTGCCGTTGACAACCTAATTACGCAGTACGGGGATGTGTTGGCCGTCGTCTATTCCGGAAACGGAAAAACCGCGGCCGGGACTTATCAGGTCACCGCCCAACTCAGCCATCCCAATTACCATACCTTGGTTCTGGAAGCCGAATTGGTGATTGAAAAAAGGCATGTGACCATTAAAATCTTCGATCAGGAAAGCATATATGGCAATCCGATTGCCGACGTGCTTTGGGTTGTCTCCGAGTCAAGCCCCTTCACTTTGATCCCGGGCGATGACCTCAACATCAGAATCTCGGAGGCTCCGGGAACAGGCGCCGGAAGTTACCCGCTTTCCGGAACCTATGAGAATCCCAATTACACCGTTGAATTCATATCCGGAGTGTACACCATCAGGCCGAGGCCGATGAAAGTCGTCATCCACAATCAGTCGGCCATATATGACAAAACCGAACCGCTGGTCGACCAGACGAAATGGACTTATGAGGACACTTTCGGCTATCAGGACAATCCGGAAAGTCTGCGGGTGTCGCTCTTCAAGGAACCCGGTGTCGATGCGGGGACATACACAATCCATGGCTCCTGGGACAATCCGAATTATGCCGTGGAGTTTGTAGAAGGGAAGTTTGAGATTAGGAAGCGGACGCTGACGATTGAATTCCTGTCCGCCTCGCTCAAAACAACCTACAACGGCCTTCCCCAGGTCCCCAAGACAAGGGTGAGCAATGCCATCCCCGGCGATGAGATTCTCGTCCATCTGAGTTTTGACGGTTCACCGGTTGCCCCCCGGAACGCAGGCAGGTACACCGTTTCCGTTGTGGGCATTTCCAATCCCAATTATGCCTACACGAAGCCCCAGGATGTCATTTTCGAAATCGAGAAAGTAAAATTGACGATAATTGCCGATGCGGTTGAAAGTTTTTTGAACGAACCTGAAAAACCTTTGACCTATAAACTCTTCCGGGACGGCGTCCTCTATGAACTTCCCGCAGGCGACAGCGTCGAAATCGTATTGAGGCGGGAAGGAAACGGTGAAAAAATCGTCGGGAAGCAATATCTGATCGAACTGGTGAGCGCGGTTTTTGTGGACGGGAATGAAGGAAGAAACTATGAGGTTGAATACTTTCCAAGCAACTACATCTTCATCGGAACTGATGTTGAACTCGCTTTGGGCGCCAATACCTTCGTTTATGACGGTTCCGCTCAGGAAGTTCGGGTCATAAGCGATCCCGCTCTTTCGGACGATGTCTTCGCCTATCATTTCTTCCATAACGGCGAGGAGATACCGGCAAGTCAGGTCGTAAACGCCGGAATCTATCAGGTGCGCGTCTATTTGCAACCCGATTACACCAACAGCTTCTATCTTTCCCTGGAAGGAACCTATCGGGAATTCATTGAATTTGAATTCGAAATTGAAAAGCGCGACATCAGCGCCGCCATCCAAGTGCTTACCACGCAAGCCCCATACACCGGAAGAAGCGTCGAACTGATCGAGGTCGCTTTCAACGGCTTCGACGAAGAGATCACTTACGTGTGGAAGGGTGAGGACGGCGAAGACATTGAGATCCTGGAAGCGGGAAGCTACCGGATCAAAATCGTGATTGAAGATGAAAACTATCGGGGCGAATCCGAGGTCTTCGTCTTCACGGTCCAAAAAGCCAAGAATTCCAGCCGGCCCTCCATCTCGGCGGACGATGTTTCCGCAACCCCCTACTCTTTGGAAATTAAGTCCATCCCCGGAGCGGAATACAGCCTCAACGGCCGGACCTGGCAGGACGGAAACAGTTTTTCCGGGCTTACGGACGGCAGGACTTACATCGTCTATGTTCGCTATAAGGAAAACAAGAATTATCTGGCTTCGGACGCAGCTTTGTTGGAAGTTTCTACCGATGGTTTCTATGAATTTCTTGCGGAAGTTGATAAACTCTCCGACAACCCACTTGAAAATTATAGTATAATAAAAGAAGCCGAAAGATTGAGAACATCAATCGATGAAGAATATGAGCATTTATCCGGCGAAGTGCGGCTTGCCCTTCAGAGGCTGGAAGATGCGAAAGCGGAATACCGCGCTTTCGTTGAAAGAATGGCCGCGGATGTTTCCGCTGTGAAGAAGGCGGCAGCAAGCCTCGCCCTGGTCCTGACGGCGCTGAAGGCCTTGGCGGTTTTCGGAACCATCCTGATCGCCGGCAGGCTGAGGAGCCTGATTGTGAGGAGGTAACATGATGAAGATAAGACAGATTCTGGTTTTCATATTCCTAATCGGCATCTCCCTGGTTTTGAGCGCCTGCCGCGACGGAGCCATCGACATTGACACTTTCGCCTCCAGCGTTGCCTTCAAAGGCAACGCCGGAGCGCAAGGTTACGAACAAAGGATTGAGATGAAATACGAAGGGACGACGGTCTACCTCGAGACCAGAACCCTCGAAGCCGATGGAGAAGGTTACAAACTCACATCGAAGGTCCTGCTTAAGCTGAATGATCTGGAAGAAGAAGTACAATTCCGCGAGGAAGAAGAACGCGTCGAGAGGTTCACAAGTTTCGAAAACAACCTGGGAATCGACTTCAGGAAAGAATACTTCCTCGACGGGTATGAGATACGAACGGAGGAAGAGGTTTCCGTCTTCACCGGAAGAGTGAAAGCGGAGGCCGGAAAACTGTTCATGAAGGACGAGGTTTTCGCAGGGACGGACCTGGAAGTGACCGTCACGATCGATTCTCAAAACCGCCGTTTGAAGGCGATCGTTGTGACTTTTGTAACCGCAAACGGCAGTCAAGCCCGAATAGAAACGACAATCAATTATTGAACAGGGGTGTTTCCCCTTCTTACAAGAGAAAGGACAGTATCAGAATGAAGAATCACAATATCCTAAGCGTCAGGAATCTTTCCAAAAAGTACGGGAAAAGCCCCAATTACGCCATTCAGGACATCAACTTGGAGTGCGAAAGAGGGGAAATCGTGGGTCTGCTCGGGAGGAACGGAGCGGGAAAATCGACGCTGATCAAATGCATCACCGGGTATCTCGCTTTCGAGGAAGGATATATTCTGATTGACGGATATGACATAAAGGCCGAACCCGTGAAAGCGAAAGCCTGTTTCGGGTATGTTCCCGACAACCGTCCGACGTTTGAAAAAATGACGGGCATGGAGTACATCCATTTCATCGCTGACATCTTCAAGGTGCCGGCCTCCGTCAGGGAAGAAAGAATCGCGGAACTGCAGGAAACCTTTGAACTCGGCGACAGCATCTACAATCTCATTTCCTCCTATTCCCAGGGCATGACCCAAAAAGTCTGCTTGATGGGCTCTTTGATCCATATGCCCGACCTTTGGATATTGGATGAGCCCTTGAACGGACTGGATCCCCAGGTTACCAAATCCCTTCGCGAGTATATGAAGAAATACAGGGAGAAGGGGAAAACCGTTCTCTTTTCCTCCCACAATCTCGACGCGGTCCAAAAAATCTGCGACCGCGCGGTGATCATCAATGCCGGGAGGCTCGTTGAGACTTTGGATGTGCAGAATTTCAAGGACTTGAATCCGGAAATGAGTCTGGAGGAATTCTTCCTCGACCGTTACGGTGATAAGATATGAGCGCTTTCGGGGTTCTGCTGAAGAAGCAGTTTCAGGAATGGCTTTACTTCTTCAAGAAAAGAGGAAAGAAATTAGATTGGCTGGGCTTGATCACTTCCGTGATTTTGACGGCTTTATTGGTCACGGTTTTCCTGCTTGTCTTCATCACTTTCATAAGGACCTATACCAAGGTAAGTTACCAAGGCGACGGGTTCCTCGAAAGGCAGCATGAGATCCTGACCATCACCTATTCCCTAATCCTCTTTTTCAACATCATCTCCGGGGTCAGGAGCATAGAGAACAACATTTCTTCGGCGGTGGATTTGGAAGTGCTGATCGGGCTTCCGATCGGCAGCCAAACCCTCTTCCTATCGAAGATCGTCGGCATCTTCTTGAACCAACTTTTCAATTCACTCCTGTTCATCCTTCCCATCAACCTGGTTTTTGGAATCCTGACTGAACAGAGCCTTTACTACATTTTGGTGTCGCTGTTGATCTGTCTCATCGTCCCCGTCCTATCTTTGATCATCGCCGCCTTTTTGGCCATCCCTTACCATTATTTCCTGCGTTTCATCAAATCCAGGTTCGTTCTCCTGACCTCCCTTTTCACAATCCTCATCGTCGGAGCGTTCATGGTCTACTCCTGGATTCTGAAGGTGATTCAGGGATTGCTGGAAACCGGCGTGATTAAATTCATCTTCGACATGAAAAGGATCAGGTTGATTAAGACCCTGGTTTCCTACCTCTATCCGGGAAATCTCCTTTCCGGGATCCTCCTGAGGAAGAACGCCTGGGGGGCTTTGCTGATCATCCTTGCCTTCATCGGGATTGTCGGCACCGGCGCCTACTTTTTGATCAAGAAGTTCTTCCTTCGGATCACTCAGGGGAAACTCGAAAGCAGCCGGAACGTCTTCAAAAGGAAGCGCAAGTATCGGGAAAAAGGATTGATCCTGACGCTCATGAACAAGGAGTTCGTCAACGTCCTGAGGACTCCGAACTATTCCTTCCAATATTTCGCGGTCACTTTGACGGTCCCCTTGATGGTCTATACGACGATGAGTTTGACCGCAAGCCTGATCACGAAGGCGATCGGTTTGCAGTTGGATTTTGAACTGGCTTTCTTCATCATCATCATGTTCAACTTGCTGACGAACACCTTCTGCGCGACGAACATCAGCCGTGACGGCAGGATGTTCCAAGTTCTGAAAACGCTGCCGATCGGGCACAGGGAAATCATCCTTTCCAAAGTGCTTTTCTCGGCTCTGGTTTCCTTCGCTTCCATCTTTTTCACGGTTCTGGTGATGATCGTGGCGGGTTACATCACCGTTTTTGAAGGCCTGATCATCTTCATCACGACGGCCCTATTGTCCCTGTCGGTCATCTTTTTCGCAACCCGCAAGGACCTGAACCGTCCCCGTTTCCCGACGGGCCGGAACCAGGAAATCAAGGAGGAAACGGGTACCGTCTCCCTGATCGTTTTCATGGGGCTGCTGTCATCGCTCGTGATTGGGGCTTTGATTCTTTTCGCAAGAATCCTGGTCACCTTCCGAAGGAGTGAAGCTTTCGGGACGCATCTCGCCACCGTTTCCGTGGTGCTCCTGTCCCTGCTGATCTTCGGTCTCTCGCTTTTCTATCTCTTCTTCGGTCTGAAAAAGAAATACTATGAAACGGAGTGAACCGGATGAACAAGAAAATAATGATTTTGATCATGGCCATACCGCTGATTCTGCTGTTCTCGATTTTTTCAATCGTGAACACGGCGTCCTTGGCGGTGGACATTCCCGTTTCGGAAGTGGAACTCAGGCTCCTCCATGAGGGCGAGGAAAGCGAAGCTCTCACTTTGGATCTGGCGAACTACCTCCACCCCGTATATTTGATTTCGGAAGTAAGGCCGGACAATGTTCCGGAAGCGAATAAAAAAGTCAACTTCAGTTTCGAGTTCCTGGAAGAGCAGGAAGGAAGTCCGGAAACGGTCCTCGAACTGGTGGAAGAAAAAATAGTCTACGACGGACTGGAAAGATCCGTCCATCGTCTCGTTTTGAAGAATGTCGGAAAGGTGAAAATCAAAGGGAGCGCCGGGAATTACTCCGACAGCGTGCTGGTGGAGGTGTACAGTTCGAAGGCGTTGGCGATTGCATCCCTTGCCGCGGTCCACGTCAACGGCGAAAGCGTCGATTTCAACGACATCGCCGCGGGAGACATCCTCTATTTCCGGGCCAATGTCCATCCCGACAATGTCGCGGACAAGACAGTGACCTGGGCGAGCAGCAACGAAAACATCATCAGAATCGATCCGGAAACCGGGAAGGCGCGCGTCCTTTCCAGCGGCCAGGTCACGATTTCCGCGACCCTCCGCTCCGGTTATCCTGAAAACCACTCCCGTTCGGTTTCAATCAATGTGCGGAAACCGGAGTCGGTTTCCGGTATCACGATTGAAGGGTCGGAACACCTGGAACGCAATGTGTCCCTGCTCAAAAGAGGGTCCGCGGTGGAATTCACCGTGGAAATCGACATCGCCCAAATCGAAGAGAGTTATCAATTCAAGCGCAACACCCAAGGGATGATTGAAGAATACTTCGTGGTCCGTTATGACCAAGAAAAGGTCACCGGCCACCAATTCGCGCTCCTGGAAGTGGGCGCAGGCTACAGGAAATACTCCTTGATCCTTCAGCTCGCGGAGGATTTGGATTCGGGAGCCGTGGAGGTCTTGATCCGGCCGAATGTGGTCGCGGAAGAGAGGGATCCTGAAGACATCTCCGCTTGGGATTGGGCGAAGATCACCATGGATTTCATCAATCCCGAAGATTTCACTTTCCTCTGGCAGGGCTTTACCGGAATAGTCACAAAGGGGACCGTCGTCAATTACTTCGTAGATGCGGAACCCGACTATCTGGAAGGAATCGTTTTTGAATTCGATTACGACAGGTCGCTCCTGCTTGCCCAGGGTGCGGGAAGCAACAGCATCCGTTTATACACCCGCCAGGCCGGGACCGCCTCCATCACCGTTTCCGCGAAACTCCTCGACTCCGGGTTTACAAGCCTCCTTTGGAGCGAAACCAGGGAACTCAGGATCATCGATCCCTATGTCAGCCTCACCTTGGCGCAGAATGCGAAAACGTGGGGATTGGCGGATGATTTCGCCTTCGCTAGCCATAAATTGGTGCTGGGCAACTACCAGAAAGCCTATTTGAACCTCAAGACCAGTCTTGAAGGCTATAAGGAAGGGAAGAAGGTCACCATCGAATTTGCGAAACTCGGGTGGACTTCGAGCGATCCCAGCATCGCGACGGTGGAAAACGGCGTCGTGAACATTCTGGGCGACGGGGTTGTCACCATCACGGTATACGATCTGGATTCCAAGGCTCTTGCCGATCTGCTGGGAGACCCGAGCAAAACGGTGAAAGCGACGCTTAAGATCAGGGCGGTCGAAGGCTGCAACGTCTACGACTACGACGAACTCAAAACCGCGACCAAAGACGGCCAAAAGGTCGTCCTCCATTCCAACATCATGCTCGGTGAAGACAACGTCGTCCTCCATGAGGACGGAACATTTTCAGTTTTGGCCGATTGGAAATCCCTCTTAAGTAGCCAAACCTTCAAAACTACCGCCGATTGGACCTATTATCAGAATCAGGGGCTTCCGCGTCCGGAACTCTATTACATCATCGAATTCAAGAATGACGTCTACGGAAACGGATACAGGCTCAATGCCCATTACATCACCACCACATATGCGCAGGACAGCACCAAGGCGGCATTCCTCGGACCCTTGAATTTGGTCGCCTTGGGCGATTACGCCTCCGTCAAGGCCCAGGACAATGTTTCCTTTCTCATCCGGACACCGGGAATCATAATTGATAATGTGGAACTGGCGGGTTGCAACGACGTCGCCGATTTGACGCACCTGAATCCCGTCGGAACGACCGTGGAAGTGATGGCCGACGAGGTCTACATCACCAACAGTTATCTGAAGAACGGCAGGACTGTGCTCAGGGTTTTCGGTGAATACCGCGAAGAAGAGCACAATTATCAGACCGCTCTCGCGCCCGTGGCTTCCGAAAGCAGGGACAAACCAATCCATGTCCATCTTGTCAGTTCCATCCTTTCCAATGCGCGGGAGTTCCTGCTCAGGGCGGGCACGAATGAACGCATCCCCGGAGACATCGGCGCCTCCACCGAAAGGGAAGCCTTCGCCAAAGCCTCCCCGTACCTGCTGAAAGCCGATGGAGTTTCGAAATACACAAACAATAACAACCCCACCGACCTTGCCAACCTGGAAGACGAGTACTTCGTGAACACCTATGTGAAGACTTACATGCGGGTCAAGGACTGCCTCTTCAACAATTCCGGGCTGTTCGCGATCGGAATCGACAGCAATTTTTCCGGGCCGACTTTGGACGGCCTGAAATATGGCCCCTTCGATTTCAAGAACGACTTCAAATGGGAAAACATTTCCGGAACGAGTTTCGTCACGGTCCTGAAGCTGGAAGGGGAAATCAAGATTCACGATTGGAAGAACATCACCCACATTGACAGTTCCTCCTTGATCGAAGTCGGAAACGACGACACCTATAGCCAGCTTCTGAATTTCAACATCGCGGACATCCTCCAATCCTTGTACAGAGTCGCCAATGACCCCGTGCTCTACAGCGCTTTGTCCGAATATCAGGTATTATTGGATATGTTCATGAACGTGATCACTCCCTACGGGGGCGTCGATCAATCGGGCGAGCAGAACCATTATGTCCACGGAGGAATCGCCTTTTTCGGAGGCGGGAGGAATTACAGCGTCCTGGTTACGGAAGAAAACGAAAGGACCAATCTTTATGGCTTGAAAAACTATGCGGTGAGCATTCCAGAAGTCCGGGATCTGCTTTCTGCCGCCGGATACCCAAACGCCAGGCTTTACGATCATCTTCCCTATGCCTCAGGCGAGGAGAAATTCAATTTCTTCATGTACAGTTCCGACTCTGTTTTCGGGCCCGATGACCAACTGACGGCGCCGAAAACGGTCAAAAGGTGCAACATTGACGAATTGGAAAGATAAGCACAATCATATCGAGGTAAAACCGGTCTGGTCGCCTTGGCCAAAGCCGGTTTTACCTTTTTTCATTTTCGTCCGGCCCCCGGAAATATCGCCATTGCCGGACGCATATATAATACTGGTGACAATTTTGAAATACTTCGGAACCGATGGGATCAGAGGGAAAGCTTATGATTTTTTGAACGCCGACCTGGCATACAAGGTCGGTCTGGGTTTGCAAGCTTTGGATTGCAAAGAAGCCATCATCGGGAGGGACACGCGTGAATCGGGGAAGTTCCTCGAAGAAAACCTCGAGAAAGGCGCGGTCGCTTCAGGAATCAACGTCTACCGCGCGGGAGTCGTTTCGACCCCGGAACTTTCCTATCTTTCCAAACGCAAAGGCATTTTCGGAATTATGATAACGGGGAGTCACAATCCCCATCACGACAACGGCATCAAAATCTTCAAGGCTGGGAAAAAACTGTCCGAAGCCGAAGAAGCGGTCATCGAAGCTGTAATTGAAGGGACCAAAGCGCCGGAAGAGGGTGTTCCTTTCGGAAAGGCGGAGGATGCCGAAGATTGTTTTTCGGTTTATTGTGAAATCTTTGAGGAGATAATTGTTCCGACTGATTTGCGGATCGGGCTGGATTTGGCGAACGGAGCGACCTGCAGCACCGCGGAAAAGATTTTTAAAAAGATTACTCCCAATGTTTTCGTCATCGGAAACAATCCCGACGGCTTCAACATCAACCGGGACTGTGGGTCGATGCATCCGGAAACGATCGTAGAATTCGTGAAGGAAAAAGGACTCGATTTAGGTTTCGCTTTCGACGGCGACGGGGATCGGATCCTGGCGGTGGACAGCGCCGGCCGCGTCTTCAACGGCGACCACCTGATCTACATTTTCGCAAACTACCTGAAAGAAAAGGGCATGCTTGCAAAAGAGGGGGTCGTTCTGACCAAAATGAGCAACCTCGGCACGATCAAAGCCTTGAAGAATTTAGGAATCAAAGTGGTTTTGACGGACGTCGGGGACAAATTTGTCTTCGAAGCGCTTGAAAAGCATGGTTTCGTCCTCGGCGGGGAACGCTCCGGGCACATCATCAACCTGAACTTGCTGGAGACGGGCGACGGGGTTTTGAACGCCGTCTATTTAACAAAAATCCTTGCGGAAAAGCAGGAAAGAATGGAGGAGCTTGTCAAGGAAGTGGAAATGTATCCGGAAAAGACCTGCAACCTTCGGGATGTGAAAAAAGAGGTGTTGCGGAATGAGGGTTTCCAAAAACGGCTGAAAGAGATGCAAGCGGAACTCGGAGAGGACGGAAAAATCATCGTCCGCCCTTCCGGAACCGAGCCTGTCATCCGCATCAGCGTCAGCGCCGCTTCCGAAGAGCGAGTCCAAACCTACCTCGACGAAATAGTCGGTTTATTGAGGAGCATCGAGGAAGCATGAATTATGCCATAATCCTGGCCGCGGGCAAGGGAACGCGGATGAAAACCGAACTTCCCCAATGCGCCTATCCTTTGATCCGCAAACCGATGGTCGCCTATGTGGTCGAAAATGTTTTGGACTTTTTCGATGAAGTGATCGTTGTCGTCGGTTATAAGAGGGACACAATCAGGGACATTTTGGGGGATAGCGTCCGTTATGCGGTCCAGGAAGAACAACTGGGAACCGGGCACGCTGTGCTTGCCGCGGAAGGGTTGGTCGAGGATCTTGAAGGGAATTCCCTGATTCTTTCCGGAAACATGCCGCTTCTGGATTCGGAAATCATCGTGAAGGCTTTTCAGGACCACATCAACCGCCGTCATGATCTGACGGTTCTGACGACCACCATCGAAAACCCGCAAGGGTACGGGCGCATCATCCGAAATGAATCCGGGTTCTACCTGGAGGAGATTGTGGAAGAAGAGGAAGCAACGACTTTGCAGAAGCTGATCAAAGAGGTCAACACGGGCGTGTACATTGTCAAGAACCATCTGCTTTTTCCGGCCTTGAAAAAAATCACGAACGACAACGTCCGCCAGGAATACTACCTCACGGACATCGTAAAAGTGATGCAGCGGGAAAACTGCGTGATCGGCTCCTTCAGCATCAAAGACTCCATTAAAGCGACGAGCATCAATGATTTATATACCTTAAGCGTCGTGGAAGCGAAACTCAGGCATGACATCAACCGCGAACATATGCTGAACGGGGTGGCGATGATCAACCCGGAAACCATCACCATCGGCCATAATGTCATCATCGAAGAGAATGTCACGATCCATCCGAACACTTACATCACCGGGAACTCCATTATAAAAAAAGGGGCGATCATCGGCCCGAACACGGAAATCCACGAAAGCATAATCGGGGAACGCGTCAAAGTGAGGCATTCCCTTGTTTACAACTCCATCGTCAATGAAGATACAACCATCGGACCCTTCGCCCATTTGAGGGACGGCGCGAACATCGGACCGCGGAACAGGATCGGGAATTTTGTGGAAGTGAAGAAATCGAAAACCGGCTCCAACACAAAAGCGGCGCACCTTTCCTACATCGGGGATGCGACCTGCGGTTCGAATGTCAATTTCGGCTGCGGCTCGATTACGGTCAATTACGACGGCAAGCAGAAATACCAAACCTTCATCGGCGATGACGTTTTCATTGGTTGCAATGTCAACCTGATTGCTCCGATTAGGATAGAAGACAACGCCTTCATTGCCGCCGGTTCAACCCTGAACAAAAATGTCCCCAAGCATTCTTTGGCCATCGCGAGAGCCTACCAGGTCAACAAAGAAAACTACCTGCGAGACCATGACATCCATAAATTAAGGGCAGAAAAGTTAGATTCCCTCAACCCCAATGCTGCGCAGGCAAAAGAATGAACACTCGATTCTTCGAAAACAAGACATAAAGAAAAGGTCTATGGGAAACTCCTTTCTGTGGAATCCCATAGACCTTTCTCGTAAACTGCTACATTTTATGGGAAAACTTTTTTTGGTTTCAGGAAAACCGTTTTTTCGATCTCGAAGAGACTTTTCAGCGTCCTTTCGTTGTAATCCAAAAAAACGACAAGGTTTTTTACATTAGGATTCATTTCAACAACCTGTTTAAAAAAACCTTTTTTCCATTATCTATTCTTGTCGATTCCTTTCCTTTTCCGATATTTGCTTTTATTTAATCAGAGCAAATGCTAAAATTCGTTCAAATGATAAAAACCTGTGGAAATCCTTTTAATCTCATAAAAAACCTTGGTTATATTCGCTTTTCTAAAGGCCATTTCTTATCAGGTTTTATGCATTAACAAACATTCTATTCTAAGGAAAGGAGAAGTATTATGGTAAAAGCACTTAGGGGCAGAAAAGCTTTTACGCTCACGGAATTGATTGTTGTGATTGCCATCATTGGCATTCTTGCTGCGGTTTTGGTTCCTGCCATAACGGGATATGTTAAGGAAGCCAAAGTTAGTTCCGACGTCCAAGAGGCAAAGGCCATTTATAATGTTTTTAAAACTTATAAGCTTGAATATGAAGAAGGCTTGATTGACGAAAACCAGGATTTCTTTAGTTATTATTATGAAATAACAGGAGAAAAATTAGTTGGAGATAAAACAAAAGCAAAAGCATCAGGAAACAAATTTTGGTTTTGCACGCAAGGAGGCAAGGAATATGAATACACTTGCATGTTTCCCGGCGACGGCCTCTTTAGTGACGTAATGGCTTTTGCTGAGGTCCTGGTTTATAAAGGACATTATTATACGGTGATCAGTGCAAAAACCGGCGAAGTGATCAAATCCGGTTTAGAAAGCGATCCGATTTTGGTTGGAGGAACTGAGGGGTAAGATTATGAAGGGAAAAAGAAAAAAAGGTTTTACCCTGACAGAACTGATCATTGTCATAGCCATAATCGGTATCCTGGCGGCGGTCTTAATTCCTTCCATTTCCGGGTATATTACCAAAGCCAAGCGGGGAAAGGATGTGGAGTTGGCCGGTAACATGACGACGGAAGTATCGCTCTACTGCACCAAAAACGGCGTCAACATGGGCGATTTAACGGGTGTGGATGTAAGATCGATTCTTTTATTCAATGACAATGATTTGGAGCCGAGAACAAAAAAATGGGTTTTTGTTTTTGACAGAAACTCCAAACAAGTTGTTGTCAGAAAAAGTTGGAAATAACTTTAAATATTACCAAAGCATTGACATGGCAGATAGTTTGGAGGAAGTTCCTGTAAAAGGGTTTGCAGGAACATTTGACGGTCAGGGACACAAAATCATTGGTCTGAGTGATATTGGTTATACACCTGAAGCATTTGTTTATGCATCATCTACCGATGTTTTAAATGGTTATACTTTTGGACTGTTTGGAAAAGTCAAAGGCGGTGCAACCGTTAAAAACCTTACTTTTGAGAATGTTCAAGTCTTGGGATACTACATTGACTTGACATCAGGAACCCCACAAAAAGTCACTGCTGAAATTGACGGAGCTGGCTCTGTTATCGGGTATACCTTTGGTGAGGGGACAATTACCGTTGAGAACATCAATGTTTTGTCCGGTTTCATCAATGGGGCCGATGGTATCGGCGGCATCATTGGAAGAGCATACCCTAACGGTTCATTGTACGTAAGGAACATTGTCAACCGCGCGACCATTTCTTCCGAGGGCCATACTGGTGGAGTTGTCGGTTATGCTGTGGCGGATGTTAAGTCAAATGAAACCGTAAAAATAGGAGAAATAAAATTTGAAAACATCCAAAACTACGGCGACATCATCAGCAGCGGAAGTGGCTCCAAGCGTGCCGGAGCAATCATAAACTTCCATGGAAATGCCGGTACTAAAGATGTTTATTTCATTAACTGTCGCAACTTCGGAAGAATTGAGGGACTGTATAAAAAAGAAAACAGCAGATATGGAATGTGGAACGGTAACGGCGGGAAATATCACGAAGAAAATTGCTTCAATTATGGAATCTTGAACTAAAAAAGAAGGTCTAAAAAAGCATTTCATTTCACAAGCATTTCATTTCACATGAAATGCTTTTTTCCTCAGTTGCTGAGATCTCCTTATTTAAATCCGATGAAAAATCGGTCTAAAAAACTTTTTGAACCGGTTGATCCGGCCTCCAATATCGCTCAATCGGGCATATCTAACGCTTTTCTGGAAAATCCGGAAAAGCTTTTTTTGAAAAACCCTAAAAAATGTGCATTTTCTGTCTTTTGGGGAAAAAGACAATGGGGGCTTTTTCTAAAAAACAAGGGATTTTGCTTTTTGAAGAATATTGAAAAACCTAAGAAGGTTTGGTATAATGATTATGACTTGTTAGAGGAGGAATGTATGAAACCATTAAAAGGAGCTTGCATTTTCGGGCAGTCAGGGGGTCCGACAGCAGTCATCAATGCCAGCGCTGCCGGCGTCTTTTTGGAAGCAATGAAACACGATTGCATCACGGATATCTATGGCGCGGAATACGGCATCAAGGGCGTCCTGGAAGAAAAATTGGTCGACATCAGGCAGGAAGACGTCAAAGAACTGGAATTGCTTAAGAACACCCCCTCTTCGATTTTGGGATCCGTCCGCTATAAACTCAAACCTTTCAACGTTGACGATTCCGATTATGTGAGGATCCTGGAGGTGTTCAAAAAATACAATGTCCGTTATTTCTTCTATAACGGCGGAAACGACTCGATGGATACCTGCAACAAAATCAGCAAGTATCTCCAGGCGCAAAATTATGAATGCAATATCATCGGCGTTCCGAAAACGATAGACAACGATCTCCACGGGACTGACCACACTCCGGGTTATGGAAGCGCCGCCAGATATGTAGCGACGACCGTGATGGAACTCTTCCACGATACCCATGTCTACAATACACCCCTTGTGTGCATTGTTGAGGTGATGGGAAGGAATGCCGGCTGGCTCACTGCTGCTGCGTCGCTCGCGAACCTGAGAGGCTGCGGGCCGGATCTGCTGTATCTTCCGGAGATACCCTTCGACGTCGATGAATTTGTCTCCGACGTGAAGGAGGTCCTGGCCAGAAAACGCCACGTCTTCATCGTCATCTCCGAAGGGATCAAGGACTATTCAGGAAAATACATCTCCGAATACCTGGTCAGCCTGAAGCGCGACTCCTTCGGGCATGCGCAGCTGGGAGGGGTGGCGACGGTCCTCGCGGGCATCATCAGCGACCAGCTCAACCAGATCAAGGTCCGCCCGATTGAATTCTCCCTTTTACAAAGATGCGCCGCCCATATCGCTTCCGGAACCGACATCGAGGAAGCCTTCCAAGCCGGCGTCATGGCCGTCCGCTACGCGATTGAAGGCCACACGGACAAAATGGTCGTCTTCAAACGGGATCAGACGAGCAAGGAATACAAAATTAATTATGAACTTTTGGACCTTGAACATTGCGCGAATACGGAAAGGATGGTTCCGAAATCCTGGATCAAATCCGACAGGACCGGCCTTACGGATGATTTCACCGCCTACGCTCTTCCCTTGATTCAAGGAGAGAACAACGCCCCTTATGAGAACGGGCTCCCGCGTTATGCGCAATTGAAGAAGGTATACGTGAAGAAGTGAAATGATGGGGAGGACCTCAATTGTCGGGTTTCCCCTTTTTAGTGGGGGATAAAAAACTGAGAAAAAGCGAACAACTTTTCCTGCTGCTCTTGTTTTTGAGTCACCACCCGCGCCGACGCCGGCAATCTTGAGGGACTCGTTGCCATCCCTTTCACCCCCTACCTTTATCTAATGATTGCCGTGGGTCTTTTGGTTTATTTGATCGTGGTCGGTTTGGAAGGAAAAGGCGGACAAGACATAAATAAAGGCGAGGAGTGAAACAAAATTTTTTGATAAATATAAAAAACATTTTACTTTATTTTGAATATGTGATATAATATATTAAAGAAATGATGGTTTTTTATCCCTTTGATAAATAAAAAACCTGGTTTCTTTTATAAAACTATTTATCAAGGAGGATGGAATGGCCGACAAAACCATCATTTGCAAGGATTGCAAAGAAGCTTTTGTCTTCACGGAAGGCGAACAGGCTTTCTATAAGGAAAAAGGCTTCACGAGTGAACCGGTGCGTTGTCCCAAATGCCGCAAGGCACGGAAGATGCAAAGACCACAAAGATATTAAAATAAAAAATATGAACCTTTGTGGTTCATATTTTTCATTGATGGACACAATACAGTCAAGGATGAGGAAAAATGGTCAAATTTCTGCGAAGGTTTTTCAAATTTATAATGAGCAGGGGCTTCATCATCAGCTTCCTTTTGCTTCTCCAATTCCTTTTCTTCTTTTACATCGCCTGGGAGTTGGGGAAGAGGGGAATCTATTTCACGATCTTTTTCAACGCCCTGGGAGTGGTTTTTTCCGTCGCGATTTTGAACAGATCGATGAACCCCGCTTATAAAATCTCCTGGCTGCTTGTTGTCCTGATTATTCCCTTCGCGGGACCGGTTTTTTACTTGATCTTCGGCCAGAGGTATCTTTCCAAGAAAGGCATCAGGAAGATGCAAAAACTGCATGAGGATACGCTTGCACAGTTTTTGAAGCATCACAGCGATTATGATTTGGGAAACCCGGACATTTTGAAGCTAACCAATTACATCACGAAGGTGACCGGATTGACCGGTTGGATGAAAACCGAGTCCCGTTACCTCACTCCCGGAGAGAAGTTCTTCGAATGCCTATTGGAAGAACTCAAGAAAGCGGAAAAGTACATTTTCATGGAATACTTCATCCTTGAAGAAGGATACATGTGGAGCCGGATTCTGGAGATTCTGGAAGAGAAGGTGAAGCAGGGAGTCGACGTCCGCCTCCTCTATGATGATTTTGGAAACATCAACCGCCTGAAACACAATTTCAAGCGGGAAATGATCAAGAAGGGAATCAAGACAATCAACTTCAATCCCTACCGCCCGCGGCTTTCCCTGTTCATGAACTACCGCGACCACAGGAAAATCACCGTGATCGACGGCAATGTCGCCTTCGTGGGCGGGATCAACCTGGCGGATGAGTACATCAACAGGAAGGTCCTGTTCGGGTATTGGAAGGATTCGGGGTTGATGCTTAAGGGCGAAGGAGTTTGGAATCTCACCTACCTGTTCATGGAGATGTGGCAGCTTGCGAGCCGCGACACCTTCGAATACGAGAAGTATTATCCCACCATCGTCACGGAAAGCGACGGCTTCGTCCAGCCCTTCGGGGACGGTCCCCATGACGAGCACCAGGCGATCGAGATGAGTTACATCCACATCATCAACAACGCGAAGCGCTATGTCTACATCACGACGCCCTACCTCATCATTGACAATGAAATCGCGACCGCCCTGAAACTCGCGGCTTTGAGCGGCGTCGACGTCAGGATCCTGATGCCGAACATCCCCGACAAGAAGATTATCTTCCTCATCTCCCAGTCATATTATGCGGAACTGATGAAGGCGGGCGTGAAGATCTACCAGTATCTTCCGGGTTTCCTCCATTCAAAGATGATCGTCGCCGATGACGAAGTCGCGATCATCGGCACTGTCAACCTCGATTTCCGGAGTTTCTACCTTCATTTCGAGGTCTCCTGCCTGCTTTACCAAACCGCTTCCGTACTGGAGATGCGCGACGACGCCCTCCGTTGCCTTGAGGATTCGAAACTCGTGACCTTTGAGGATCTCAAGAAGATTTCGCTTTTCAAGAAGCTCTTGGCCGCGGTTTTGCGGGCTTTCTCCCCATTGATGTGATTTTTCATGATTTTTGAAACATTGAAAAAGCGGAACAACCGCCTGCGCGGTTGTTCTTTTTTTGGTGCATATAATGAAAGAGTCATCAAAAAATAAAAACGGTGAGGAAATGCGGATCATCGAATTTTTCAAAAAAAACATTCGTCTCTACAACCGCTATAACAGTTACTATCAGGTTCCGAAGAACAGCGCCGCCATCTGTTTTTACATCCTGATCTCCCTAATCTCCATCCTGACTCTGGGGTTTCAAATCATCGCCCTCTCGGGCGGACTTCTTGAAACCTTCCTGCTTCCGCAGGTGATCAACATTTTTTCGGAAAGCTTTTCGGAAACTTTGGCGGCCGCGCTTCCCCAGTTCTCGCTGAGCGGTTTTTCCGTCGTTGTCGCGGTCAGCTTCTTTTGGGGAGCTTCGAAAACGATCAACGCCTACAACATGATGGCCGATTTCATCTATCTGCAAGTAAAAAAAAGAAGCGGCTTCTGGAACCGGGTGAGTTCCTTTCTGATGTTCATGATGCTGATTTCCGTGATCCTTCTCGAGGCGAGCCTGATCATCTTCTCCAACCGCTTGATCCTTAAAACCGTCTCCAAAGAGCATTTCTTCGTGGTCAAACTCATCCAGTTTCTCATGGAAATCCTCATCATCTTCAGCACGCTTTTGCTGCTCTACATGTACGCCCCCCCGCTCAGGATGAGTTTCAAAACAGCCTACAAGGGAGCGGTTTTTTCGACGGTCGCCCTTTATCTTTTGCTCGTCCTTTTTGTTCTGGCCATCCAGTTGATGAGCAGATTCGGAATCGGGCAGACGCTCATTTCGGTTTTGTCCTATGGGTTTTTGGTGCTTTACTTCGCGAATTACATCATCATCACCGGATTGGTTTTGAATTATCATGGCAGTTTTTTTCAGTTAAAAGAAGCGCTGAATCGTATAAAATAAACATGAATACATAAGGAGGAAAAGATGAAAAAAATTCTACTCGTTATTGTATTCATGCTGGGTTTGATCGCGCTTCCGACCCTTTCCGGAAAATCCTACGGCTGGGGGTTCAAAAGGAATTCCGAGCACAGGCAGCCGGAAATCGGCAGGTATGCGGAAGAGATTGAAGGGACTTCGTCCTTCTATGTCGGACCCGCCGATGAGAAGGTCGTGTTCCTCACTTTCGATGCCGGCTATGACAACGGCGTCCTTCCGAAGATCCTCGACGTGTTGGACGAGAAGAATGTGAAAAGCACGTTCTTCGTGACGGGGGACTTCATTGAACGGGAAAGCGACTTGCTTATGGAGATTGTCTGGCGCGGGCACTTGGTCGGGAACCACACCTGGAGTCACAAGGACATCACCAAGCTTTCCGACCAGGAACTTGAGACGGAACTCAGGAAAGTGGAGGAAACCTATCAGCGGCTCACTTTAAGGCCGATGCCCAAGCTTTTCCGGCCTCCCGCCGGGCAGTTCAACAGGGAAAGCCTGCTCAAGGTCCAGGATTTGGGCTACAAGACTTTCTTCTGGTCCCTCGCCTACCGGGATTGGCTCACCGACGAGCAGAAGGGTGAAGAATTCGCCTACAAGAATGTCATGGACAATCTCCACAACGGCGCGATAATTCTCCTCCATACGGTCTCGGAAGACAACTGCAAGGCTCTTGGAAGGATCATCGACGGAATCAGGGCGGAAGGATACGCGATTTGCAACCTCGATTATTTTCTGAAGAGTAGTTCTTCCAAAGAAGCTGCCTGCGGGCGGCTTTTTTGAATATTGATTGAAATGAAAGAAAAAACAGCGTATAATAAAAAAATAAGAAAGCAGGAATTACCATGAATTTGAATTTGCAAGTGAATGACAACATCTTGATCTCCATCAAGAGGATCGGAATCAACGGCGAGGGCATCGGTTATTACCGGAGACTCGCGGTGTTTGTAGAAGGGGCGCTGCCGGGAGAAGAAGCGGAAGTGCGGATCGTCGAGAGGAAGGAAGGTTACGCCGTGGGCGAACTGATCCGGATCAAAAAGAAATCGAGGCACAGGGTTCTCCCGCAATATCCCCTGATGCTTGAATGCGGGGGCTGCACGCTCCAAATCCTCGATTATCCGGAACAACTCAAGGAGAAGCAGAACATGCTTAAGGAAGCCTTCGCGCGATACTACCGAGGAGAACTGGACGTGAAAGTCTTCTCCGAGACGATCGGCGCCCGGGAAACCTGGGGATACAGGAACAAGACCCAGCTTCCCGTCCGCCATGACGGGGAAAAAGTCGTCGTCGGCATGTACCAGCACGGGACGAACCGCCTGGTCTACCTTGACGAGTATTCTCTGGAAAACAGGATTGTGGCAAGCGTCCTCAAAGACCTTCTTGACTTGCTTACGAAGAACAACGTTTCCGTCTACAATCCCCGGATCCGCCGGGGAGCGCTCCGCAACATCATCATCCGGGGCTTCGAGGAGACGGAAGAAGCGCAGGTGACGGGAGTGCTTGCGGAAAGGGACGGGAAGGTTCTGAAAGTCCTGAAGGAAGCGCTGAAGATCAAATACGTGAAATCGGTCAACTATACGCTTAACCCCGATCCGAAAACAGTGGAAATCATCACCGGCGAGGTCATCAACCTGGCCGGAGAAAAGAAGATCAAAGGGAAACTCGGTCATCTGGATTTCCTGATCTCCCCTTCCGCGTTCTTCCAACTGAACACCAAACAGGCGCTGGCCTTATATGAAGAAGTGAAAAAACAGGCGAACCTGCAGGGAACGGAAAATGTCTTGGATTTGTATTGTGGAATCGGGAGCATCGGGCTGTACCTGGCAGATAAGGCAAAGGAAGTTCGCGGCATTGACAACAACCCCGAGAACATCAAGGATGCTGGTGAATTCGCGCAATTGAACGGAATCAAGAACGCGAAGTTCTATGCCGGGGAAATCCTGCCTTTACTTCAGCAGTTTGAAAAGGAAGGTTTCGTTCCCGATCTGGTGATCGTCGACCCGCCCCGGCGGGGGATGGAACTGGACATCCTGAATTACCTCAGGAAATCCAAGATCAGGAGAATCATCTACGTCTCCTGCAACCCTTCCACATTGGCCAAAAACCTCGACCACATCAACCGGAATTATGAAATCGAAGCGGTCGTTCCCGTGGATCTTTTTCCAAACACGCCTCATGTTGAGTGCGTGGTATTGATAACAAAACTGTAAGCCTTTATTTTACTAGGTTTCCGGAAGTACATCCAAGTTGTCTACTCAACCTAAAGGTCCAAAATACGTACATGGGAACATATCGAGGGGGTATTTTTTGAGTGAAATTTAACTCAAAAATAGATAGGGTTGAGTTGACAGAATAGATAACGAGTATTTTTCATAGGGTTGAGGAGACAGGATGGATGTAAAGTATATAAATATTTTTTCTCTTGTCTAGCATGTTTTATATGTTTTTAAAGCTTCAAATTACCAATATAAAATTTTAGTATTGACATACTAAAATTAAACTGATATACTACTATTAGTGGAAGATTCTCACATCTTGATAGAAAGGAGGAAAAACGTGAATACAGCAATAGATTACTTTATTAATCTGTTTACCATTCGCGGTATAACCTCCAGAGAGCAATTATTAAACGAAATGCTGCGTGTTAAACTTACAGCGAAAGCAATGAAATCTCAGAAAAAATCCATTCAGGATGAATATCAGCTTTTTGAATTAATGAAGCAGTCTACAGAAAATACAATACTGGGATACTTTCCTGGAGACAAGGATTTTTTTAATTCAATTTATAAAGTTGCTCATAATGTAGATCTTATTGAGTTCACTCTTAAACTTTATCAAAATGACCGCTTTGGACAGATATTTTCTCCGGCTTATTTAACGGAATACATTTGTCGCTTGGCAGATGAAGCAAAAGCTCAGACGATCCTTATTACCGAAGCAGAAAAAAGCCTTTTAGGTCTTAAGAATTTTGTGGATAAACATAAGTCAAGCAACATAACATTTACCACATCAAGTGCACTAATGTTTATGATGCTTAAGCTTGGATTTGAAGGATACAAGAATGTCAGCATACTTAATCAATCTATATACCAGGAACTTCTCATTGGTACACGTTTTGACTTTATTTATTCCCTACCTGATTTTAGTGGGAAAATTGAATCTTTAAACGACAAATTCATGTCTTCAAGACCAGATATTATAGCAACACAAAATTTGCTTGGACAATTATCGGAAAAAGGCACACTCGTGACTGTGCTACCAGCAAGGATAACATTTTCAAGCGGTTCAGAAGCCAAGCTGCGCGAGCATATTATGACCAATTATCAATTAGAAGACATTTACAGTCTTCCTGAAGGTACTTTTAGGCCATATACCAGTATAAAGACCTATATGCTCAGAATAGGTGTTGTGAAAAAAGAAAGTGTGAACGTAGGTTATTTAGGTTATGATAACGGCCTATATATCGATAAAGCGAAAGTGGTGGGGAGCAAAGAATTTTCCAATCATGAGGATTGGCGTATTGAACTTATACTTGAAGATGATGACGAGAATATCAAAAAGTATAAGTCATCAACACTTGAAAGAGTAAAACTACATGAAGTCGCTGAAGTTTTCAGGGGGAAATCAATCTTAAAAAAAGATGTGAAGCCCGGGAATATTAAGGTACTGAATATCTCAAACATTACCGATACCGGAATTGATTATTCTGAGATGGACAGTATTGAAGAAGAAGAGCGAAAAATCAAACGCTATGAATTGATGGACGGAGATATAGTCCTATCTTGCAGGGGGACAGCTATTAAAACAGGTGTATTTCGCAAACAGAAAGGTATTGTTATTGCTTCAGCTAATGTTATTGTTATAAGACCAAATCATAGGATTTTAAGTGATTATCTCAGGATATTCTTTGAAAGTCCAGTGGGAATAGCGCTCATAAAAAGCTTTCAACGGGGGACAACCGTTGTAAATATAAATCATGTGGACATTGCTGAAATGGAAATACCGCTACTTAGTATGGAAGAGCAGAAAGAGTTAGCTGACAAGTATGCAAAGGAAGCTGCATTGTTCAGAGAAACAGTGGCTAAAGCTGAGAAACGTTTCCAAGAAGAGAAAGAGAAAATTTATAATAGGTTAGTGTAAGGAGTCGATGGTAATGGTTAAGAAAATCGATTATTTCTGTGGGGCGTTTTTATCCTACCTTATTTCTAACGGTATTTCACCAGCTTTGTTTGAGGCAGGAGAGAAAAGTAAAATAGTAAAGTTCAGTACAAATCTTGGCGATTACAAAGTGTATATCAAATACTCAACCATATGCAAATTTAGCGATAGAAAAAGCACAAGAAAGTGGGATGTACTGTTTACAAAAAAAGAAATGGATATACTTAAGGACTTTCTTGAGCAAAATCGAAAACATTACTTTGTATTGGTTTGTACTGATACTAATATGAAAGAGAATGAGGTCGCTGTATTGGATTACGATGGTGGGCTGATGTGTCTGGGAAACGATTCAGTCAATAGAGAACGAAGAATTTCAGTTGTACATAAAAAAGGGAGCCCATATATGAATTGCTATGGTACTGCCAGAAGTGAAAATCAAGGAATACAGATCTACAAAGATTTTAATAAGTATTTTTTGGATAAAGCAAGTGTTTGATGAGGAGGTTATATAAAATATGGCAACGGTGAATTTGGGCTTTGAAAATAATCTATGGGAAATGGCCGATAAACTACGCGGCAACATTGAAGCATCGGAATATAAGCATGTGGTACTGGGACTCATTTTCCTTAAATACATCTCCGATGCTTTTGAAGAGAGATATAATGAGCTGGTTGCAGAAGGAGAAGGCTTTGAGGAAGATATAGATGCTTATACTGAGGTGAATGTTTTTTACGTACCGAAAGAGGCCCGTTGGGATTATATAAAAGCAAATGCAAAACAGCCAACGATTGGACAGATTATTGATGAAGCCATGATAGCCATTGAGAAGGAGAACGCCTCTCTTAAAGGTGTGCTGCCCAAAAATTATGCCCGCCCTGAGATAGACAAAACCAAGCTCGGTGAGCTTATAGACTTGTTTTCTTTCAAAGTTGGTGATAAAGAAGCAAGGGCACAGGATGTTCTCGGCAGGGTTTATGAATACTTCCTTGGGAAGTTTGGATCTTCGGAAGGTGAATTCTATACTCCGCCCTCAATTGTAAAATTGCTTGTTGAAATGATAGAGCCATACAAAGGTAGAGTGTATGACCCCTGTTGCGGGTCCGGCGGCATGTTCGTGCAGAGCCAGAGATTTGTAGAAGAGCATAGCGGAAGAAAGGATGATATCCATATATTTGGACAGGAATATACCGCTACCACATGGCGTCTATGCAAAATGAACCTTGCTATTCGAGGAATTGACGGAAATCTCGGCGAACGGGATGCAGATACTTTTTCCAACGATCTTCACAAGACACTTAAGGCAGACTATATACTTGCAAATCCACCTTTTAACATCAAAGACTGGGGAGCTAACAGGCTTGTTGATGATATCCGTTGGAAATATGGCATGCCACCGGCAGGAAATGCTAACTATGCCTGGATACAGCATATTATATCCAAGCTTTCACCAAATGGTGTGGCAGGCTTTGTTATGGCGAATGGTGCCATGTCAACCAATACAACCAGTGAAGCTGAAATAAGAAAGAATATTATCGAGGACAAGCTGGTAGACTGTATAATCACTCTGCCACCAAATCTTTTTTATAATGTCACAATACCTGCTTGCCTGTGGTTCCTTACACGGAATAAAAAATCTGATGGCCGGGATCGCAGCAACGAAATCCTTTTTATTGATGCCCGTAAGATGGGGACAATGATTGACCGCAAGCACAGGGAACTTGACTATGAAACCGAGATAAAGTATATTGCCGATACTTATCATAAGTGGAAAAAAGGTGAAGGATACGAGGACATTAAGGGATTTTGCAAATCGGCTACCCTGGATGACGTGCGCTCCCATGAATATATTCTCACTCCCGGCAGGTATGTGGGTATTGAAGATAAGGCTGATGACGGGGAGCCTTTTGATGAAAAAATGACCAGGCTTACCGGTGAACTTGCAGAGATGTTTGCAAAGCGCAAGTCTTTGGAAGACGAAATCCGCAAAAGACTGGGGGCAATCGGTTATGACTTTTAACAATAATACTGAATTTTTAATGTACCAGACTGAAGATGGGAAAACGAAAATTGAAGTAAGAATGGAGGACGAAACAGTTTGGCTTTCATTGAATCAGATGTCCGAGCTGTTTCAGCGAGATAAGTCTGTTATTTCACGTCACATCAAGAATATTTTTTCTGAAGGTGAGTTGGACGAAAAATCAGTTGTTGCAAATTTTGCAACAACTGCTGCAGACGGAAAAACCTATAATGTGGATTATTATAACCTGGATGTCATAATCTCCGTAGGCTACCGTGTCAAGTCCCACAGAGGTACACAATTCAGAATTTGGGCTACCCAAAGATTAAAGGAATACATAATAAAAGGTTTTACGATGAATGATGATCTGCTGAAAAGAGCAGGTGGTGGCAATTATTTTGAGGAATTATTGGAGCGCATCCGAGATATCCGCTCCAGTGAGAAAGTATTTTATCGGAAGATTTTAGACATCTATGCAACCAGTATTGACTATTCACCCGATGCGGCAATTTCACAGCAGTTTTTTCAAACGGTTCAGAATAAAATGCACTGGGCTGCCCATGGGCATACAGCAGCAGAAATAGTCTATTTGAGAGCAGATGGCAACAAGCCTTTTATGGGAATGACCAATTTTACAGGTTCAAAGCCAACTAAATCGGAAGCATTGATTGCAAAAAACTACCTTACGGAAGATGAGCTGGCGATACTTAACCGCATTGTCAATGCTTATATCGAATTTGCCGAGCTTCAGGCAATACGCAGAAAACCCATGTACATGGCAGACTGGGTAAAAAAACTGGATGAGTTTCTCAAAATGAGCGACAATGAGATTCTAACTCATGCAGGAAGGATCAGTCATCAGCAAGCTTCTCAAAAGGCGATAGAAGAGTATGAGAAATATAAGGAACGAACCAAAAACGAGCTTTCAGCGGTAGAAAAGCACTTCTTGGAGAGCATTGACAAGACGGCAAAAATGCTGACAGGGAAGAAAAAGAGCAACGGAGGTGATGGGGTGTGAGTGTAAGTGAGTGGAGAGAGGCTAAGCTGTGTGACATCGGAGAGATAGTTGGAGGAGGCACACCTTCAACAAAGGAAGAAAGCTATTATGGTGGAGATATACCGTGGATTACACCAAAAGATTTATCTACTCATAACGAACGATATATTTATAGAGGAGAGAAGTCAATAACCGAAGAAGGACTTAAAAATTCTAGTGCTAAACTAATGCCAAAAGGTACAGTCCTTTTTAGTTCAAGAGCGCCAATAGGTTACGTGGCAATTGCGGGTAAAGAGCTATGCACAAATCAAGGTTTTAAAAGTTTAATCCCCAAAAACGGAGTAGCGGATAGTGAATTTATATACTATTTATTTAAACATAAAAAAAGTGATATTGAAGCGATAGCAAATGGTACAACTTTTCTTGAAGTATCTGGTAGTGCCATGAAAAATATCAGTATTCTGCTTCCCCCACTCCCGGAGCAAAAAGCCATCGCCGCCACACTATCAGCCCTTGACGACATGATCGAGCTTAATAACCAAATCAACAAAACCCTTGAAGAAATGGCACAGGCGATCTTCAAGTCCTGGTTTGTGGATTTTGAGCCGTTTAAGGATGGAGAGTTTGAAGAGAGCGAGCTGGGGCTGATACCTAAGGGGTGGAGAGTTGGAGTTTTAGGAGATATTATAGATATTTTTGATTCAAAAAGAGTTCCCCTTTCTAATCGGCAAAGAAGTGTTATGGAAAAGAAATATCCATACTATGGAGCTGCTACATTGATGGACTATGTTGATAACTATATTTTTGAGGGTGTCCATGTTTTACTTGGAGAGGACGGTACAGTAATGGATGAAAAAGGATACCCTATATTGCAATATGTCTGGGGTAAATTTTGGGTTAATAACCATGCGCATGTTTTGAAAGGTAAAGGTGCTTTTTCAGATGAATACTTATATATACTTCTTAAAAATACGAATGTAGCAAGTATAGTTACAGGTGCTGTTCAGTTAAAAATTAACCAAAATAATTTAACTGGATTAAAAATTATAATTCCTCCAGAAGATGTAGTCAAGCAATATAATGATGTAGTCAAAGATATTTTCGCTTGTTTTCGTTCCAATACTGATGAAATTAAAATTCTGACATCATTACGAGACACTCTTTTACCCAAACTAATGAGCGGTGAAATAAGAGTACCAGTGGAATAGGCTGAATGAACTGTATGTGATAGAAAGGGGGAAACCTTATGCCGAGCCATAATATATATGAGGACGAGTTGGAACAGGCTGCATTGGAATGGTTTGAAGAACTTGGCTATGAAACCATTTTTGCGCCTGATATATCACCTGGCGGGGATTATCCTGAGCGTTCCGATTATTCAGATGTTATTCTGGAAGAGCGGCTAAAAGATGCCTTAAAGCGCATAAATGCTGATTTGCCCCAGGAAGCTCTTGATGATGCCCTGCATCAAATCCTTGTGCCTCTTAATCCTGCCCTGATTGACAATAATCATCTTTTTCAGAAGATGGTCACAGATGGAGTGAATGCTACCTTCAGAGCTAATGATGGCAGGATAGTAAGTAAACAGGTCAGGATTTTTGATTTTGAGAAAGCAGAGAACAATGATTTTTTAGCTGTTAACCAGTTTACTGTGATTGAGAACAGAGTTGAAAAGCGTCCTGATGTGGTGGTGTTTGTAAATGGTCTCCCCCTTGTAGTTATCGAACTTAAAAACCTGGCCAATGAGGATGTGGAAATATCTGATGCATATAATCAAATCCAGAATTATATAAGTACCATTCCATCCTTATTTACTTATAATGCTTTTGCAGTTATATCCGATGGAGTTAATGCAAGAGCAGGCACAATCACTGCTGATGAAGACCGGTTCATGATGTGGAGGACGATTGATGGGGATGAAATAGCGCCTTTAAGCCGCCCACAGCTTGAAGTCCTGATCAAAGGTATGTTTGATAAGGAACGCCTGCTTGATATCATTAAGAACTTTATACTGTTCCAGACTGACGGAAAGGACACATATAAAATTCTTGCCGGTTATCACCAATATCATGCTGTTAACAAGGCGGTTGAAAGTACAATAAGAGCTGCCATCACTGAAGGGGATCGTAAAATCGGTGTTGTTTGGCATACCCAGGGAAGCGGTAAAAGCCTTTCAATGGTCTTCTATGTTGGAAAGCTTGTTTTGTCAAAAGAACTTAACAACCCTACTATCGTAGTGATTACCGACCGTAACGACCTTGACGACCAGCTGTTTTCCACCTTTGCCAAATCAAAAGATTTGCTACGCCAGGAACCGGTTCAGGCTCAGGACAGGGCGGATCTTCGAAAGCTCCTGACAAGGGAATCGGGAGGCATTATCTTTACAACCATACACAAATTTGCTCCTGAAGAAAAAGGAGACAGCGTACCAGTTTTAACAGACCGGGAAAATGTAATTGTTATCGCTGATGAAGCGCATCGAAGCCAATACGGATTCAGGGCGGAAATTGTTAAGGGTGATACAGAAGCTGATGTTAAATACGGTTATGCAAAATATATGCGTGATGCCCTTCCGAATGCGTCTTTCATTGGATTTACCGGTACACCCATATCTCTTGCTGACAAGGATACCAGAGCAGTTTTTGGCGATTATATCGACATTTACGATATGACCAGGGCTGTTGAGGATGGAACAACGGTACGCATATTCTATGAAAGCCGGATAGCGAAGCTGGAACTGCCCGATGAGCTTAAGCCTGTTATTGACGATGAATACGAAGAAATCACCGAATATCAGGAATATACCCAGAAAGAAAAGCTTAAGACCAAATGGTCAAGACTTGAAGCCATCGTTGGCGCCGAGCAACGGGTTAAAGCCATTGCCAAAGACATCGTGGAGCACTTTGAAAAGCGCCTTGCCGCACAGGAAACAGAAGTGGGCAAGGGTATGATCGTGGTTATGTCACGTAGAATTGCAATTGACTTATATAAAGCCATTGTTGAACTGCGTCCCGAATGGCATTCAGACGATATTGACAAAGGTGTTATCAAGGTGGTCATGACCGGAAGTTCTTCCGACCCAAAGGAATGGCAGCCTTTCATTGGTACCAAAGCTACCAGGGAGCGTATCGCCAAACGAATGAAGGACAACAAGGATGAACTGAAGCTGGTCATTGTGCGAGACATGTGGCTGACAGGCTTTGATGTGCCCAGCATGCACACCATGTATATCGACAAACCCATGCAGGGACACAATCTTATGCAGGCTATCGCCCGCGTTAACCGTGTATTCAAAGAGAAGCAGGGAGGATTGATTGTAGACTACATCGGCATTGCCGAAAATCTTAAGAATGCACTCAATGATTATACCGAAAGCGACAGGGAAAAGACTGGTGTTGACACTGAAGTGGCAGCGGCAGTCCTTGTTGAAAAGTATGAACTGATTAAGGAATTACTTCATGGTCATGATTATCAGAAATTCTTTACCGGCTCTGCTTCTGAAAGAATGTCTGCCATTGTTGAAACAATCGACTACATCATCGGATTGCGCGAGGAGCGCAAAAACGATTATCTTAAGCTGGTCAGTGAGCTGTCAAGAGCTTACTCCCTTTGCGCGACTACTGATATTGCTGAGAAGTTGAATCTTGAGGTAGGTTTCCATAAAGCTGTTAAATCCGGGATCATCAAGCTTATTCCCGAAAATTCCAGGAAGAAAACTGCTGCGGAAATTGAAGCACAACTTAACCAACTTGTTTCCAAATCAATATCCAGCAATGAGGTTATCGATGTCTTGGATGCCGTTGGGTTAAACAAGCCGAATATTGCCATACTCTCAGATGAGTTCCTGGAAGAAGTGCGTAATATGAAACAGCGTAACCTTGCTGTCGAACTTCTTAACAGATTACTTAAGGGCAAAATTAAGACATTCTCAAAACGGAACCTCGTTCAGTCCAGAAAATTCTCAGAGCTTTTGGAGAATGCCATCAGAAAGTATCAGAATCGCACAATAGAAACCACTCAAGTTATTCTGGAGCTTATACAGCTTGCAAAGGAAATTAATGAGGCCCATAAACGTGGAGAAAACACAGGCCTTACTGAAGATGAGCTGGCATTTTATGATGCCCTCGCTGAAAATGAGTCTGCAAAAGAGGTTATGGGTGACAATATCCTCAAACAAATAGCCAGGGACTTGACCGAAGCAATACGTAAGAACTTAAGCATTGACTGGTCTATACGTGCCAGCGTTCAAGCCAAAATGAAAATGATTATAAAGAGGCTGCTTAAGCGCTATGGTTATCCTCCGGACAAAACACCAAAGGCTGTAGAAATCGTAATGGAACAGGCCAAGCTTATGTGCCAAAACGAGAGCTCTGGGGTTAGGTATCAGTACCAGATTGAAAGAGAAGATCTGCCAAAAGTCGCGGAGGATAGTTTTGGGATATAGTAATA
>ENA-UPAD01001070-UPAD01001070.1-bioreactor-metagenome-genome-assembly--contig:-NODE-1070-length-32036-cov-591.435946_pt1 | contig 32036 bp, 28 predicted proteins | sample MGYA00238179_ERZ772710 | MGnify/ENA primary metagenome ERZ772710 (study PRJEB29004, sample SAMN07631245) | bioreactor metagenome | isolation source: Switchgrass digestor | place: USA: Dartmouth...
GGTTTTTGTCAATTATTCTACACGATTTTTACACCACTACTTGAGACTATAACAAAGATTATGATACAGGACTGAAAAATGCTGTAGAATAAAATAAAAAAATTTAAAAAGTTTTATAAAAAGTGTCACATTTTTAAATTTAAAGCCTGTATAATATATATATAGAAGCATATAAAGAATTGTTAAGCCTTATAAACAGTTGAACTGTGTATATATTTTTATTACAAATATTTCATTCATTGTTGACCCTTACAAACAGTTAAACTATGATACATATTTTTATTAATAAAGTATTTTTTAAATATTATAGTAAAAGGTAAAATTAATTGTTACTCCTTATCAAACAGTGGAGCAAATATGACTGGGTTGGGCAAACACATTTGCACCACTGTTTATAAGGAAAAACAACAAAATTCAACTGTTTATAAGAAGCAACAAACAAAGTTTAACTGTTTGCAAAAGTTAACAATTTTACTTATTTGTTATTTAAACTTGAAATAATATAAAATTCCTTCCTATAATGCTTGAAACCAGCATTAAGGAGGGATTTTATTATGAATGTACAGGTATTAAGGGTATCTGGGGATAGTAATATCAATGCTGTTTCACAGGCTATAATTGAATATGTTTTAAAGGATTCTATTATCCATATAGATTGCATAGGGATTAAAGCAGCATATGCTACGATAAAAGCACTCATTCAGACAACAGAGTTTCTTGTAAAAGATGGTTACAGATTCAATTTGAGACCATACTATATAAAAGTAAATACAGCAGAGAACGGTATGCAGCCAGTTTCCAAAACGGCCATTCGATGGACATTAATTGCAAAGAAAAAATAATATTAATCCTTGTATTACCAACTAGAATATGGTAATATGAGAACATATGGTCGAGAGGGACACACTTCTCTTATACTGCATAACGCAGAGGAGAGGTGTGTTTTTTTTATGCTTTGATAAATATAGGTAAATGAAGGCAAACAAGGTGGGTAAATGAGGACTGATATAAGGTAAAGGTGCAAGAAAAGGAAAAAGAGACTGTTAGATTTACAAAAATAAAGGTATATATTATAATGTTCTTTATTAGAACAAAAATTATTTTTCTAACCCTAATAGCCAACCAGGGCTGACTTTGAGGACTTCGCACAGGGCAAGTAACTCATAGTCAGTCACAATGCGTTTTTGTTGCTCGATTTTAGAAATACTGGCTCTGTCTATATACACGGCCAAGGTTTCCAGTTTAGCGGATAACTGTTGTTGGGTTAGATTATTTCTTAACCTTGCAATTTTTACTCTGGAACCTGTAATATTGCGTTCCTCGGAATCCAGTATTAACTTCATAATTACACCACCTTATGTTCTTTATTGGAACAGTTGTATTTTATCCGAAGTTATGCAATAATATGTTCTAATAAAGAACAAACAGAAAATTTGGAGGCTAATTATTATGTGTAAGGAAGACAAAAATAAAGAGATAATTTGCATCGTATTAAATAAAAGATATGATATTCAATATGCCAGTATAGACAATAAAAATGCTATAGATTATATTAAAAAACTGGATATCGTAAATAGATTGTCTGATGATTTACCTGTCCAATATGATTTAGATAATTATCATGTCACTATTGATGAAGTTAATATTACTGGCAATATGTACTATGTAATTACTGCTGTATTAAGACATCCTAAGTGTGAAAACTGCAGAAAAGCATTGACTGATGCAGTCACTGGGTTATATAACCGTAATTATTGGGAGCAGATTATCAGCGATGTAACTCTTCACCCTAGAACCCAAAACTTTTCCTTAATACTTATTGACGTGGATAATTTAAAAGAAATAAACGATACATATGGACATACAGCAGGAGATAAGGTCATTGAAATAGTAGGACAAGCGATAAAAAAGTGTATAAGGAAGGAGGATGCAGGACTAAGGTACGGGGGCGATGAATTCATAATTTTACTTTTTAACCAGGATAAAAAGGCTGCTTATAGAGTAGTAGAAAGAATCAGAAGAGAAATTAGCAAATTAGCAGCAGGACAAGGGATGAATATTCAAATCAGTGCAGGAGCAGCCTATTATGATTGTTTACGAAACATGGGGGACATAATAAAAATGGCAGATAGAGATTTGTACAAAGAGAAAAGAGTAAAAAAATCTAAAGAAAAACAGAACAGTGAAAAATTGAAGCATTTGCTTCGGGAAATAGAAAAATTAAGAGATGAGTTGAATAAAAAAGTTACTCTGGAGGGTAAAGGGATAAACAATGAAGAGACACTGAAACTGAGCCAAAGATTGGATGAACTGATTGTGAAGCATTTATTAGATGAATAGCAGGGGATAAAAAGGGAATTAGGTTTATAAGGGATATGGAATAAGGATTAAGGTGTAGGAGAGAATCCTGCACTTTTTATTTATTTTATAAACTTGTTTTCAATATAACCGACTTTTTGAAAATTAGAATAGCAGCATAATCAACTTTTTCCTTGAGCCTTTAACTTGATTCTGATAGAATACAAGCAGAAAATGCTGTTAATAATTTCTGTATGGAAAAGATTGCTGTATTCTTATAATTATATAAGCGAGGGAGGAAAGTTCGTATGGCAGAGTATGTGTTTAAGAATGTGACTCAGGTAGGCGAAAAGGAATACCAGACAGTAATTGATGGACAGGAATTAGCAGAGATGTGGAGGGATGGGGTAATAACATATAACCCAGAAATCCAGAGAGGAACAAAGGTAAAAAGGGGAAAGGACAATAGTGAAGTTGAGGTTGCTGTGTACAATAAAGCCAATGTGAAAAAAATCTATACTTCTATGCTTTCAGGCCAATATTTTACGGATATGATTACATTAAATGTTCTTGAAGATGGCAATGAAAAAGTCGAACTTGATGATGAGGGTAATCTTGCTGTAGATGGCGAAATAAACATTGCAGATGGGCAGCACAGAATTAGGGCTTTAAGCATGATTCTTGAAGGAAACGAAAAAGGGGATACATTCTTCGATTTAACCGAACTAAAATTCCCTGTAAAAGTTACCCACTATAATGTCCAGACCGCACAGCAGCAATTCCACCAGTTCTCTCTAGGGCTGAAAATCAGTTCCAGCAGGGCTGAGTATTTTAATCAAACGGGCCTTGCGAATATCATTGTAAGAGAATTGATGAAAAACAGCGACCTGGCTGGCAGGGTGGAAGTGGTAAGAAATTCAATACCTAAAAAGGACGAAAAGCATATTGTTACATTTGCAACTTTGGTAAATGCTATACAATTAGTGTATGAGGATGTAGGAACAAGGGTTCAGGCGATGGAACTCGCCAAATACCTTTCAGAATTTTTCAATGAATTGATAAACCTTATTCCCGAGTTGCACAACTATGAAAAGAGGGCGCAAAGCAAGGAAACATCGCTAATAGGGGAAAATTTCATGTTCTACGGATATGTGGCCATAAGCAAAGTTCTAAGGGATAAGGAGAATTGGAAAGAGTATTTGCCATTAATTAATGAACTAGATTTATCAAAAGGCTCTAAGCAGTGGTACGGAGATGTTATTAAAAGAGGAAAGGGAAAGGGGTATACTATAGTAAATAACAATGAAAGCAGAAAAACATTTGCTAATAAGATTGAAAAGATGTTTAAAAAGTTACTAAATGAAAAAACTGCATAATTAAATGCAATAAATATGGCTGACAGGATGCTGATAGTAGGCTAATCTGTCAGCCTTTTTGGTCAGAGGGGGGGAAGGTTTAGGGAATTAGTTATAAGGTTGTTTTAATGCATGACTATATTTTTGTCGTATAAAAAATCTATCAAACCCTTAACCCATGAGCCTTTGACCTAACTACAGGGTAAGGATTATGGGTTAAGTTAAAAAGGTATAGTATGAGAAATATACTTGACATGAATAATTAATTATATATAAAATGCTTCAGTAAAAACTGGTTTCATCATTGATGCTCATCTTATAAAACTGTCTACTAATAAAAGTAGGCAGTTTTTTTTATTGCCAATTATTGGCGAGATGGGTGCAAGGTATAAGAAATTTAGTCCTATGGCAAATCAATTTTACAAATTTTTACATGTGTTATACTCAATTATAGAGGGGTAAGGTTTAAAAAACTCAAATTTCTTATGAGTTATACCAAATGTGGAAATATAGCAAAAATTTTCTATATTACAATATGTTATGCTTAGTAGTGAAGGGAGATATGGTTAAAAAAAATCTCAATTTTCTTATATGTTAAACTATCAATAGAGGGGTGAAAATGCTTATAAAAATAACCAAAAATTGTATGTGCTATGCTTATAATGTAGGGGTTAAATGGTTCAAATAAAATTTAAAAAGTTTACACCCCTCTGGTTTCAAAAATACATTTTGCTTTAAAGATAAAAGGTTACTTGGGAGGTGGTTTTGTGATAAGTATTAGAGCACCTGCTAAAAGAAAATGAGAGGCATTTTGCCAAATGCCCCTGTGATATTGGAAAAAAAAATAATTCGTTAATCAATATTATATCAAAATTAAGGAGAGATGAAACATGGAAAATAGATTAGAAACAAAAAACAATAATATTGCAGATAAAGCAAATAGTATGTTTTCAACAGGTTATGGTTCATTATTATTTACTTCTAAAGGTATTGAGAACTTTAGAAAAAGATATGACTTCAAGCCAACAGTTGAAGATGAAACAAAAATCCGTGAATTATTTGCTGCTGCAGAAATAGCAGGTATAACTGCCAATATGGTAAGATACACAAAACTAGAATTAAAGGATTATTTCACAGTTGATGAAGCAATCCTTATTTGCAAAGCCCTTAATGGATTTAGTCTGGATAGAGAGATGAGTATTAAAAGAAAAGTTTATATAGAAATTGAAGATTATTTTAAGTATACGCCTTTCAGGGAAGACGTAAGTGCAGAGGAATTGCTGAGAAAAATTAGTAACCTAACGGAATTTCAGTGCTTTGTGGTTGTTGTTATGGTAAATGACTTCTTTGCACATGAAGGAAGCAAGTTTACAGATGAATATGTAAAAGAAATATTCAATATTGAGAAATAATCAAAATAATGAATAAAAGTATCGAAGCAGTACTAAATAAAGTCTGCTTCGATTAAATAAAAATCTTCATATAGGAAGGGTGAATATTATGTATATAACATCAGACCAACTAAAAGATGTTTTTATAGCAATAAACGAAAGGGCTTATTACAATAGTGATTATATAACAAATCAATTGTTGGAGTATTCAATCAGAATTCCATACTGGTCTATAGAAAATGATTACAGAGAAACCTTAGCACAAATGAGAAAAGAAGTTTTATCAAAGAAATATAGGATTAGTATCAATAATCCTCGCGTGAAAAAATATGACGGTTTAGATTGTTACGATTTTATAGAAATTTTAAATAAAAAGTTTGCTGACGTTAGGTTTTTTGGAAAAGAGTTCATAGATGAGAAGTCCGAAATATTTCCCATAGAGAAAAAGATTTATTTGGAAGACGGATTGTTGATGGCGAACAAGTATTATCCCGATGAAAACAAAGAACATCATATGATAGTTCATTATGGTCTTATTGTTGCACCGTTATCTAATAAAGATTTAGAGACTATAGACCAATTAAATACAACATATATTAAAAGAGAATTTGGTGAAAATGGACAAGGTGGATATTTCAAAAATAGATTTTATTTAAGAATTGAGTTTAATGATAAATGTCCTGGTCTTATGCTAAGACCTACTAGCCCAATGGTTAATGTGAAAGAAAATAGGGAAGCGTACTCAGGACGTTATTTAAACAGTGTCCAAATCGATATCAGAGAATTATTCTCTTATCTAGAAATTTACTATGAGTATATTGAAACTGTTTATATTAAAATCCACAAAGATATTAAATTTATTTATAACAATAATGTTTTAGATTATGATGCATTTATCAGACACATTAACAATCAGAACCTAAAACTTACTTTAATTGAGTAAAGGGAAGGTAGAATTGAAAAAATAAGAATCCGATAAAAGAAAAATAGAAGGTAGCATTCGGCAAAATGCTCCTTCTGTTAATAAAATATGTACTTTATAAAACTACCTATAACAGATTATACAACAAAAAAGGAAAAAGTAAAAGATATTAATTAACAGTAAGGTGAATTCAATATTAAGTAAAGCAGGGAGATATCAGGCTTATAAAGTCTGATATTATCCCTAAAAGTAAATAGTATTTTAACTATACAAAAGCGAATGAAAAGGTTACCTGCCGAAATCTTCTTTATAAAAGCCTAATTCAATAAAATTAACAGTATTGAAGGAAAGGTGAGTAATTATGATTAATACAAAAAAGATGGTTAAGGATAGAGATTATGGTTGTTTTTTAATAGCGTTGTTGAGTAATTCAAATATTCATCCGCTGATTAATGAGGAATACAATAAGAACAGGATGAAATACGATGAGTTAATACTTAAGCATAAATTATCTCAAGAAGACTATTGTAAGCGTGTTCCAGAGGATATTATAGATTTAGGATTGAAATTAACAGGAATTTTTCTATCAAGTTGCGGAAATGAATTTTTGATAAAAATTCTTAAATCAGGGTGGCCGAACCTATATAATTATATTAAAACTTCTAAGGAGATAATTTACGAAGAGATTAAAGAAATAAATGACTATGGATTAGATAGATTAGATGAAGATTATTCAATCATAATTATAAAAGTAATTTCAGACATTTTTAATAAAAAGTTAGGCTATATAAACGATAATAGTAAAGAAGAAATAGAAAGGTATAATAAGAGATTGGGATTTGCAGGCGGTATTAATAAAAAACAAATTTGCGAAGAATTAGAAAAAGATTTTCAGTTGGCATCACAAAATGTTAAATATACGGAAATGTTAACACCTCAAGTTAACGCAATTATAAATAATCATTTGCTGCGTGGAATAACATTTTTATTTTATTTCTATTCTATTGATTTAACGGATTTTGTCCAATATTACGATATTATTGAAAGTGATAAAGAACTTATTGCTGCTTATTTACTAGCAACAAAAACTGCATTGCCAGATATTATAAATAACGATTTAAAAAGAGAAGAAATGGCGAATTTCATTATAATTAGCCGTTTTTTTCAGAATTTAATGGAAAAGTATAGGGCACTACACAAAAAATATTTAAAATTTTATGAAAAGAGTATAAAGACAGATATTGAGTTTGAAAAACTTAAAGAGGACAATCTCTATCTAAAAGAGCAAATTGAAAAACTCGAATGTGAAAATAAACAACTAAAAGAAAAACTTAAAATAGTGAGTTTGGATACAATACGAGAAAAAGAAAAGGAAATCATTAATATTAAGAAACAATACGATGAGATTATTAAAGAAAAAGACAAATTGATAGAGGAAAATAAAGAAGAAATTCAATTACTGAAAATGACTATAGAAAATTTAATTGATGAAAGCCGATACGTTAATGAAGAGCAGATAACTAATGACGCATTAACTGGAACTAGAGGAGTAATTATTGGCGGAACTCCACAATGGCAGCAGCATATGCGTAAAATTGTGCCTCACTTTAAATTCATAGAAGTAGAACAGTTAAACTATGATACAAAAATATTAGAAAATGCCGATAAAATATACTTTAACACTGCATACAACTCACATGCAATGTTTTATAAGACAATGAATGCAGTTCGCAAAAAACAGATAGAAATTGTTTTTATTAATAGCAATTCAGTTACAGCAGGATTTAAAATGTTTGGGCAAAAGAGCGGCCAGTATACAGATAAGCATCTTGCAAGTTAAGCAAGCAAAAAGTAATAAGTTTACTTTCATAAGAGAAATGCTTCATAGCATTTCTCTTATGAAAGGCTAATAAATGGATTAGATATTAGGTTAAGAACAGGAGGAAATCAAATGAAGAAACAAATTCAAATTCATATTCCATATTTAATAAAAGAAATTTTCGAAAAGGTAGTTCGTATGGATAGTTTTGGTAATTATTTCTACGAAACGACATTAATATTTTACTGGAATGAGTTAGATTGCTTTGCAAAAAAGTTAGATTTCACCACTGCAGAAGAAACTGATTCAATTAATGGTGAAATAATTGGACAAGTCTCTATTTCAACAGATGGAGATAGTGCATGGGACCATATTACTGCAAAAGAGTGGTTAAGAAAGGATATAGAGGACGAACTTTATGAAATGTTAATAAATGAAGGATATGAGCCTATTTTTATAAATCATATTCAAGTATTTGGTTATAATTTTGATGAATGTAAGTGTACGTATTCTGCAGTCATTTCTGATGAAAATGAAGTAAATGAATTTTTATATGATTATGAAGAAAGTTATAAATACCTTGCTAATCTTGATAATGTCTATATTCTGACAGAAAAAGAGGCAAAAAGATATAAGGGGTCTATAATACAAGGTTAAAGTTTTAAGCAATAGACTACCAGAGCAAAGAAAAGGAATAAAAGTTAAACCAAGTAAGCCAGCATCATTGTTTGGTATGATAGTAGGTATTGTTTTTGTATTTATTGGGTTATTTGTAGTAATTCCCGGTGCAGGTCTGTTCGGTATATTCTGGACACTGATTGCAGTTGGTATAACAGGGTTCCAAGCCTATAACTTTTTTGATGACAAAGATGTTGCGTCATGGGAGATAAACATAGACACTGGCGCCAATGCAGAGACGAATAATCAGTCAATATCTGTAAGTGGTGATTTTGGAAAAGTGCAAAGTTGTTGGAGATAAAAGAGTTAAAGGGATTTAACAATGAGCCAGGGGTGTTGGAGTATCAGGTTAAAGTTGATTTTGATTTTAAAAAACTAATAACAGCAGATGATGGAGTCTGGCCAAGATTTATTATATTGAAGAAAGAATCTGAAAAAAGCGGCTGGAGGATTGACGGTGTTGGTACGGGACCGTGATTAGGGAGTATGTGATATAAAGTACATGCTTTTATAGCGTGCACTTTTGTTTTTTATATCAAATTTATAAGGATTTTATTCACAATTATCGAATAGAAAAGTAGAATAAACAGTTTAAAGGTATAAGGAATGATAGGATGCTTGATAATAACTGTTATGTATATAAAAAAGAAGTAGACTGGTCGGTGCTGCAGCAGGGTGTAAGCATTCCAGTAACCATACAGGTAGTTTTCCAAACTACTATAAATAAGTTTTTGCCAAGAGGTCAGTCTAAAGACATTTATCTGGTACTGGAAGGAAAGACTTATAAGGCAAGGCTTGTAAACCAGAAATTTGATGAAAGAAAATATCCTGGTAGGAATGATATACTACAAATAAGGTATAATCCACAAAGTGAGATTGCTGAAAAACTTAGAAGCATTTTTGCTGTAAGTTACAGGTATATATTAGAGCAGAGAAATAGCCTGCCTGAAAATCAACGTAAATTTATAAAAGTTCCCGACGAACAAAAAGAATACCTGGCTATATATACAACAGACTATCCAGATACATATCTGCTTGAATGTATAACGCTGGAGGATACAAGGATAGTAAAAGATATAATGGTTCATGAAGATGAGCAGGAGTATGAAGCAAGTATTAACTATAACACTGTTGACCCTAATGCTACTATTGCTGCAGTGAACCAAATAGTAAAGATTCGTAAACTTAACAGGGCAATAGGGGAAACCTTGAAACTTCTTTATAATTATTGCTGCCAGATATGTGGAGAAAATATTAGTGCAAGGTATGGAGTCAATATTGTAGAATCTCACCATATAGACCCCTTTGTTGAATCACTCAATAATAACCCAGAAAATCAGGTTATTATTTGTCCCAATCATCATCGGATTATTCATAGGGCAAGACCTGTTTTTGTCAGGAGAAAATTAATTTTTGTTTATAATAATGGAGTAGAGGAAAGGATTATGGTGAATCAGCATTTATAGAAAACAGGTTGCATTTGCCTGTTTTTATTTTTGTGCATAATACAGAGATTTGATATTGCGTGATTAATAATTAATTGGAAACAAAACTATTGACTTTTCCTGAAAATAGTAATATTATTTTTACAAGAGAAGCGAATATGAGGGGAAATTATGTTACAGAACGATGGTGAGTTAAGTGAATTGCATGTTTATTACGCCAGATAAAATGGATGGAAAGCGAATTTCTTATGATTATGTAATACAGCAATATGAAATACAGCGATTATTACAGTGGCATCCCCTTATAGCATTAAGTGATATTTGCAAAGAAATAACAAGTGGTATTCGGGTTAGAAAAGAGTATTATACAGATAAAAACGGATATAAGATAATTGCTCCTGGAGACATAAGAAATGAAATCATATATATCAATGAACTTAAAATAGTACAGCCTGAAGTAGTAAAAGAAAAAGACATTATAAATTATGGAGATATATTGATTACAGCATCAGGTAAATCAGGACAGGTAACTTATGTAAATGAAGTATTAGAAGGATGTGTAGTAACATCGGATATTATTAAAATTACATTAAGGGATAGGGATAAAGGTATAAGATTATATAAGTTTTTAAAAAGCAGTATAGGACAAATGCTTTTAAACTCCATAAAAATAGGTATTTTAAACAAAATTTTTGTGGAGGATATTGAGAATTTATTGATTCCTGAAGACTTTGACACATATCAGGAAGATTGTTCTTATGATTCTACAGGATATGCAGAGGCTGAAAAACTATATAGGTCTGCAGAAAACATATTTTACAGGGTATTTGATTATAAAGGTGAAGAAAAGAATCTTAAACACTTTTATGTGACAGAATACCTTGACAGTCACAGATTAGACCCTGAGTACTACTCGAACTTTTACACCGAACTGTATAGGGTAATTCACAAGAATCTAGATGATGTAAAATGGCAGGAACTTGGAGAACTTGTAGAAATAAAAAAAGCAGATAAGCCCGAAATAAGTAAGAATCAAAAAGTAAAGTATTTTTTGTTAGCGGATATAGACCCGAACTTTTCAATCATAAAAGAAACACATGAGGATTTTTATGGCAATTTAAGCAATCGGATGAGATATATTGTGAGGAGGGGAGAAATAGTAACTGCCAAAGGTGGAAGTGCAACAGGGACTAAGGGTCATGCAACGGCGATTATTACTGAAGAATTTGACGGCATGGTTACAACAGATGCGTTATATAATTTAGTTCCCAGAAATATTAGTCCTTATTATCTCTTATTTTTATTTAAACAACCAGTGATTTTAAATCAGATAAATATGTTTACTAAAGGAACGCTATATAAACTTATTCAAAGAAAGGACTTTGAAAGAATTAGAATACCAAGGTTGTCACTGGATATTGAAAATTCGATTGCAGATACAGTAAGACTTATTTTTGAAAGTGGGAAGTTTTAGGGGGAATTACTTTGACTTTATTCAAAAGAGAAGCGGAAGAAAAATTAAAACTTATTAAGAATAACAAACAAAGAGTATTTATTATTCACTACTCATGTGAGAGTTTTATTAAGCATAGCCAAAAAACGCCAAGGATATCATCTATAGCAATAAGAAATTATGATACTGCTCAAACATATTCATTCTCTATTAGTAAAGTAGCAGAGGTTGAAAATAAACCAATAGAAAAGTTAAAAGAATACTATGATGAATTGGAAAGGAAAATGCTCGATGAGTATTTTTTGTTTCTAAAAGAACATATGGATTGTTATTATGTTCATTGGAATATGAGAGATATAAATTATGGATTTGAAGCATTAAAGCACAGATATAAAGTTTTGGGGGGAGAACCTATAAGTCTAAATGAAAATCGGCTTATAGATTTATCTAAACTTTTAATTGACTATTATGGCGTAGATTATATAGGGCATCCAAGACTTGAAAGACTTATGGAACTCAACAGAATATCTAGTAAAGGGTTTTTAAAAGGTGAAGAGGAGGCTGAATGCTTTGATAATGAGGAATATATAAAACTTCATATATCAACATTAAAGAAAGTCGATGTTTTATGTAATATATTAAATAGACAATTAAATGGGACACTGAAAACCAATGTCAACAAATTGCAACAACGTATTAATGATTTATTTGAGTCTCCTTTATATAAAATATTATCTATAATTGGACTATTATGGACAATTATATCGATTCCCTTATTCTTTCAAAAGTAAAAAGCAGGAGGTGGATGCTGTTGGTAGAAATAATATATGAACAACTGAAAACCCCTAAGTCCGTTGAAGAATTACACCAAAGACTAAATGAGGCTGGGGTAAAGTGGAATAAAGCGCAATTACAACTATTACTTCTTATGGATAGCAATATTAATAGGACAGGGGATTTATACAGCACAGGAGGAAATAATCTAAATTCTATTGTACTGGATGTGGTAGATAAAGTAATGGATGGGAAACCTGTTGCGCCTATAAGAAAGATTATGGAGTATGTCCCAAATCATATTACTGTTAGTGCAGAAGAGATATCAAAGATTGCAGAACATAGTGGAAAATACAAACTTCATCAAAATGGGGCTGTTTTAATAAGGAATAAAGAATAGGGAGGACTTTCTATGCAAGAATTAAAGAACAAAATAACAAAACTTGGATATGAAACTATAAAGGATATTGATGAGACTACATTTGTAGCCAGTCATAAGGATACATATGTGTATGTAAAAAAAGTAGACGAAGAACAGTTGAAACCAGAACTAGTTACTGCCATAACATTTGAAGCGATGGCAACAGACCCTATTTCTACATATGCTTGGATTACAAACGGTACAAGCAATGCCTATGTCCTTGTTGAAGAGGAAAAGGCTGTTTCAGAAATTCCATCAGTCTTTGAAGATGAAAACAAATTGTACTCAGGCAAAAGGCAACTTACTGATAGGGACAAATGGTCAATAAGAAAATATCAGGAGTTACAAGAGAAATTTGATGGACTCCATGAAATGATTTATGGAATGAAGGACCATGTAAATAACTCCAATGATGTAATCGATGAATTCAGCAAACTTATTTTTTTGGAGACTTTCAGGCTTTATCATCCTGAATATAGATTAACTAAGGGTAATGTAACAGGGAAACTATTTAACGAAATATATAGATACGAATATGTAGAAAAACATAAGGATAAGGCAGTCCAGGAGATAAGGGAAGCCTTTAAAGAAATAAAAGACCATGCAGATTATGTTGCTATTTTGGATAATGGGGAAAAGGCAAACATATTTAGTGCAGATGAATATATAAAACTGGAGAATCCCAATATCTATATTGCTGTTTTAAAGGCTCTTCAGGATTTAGGGACAATAATAATTGACGGTGTAGAGAGACCTGCCACTTTAAGGGATTTAACTGGGGATGTATTGGGTAGGGTTTTTGATGTACTGCTCCGAGGAAAGTTTGAGAATAAAGGCGGTATGGGTATCTATCTTACCCCAAGACAGGTAACGGAAGCAGCAGCAGAAATGGTTTTACACGACCTTACCAAAGACGGGGCAGCAAAACTAATTGCTAAAGACCCCAAAACAGGAATACCTACCCTCCGCATAGGTGATTTGTGCTGCGGTTCGGCAGGATTTTTAATAAAGATGCTTCAGAAGATAGAGCACTACCTTCTAAACAAATTGACAGGAGACAAGAAGCAGTATGAGGAACTTTTTGAACAAATGAAGGAACACTGTTTTATAGGCGCAGATAATGCTCCGGGAATGGTTCTCAAGGCAAGAATCAATATGGCACTGCATGGAGCACCTAAGTGCCCTATTTTCCAAACGAGAAATTCCCTTATGAATACACGCCTTAAACCAGGGACATTTGATGCAATCCTTACAAATCCCCCATTTTCAAAAACTGGAATTTCAAAAACGATTAAGAAGGGAAATACCACTGTTGAAAACCCTGAAGGTGCTGAAATTATCAAATATTATTCTTCTGACATAGATGAGGACGGACAAAACAGGATGAGTCCTTATGGCTTATCCCTCGGGTCAAAGCCAGATAGCAGAGGTAAGTGGAAAGAAGTAAATTCGGTAGACCCAGCAGTGTTATTTATTGACAGAAACCTTCAACTGTTGAAACCAGGCGGGCTACTCATGATAGTTGTACCAGATGGAATCCTTTCAAACTCCGGTGATAAATATGTCCGTGAATACATCATGGGTAAAAAGAACCCTCTTACAGGTGAATTTGAAGGTGGAAAAGCAATATTAAAAGCGGTTATAAGTCTTCCGCAGGAAACATTTGCACTTTCAGGAGCAGGCGCAAAGACGTCTTTACTTTACTTAAAGAAAAAAGAACATCCAGGAGAAAAACAGGGTCCAGTATTCATGGCAGTAGCAGATGAAGTAGGATTTACAGTAAAGCAGAATGTTGAAGTACAGTTAGGAGATGACCATAACGACTTATTAAAGATTGTGGAGGCTTATAAAAAAGGTATGCCAGAGGATATGGAGTAGGGTGGTGAGAACATTGCAGGTTAATAATGTTGCATGGGTGGATTGTAAATTCATTAATGATAGAATGGATTCATCTTCTTATATAACACAGATTAATATGGGTTTATTTGACCTATATAAAAAAGAGAGTACTGATTTTCAGATTAAAACACTTGATGATATATGTAATAAAATTGTAGATGGACCTTTTGGTTCAGATATTTTAGAGGAAGATTATGTTGAACAAGGTGTTCCATTTATTAGAGTCCAGAACATCACAGAGTATGGTTTTGAAGATTCAAATTTAGTATTTATCTCAGAAGAAGCCAATAAAAGAATTAGTAGGTCTGAATGTAGACCAGGAGATTTGGTGTTTACAAAAACAGGAAGATTAGGAACTGTGTGCGTGTTAAACAATGAATATAGTAATTATAATATTCGTGGAGATTTAGCCAAATTGCAATTAAAATCGCAAATCGACCCATATTATGTTATGTCATATTTAAATTCAAACTTTGGAACTAAAATTACTAACTCTTATTCTTCTGGGTCTACCAGAGGGAGAATACTAATTAGTAATATTAAAAAAATTGTTATCCCCATCCCATCTCCTGAAATCCAAAAATACATAGGAGATAAAGTTAGAAGAGCAGAAGAGTTGAGAGAAGAAGCGAAAAGGTTGAAGAAAGAGGCTGAAGAGATATTAAATAGGGAACTAAACTTAAATAAATTAGAGGAAAGTCTAAAATCATCAATTAACAGTAAACATAATTGGATTACTTCTATGGATATAAACGATAGAATTGATTCTTATTATTACAAGCGAAGATATATTTTGGTTAATCAGCATCTTAATGATTATGAGTGTATTCAAATTAGAGATATTGCAAGTGTAGACTATGGTTACATGCCTACAGAAGATTATGCTGATGAAAACAATGGAGTTCCATTAATTAGAGTTACTAACATGATTGGTAATCTTTTATTAGATTTAAGTGACTTAAAATACATAAGTAAAAGCATAAACATACCTGATGATAAGTATGTTGATGATGGCGATATTTTAGTAGTACAATGTGGGAACACAACGGGTAAAATTGCTCTTATGACAAAAGAAGTAGAAAATTATCTATATCCTTCATTTTGTTTAAGAATAAAATTAAGGAATAAATCAATTAATAACAAATATTTGGCCTTGCTTATGGAAATGTCAATTATTCAAGAACAAATATGGCAAAGTGCATCATATTCTTCTGTAAGGCCAAATACTACTAAACCTGCTATTGAAAATATAAGAATACCTTTAATTGAAAAGCAAAAGCAAGAAGATGTTGGAGCCCTTGTTGAAAAATATATAGATAACATTTATCAATCTAAACAATTAATTCTAGAAGCCAAGCAAGATGTGGAAGATTTAATAGAAGGCAACTTTGATATGTCAAAAGTCAAAGCAAATAGTTAGAATTTTGTATAGAGCAAAGGCAGGTGAGACCTTTGATAAACACAAACGAGTTGGTTAAAAGTTTAAATAGCCTATACGATTATGGAGAAATAAAAAGTAATACCGATTTGCAATACCTTATAGACCAAAATTTTATTAGGCTCATAGAGGACAGACTGGTTATTACAAAAAAGTGGATTAAGTTCAGTGGCAAGGTAAACAGAGAAGATTTTATAACATCTCTTCTCTGCTTCTATCCTCCTCTGTTACATAAATTGCTGAAAAAAGTATACGAAGAGGCTTGTATTATAGGTCAGAGGGGAGACGGTAAAGCCCTATATGAGTTTATAGACAGCATCCCTGATTTTGCTGAAACCATATTAAATATTAAGGATAAAGATATAGAAGAAACGGAAGAAATAAAGTCCTTTTATCAGGCTGTGTTTAATGGGTATCCTCAATATCCTTCAATCCTTACAAAACTAAAAACCATGCAGTTGGCGGAGGATACAGAGGATGTGGAGTTATCACCGATGGGTAATAATCCTAATGAGATATGGGTACAAGGCAGGAGGATAACTTCATCTGTAAATCTCCCGAAGTTAAAGGATAAAAACAAATATACCTTTACTCCCTATGAATATAAGGATTTTCCAGTGGAAGAGAAAGTAGCGGAGGTCCTTTCTTACCCGTGGAAAACTTTTTTAACAATACTATCAATGGTAGCCCTTGAATACCAGACTGCTGGTTTTGAAGGATTATCCATAAGACCCACGGACCACACCAACTACTATACAACCCAGCCTTTAGACTTTTACATCTTTAATACAAAGGGTAGGGAGATAAGGGTAGGAAGGCTCAATGATTTTGTATATGAATTTTGCATGGAAAATGATATGTACCTTTTCCCAGATAATGCTCCTGAAGTAGACAAGGTGGTTTTTGATATGATGGATGAGCAGAAAATTGATTTTAAAGATGGGGAATATGTCCTTAATGAAAAGTTTAAAGACCTGATATACTCAAAGGATATTATTATAAAAAACCGCTCCAGAAAGTTTAAAAGCACCCTTAAAGACTATGTAGAAAAGTTGAGGAATACATTATGATTATAAAAATAGGTACGGACAGATTTTGGGTAAAGGCATCCAATATAGAAAGATGGGCAGAAATTTTAAAATCCTTACCAAAGAAAATACCCTGCAGCAGTAAAAAAGATATAGCCAGGGATTATCTGGGCTATAAGGTTGACGAGAGCGGAAGAATTGTTAATGCTGATGAGGTATATGGTCTGTTTGGTGCAGAAAAAGATAAAGACTCTTTAACTATCGTTGGATGTAACTTTATAAAGGAAATTGAAGGCGGATATGAACTTACAGAGGGTGCCAATGAACTGGTAGAAAGATTTAAACAAAATGAGGAATGGGAAAAGGTATTGGGAAGTCAATTATTAAAGTATTCCATAAGAATTAGGACCATTGCTTATGCAATGTTAAATGGAGGATATCTCTATTTTGAAAAAGGATATATGGAAAACTTCGCAAAGGCTTATATAACCCTAAATGACAAGAAGTTTTATGTTTTTAGCAGCAAGCCTGATGAAATGAACATTAATAGTTTAATGAAGGAGAATCAATCAAAGATATTAGGGAATTTTTGGAGAAGGGAACTTGATATTGGAGATGGGGAAGAAATAGAATTTAGGGGCGTAAATAAAGATTATCCTTCTTTAGGCTCCATGAGTACTTATTTAAAAATACCAATGCTGTTGTTTGACTATTTAGGGTGGATTGTTGAAAGCGAAGATAGAAGGTACATCTTAGATAAACATAAGATAAAAGAGGATGCAGGTATTGATGTATATGAAAGTTTAGTAAATGAAGCCGATATGGATGATATAGAAATACTACATAAATTAATTAAAGAATACTCAGATGCAAGGGGATTTTTCCCAATAGGAATAGTAGGCTCCATATTGAAAAAGAAGGTTGACAGTGAAAATACTATGGCAGAAGAACAATGGATTGACCATTACTTTGTTACGGGTATAAACAAAGGAAAGTTTATAATTAAAGACCATGAGCAGGGGCAGCCCAGGCACGGCAGGGGCTTGCTGGGGAAAAAAGATTATCAATTAATTAAGTTGGAGATTAGAGATTAGGAGGGATGGATATGTCTATATGGGCTCCTTTCGGTACCAGCGATTTTCCGTTAAATCAGCCAATGGTAGGGCAAAAAGAGTTTTACGAAATTTTTAAAGGCTTTACGAAGACTATGAAAAGTGCAGGGATGGCAACTATTTTCCCGCTGATTTCAAAGTGGGGTGTAGGTAAATCCCGTATCGGTTTCGAACTTATTTCAGAACCTCTTGGCATGGATAAGGGCTGGATTATTAATGAAGATGGCGTACAAAAGGAAGTGAGAATTTTTAAGCCGAATTTCGAAGATAAAGTTCTTCCGTTATACATAAGGTATTCCCAAATGTGCCATCCTGATTTAATTGGAGATAACTGGGTGGCTTACGGCATTTATACAGCGCTGTCCTATTTAAGCAGAGAATCCGATGGAAGCATTCAAGGAAAGATTATGGAAGCCATTCAAGATGCCTTATCTCCTGTAGGGTTTGATAGAAACATCCTTGGAGATTTACTGCAAGTAGACAGGGTAAATTTAAGTGAACTGGTTATAAACAAAGAAAAGTTGGATGACCTAACCCGAAAAGGAATGGAGTATGTTAAGCAATTCGGTATTGAACATTTTCTTATTGTTTGTGATGAATTAGAAACAGCAGGGGAAATTGCAAAGTATGGAATTGAAAAAGAGAAGGAACTGGTAAACAAAATAGATGGAGAAGCAATTCAGGTAATTACAAGTGCTATAAAACATGAAGACCCGAGAAAGAAATATCCAGAGGTTTCCTATCTTCTTTTGTGCTCTACAGTTATAGGAGGAAGTATTCAGGGTATAGGTGCTTTAGACAGAAGAACTGAAATGTATGAAATGCTTCAGAATTCCTTTGCAGATATATCGGATTATATCGCTTATCTTAACAAGAAGGGCATGATACCTGAGTATCCAAAAGGACTGATTGAAGCAGCCTACACCATAGCAGGAGGTAATTTTGGCTGGTTTAACGTTATTATGTATAATGTAGACCAGAAGATGGAAGACAGTTCAGTGAAAAAAGAGACAGGATATATCTTTGAAGCCATATTAAACTCTAGCAACCGTTTTAAAGAAAGTTTGATTGATAAACCTGCTTTTGACTACATTCAGTGCGATGACAGATTCAGGCAAACTATCAAGCATGCTCTTTTAGAGCAAATCCCTAAGAAGAAAACAAACTATTCTCCTGAAGAAATAAATGCCATGATGGATGCAAAGGCAGAAGATGGCGAAAAGTTATTCAAAGAGTTTTACTGTGTGAAATTAGAAAAGGATGATTTGGCGGTTTACCTCAATTCTCAAGGCTACAAAAGAGAAACGGGAGATATATTTGTTAATAATTTCGGTAGCAGTTTTGATTTAGGCATACTTTTGAGAAGCCTAAAAACTTTTTCTCTCAATGTAAAAGAAAATGAGTATATTGTGGGGAAGGAAGAAGAAACATTTTTAGACCAGGTCAGGATGTTGTATCCGAAGGATGATATTGAAGAATCAGCAAGATATATCTATGGATACATCCTTGAAAAAATAGAAAAAGAAGATATAAAAGAAGCAGAATATATCGGACCAAACTTTGCCTATTTAAGCCGCCTTGATAAAAGGTATAGAGTAGAAAAAGATGATTTTGGTTACGTTCCAGATACTGAAAAAAACAAAGAGATTGAAGCGTTAATAAAAGAAAGAAGCAAAAATAGAAAAGAGGAAGTAAAAAGGGTTCTTTCAGGTGCCTGCAGGGCATTGGAAATAAACTACCCAGAAGAAAGTTTCTATACCATCAATGGCGTTGAATGTGTCAGGACCAAGGTAGAAGGAGGACCTTATCTTGATGTTCACGAGGACAGAATAGTAGATATTATCTGGGGCAAGGATGAAGATAGATTAAAAGATGCACTGTTAGATAGCAGACTTTTAAAAGAAGGAGTTCATCCTGTTATTGTAATCTCTGATTCTGTTATTAGTGCAGAGTACACCGATAAATTTGTAAAAGAAAAGTATGAAGGCATAGGAAAGTGCTTGATATTTGTCAATATAACCAGACTTCAAAAGGATATTTTAGAGGTCATGTCCATAGATAAGGACATATTGGATATAAGGGAGAACAGGAATGTTATTACTTCTACCTTTAGGGATAGAATCAGAAAAATCAGGGACCATTTTAACTTAAAGGCAAGAGAATGGTTTGAAAAGTTAGATGAGGAAGGCTGGATATTAAGACCTATCATCTATAAGAAACATGATGAGAAACAAATAGTGCTGCTGTCAAAGGCTTATAAGCGAATGCTCATCCACGGCATTGATTTTGAGGAACTTGGAAGCAAAAAAGATGTGAGATTGCCTGATGCAGAATATACGGAGTTAAAGAACGTTTTGAAATCAACTGCCATAGGCAGAATGAATGAGGGAAAAGGATATAAGGAAACAGGTTTATTCATTCATGAGGATGAAAATAGATACAGCATAAATATACCAGCCTGCATGAACAGAATACTGAAGTTTAATGGAAACAGCAACAAATCCATGGCTGATTACAGCAATAAATTTTTCTTCAGCCTTATACATGAGGTGAAGCCGAAACGCATTCTAGAGCAGTGGATAGAGTTTATGATGGGGCTAAATCTTTTGCTAAAAACCAAGGACGGTTTTATTGAGAGAATATCCAATTATGAGTTGGACGGCAGGTATTCTGTAGTTAAAAAATGGCTGGAAGATGACTGCAAAAAAGAAATTGACAGCATGAAAAAGGTTATAAACGGTCCTTATTTGGATGTTCTTGAGAAGAATCAAGTACCTTATTATAAAGTACAACTTCAAGAGGCTGAAAAAATTAAGGATAGCATTAATGTTGATAAGTTATCAGAAAAAGATGATAAGAATATGGAAAACTTCAGAGATGTTATTTCGAAGATTGAGAAATTCCTGGGGATTTGCTACCAAGTATATGACAGTGATGGATGGAATAACATCAAAACCTATAATCCAAACATCATAAAGGATATTAAAATTGATGATAAGGAGAAGCCTTTGTGGTTTAGGGTAAGGCATATAAGATTGTTTATAGACTATATTAATACCTTAAAGGACCCAGCAGTAAAGAGCATTACGGATAAAATTGCAGAAATCAAGAAAAATTGTGAGTATGGCGGATTCATGCTCCCTATTTCTCCGATAACGAACATATTGCAAAAGTATTGTAATGAACTGGAGAACTCAACTGATTACGAAAAGATGACTATATCGGGTACAGGGACTATGGTTTCCTATATAAATACATTAGCATATAAGTTAAAAGATGGGGATTTTAGTGGAGCATATAAGCGAATTGAAGATATTCTTGATGCCTGCGGATTAGAGCCTATTGAGAACAATGAGTTAAAGTGGGCTAATGATAGAGGAATAATAGGTGAGTATAAGGCTATTTATAAGAATTTTACTTCTATCATTGACTGTTATAAGAAATTACCTGAAAGCAAAAGGTGGGTTGATTATTTTTCTGATGCTCCAGAAAAATTAAGGAATCATACCGAGGTGAAGAATTTAAGCAACTGTATTAAAGAAATAGAGTTATTTGTTAACGGCGGCCTTGAACAGGAGATTGAAGATAACGAGCCTGTTATGCTGAGTAAGCCTGATGACTTTTTGGCGCTTCTTAAAAAGAGGGTAGAAGATATGCAGCAGTACGTAGGGCTTATTGAAGGTTATAAAACAAATGTAATGAATTTAGCAAGGACAAAGAAGAATGAGTTTTATGATAATTTGCTGATAAGTACCATAGATAAGATATGCAGAGTACAGGGGAAACCTCCCGTATCCGCACAGATAAATACGGAAGAGTATCCAAAAGAGGAAACTTATGCTGCCACAAAAGAAGCGATACAGAATAAAATGAATTTGCTTGCAAGTGAAGGGGAATCATTCTTTAAAAACTCACCATTGATTAGGAAAACTACCTTTAGTTTCTTTAAGCACGTAGTAGAAAAGGATGGGGATATTAACTGGGATGACTACCTTGAGGAAAAGCGTGAGTTAGAATCGGTGAAACTCATTCGGACAAAGGTTGAGGTACTGTGATGGCTATTCAAATATTAGATGAATATAAGAATAGAACAGAATACAGGCTTCTTAAGGATTTTTATGACTGCCAGGTAACCCAGATGAATTCACTGCAAACTGGAGTCTTAGTTCTGCCTGGGATTCTATTAAGTAAACTAGGCAAACAAAACTTAGACTTACTTAATGCATGGCTGGAGGATAATAAAAACCAGTTAATACTTACACCTTCCTGGACCGAAATGAATTTAAAGGAAATCCTTCACTCATCGGTAGATATAAGAATAAGTAGAACAGATGATAATTATGAGGGAATTCCGATAGGCTTTTTGATTGATACCACAGCAAAAGATGTTATATTTCAACAAAATGGGAAGAAATTTGGAATTCATTACAGGAAGAATACGGGAACAGGTCTAGTAACGGTAGTCACCCTACCGTTATTGGACTATAAAATGATTCAGTTAGAAGATAAATTAAAGGCTCTTTTTAATTCCCTGCTCCTTGCTGAGGATGTTAAACAAGAATCCTTGGTAGAAACAAAAGATTTTATATTAGATGATATTCATATTTATTTGATTATCCTGACAGGGGCTGGTATTGACTTAAGTCAGTGTCTGTCAAGTATAATTCATAAATATTTTGGAGTTTTCATTGATGAAGAAACTGCCAAGCAAGGATATCAAGACCTGGTAGCAAATCAATATATTAACGAGAATGGATTGTTGAGCAAGGGAATGGATGTAGTAAAAGAAAGGAAATTGAAATCCTTTATCAATGCTGTAAAACAAAGGGGAGAAAAAGAAGATGGATGGATTTAAAGAAAATAGTACTCCAATATCCCAAAGCATAGTGGCTAATATTCAATTAGGCCTTCCAGCCACAGTTTCCAGGTTATCATCCAAAATGCGGTTTATTGATAAAATAGCCCCTGCCCTAAAGGAAAGTGGGGTGGTTAGAAATATAGAATTAATAGCCCCTCTTACTATCAAGGCATCAGGTATTGCGGCAACCAATAGGACTTCCAGTGCATTTGGCGGAATGTTATATGTTGCTGGGGCAGTAAGGCAGGACATACTTATAAGTGAAGGTTCTATTTATAAAACAAGACAGGAAAGTATCGTTGATGTAGATGAGATAGATGACCTGGATAATCAGAAAAAGTTGAAGTTTATAGATATTATTAATGTCTATAAACTCCTGTCTGACTTAATGGAAGATGATGAAAAACCTGAACTCGTTTTGGTTGATGTACCTTTAGTACTTGAGCGTTCGGATGCTCCCCTTGAAGACAGAAAGGATACTATAAAAGTTTATGATAAATGCAGGGAGACCATTAAGTTTTTCTGGGATAAATATAAGGACATGGTATACCCATTTAATGAAAATGGAATTAAAATCGCATCAGTGGGAACAAAAAGGTTTGGTGCAATTATATATGCTCTGACTGAGGATAATTTAGGCTATATTCCAGATGATGTGGACAATAGTATAGTTAAAAAGATGGAAGAACTAATGCCCAAAATTCAAGATGTAGGTATTAAAAGGCTGCTAACAGGTATTCTTGTAAAAAGAACAAGGACAGCAGCATTTCAATATGATGGCTTAAATAAGGATAACAGGCTGGAGCCTGAAACTTTACGAGATGTGGGATTAATAGGCATGCATATTAAGGCAGGGAACACTACACCGCCACTTTTGGTAGAAGTATTAGGCAGCGTAAAAGATTGGTCATCTGAAATGCTGGATAAACTGGCTTCTCAAATTATATCCCTGATTGCATTTGACCAGAAAAAAGCACTGCCACTGCCATTATGGTATGCCAAATATTCTTTAAAGCCAGTCGAGGCAACAAATAATGGGAAAAATGTAATTTTAGAATACTATAAAACACAAGCCAGGGAGATGCTCCAAAATGAGGCATTAGAGAGCATTTGGAAAGAAGATTTGGATGTATTTGAGGAATAGGTGGAAGGAATGAGGAATATGGGGTATAAAAAAGATTACAAAGATATAAAAGAACATGTTGAATATTTGAAACGCAGATATGATTTTAATGGACCACTACATTTTACTGATTTCAAAAACTTAAATTATATTTTAAGAGAAGGATATTTGTATAGCAGGAAGGATTGTCAAAGCAGAAATCTTATTTTTGTAGATGGTGCAAATCATAGTGTTTTAAATAGTGCGGGAGATTTTATACAAAGTTGCGTTAGATTTTATTATAGAGGTAAAACGCCAACTTTATATGACAATGAAGGTATAAAATTAAGAAAGTATTGTAATGGAATACATATACCAATTCCTGTATATTTGCGTTTTGATGAGGAACTTTTGTATTTAGATAGTACAGAATTTACCAATGGAAATGCAACAAATTCATTAAGGGGAAATACAGCAGATTTTTTTAAGAATATGGATTGGGATGCCATTTTTCATGATACTTGGTTTGAGTTCGTGGAAAGGGATTATATAGTTAATAAGAGACAAGCAGAACTATTAAGTAGAGAGCCAGTTTCATTAAATTATTTAAAGGAAATTATATTTAGAAGTGAAACAGATAAAAAAAGAGCCATAAATATATTTGGATATGATAATAGGTATACGGTAGATATAAAATTGTTTTCTGACAAAAACGTTAGAGAAGCAAGAATGGATTGGCAAAAAAATAACTTTATAAAAAATTATAGTATGAATTTTGAATATGGTAAAAATGGTGAAAAAACTGCATTAGTACTGCAAGTAGAATATCAAAAGCCATGGAATAATTATGATACGGAAGTTAAAATAAAAGATAAACATGATAATATTATTGAAAATTTTAAGCAGGAAATAATATATAAGAATCATTTAGGCATTATATCAAACAAAAGTATGGACTTTAGCGAGATTATAATTTTCAAATTAAAGGGAGATATAAGAAAATGGTATAAAATCGAACTTGAAGTTAATGGAGTTTTATCAATAGAAGAATTTTTGATAAAATATGATATTGCTAATTATAAAATTTATTTTAATAATAATAAAAAAATGGTATTAAATCTTAAATTTTTAAATTATAACTTTTTAAATTATAAGCATAGATATGAAATTTTTGACAATAGAAATAATTTGGAGTGTAAAAATATTATAAAGTTTGATATAAATAGCAATGGATTGACATGGAGTATAACATTTAATAATTATAATGTAAATTGGTATAAATTAAATTATTTTATGGATGATGTTTTGTGTATAAGTGATATCATTTATAGTTAGTTTAGTGATATACCAATTTTAGGATAAAAATAAAGGAGAATTAATATGCTAACATATTTAAAAGGAACTGTTTTTAATGCCCCTGCAAAGACTTTAGTTAATACAGTAAATTGTTCAGGAGTAATGGGCGCAGGAATTGCTTTGGAGTTTAAATTAAGATTTCCAGAAATGTTTGAGGATTACGTAAAAAAGTGCGAATCTAAACAAATAAAAATAGGGGTTCCACGTATATATGAATATTCAGAAAAACTTTGGATAATGAATTTTCCAACAAAAATACATTGGCGATTTCCTTCAAAACTTGAGTGGATTGAACAGGGGTTAAAGTATTTTGCAGAAAACTATGAAAAGAGAAACATTGAGTCTATTGCTTTTCCAAAGTTAGGTACAAACAATGGTGGCTTAGATTGGAATGAAGTAAAGTTATTAATGGAACGATATTTAAAAGATGTAAATTTACCTATATATATTTGCCTAGATGAATTAAATGAAGCCGAAGGGATTGAAAAAATTATGGTGGATGGTTTAAACAACTCAACTATTGAAGAATTGATTAAAGAAGTAAAACTATCAAAAAAGCAAGCAGAAAATGTGATTAAGCATTTACCAATTACTAGATTTTTCTATATCTCTAAACAAGATGGAATAGGAGAAAAAACATATGAAAAATTATTTAGTTATTTTTATACAAGGTCCAATATAATAAGTAACCAAAAGAATGTGGGTAAGGTAACAAATGAAAAAAAATATGAACAGTTATCTTTTTTCTAATATTTTTATGTGAGGCGATATAAATGGATAAATACATAGGTAAACTTATCGGCAATACAGGCAATCCTAATGATTTAAAGATTGCTCTCGAAAACAGTTTTTCTGCTAAAAGAGGAGAGTTTGTAAAAATAAAGCATAGAGAATCGGAAGAAGATGGGGATACATATGTTCTCGGGAGAATTGTATCTATATCCAGAAGCAATATTCTATATAACTCCAATATGGGGGAGGGGCTGTCATCTCTTGAGATACTACCAGGTGCCCAAGTTACTGGGGAGACTTTATTTGGGACCATAGAACTGGTGGGGTACAGGGATAACTATGGACAGATAAAAATACCAAGGCGACCCCTTAACCCAGGGGAAAAGGTATATGGTGTTGATTATGAGTTTTTGTCAAAGTTTTATAAGTTTGATGAGAATACAAGCATTAACATAGGTAATTTGATTGGATACGACAAGGGAAGTAATATAGTCCCTGTTTATCTGGATGTAAACAAACTGGTTACGGAACATTTGGCTGTGCTTGCCATGACTGGCTCTGGTAAATCGTACACTGTGGGCAGAATTATTGAGAGGCTTGTAGCGGAGATGAATGGAACAGTAGTAGTTTTTGACGTTCATGGAGAATATGGAAAAGCATTTGAAAAGGGAGAGATACATTTTAATAACAATCTTGATTTTATTGAGGACGAGAAAGAGAGGGAGAGCATACTAAAAATTCAGGAGAATTTATCAAAGATGCTGAATGCTGGTGGAGGAATAAAAGTATATACTCCTCAGATGGATTCTTTTGATTATAAATATAGTGCAAAAAATCATCATTTGGCCCTGCAATTTGATAGATTTGATATGGATGATTTGTCCTCCATTCTTCCAGGTTTAACAGAAGCCCAGGAAAGAGTATTAGATGTTGCAATCAGGTATTGGAAAGCGAAGTACAATAATCCTCCTCGGGATATTCAGGATTTAACATATTTGCTATCAGATGAGCGGGGATTAGAAGAACTAAAGAGTTGGGATAACTTGACTGAAGGGGAAGCAAAAGCATTAAACAATAGAAGTGCAGCAGTTGCTTCTATGAAGTTGACCCGAGTGATAAATGAGGCGAAGAGTTTTTACACAAGGGCTATTGGTGAACCTACAGATATTTATGAAATGATTGGGGAAAAAGGAAAGAGCGTGGGAAGGCTTGTAATTATAGATTTACAAGGATTGTCAGATGATGCTAAGCAGATTATTACAGCATTAATATCCAGTGAGATTATGAGGGCAGCATCAGATAAAAAAAGACAAATAAGGCCATGTTTTCTTGTTTATGAAGAGGGGCATAATTTTGCACCTGCGGGGATTCCAAGTATATCTAAAAAAATTATAAAGAAGATTGCGGCAGAAGGAAGAAAGTTTGGTACAGGGTTTGCAATTATATCCCAAAGGCCATCGAAACTGGACCCAGATGTTACATCACAATGTAATACAATCATTACAATGAGGTTAAAGAATCCAGATGACCAAAGGTTTATTGCAAAAACATCAGATATGTTCTCAAAGTCTGATATTGATGAACTACCATCCCTATCAACGGGGGAGGCATTGATAAACGGAAGGTCAATACCTGCACCATTGTTAGTAAAGGTTGGGACAAAAGCGCTTATACATGGTGGAGAATCCCCTGAAGTTATTAAGGAATGGGGCGTATTCAATGAATAAGGAAACAATCATTGATTTCATAAAAAAAGAATTTAAAGAAGGAAAAATTAGAAACGAAATGTTTCCTATGATGACAAAATTCGGAATAAGGGACTATTCAGAAACTGTCCATACTGTAGGTCTTAATTATATAACCGCAATAGGAAGATTTGTTGACGGGGTTACATCCCTTTCTGAATGTCCTGTGTTTCCATATTCTGAAAGAAGCCACTATGGACAAATGGTTGCAGAGAGCCAGGCCAGTTACGAAATAAAAGTTAACGAAGTAAGACCAGATTCTATTTGGTATTCGAAAGAGGATAATAGTCCTATACTGATTTGTGAATTTGAAAGATATGAAAAGAATAGACGAAAAGATTTAAAAATCAAGGAAAAGATACAAAATCTGCTTCTTGCTTATCACCAGTTGGGCGGGAATGTACCTATTATATTGTTTGTATATTGGAGTTATGCCGGGGAAAATCCAGGGGATATTGAAGAATATATATCAATACTGGATAATGGCTTTAAGAAAAGTAATGGCACCTATGTACGGGGAATAAATGCTTTGAAAACTACCTATCTGGTATATCGTTGTGTTGCTTCAGGAAATATTGATAATTTAACACTAAATCAATGGGTAGAGGTAGGTTAATTATGAAGAAAAAAGCAGTTAATTTTCATCCGCAAGTAGATTTGAATATAGGTGCTAATTATTTATTGAAAGAGTTTATTGATGAAGGTTCCTTTGGTTATGTATGGAAAGCAGTAAACCTTGAAAGCAGACAAACAGTGGCACTTAAAATACCCAAGGACCAGGAACGGGGAGACAACACCTTATCGGAAGGAAAAGAATTCATAGGAAATCATCACCCAAATGTAATTTCTATATACTGGATGGGACGTGTAGATGGAGTTTTTCTAATTGAAATGGAGTACTTTAACGGGCATAAACTATCAGACGAGTTATGTGAAACGGGATTTAAGAGTCCCAGAACATTTGATGAAATATACAACTTATTTTTTCAAATATTGGATGGTATAGAATATATACATTCAAAGCATATTTGCCACGGGGATATAAAGCCTCAGAATATTCTAACGGATGGGAAAATAGCCAAAATAACCGATTTCGGTACAAGTAAACTGATTGAAGATTTATTTATAAAAACAATTGATGGTGAAGGCACCTGGGCTTATATGGCCCCAGAAGTGGCTGGGTCAAACCGCAGGTATCTTAACTCGGATATATATGCATTAGGAGTGCTTTTATACAAGTTTTTAACTGGCAGGACTCCTCATGAAACTGCTAATCAATTAATAAATAATATGCCTTATCCAAAACCAAGAGAGATAAATGATAATATACCTGAATCGGTTGAAGGAATTATCATGAAATTACTTAAAAGAAACCCTGAAGAAAGGTATCAGAATGTTGGGGAAGTAAAAAGGGATTTCGAAGAGGTATTAAGAAAAGGAAATAACAATATTATTTCTTACAATGAGAGAGTTGAAGTAAGATATGAGGATACTGATTGGATAGAAAGAGTAATCCGATACTATAAGAATAAAGAATTTGATAAGGCAGAATTACTGCTAAAAACGGAGTATGAGAATGGAAATAAATCTGCTGACATATTGTATCACATTGCTTATGCATATTTTCAGCAGGGTAGATATTTCGACAGTATGGATGTGTTAAACGGCATAAATATTAAGGAGATAGAGGATGTCAGAAGAGAGGCTTTAGAAGATAACCTTTTATACTTAAAAGGAAAATTATTTTTTGAACTAAAAAGATATGAGGAAGCAGTCAAAGTTTATGAAAAATTGGTATCAAGGAATCCAGATGACTTGAACTATAGATATAAACTAGCATGTGCTTATGGCTTAAATAATGAACAGGAAAAATCAATTGAAATTCTGGAAGATATTAATAAAAAGACACCCGGAATGCTTTATATAGTAAAAAAACTTGGTCATGCATATGACCAGAGAAAAGACTTTAGAAAGGCAAGGGCTTATTTTAATTATGCCATACGTTTAGACCCGAATGACACACTGATTAGGAGTAGGTTGGAGGAATATAGTAAGTATTTAAGTTATCTTGGGTATTAGGGTGAGTTATTTTGATTTGGTAGAAACCAAATTATATAGATATAACGAAGGTTATATGCTGTGCTAAAGGTACGTGAGGTAAGATGATATGTATATATAGGTATAAAGTTCCAAGCATATATACGAACTAAAAATGTTTGGAGGGGGTTAAATGTCAGAAAAAATATTTGAATTAAGCATCCCAGCGGACGATGAAGGGTATATTGCTTTTGAATGCCCTTATTGCGGAATTCGATTCAAACTTGAGGCTGAAGAGTTCAAAACGTCAAGTATTATAGACTTGTATTGCCCTGCATGTGGATTAGTAAATCAAATTAATAGTTTTTATACACATGAAGTTATTGAAAAAGCAGAAGAAATAGCGATGAATCATGCCATAGATATGATTAACAAAATGTTTAAAGATTTAGAACGTAGTACAAGGAGTAATAAATTTATAAAATTTAAGTCAAACAGTATAAAAAAAGAATATGGCAAAGAATTATATGAAAACGTAGATGAGTTAGAGATTACTGAATTAAATTGTTGTAGTAAAACTATTAAAGTTAGATTGCTGGATAAATATATCGGAGTCTATTGTCCGTACTGCGGGGGGAGGTAGTTGTTGTGGTAGTTTCAAAAAAAGAATTAAAGAAGATTTCACGAGATTTCCGAATGTATTCTTCAAGGTTACTCAATACTAAATATGGAAATGAAATTGTTGATTTAAACAAGTTTCTAAATTTTATAGAAAATGAACCTTTAATTTTTGAATTTATTAAAAGAAACAATTGTGAAACTTTTGATATAGAAAATATAATAAGAAGCAAGGGCTATCACGATAAGTATCAAATACCCATTGAAAATGATAGAGAAATCGCTTTTGTTTATCAGTTGTTAAAGTATGTTCAGAAAAAAAATAGTGGGTTTTACCAATTATCTTTTGGTTACGGTACTGGAAATAAGATTCAGAATCACATTGATGCATTTAATAATGAAGTAATAAAACCATTTATTGACCAGATTAGAAGCCATTTGGAGAATGTATTTATAGATATTGAGGATTTAGATGATATTGATTCTAACACAAAGAGAATTTTCATTTCATATTCTTGGGCAAACAAAGATATTGCAGATATGATTGATGAAAAATTCAGCAAAATGGGTATTCAACTTACGAAAGATGAAAGAGATTTGAAATTTAAAGAAAGTATAAAAGAATTTATGCAAAGCATAGGAAAGCATGATTATGTAATAATGTTAATAAGTGATAGTTACTTGAAATCTTCAAATTGTATGTATGAAGTAATGGAAGTTATGCGAGACAGACAATATAAGGATAGAATATTATTTGTTTTACTTAGAGATGAGGATAAAAAATACTATAAAGATTATGAGAGTAGAATGAAGAATGATGAGGAATTTAAGAACCTTAAAATTGGTACAAATATTTATAGCCCTCTTGGTAAAATAGAATATGTAAAGTATTGGGAGGGAAAACAGGAAGAACTGGAAAATGAAATCAAAAAAATAAAAGATGATATAAATAAAATTCAGTATCTCCAAGAATTGAAACGTATAAGAAGCATATTAGAAAATATTAGTGATTTTATGGATTTGCTTAGTGATTTGAAAAGTGAAACTTTGGATTCACTGATAAAATCAGATTTTAAAGTGTTTTTTGATGAAGTTGCTGCTGCAAATTTATAAGTTGAAGGTTATTTTTATCGTATTTAGTCTGGTTGATAGGTTGAATTTACAAATTACATAACGTAAAATATAAATATATGATTGAGAGCATATTCTCTTACACGGCCAGTAGATGCTGGAATAGATTAAGAGAGTATGCTTTTTTGCATTTTTATGGATAATCATAAGGGGAGAAGGTATAATAGGATGCTAACGTTTGAGGAGTTTATAGAAAAAATTTCATATGATTTTAAGAAAGTATTTCCAGAAGTAAAAGTAGGAGAAAACTTAATTCATCTCGGCTCTGGAGTAACCTATGTAGAACTTCCGCTCGGCAGTATGTATAGAGAGTATCAAATGACTGACTACCGTAACACAAAAGAATTATATGTAAAAATTGCTTCTGAAAGGTACCGTCAAGAATTTTTCGCAAATTCATAACCCGCTTGGTAGTCATCAACTA
>ENA-UPAD01001080-UPAD01001080.1-bioreactor-metagenome-genome-assembly--contig:-NODE-1080-length-31841-cov-10.363745_pt1 | contig 31841 bp, 28 predicted proteins | sample MGYA00238179_ERZ772710 | MGnify/ENA primary metagenome ERZ772710 (study PRJEB29004, sample SAMN07631245) | bioreactor metagenome | isolation source: Switchgrass digestor | place: USA: Dartmouth...
TTTTCAAACCTTTTCTCATACTATACAAATCAAATAAATACAAAGTCTTTATCTTCTCAATAAGTATATTGATATTATTTTTTTGTGTTGTAGAGTTACTGATATATTAGCCAAATTAAATGCTCCATTTTACAGTCCATATATATTATTGTCAATGCAAAGTTTTGCTCGTGCTGCTGTTTTACTGTCTGCCTTAAGAGATTCTTCAAGAAATTTCGGATGTGAAAGCAGGAAGTTTCTCATAGATTCCCGAGGATTTTCTATGTATTTTTTTATCATTTCATGTTGTTGTTTGTTTATATGGCCTAATTTTTCAGCTTTCTCAAATGTATCCTTATCTATACCTATCATCGATAAAGGTATGATTCCATTTTCTCTAAGCAGCTCTTCTCCTCCCTGCTTCCTGTCTACTATAACTATGCTCCATTTTATTTTTCCTCCCTTGCCGGAAACAGCAGGTACCCACATCTTTGCATAGCTGGAGGCTTCGTTGAGCAGGTCTGCTATATGTAATACATTGCACCCTTGCAGGGATTCTGCTTTTGTTACATTTTCATCCTGGTATATAACCATATCCATATCTTTATATATAGTTATATGAGGCTTTTTCAGCATATCTGCTGCCAGCAGTGAAAAGAACCAGTCTCTTCTTTCACCACCTGATATATAGTCAATTTCATTTATATCTATATTATCTTTTATAAAGGAGATAAGTTCATCCATCAAAGAATGATATATATTATCAGTTTCATAATTTTCTTTAACCGCATTTAATATTTTTATCGGACATGACATTTTATCCTCTTTTGTTTCATCTATCAGTTTAAGCAGCAAATTTGCCTTCTGCTCGCTTCCATATAAAAAATGCGTATTTATATAATAGGGTCCTATAGCACCGGATGTATACCAGAAAGGTCTATTATCCTCACAAACTCGAATGGCATTGGTTTCAAAAAGCCATGTTACCAGCTTTTCATTTTTCATAAACTATGATTCCTCCCTTTTGCTTTGTCTTTCATGAAACTTTCTGATATACTCCTGCCACCATCCCTGGTTCTCAAGAGTACTCAATTCTTTACCCAAATGTGACGCATCACCTTCAATTACAGGAGTATATTTTTGTCCGTCATAGTCAAGGATTGTTATTGACGTATTATCGTACCATTCAATATTAACCATTTCCTCCAGATCACACTTATGAAAATAGCAAAGAAGAACCTTTATAACCGTGCCATGGGTAACAACACAGATATTTTTGCCAGGATGCTTCTTTACAATATATTGAATTTCTTTAACAACCCTTTCCTGAAATTCAACCATAGACTCCCCGTTCGGCATCTTGTGCAAATGAGGTTTGTATTCCCAGGTACTATGCTCTTTAGGCCATTTTTTTGGGAGTTCTTCAAAAAGGTTGCCTTCCCAGTCTCCCCCATTGATTTCCTTCAGCTTATCTGTTTGTATAATGGGCAATTTTTTTACTTTTGCAATATATTCAGCCGTTTGCACGGCACGCTTCATACTGCTGGAATACAGAAAATCAATAGGTACATCCCTAAGCCTTTCAGCCGTTCTTTCCGCCTGTTTGTGTCCTATATCGGTTATACCGCTGTCTGTCCAGCCATGAAACCTTCTTGTAACATTACCTTCCGCCTGAGCATGCCTTATAAGAATTAACCGCGTGTTCATGCATTCACCCGCTCTCAGTTTATTTAATTTAACGCTACTTTTCCGATAACATCTTTTAAACCGCTATAATTATTATCTTCTAAATATTTTTCTATGCCTTTTACCACATCCACGCAAGCTGTGGGATTTGTAAAGTTTGCCGTTCCTACCATTACTGCCGAAGCACCTGCCAGCATAAACTCAATTGCATCATTGCCGTCAGTAATTCCGCCCATGCCTATTACAGGTATTTTTACCGCATTAGCCGTTTCATAAACCATTCGTACCGCAATCGGTTTCACAGCAGGCCCCGAAAGTCCTCCGAAGTTGTTAGCCAAAACAGGGCGTCGTGTTTTTATATCAATTGCCATGCCAAGTATTGTATTTATCAATGATAATGCATCTGCTCCGGCTGCTTCTGCAGCTTTTGCTATCTCCTTTATATCTGTAACATTTGGTGTAAGCTTGACAATTAACGGTTTCTTGCAGTGTTTTTTTACACTCGATGTTATTTCAGTTATACCACATATATTGTTGCCAAACGCAACTCCTCCGGATTTCACATTCGGACATGACACATTAAGCTCGACAGCATCAATATCTGCATCGCTTAAGATTTCAGCCATCTCACAGTAATCATCAATAGTGTTTCCTGCTATATTTGCTATTATTGCAGTATCATACTTTCTTAAAAATGGAATTTCATTTTTTACAAAGGCTTCTACTCCCGGATTCTGCAAACCTACACTGTTTAGTATACCTCCCGGGGTTTCTGCAATTCTTGGAGGCGGATTCCCTTTTCTTGGTTTTAACGTAAGACCCTTTACCGATATTCCTCCGATTCTGTTTAAATCTATAAATTCTGAATATTCCCGGCCAAAACCAAAGGTCCCTGATGCCGCAATGACCGGATTTTTCATTTTTAATCCTGCTATGTTAATGCTTAAATCAATGCCGCTGATTTTAATACACCTCCTGTTACAATACTATCTTTTCACTCCAAAATACCGGACCGTCCGAGCAAACATGACTATACTCCCAATCGTCTCCATACCTAACCTTGCATACGCACACAAGACAAGCCCCTATACCACAGCCCATTCTCTCCTCCATTGAAAGCTGACATTTAATGCCATACTTCTCTGCTGCAGCTGCAACTTTTTTCATCATTGGTACCGGACCACATGTATATATTATGTCAATTTCCTTTTTTTCAAGGCTTTCTGTCAGTAAATCTGTAACAAAACCCTTATATCCATAACTTCCGTCATCTGTTGAAATATATAGTTGACTTGAATTTTTGCTAAACTCATCTTCAAGTATTACAGCTTCTCTGTTTCTAAAGCCAATAAAGGCTTTTTTGACGGAACTCCTGCTTTCCTCCAAAACATAAAGCAAAGGGAATATACCTATACCCCCTCCTACAACAGCTATCCTGTTTTCACTGTTATCTATATCAAAGCAATTCCCGATAGGCCCGATAAAATCAAGATAATCTCCTTCAGTTAAAAGAGATAAGATCTCCGTGCCTTTCCCTCTTATCTGATAAACTATTTCAAAGGTCCCTTCACTTCTGTCAACACTGCATATGCTTATCGGTCGTCTCAAAACAGTTTCAATACCTTTAGAACATTTTATATTTATAAACTGGCCTGGTTTTGACTTTTCTGATATATATTCAGATTTAATAACCATTTTGAATATATCAGGAGCTATTTTTACATTTGATATTATTTTTTCATTCAGAAGCCTTGGCATTTGTACCTCCTTACTTTTCAAATACAGTTAAATTCACAATATCAAGATCCTTTTGTTCTTTACCGAGCTGCAGACATTTTAGCACTGCCCATGCCGTATCAAGTGAAGTAAAGCAAGGTATAGAGGTTTCAACCGCTTTTCTTCTTATTTTAAAACCGTCCCTTTCCGGTTTTCTTCCTTTAGTTGGTGTATTTATTACCAAATCTATTTTACCTGATTGTATCAAGTCTATCAAATTTGGCGAGCCCTCATCGATTTTCTTAACTGCATTTGTGGCTATACCGTGCATATTCAGCATATTTGCCGTCTTACCGGTCGCATACAGCTCAAATCCCAGCTTTTCAAACTGCTCTGCAAGAGATATAAGCTCAGGTTTGTCTGTATCTCTTACGGTCATAAGTATCCTTCCGCCTTTTTTGGGCAGCTTTATGCCGGACGCTATTATTCCTTTATATAAAGCTTCATGGAATGTTTTAGCTATTCCCAATACCTCACCGGTGGATTTCATTTCAGGTCCAAGACTTGTATCAACATCATGCAGCTTTTCAAAGGAGAACACCGGTACTTTAATAGCTACATATTCAGATTCCCTGTATAATCCTGTACCATATTCGAAATCTGTTAATTTTTTGCCCATCATAATTTTCGTAGCTATGTTTACCATGGGAATTCCGGTAACTTTGCTGATATAAGGAACCGTGCGGCTGGAACGGGGATTTACTTCTATGACATAAAGCTTGTTGTTATAGAGCACAAACTGTATATTAATCAGCCCAACAACATGGAGCGCTTTTGCCAGTTTTTCCGTATAGTCAACTATTACATCTTTTGTCTTGCTATCAATTGTTTGCGTCGGATAAACCGATATGCTGTCTCCGGAATGCACTCCTGCCCTTTCAAGATGCTCCATTATTCCCGGTATCAGTATATTTTCACCATCACAAATTGCGTCTACTTCAATTTCCTTGCCCATCATATATTTGTCTATCAGGATCGGATGTTCCTGTTTAGTTTTATTAATAATCTCCATGAATTCTATGATGTCTTTATCATTATATGCAATTTCCATACCCTGTCCGCCAAGCACATAAGACGGCCTTACCAGCACAGGATATCCAAGCCTGTTAGCTGCTTCCAATGCTTCTTCCAGTGTAAACACGGTATCACCCTGAGGTCGTGGTATTCCAATCCTCTCGAGCATCTTATCAAATTTTTCCCTGTCTTCCGCAGCATCCACATATTTAGGTTCAGTACCGAATATCTTTACTCCCATATCATTCAGTGCTTTTGTAAGTTTAATGGCCGTTTGCCCTCCGAACTGAACAATTGCGCCCTCAGGCTTTTCCGTTTCTACGATATTCTCCACATCTTCAGGGGTCAAAGGTTCAAAGTACAATCTGTCTGAAGTATCGAAATCCGTACTTACCGTTTCGGGATTATTGTTAGCTATTATCGCTTCATAGCCCATTTCCTTAAGCGCCCATACGGAATGCACCGAACAATAGTCAAATTCTATACCCTGCCCTATTCTTATCGGTCCTGACCCAATAACAAGCACTTTTTTATTTTTTGACTCCTTTATTTCCGTAATTGAATCATAAGTTGAATAGTAGTAAGGAGTAACTGCCTCGAACTCAGCAGCACATGTATCAACCATCTTATATACCGCTTCAATTTTATTATTCTTTCTTAATTTCTTTATATCCTTTGGGCTACAGCCTGTATAACCAGCAATTACAGCATCAGTAAATCCCATCTTTTTGGCTTTCAGCAGCAATTCTGCGTTCAAGCTTTCATATGGTGTCCTTTTAAGCTCTTCTTCCATATCCACAATTTCTTTGAACTTATTTAAGAAATATTTATCTATCTTGGTGATTTCATATATTTCATCAATAGTGATACCTTTTCTGATAGCTTCCGCTATAATGAACAGCCTCTGATCGTCTACTTCTTTAAGCTTATTTCTTAATTCATTTATATCGAGATTTTTATATGTCTTTTGTTCAAGAGTGAACAGGCCTAATTCCAGCGACCTTATTGCCTTCATAAGTGCGGCTTCAAAGGTGTTGCTTATTGCCATTACTTCACCGGTTGCCTTCATTTGTGTTCCCAGTGTCTTTTCTGCTTTAACAAACTTATCAAAAGGCCATTTCGGTATTTTTATAACAACATAGTCCAAAGTAGGTTCAAAACATGCATATGTTTTTCCTGTAACCGCATTCTTAATTTCATCCAGCCCATATCCGATTGCAATTTTTGTTGCTACTTTTGCAATTGGGTATCCTGTTGCTTTGGATGCGAGTGCAGATGAACGGCTTACCCTTGGATTAACTTCAATAACGGCATATTCAAAGCTATTCGGATGCAAAGCAAACTGTACATTACATCCTCCCTCTATTTTCAGAGAGGATATGATCTTAAGAGCCGCAGCTCTTAACATCTGATATTCCTTGTCACTTAGTGTCTGTGAAGGTGCTACAACTATACTGTCACCCGTATGCACACCAACAGGGTCTATGTTTTCCATGTTACATATAGTGATAACATTTCCCTTGCTGTCGCGCATAACTTCATACTCTATCTCTTTCCATCCTGCTATGCATTTTTCTATTAATACCTGAGTAACCCTGCTCAACCTAAGCCCATTGCTTGCTATTTCACGAAGCTGCTCATCATCATGAGCAATTCCTCCGCCGGTTCCTCCGAGAGTATAAGCAGGCCTTACAATAACCGGATAACCAATTTCTCCGGCAAAATCCACAGCATCTTCAACGTTATTTACTACTTTACTAGCAATGCAAGGCTCTCCGATTCTTTCCATTGTATCTTTGAAAGCTTGTCTGTCCTCAGCTGCTTTTATTGCATCTGTTGCAGTGCCGAGCAATTTCACCCCATGCTGTTCAAGGAATCCCGATTCTGCCACTTCCATTGCAAGGTTCAAACCGGTCTGACCGCCCAATGTAGGCAGGATACTGTCAGGTTTTTCTTCAATAATAACCTTTTTCAGCATTTCAACTGTCAAAGGTTCTATATAAACTTTATCAGCAATTTTTGTATCTGTCATAATTGTGGCCGGATTGCTGTTAATAAGCACTACTTCAATATTTTCTTCCTTTAATGCCCGGCAAGCCTGGGTTCCCGCATAATCAAACTCAGCAGCCTGTCCGATAATAATCGGTCCGGAACCTATAACCAGTACCTTTTTTATATCATCGCGCTTTGGCATCGAATTTCCCCCTTCTTTATACTTGTCTGCTGTATTATACGTATTTATTCATCATTTCCATAAATCTGTCAAACAGATAAGCTGTATCTGTCGGACCTGCAGACGCTTCAGGATGGAACTGTACGGTAAATACCGGCACGTCCTTGTATCTAATGCCTTCTACAGTCCCGTCATTCATATTTATATGGCTGATTTCCATCCTTTTCGGATCAATTGATTCTTTTACTATTGTATATCCATGATTTTGAGAAGTTATATAAGTCAAATTTTTCTCTATATCCTTTACAGGATGGTTGCCACCTCTGTGTCCGTATTTCAGTTTCTCAGTATCAGCATTGTTTGCCAATGCCACAAGCTGGTGTCCCAAACATATTCCAAAAATGGGTTTTTTACCTATAAGCTTTCTAATTGTATTGATCTGATCCTGACAGTCCTTTGGATCTCCCGGTCCGTTTGACAGCATTATTCCATCAGGATTGTAACTTAAAATTTCTTCTGCTGATGTTTGAGCCGGAAATACGTATACATCACAACCTCTGCTCAATAAAGAACGTACTATGTTCATCTTCAATCCATAGTCTATAAGTGCTACTTTTTTTCCATTTCCTTCATAATGACATATTTCACCTGTAGTAACTTCCAGAACCGGATCTTTTATCTGATAAGCCTTTATATCCTTCATCCGTTTTTCTAAACTGAAATCAGGATCAGTGCTAATAATACCCTTCATGGTTCCCTTGTCTCTTAATATTCTTGTCAATGCTCTGGTATCAATACCTTCAATTCCTATTACATTATTTTTTTCCAGATACTCATCCAGATTCCCCTCTGACCGCCAGTTGCTTGGGTATTTACAAGCTTCTCTCACAATAAAACCTTTAACCTGCGGTTTTTTTGACTCTGAATCTTCGGTTATTACTCCGTAATTTCCGATAAGAGGATATGTCATGGTTACAATCTGTCCGCAATATGAAGGATCAGTCAGTACTTCCTGATATCCTGTCATACCTGTGTTAAACACAATTTCTCCAATGACTTCACCCTTCATTCCAAATGAAGTGCCTTGGAAAATTGTTCCGTCTTCCAGTGCCAGTATGGCTTTCATATATATTTCACCTCGATAATTTATATTAAATCCATTATTTATTTTTTATAGCCTCATTTAACTCATCCCTCATGCGCATTGCTTCCGCACGGCTTGCTTCAGCAAACTCAATTTCACTGTACTTATCTTTCCACCTTTCAGACTTATAAGCACACATTATGCTTCTTGATGCGTTAACAATTGCGCCAAGCCCATCAGAGTTGAATGAATTAGCAGCATCCGCAGCTGTTCCTCCCTGAGCTCCATATCCCGGAACCAGAATATATGCGTTTTTCAGCTTTTCTCTGATGATTTTTGCCTGCTGAGGATAGGTAGCTCCTACCACTGCACCAACACTGCTATATCCGTATTTACCTATGAGCTCTTTTCCCCATTCATCGACATATTCTGCCATTATCTCATAGATTCTTTTACCATCCTCTGTTGCCAAATCCTGCAATTGTCCTGAGGATTTGTTTGAAGTTTTTACAAGTATGAATATTCCTTTATTATATTTCATACAGTCATTTAAAAAGGGTTTTATTCCGTCTATGCCCAGATACGGATTTACCGTAAGAGCATCAGCGTCGAAGTATGACTGTTCAATTTCATCATTCAACTTTGTTGCACCCAAGTAAGCTGCAGAATATGCTTCGGCTGTTGCCCCTATATCTCCTCTTTTTGCATCTGCTATTACAATTAATCCCTTGCTTTTTGCATACTTTACGGTTTCATCAAATACCCTTATTCCTTCACATCCATACATTTCATAGTATGCAAGCTGAGGTTTTACAGCAGGTATGATGTCGTACAGGGCATCTATTATTCTTTTATTGAACTCCAGGATAGCTTCTGCGGCCCCCTTTGCGTTTATTCCATATTGCTCTAAATATTTATTTCTGATAAATGCCGGAACATATTCAAGCTTTGGGTCAAGACCGGCTACTGTGGGATTATTTTTAATTCTGATGTTCTCTATCAATCTGTCTATAAACATTTAATTTCCTCCTCTAAACCAGAAGAACTTTTTCACGTACAATTATTTTACCGTCTACTATTGTGTAATAGACCGAACCTGTTAACTTGAAGCCGTCAAATGGAGAATTCTTTGACTTAGATTTGAACTCATTTACATTAACTGTATACTCTTCATCCGGATCAACTATAGTAATATCTGCTGGCATGCCAACCTCTATAGTTCCTTTGTTTAAACCGAGTATTTTGGAAGGATTTACACACATTTTTTCTATAAGCTGCTCGTATGTTAAATGACCTGGTTTAACGAGATAGGTATTTGCAAGGGAGAACGCGGTTTCAAAACCCACAAAGCCGTTTGCCGCAATATTAAACTCAACATTTTTTTCATCAACATGATGAGGCGCATGGTCAGTTGCTATTATATCAATAGTACCGTCTGCCAATCCCTGTATAACCGCCTCAACATCTTTCCTTGTCCTTAAGGGAGGGTTTACTTTTGCAAGTGTGTTAAAACCTTCACACGCATCTTCAGTTAAACTGAAATAATGAGGGCAAGTCTCTGCCGTCACTTTTACTCCCCTTCGCTTTGCATACCTGATCAGGTCAACCGATAATTCTGTGCTGACATGAGCAATATGAACAGGCACATTCGTATATTCTGAAAGTATGATCTCTCTGGCAACCATAATCTCTTCTGCTGCTGAAGGTACTCCTTTCAGTCCGAGGATGGTTGACTGGTATCCTTCATTCATTACACCTTCGTCAACAAGGTCAAGATCTTCACAATGGGATATTACTGTTATATCAAACATTGATGCATATAAAAGGGCTTTTTTCATTAAAGACGAACTTTTTACAGGCTTTCCGTCGTCTGATACAGCCACTGCTCCTGCAAACTTCAATTCACCTATCTCCGCCAGTTCTTCACCATTCAGCCCTTTAGTTATGGCACCTATCGGATATACATTAACCACACCGTCACGTTTTGCCTTGTTTCTTATATAACTTATTACTGATTGATTGTCAGCAACCGGATTCGTGTTTGGCATACATGCGATTGATGTGAATCCTCCGGCAGCTGCGCTTTTTGTGCCGCTTTCAATATCTTCTTTATATTCATAACCAGGATCCCTTAAGTGGCAATGAGCATCTACAAAACCCGGAAACACATATTTACCTTTAGCGTCTATTAAATCTACATTAGTTTCGTCGATTTTTTCGCTAATTTCTTTTATCTTTCCCTCTTCTATCAATATGTCATATATACCTTTTAATCCTGCTTTAACATCTATCAAATGTCCGTTTTTAATTAATATTTTCATCATTACCACCCTTTCTGGTTAGTAGATAAAGAAGCGCCATTCGTATAGCCACTCCGTTAGTAACCTGTTCATTTATGAATGACTGGTCACTGTCAATTACTGATGTGGACAATTCTATTCCTCTGTTAACCGGCCCCGGATGAAGCAAGATAGCATCATCTTTAGCCATTTTCAGCCTTTTTTCATCCAGCCCGAAAAAGTGTGCATATTCCCGTATTGTCGGAAACAATCCTTTTTTCTGCCGTTCTTTCTGGATTCTCAATCCCATTACTACATCTGCGTCAATTAGGGCTTCCTGTATTGTGTTGAACACCTTTACTCCAAGTTTCTCAATTCCAGGGGGGATTAACGTAGACGGTCCCGCAACGCTTACCTCTGCGCCAAGTTTTGTCATTCCCCATATATTGCTCCTTGCAACCCTGCTGTGATATATGTCACCTAAAATTGCTACTTTTAGTCCTTTTAGAGTCCCCTTCTTGTCAATTATGGTAAACATATCGAGAAGTGCCTGTGTAGGGTGTTCATTCATTCCATCACCTGCATTAATCACTGATGCTTTCACATTCTTTGCCAAGAGATGTGGTGCTCCGGACATGGGATGCCGTATAATTATCACATCAGCTCCCATTGCATCGATTGTTTTTCCCGTATCAATAAGTGTCTCACCCTTTTGTACACTGCTTACAGAAGAGTTTATATTAGCAGAACTTGCACCCAAATATTTAGATGCCAGTTCAAATGATAGTCTTGTTCTTGTGCTGTTTTCATAAAACAGTGTTACTACTGATTTTCCTTGCAAATGCGGAGTTTTCTTGTTATTGGAAGTCAGGATATACTTCATCGTCTTTGCAGTATCCAATATTAGCATGATTTCTTCAGCTGTCAAATCTTTTAACCCAAGAAGGTCTTTGTTTTTAAAATTCATCCTTTACACCACCTCTATTAAAGTTATTTATGGCAATAAAAAAGTAAGGATAAAAACCCTTACTTTAAATTTCCTTGAATATTTGTAAATGAAATAATATAATACGCGAAACGGAATTTTTCATCGCATATTTTCATACACTTATTTGATTTTAAGATGTATCTTACCTTCATTATTTCATTTCCTTTCTTTTGTCTTAACTTCACGTTAATCATTAATTTATCTGACTTATTGTAACACAATCAACTTCATCTATTTCTTTAACCTTTACATGTATTATTTCTTTCTTTGAAGTCGGTACGTTTTTCCCTACATAATCCGCTCTGATTGGCAATTCCCGATGTCCTCTGTCTATCAGGATAGCTAACTGTATCATTTTCGGCCTTCCTAAATCCATTATCGCTTCTATTGCTGCCCTGACAGTTCGTCCTGTATATAGAACATCATCGATAAGTACGATTTTTTTATCGGTTACCGCAAAATCAATTTGAGTTCCGTTTATAACAGGATGTTCAGACAGCATGCTTAAATCATCTCTATAGAATGTTATATCCAGTATTCCTACGGGTACATTCGTTCCTTCGACTTCAGCTATTTTATTTGATATTCTTTCAGCGAGAGGCACTCCACGACGCTGTATGCCTATAAGAACAAGATTCTCAGTTCCCTTGTTTTTTTCCAGTATTTCATGTGATATTCTGGTTATTGCTCTCGCAATACCATTTGCATCCATTATTTCAGCTTTATCAGCCATATTAACCTCCATACAGCGCTACATTTGCAATATTATAACAAAAACTTCCAGCCAGAAGACTGGAAGTTATATTTGCGCGACATTAATAATGTGCATGAATACACATTAAAACACAATATTTAACCTTTTAGCCTCTCTGGACTAATTAAAAGTTTATTATTTAATTAAAGATATGTTATCACAGTTTTTTTTACTTGTCTATAGAAATTTAATTACTTTTTTATTTTTTTCTTAAATCCTCCAGCAGCTTCTGAAAATATTCAGGTATCTCTGCCTCAAATCTCATATACTCTTTTTTTAACGGGTGTTCAAAACCCAGAACCTTTGCATGCAGAGCCTGTCCTTTTATAAGGCTTTTGCTTTTTTTATTGTTGTATACCTCATCTCCCACAACAGGATGCCCAATAAAAGACATATGCACACGTATCTGATGAGTTCTCCCGGTTTCAAGTTTCAATTCAACTAATGTATAGCCATTAAATCTCTCCAGCACCTTAAAATGAGTAACAGCACGTTTTCCATTCTTAGTGTTTACAGCCATTTTCTTTCTGTCATTGGGATGCCTTCCTATGGGCGCGTCAATCTTGCCCTTGTCCTCCAATATATTACCGTCTACCAGTGCTATATATATTCTTTCAATATCGTGTTCCTTCAGTTTTTGTGAAAGCTTTTCATGGGCTGTATTATTCTTTGCAACAACCAGTATTCCCGATGTATCCTTGTCAATTCTGTGCACTATTCCCGGCCGTATAACACCGTTTATGTCAGATAAACAATCTCCGCAATGACTCATAAGCGCATTAACCAGAGTACCGGTATAATTGCCTGCCGCAGGATGAACCACCATTCCTTTTGGTTTATTAACGACAATTATATCATCATCTTCATATAAAATGTCGATGTCTATGTCTTCAGGCTTTACATCCAGCCTGACAGGTTCAGGAACTGTAACATGCACTTTCTGTCCTGTTTTTAATTTATGATTGGATTTGACTGTTTTACCTTCAACGGTTATATTGCCGTCATCTATTAATTTTTGAATATATGTTCTTGAATATTCATTTAATTTTCCGGCAACCCATGCATCCAGTCTTATATTATCTTCATCACAAATTATATCAATCTCTGTCATAGTGTAAATCAAACCCCTGTTTATTCTTCAGTATCTTCTTTTTCCTTGCTTTCTTCTTCTTTGTAAATAAATACCATGTATATTAAAAGCATTATTGAGCCTATTACTATAAAAGTATCAGCTGCATTGAAAGTCGGAAAATGATAATCACCTATATAGAAATCCAAAAAATCAACAACTTCCCCGGTACGCACCCTGTCAACGAAATTTCCGGCAGCTCCTCCTATAATAATAGAAAGTGAGGTTTTAAGCATCTTGCTCTGAGACTTATACAAAAAATACCCTAGTATCGCTACAAGTATTATTGTCAGTATGATAAAAAAATATCTGCCATCCTGAAAAATTCCCCAGGCTGCTCCTCTGTTTTCATGGTGCGTAATGTAAAAGAAGTCATTAATAACTGTTATTAAATCACCATATCTTACATTGCTTTTTATTATATATTTTGTCAGTTGGTCAATTACTAAACCCGCAACTATTATTGCAATCCATATCATAGCAAAGTCTCCTTCAAAATTAAGTACGTTTAACCATTACTTTTTTATTCCACTGGTGACTGGTATGGTATATACCACTTAGTAATATCATACATCGGATCCCATATATATGGGCTCAATGTCCCCTTTATATTTTTATTGTAAAGCACTCCGTCATAGTAAAAGTATAATCCTAAATAAGGAAGTTCGTCTATTACTATGTTTTTAAGGTCATGATACAGCTTATCTTTCTTGGTCATATCATTTTCTATTAAAATCTGAGTTAATATCTTGTCAACATTATCATTTTTGTATCCTGATGTATTAACTGCAGGCAGTGCATTCTGATAAACCTGCGCAGGTGTATAAGCTGAAAAATACATAAATGATAAATCAGGCACTGATGTTATTTTGCATCCAATTAAAGCCATATCATACATTTTTGAATTGATTTTTTGCATTAATTCATCCCAGGTAATCTTTACAACATTTAACGTAATACCCGTTTTTTTAAGTTCTTCGGATATTTTGTCGGCAATTTTGCATCTTACAGTATTTTCGCTGTTAACAATCAACTCCAGCGTTACCGGTATTGCATTACCCCATTCGTTACTTTTATACATCAATCCATCCTGTTCAAAATATCCATTTTGCAAAAGTATTTCTTTTGCTTTATTCTTATCAGCTTTATATGAAAATACATTGCTCTTGCTGTAAGCCGTATCCGGTAATATAGGGAAATCCGCTGCTACTGCGTCTCCGGGTATTACTGAATTTATAATATCAGTTTTATCTATTGAATAAGCTATGGCCTGCCTTAAATTTTTGTCAGATAACAATGTGTTGGACAAATTAAAGGATATATAATCATAATTATTGCTTATATACTTTTTAACAGTCAAATCTGAACGCAATGCATATCTTGATACCTGTCCGTCATCAACAAAAGCTATATCTATTTCTTTGTTCTGAAATGCACTGATTTCTTTTGAAGGATTATCATATATCTTTACCTGTATGTCTTTAATATACGGAAGCTCAGTCGATTCAGCATTTTCAGAATTTATATACCACCATTTTTCATTTGCCTGAAAATATATATTTTTCCCTTCTTCGTACTGCAAAAATTTATACGGACCAGTACCAATCGGCTTCATGTTTTTTTCACTTAACAGGATATCTTCCCCTTCAAAATAATGCTTAGGTATTATCGGAAATGTCATCTGTTCCGGAGTAAATGAGTTTGGTGTTTTCAAAACTATTTTAACAGTATTCTTGTTTACCGCCGTACAATCCAGTATGTTTTCAACATTCTTTTTATAAATTGAGTTTATGGCCATGTTCTGTATCGTTTTAACAGTAAAAACCACATCATCTGCAGTAAGCGGCATGTCATCCTGCCAGAAAACATCTTTTCTTAAATAGAACTGCCATGAAAGCATATCCTCTGAGCATTTCCATTTTTCCGCAAGGAAAGGTTGGGCCTGCTGATTTGAATCAAGTTTAATCATACTTTCAAATATAAGCTTTAAGTATTTGGCAGCATATTCATTAGCTGACGTAATCGGGTTTAATGTGTCCGGTTTTGTTGCAAACATTCTGACAGCACCACCGGATACCGGCTGTTCTTCTTCGTCCATATCCGCTAGATTTGCAGTATCCTCATTTTTTGTGCTTCCTATAAAGTTTGTATTGCAGCCTGTAAATATTAAGGTTGTTATAATAGTCAGAGATATATAAATAATTATTCTTTTTAATATACCCCGCATATATTTTCCTCTTTCATTAATAGTCATTTGTTGCATAATACCTTTGTTATGAACTTAATTTCTAAATCTACATTAATCATTATCTATTTCATTTGCATAAGCGCAATCATACTGCCGGTCCTTCCATTATCTCCTCTGTGAGAGAAAAACACATCCTTATTACACTTTGTACAAATCCCTGTTACGCTTATGTTTTTACTAACTACTCCGCAGTTTATTAAGGTATTTTTTATTACCGCTTTTAAATCAATATTCCATTTACCATTTTCTGCACCAGTACAGCAGTGCTGTATGCTCCAAGGAAGAGTTTTAATAAATTCCTCATATACTTCTTCTCCCACTTCAAAACAGCATTTTCCTATTGAAGGCCCTATTGATACAATTATTTCTTCAACTTTACAGTTAAATTTTGTGACCATTTCATTAATTACTTCAGCTGCTATTTCTTTAACTGTTCCTCTCCATCCTGAATGGGACAGGGCTATTATCTCCTTTTCAGGATCATAAAAGAAAACAGGAACGCAGTCAGCATAAAATGTTACCAATGTTATTCCTTTTTGATCCGTAATAAGAGCATCATATCCCTTTATATCGCTTTCTCTTGTTAAACCTTTACCTCTGTCGCTATAATCTATATATTTAATCTTATTGTCATGTATCTGATTTGAAAATACAAAACTTTCTATATCAATATTCATGCAATCTGCTACCAATTTGTAGTTTTTGAATACATTTTCCGGTTTATCATTTCTGTTAAAACCCAAATTCAGAGAAAAGCACTCATCTTTGCTAACTCCTCCTAATCTGGTAGTAAAACAATGCGTAAGCACATTTTCATATTTTTTAAGGTTTTTAAATTGCAAAATTTTAGGTCCTCTGTCCTCAATGAAAAGTATGTCCTTTTCTCCTTCAAATCTTTTTGCCAGCAAATGCATTATATTGTTCTCCCATGTTCTTAATAATCCATAAAAATCATACCACAGAAAATTATTTATAACAATGTATATTTCCTTTACTGTCACCATACCTATATACGCAAAAAAGGAACCTGCAAATGCAAGTTCCTTCAGCAATGGACGTAAAGCAACTACCTTCTCGGTTCTACTAGGAGCTTTATTGCTGTTCTTTCTTCACCGTCTATCTGTATGTCTGTAAAAGCCGGAATACAGATTAACTCGTGACCAGAAGGAGCCATAAATCCTCTGGCTATGGCAACTGCTTTTACTGCTTGATTAAGTGCTCCGGCACCTATAGCTTGAATTTCTGCTGAACCTCTCTCTCTGATAACACCTGCTAGAGCACCAGCAATTGAATTTGGATTAGATTTTGCCGAGACTTTTAATATGTCCATTTACTTAACCTCCTATTGCTTTTCCTGTATTTATTTATATGTTTTTATATTCTACATAAATTTAGAAATTCCTCTTTTTTTATCTATATTTTAGTAAAACATTAAAACATTTTTAATTTTTATATATCTATCAATTTAAAAATACGCTGGATTGACGTGGTTTTGCCGTTATTTTCATCAATATTGGCAATAACAGCATTAAATTGCAATTTTCCTTTAGCAAGCTCAAATTTAGCAGGCATATGAGTCATGAATTTTTTTATTATAATATCACGGTCAACCCCTATTACCCCTTCATATGGGCCTGTCATTCCCACATCGGTTATGAAACACGTACCTGAATGCAAAATTCTCTCATCAGCAGTCTGTACGTGTGTATGAGTACCAAAAACAGCACTTACCTTTCCGTCAAGATACCATGCAAAAGCATTTTTTTCAGAGGTAGTCTCGGCATGAAAATCAACTATTATAACATTCACAAAATCTTTTAAGTATTCAATTTCTCTGTCTGCAGCTCTGAAAGGACAATCCACGCTGTCCATATAAACTCGCCCCAGAACATTAATTACACCTATTTTGCCTGCAGGACCATTTATAATCGTAGATCCCCTTCCCGGAAGACCTGATGGATAATTTGCAGGCCTGACTATCCTTTTTTCGCTGTTTATAAATCCAATAATCTCTTTTTTTGCCCATGTATGGTTTCCCAGTGTAATTACATCTACACCTGCGTTAAACAATTCCTGTGCAACCATATATGTCAAGCCGTTTCCTCCGGCAGCATTCTCACCATTTGCTATGCAGTAATCATATGCCTTTTCCTTTTTTAACTGGCATAACATTTCTTTTGCAGCTTTTCTTCCGGAGTTACCAACTATATCTCCGATAAATAATATTTTCAATAAGTTAACCTCCATTTTTGCTTATAATAGCACAAAAAAGCGTGTTATCACGCCTCTAAAACGTATGATCACGCTTTTTTGTTTATTTAAATTCCCATTATTTAGCATATTCAATTGCCCTAGTTTCACGTATAACATTTACCTTAATTTGTCCAGGATATTCAAGTTCACTTTCAATTTTTTGCACTATTTCCCGTGCAATTAAGGCTACGCCGTCGTCGCTTACATCTTCAGGTTTAACCATTATTCTTATTTCTCTTCCTGCCTGTATTGCAAATGACTTTTCAACACCCGAGAATGAATTTGCTATTTCCTCCAGTTTTTCCAGACGTTTGATGTATGATTCCAACGTTTCTCTTCTGGCTCCGGGTCTAGCAGCTGAAATTGAATCTGCTGCCTGTACAAGTACTGATATTACTGAAGATGGTTCTACATCTCCATGATGAGCAAGTATTGCATTTATAACATCATCGCTTTCCTTGTATTTTTTAGCAAGGTCAGCTCCAATTGTCACATGCGATCCTTCCACTTCATGGTCAACAGCTTTACCTATATCATGCAGCAAACCTGCTCTCCGAGCAAGGTTCTGGTCAATACCAAGTTCCGCTGCCATTATTCCTGCAAGGTGTGAAACTTCAATTGAATGATTTAATACATTTTGTCCATAGCTTGTTCTGAATTTTAATTTTCCAAGCAGTCTTACAAGTTCAGGATGCAATCCATGCACGCCAGTTTCGAATGTAGCATGGTCACCTTCCTGTCTTATGGTGTTTTCTACTTCCTTTTTGGCTTTCTCAACCATTTCTTCAATTCTTGCCGGATGTATCCTGCCATCAATAATCAATTTTTCAAGCGTTATTCTTGCAACTTCTCTTCTTATAGGATCAAAGCCGGACAGAATAACAGCTTCCGGAGTATCATCAATTATCAAATCAATTCCGGTTAGAGTCTCCAGCGTTCTGATATTCCTACCTTCTCTACCTATGATACGCCCTTTCATCTCATCATTAGGAAGCGGCACAACTGAAACAGTGGCTTCTGATACATGATCAGCAGCACATTTTTGTATAGCACATGCTATTATGTCTCTGGCTTTTCTTTCTGCTTCTTCTTTGGCTTTGGTTTCAATGTCTTTAATCATTATTGCCATCTCGTGCCTTACTTCACTCTCAACATTTCTCAAAAGATATTCTTTCGCATCTTCAACTGATAATCCTGAGATTCTTTCCAGCTCTTCAACCTGTTTCTTTTGAAGCTGTGTTAAGTCATCCTGCAAAGTCTGTGCCTCTTTAAGCTTTTTGTTAAGCATTTCATCTTTTTGCTCGAGGGCTTCAGACTTTTTGTCCAATAATTCTTCTTTTTGCAATACTCTTCTTTCATAACGCTGGATTTCGTTTCTTCTTTCTTTTGTTTCTCTTTCCAATTCCAGTCTGCTTTTATGAATTTCTTCTTTTGCTTCTATCAGAGCTTCACGCTTTTTACTCTCAGCTGTTTTTTGAGCTTCGCTTAGTATTTTCCTAGCCTGCTGCTCTGCACTGCCTATTTCCGCTTCAGCAATTTTTTTTCTATGTTCAATTCCTATGCGGAACATTATTAGTGAAGCAATTATTGCAACAACAATACCAACTATCAAACCTATAATAAAGCCTTGTAATATAACACACACCTCCCGCTATTTAGTTTTCAATGTACACTCTATCTAAGAATTTACAATTGATCAAAGTACAAACTAATTGTAATATTTTTTAATTTTTATGTCAAGAATCAAAAATTCCGCCCATAAAGGCTTATTTAAAGGTTTTCATACAATTTGGGCGCCCTTTGAAATTGCTAATCATTAACTTAATTGCTTATATTTATGTGTTTTTCATTTTTTATTTTTTCGTTCTTTATTAGCCTGATGTTTGCTTTTACTTACCCGCCTTTCTTTAATGCAGTCTTTGCTGCTGTTTATTTTCACAGGCTTTATAAGGCATTTCTTCCCATAGCCTATTAAATCTTCTCTTCCCGCTTTTATTAACGCTTCATATACTAATTTATAATTCTCTTTTTTGTTGTATTGCAGCAACGCTCTTTGCAAAGCTTTTTCATGTGGATCCTTAGGTACATATACTCTTTCCATGTTTCTCGGATCAAAACCGGTATAGTACATACAAGTAGAAAGGGTAGCAGGGGTTGGATAAAAATCCTGTACCTGTTCAGGTATATGCCCTGAATCCCTCAAATATTCAGCTAACTCTACGGCTGCTTTCAGATCGCTTCCGGGATGGCTCGACATCAGATATGGTATGAGATATTGTTTTTTCCCCAACTTTTTATTAATTTCATTAAACTTTTTAACAAATTTATCGTATACCTGTCGTGACGGTTTGCCCATTTTTTTAAGCACCTTATCGGAAATATGTTCCGGTGCCACTTTAAGCTGGCCGCTTATATGATGATTGCACATTTCGTAAAAAAATTCATCGTTTTTATCCAGCATAAGGTAGTCATATCTTATGCCTGACCTGATAAAGACTTTTTTCACATTAGGAATTTGCCGTATTTTTCTTAACAATTCAAGATATTCTGAATGATCTGTTATAAGATTTTTACATGGTGTTGGATATAAGCACTGCCTGTTTTTACATACCCCTTTGTCAATCTGCTTTTTGCACGCTCTATTCCTGAAATTTGCCGTGGGTCCTCCCACATCATGTATATATCCTTTAAAACCCGGACTGCGGGTAAGCTTTTCTGCTTCCTGCAGTATTGAATTCTGGGTTCTTTTTTGTATAACCCTTCCCTGATGAAAATTCAGTGCACAAAACGAACATCCTCCATAACAGCCTCTATGACTTGTTATACTAAATTCAACTTCCTTTATTGCAGGAATTCCGCCATATTTTTCATACATGGGATGGTATGTTCTTTCATAGGGCAGAGAATAAACTTTGTCCATTTCTTTTTCACTCATAGGCAGAGCATTTGGATTTTGAACAAGATATCTGTCCATATGTTTTTGTATCAGTATTCTTCCCGTTAAGGCATCCTGCTCTTCATACTGTATTTTAAATGCTTCTGCATACTTTCTCTTATCACTTTCCACTTCTTCAAAAGAAGGCAGAATTATAGCTTTATCATTTTTATTTATAGTTTTTAGATAGCTGTCTGAGTCCCTTTGATTATATTCGTCCAATATTTTCTGCAAATCTGACGGTAACTCATTGAATTTTGATATATAACATGTTCCCCGTACATCCTTTATTTGAGATACAGGTATTCCTTCCCTTAATCTTTCAGCTATCTCTACTATTGGCTTTTCTCCCATTCCGTAAATCAGCAGGTCTGCTTTTGAATCAAAGAGTATCGATTTTCTTACCTTATCATCCCAATAATCATAATGGGCAAAGCGTCTTAAACTTGCTTCTATACCTCCTATGATAATCGGTATACCTTTAAAGCATTCCCGTATCTTGTTGCAATATACGATAACAGCTCTATCCGGTCTGTATCCTGCTTTTCCTCCGGGTGAATAACTGTCAGTCTTTCTGGGTTTTTTATTAACCGTATAATGGTTAACCATGGAATCTATAACTCCGGAACTAACTAGAATCCCCAGTTTAGGACGTCCTAACATCATGAAGTCATCATTGCTTTTCCAATTTGGCTGAGGAATAATTCCAACCTTATATCCATAACTTTCAAGCACTCTGGTTATAACTGCATGTCCAAAGCTTGGATGATCTACATATGCGTCCCCGCTGATATATATAAAATCCAGTTGTTCCCATCCTCTTCTTTTCATATCATCTTTAGTAACAGGTAAAAAGCTCATATATATCATACCTTCTGTTATTGTTTATTATTATTCTAACACACTAAATACTTGTTGTAGCAAACATAATACTTTTTAATCAAAGTACATATTGATATATTAAAAATAAAGTAATCATTTTTATTATTTCAATTTAGAATAACTCGTTAATATTATTGTTTCATATTTATATAAAAATTTTAATATTAATAATTATCATATATTAAACTATATCATAAGGGTTAACATTTAAAATATTAATAATATTACTTGCAGAATTATCCTAATTATTATAGAATCTTTAATATAAATCACACTAAAATTTACAGAAATATAGTGTTATTTGTAATAATATGTATTTATTTTCAAAGTAAATATAATGTCAAATTAAACTTGCTCTTTATTTATTCCCGTGCCTTTCAAACTATGAAAATTTATTAGTTTACCAGGTACATGAAATAAATATAGATTTATATTTAACTTTAAGAATTAAAAATTAAATTAACGGGGGATGTCAATGTATCAATGTCCAAATTGTAAAAATCCTATTGAGTACAACATGTCAGTATGCCCTAATTGTGGATATTCATTTAGCAATAACAATGAATCAAATTTTTCTAATAATATGCCACCTAATATGCCTCCATACCCACCTGTGCAACCAAAGCCTGTTAACAATGGTTTTGCAATAGCGTCCATGGTTCTTGGTATTATATCAATACCTTTATCATGTTGCTGTTATATCGGTGCTATTCCTGCAATTCTTGCAATAATTTTCGGATTTATTGCCAGAAATCAAATATCAGAATCCTTTGGAGCGCAAACAGGAGATGGCATGGCTTTAGCTGGTATAATTATGGGATTTTGCACAATTGGAATATTAATTGTGCTATTAATATTATCGATTAATAATAATACATCAACTGAATTTTGGAAAAACTTTTATAAAGGATTGGAAGAAGGCTTTAACGACTACGACTTTTAATCATGCTGAAGCATAAGTTTAATAATGAAATTATTATACATATAACTATTTTATTACTTTGCCTTGTACCAATCCTGACATCGTTTTTTCTTTCCACCAACGGAAGTACAACAACGATCCGTTTTAACGGTAATTTCTATAAAATCGGATTGCCTTGTACTTTCAAGCAAATAACCGGTTATAATTGCCCATCATGTGGAATGACAAGATCATTTATTTATATGAGTGATTTAAATTTCAGTGAAGCTTTTAAGTTAAACAAAGCTGGTTTTCTTCTATACATATTTTGCCTGATACAAATATTTTATAGAATTGTGCGTATTTTAAAGCCAAAACTCAGTATACATAGATCATTTGTCCGGTTTCAGGCAGCTTTTCTGATTTTAATAGGTATAGTTGATTTACAAACTTTCATATTTCAATTTTTTTAATTGCATAAGATGCGGTATATTATAAAATAAATGCGACGATTCGGTAAAATATAGTGAATCATCGCATTATTTTAATGTTGCCATTAATATTAATATTTATTTAACCAAATACAATGTATTAATTCTTACTCTGCCCGGACAACCACACTTGCTGACGGCATTCCGTCGGCGGAAGCATTCAAAGTAATTTCTCCGGGTTCACCATTTGAGCGGACTACAACCATAGCACGCCCTTCATGGACTCTTCTCTGATTTCCTACATACATTTCTTCACTCACAGGATTTCCGTTTCCAACGGCCAGCAAAGTTCCGACGCCGTATAACGTGAAATAAATATTATTATCTGCATTATGCACTACATTTCCTTCTTTATCTATGACCTCAACAGTTATATAAGATAAATCTCCGAATTCTGCTTTTATTACGCTCCGATCCGGTATCAGTCTAATATTGGCAGGTGCTCCTGCGGTTTTCAGCACCGTACTGGATGCCCTGACACCATTATTATAACCGACGGCAACTAATTCACCAGGCTGATATTCGGTCTCAAAAGTAGCAATATACTTCTTGTTTTCACCTACGATTTTTCTACCTAAAGATACACCGTTTAATATTAGTTCAATCTCTTCATCCGTACTGTAAATATCAATTATCACCGGTTTTCCTTCAAAACCCGGCCATGTCCATGATGCAATTACATCCGGCCATCCCCATCTGGCAACATCAGCATTTTTTCCGTAATACTTAGGCTTATATACAGCAATGTACGGTGCTTTTGACAGGCCCCAGACACAGTCGCGGTAATAGGATTGGGGGCGCTTAAAGCCACAGATGTCTATATCGCCGCAATAAGCCTGGTGCCACGGATATTTCCCAAAATAACCTTTTTCGCCGTTATAGAATACATGTCCCAATCCTGCCTCTCCCAAATAATCAAGACCTGTCCATAAAAAGTCTCCGATTACATAAGGCAGCTTTTGGACAAGCTCCCAGTTTTCATATGCTTCCATTGCAAAGCTTTCTGCCCCGTATATAACCCGGCCGGGGAATTTTTTCCCGTCATTTTCATACCGGTCATGCATATAGTTATATCCTACTACATCTAAAGGCTCAACAAATTTATACGACAATTCACCCCAGATATCATAATCCTCTGAATTTTCCAAAAGGTTGGCATCAATTCCGTTTACCTCGGGATTGGAACTTATGCCGTTAAGCCCGTTTGTAACTGCCCTTGTGTTATCCAGACTTCGTATAAAATCTGCCAGCTTCCTGGCATATGCATAGCCGTCTGAACGTCCGTTCCTTTCCGGAATTTCATTTCCTGTCGACCACATAATTATACTCGGGTGATTGCGGTCTCGCATTACCATTGAAGCCAAATCTCTCTGCCACCAGTCTTCAAAATACAGGCTGTAATCATTGATGTTCTTAGGTTCTCTCCAGCAATCAAATGCTTCATCTATTACCAGCATACCCAAACGATCACAGGCATCCAAGAAAGCAGGAGAAGGCGGATTATGAGCACAGCGTACCGCATTAAACCCGTTTTCCTTCAGGAGCTGAACCTTTCTTTCTTCAGCTCTGTCATAAGAAGCGGCTCCAAGCAATCCGCAGTCATGATGTACACAGCTTCCTTTAAGTTTTACAGTTTCACCGTTGAGCTTAAAACCATTCACAGAATCAAAAGTTATGGATCTTATACCTATTTTGTTCTCTGTACTGTCAATAACTTCATCATCCACGATAATATCGCTTTTAAGAGTATATAAATATGGATTATCGACTGACCACAAGCATGCATTTTTTACTTTAAGGGTCTGCACTGCCTCATAAGAACTATTCGGAGGAATCACTATGATGATTTCATCTTCTGAAGCAACACTGCTGCTATCCGTCAATAATGTTGATCGTAATTTAACAGAAGAAGGATTTTCACTAACGTTTTTTATTGTTGTTCTGGCAACAACTGTTGAGGATTTTTCCGAAACTTCCGGAGTAGTTATATATACTCCCCATGGCGGAAAGTGTATCTTTTCTCCTATCATAAGCCATACATGGCGGTAGATTCCCGACCCGCTATACCATCGGCTGTTCGGCAGAGCCGTATTGTTAACCGAAACGGTTATTTTATTGTCATCCCCGTACTTTAAATAGGGTGTCAAATCGCAATGAAAACTTGTATATCCATATGGTTGATGCGCTACAAGGTTGCTGTTTATTCTTACTTTCGAATTCATATATACGCCTTCAAACTCAAGCATAACAACCTTGTTTTTCCAATCTTCAGGAGCAAATAATGTTTTTATGTAATTAGCCGCGCCACCGCGAAAAAATCCTCCCCCTGAGCCTGTTAAAGACTTAGGGTCCCGGGTTTGTATTATACTGAAATCATGGGGCAAGTCCACGATTGAACTTTCCTTCTTCATACCCCAGCTTTCAGCCGGTCCGGTAGGCTTAAAAGTCCATTGTCTGTCAAAATTTTGTTTTATCATATATTACAGTATCCCCCTATTTAATTTATCTTTCATACATATAATAAACCACAATTAATTTTAGATATTAATATTTGAAAATTATTTAATAGAATTTTAGTATAAATATAATACCACAACTACTGGTATTTAGGGATTACAACCTCAAAAAATTAAATACATCTGAATATTATATTTAATATCTTATATGAAACTCCATAAACTTTTTTTTATAATTCTTTTTCTATTATTCCTATAATATCATTTATGTCGTCTTTGGCATACCTTTTAGAATAAGTATTGCTGAACTTTTTGTATATAAAGCTATTAATTCTTTCATATTAGTATACTTTATAATATTTTCCCATTTCAAATTCTTACTTGAAGACTGGGACACAACAGAAATACCTGTATCATCTATGGTAATTTCTTTTTCTTCTAGCCATACAGGATCTTTTGTATAAGTCCTTTTACCAACTATATATACGTTCATATACACAAATCCGACAATCAGACTTAATATTATTGGTATGGTGAACATCCATCTGAAATCAGATATTAATTCAATTATACTCCCATATGATTTAACATAAAATATCTCTGAAATAAAAAATAATATTACATGCGTTAACCATATTGATAAAATGAATATAAATCCCCTTTTTATTTTTTTAAATGCCAGAAATTAAATTTAAGATAATCAGATAATTCATATTTAACTTTTACCTTTACAGATTCATTCATAATTAATCCACCATCATAATTATATTGAATAGACGTACAATTCAAATGCTTTCATTTTTTGAAATGCTCACTCAAAGTACTTCTGTTTAATTTAAATTGTATATAAAATACTTTACCATATATATAAAATGTAACCATGATTATGATTTAGTTTCTATGTAATAATTCATCATTATTGTTAAAGACTGTGTCTCACTATTTAAGTATTCGTAAATATTCATACAAACTACTGCAATTACAATCTTTTAGATAAAAAAAACGGTCTCATCAAACCGTTAAATCAGACATAATTAAATATTATAAAATAAATAGTAATTATTTATTATTAAGGAATTCTATGCTTCCATGAATTGAATAAGTTCTCTGTTAAATTTTTCACGCTGATCATAGAACAGAAAATGACCACATGATTCAAAGGGAACAAGTATAGAATTTCTGATGCTGTTTTTTTGTGCAATAGCTAACGGATATAGGCAAACCTGATCATTAAGGCCGTGAAGGATCAGAGTTGGTACATTTATCATTTTCAAATCATTAAATAACCCTTCTTCTCTCAGCCAAGTGTTTGCAATAGCAGCAGTAGACCAACCGGCTGCCTGAAGCCCCAGTTGAAAAATCCAGTCTGATAATGCATCACTGACTTTATTATAGAAAATCATTTTCCCAAATTCTCTTATCATATTAGGCCTGTCATTATATGTACCTTGTATAATATTGGTTACAACCTGACTTTGTATCCCATATGGGAAATAAGGCCGCTGAACAAGGCTTGGTGCCGCAGCTGCAAAAAGTGCAAGTTTTGATACACCATAGCCATTGTGCCTGGCCATGTATCGGACACAAATCGCTCCTCCCGTTGAATGTCCCCCAAGGGTAAAATCCTGTAATTTGAGTGCATCAACCACTGCCCGTATATCATCTGACAGACGGTTATAATCATAACCTGTCCAGGGTTTGTCCGATAAGCCAAATCCCCTAATGTCTATTCCTATGCATCTGTATCCCATCTTCGGCAACTGGTTAAACTGGTATTCAAATAAATTATGATTTCCTGGCCATCCATGTACAAACAGGATTGTCTTTGAACCTGTCGGGTTAATATCCTCAACATAAATTTTTACATTCGGTTCAACAGCAACAAAAAATCCCATGCAAATACCCCCAAAAAAATCTCTTAATACTAAAGGATATTCACGTGGGATTACACTTATGTAAGATAATGCTTATTGCTTAACTGTTATAAAAAATTGCCATTTCTGTACTGAATTTTCAATATGCACTCATTATCAACTCTCTACCGAAAGAGCTAAATAAAGCGCTTGATATTTCACATCTTATTTCAACAACATAAATTATAACTTTGTTGAAATAAACAAACCTGTTTCTTTTGGAATATTAATAGCTCCTTCCCTTTTCCTGATATCCTCAAAATAATCATATAAACCGTATATATCATCTTCAGAATAACTTGCCATAGTAATTGTAGATTTCATCCAGTCTATTAAATCCTTCGTTTCTGTAATAGAAAATGAATCTACAAAATCGTACCTTTCAACGTTTCCAAAGTACCGGCTTAACATTTCCTTCCCATTCTGCAGGCTAAAAGAAAATTCCTTAGTAAAAGCATTGCTTTCCGGATTTACCTGTTTAAAAGCATCGTGTAAAAAGTTCGCATTCCACCGTTTCCGTTGGATGACGAATAAAATTTTCCACCAATTTTTAATACCCTTTTAACTTCCGAAAAGGCCTTTTGCATATCGGGGACATGATATAACATGTGATTTGCAATGACAACATCAAAACAATTATCGGGAAATGGTATGTTCTGAATATCAATTTGTTGTGCCAAAAAATTCTTATGGTTTGAATACTTCTCCCAAACAATTTTTACCATACCTTCTGATAAATCCGATAAAATCAGAATACACCCCTCAGGCAATTGCTCAATCCGGTTCTCCCATTGCAAACCATTACCACAACCTAGTTCCAGTATACGATAACCCTTTGAAAATTCATATTTTTCAAAAAGCCATGGGACAAATCCTTGCTTATTTGTACTGTATTTCGCATGCAGTTTAGCCCTAATTGACAAGTTACTGTCATCTTTATATTGATCTTTTACACTTTCTATGTCATTAATCGCAGGCATAACTGTGCTTCCAATAAATATAATGCACATGGAAATTAGTAGAACTATGGAGTAATACTTTATATCATATAAATACTCTCTTCATAATTCTTTATTATTGCAGTATGAGCTTTGAAAAGCTTCGTAAGTACACTCGATAGAAAAACAGACGATGCGGGAAAAATGACACGATGTCATTTTTAGGCGCAACTGAACCACGGATGGTTCATTTGCGCCGACCGCCAAAGGAATGTTTTTCTATCGCTAAGTGTATTCGAAGGTTTTCACTGACCATGGCTAAGCCTGTCCGGCGATTGAGGACGCGGTTCGGAAGGTGTCGGAAACCAACGGCCAAGAACTGGTTTCTGACAGGACGCTCGGAGCCTCTCCCTCACTCCTCCTTCATCTGCATCTCCTGCCATTGGAGCTTCGTCATTAGTACCTGACGTGGTTTACTTCCCTCTGCTCTTCCTATGATTCCTCTTTTTTCCATTTGATCTATTATCCTACCCGCTCTCGCATATCCCACTCCAAGCTTGCGCTGTATGAAGGATACTGATGCCTGTCCGGTTTCAACCACTAACTCAATAGCTTTTGGTAATAGTTCGTCATTATCACCGGGAGAGCTTTCAACAGGCTCGTCTTCTTTATTTATGTGCTCAATAATGTCATCATCGTATTGCGCGGACCACTGAGATTTCACAAAGTCTACAACTCTTGCCACATCAGAATCAGTTACAAATGCCCCCTGAACCCTTACAGGTTTTGATTTTCCCACTGGATAATACAGCATGTCCCCTTTGCCAAGCAAAGTTTCAGCTCCTGTCATATCGAGAATTGTCTTTGAATCATAGGACGAAGAAACGGCAAAAGCAATTCTTGATGGGATATTAGCTTTTATTACTCCTGTAATTACATCAACGGAAGGCCTTTGCGTAGCTATAACAAGATGTATTCCCGCCGCTCTTGCCATTTGTGCAAGACGGCATATAGCATCTTCTACCTCTTTAGGAGCTACCATCATAAGGTCAGCCAATTCATCGATAATTATAACTATCTGGGGCAGCTTTTTACACTCCTCATCCTCTTCTATAGCTGAATTATATCCTTTAAGATCCCGTACACCTTTTTCCGCAAACAGCTTGTACCTGTTCATCATTTCTTGCACTGCCCAGTTCAGTGCTCCGGATGCTTTTCTTGGGTCTGTAACAACCGGTACAAGAAGATGTGGAATACCATTGTATATTCCCAATTCAACTACTTTTGGATCTATCATAAGTAATTTTACATCTTCCGGAGATGATTTATACAGCAAACTAATAATTAAGGAATTTATACATACGCTTTTACCCGAACCTGTTGCACCTGCTATCAGCAAGTGAGGCATAGCCGCTATATTGGCAATTATATTTTCACCTGAAATATCTTTTCCCAGGGCAAATGCTATTTTGGAAGGATGTTTTACAAATTCCTCAGATTCTATTACATCCTTCAGATAAACAGTAACTACATTTTTATTTGCTACTTCTATTCCTATTGCATCCTTTCCTGGTATTGGAGCTTCAATCCTAACTCCTGAAGATGCTAAATTCAATGCTATATCATCAGCAAGATTGACTATATTACGCACCTTAACCCCAGGGCTGGGCCTTAATTCATATCTTGTTATTGTGGGGCCGGGAGATATTTTCAATATTTTTGCTTCTACCTGAAAACTCTTTAAGGTTTCTTCCAGTTTTCTTGCACCTTCAATTGCTGAATTTTTTATTTTATCTACATCTACTGAATTTCGTTCAGTACTGCTTAGAAGTTCAAAAGGAGGATATTTATAAACGAATTTTTTCTCATTTTCCTGTTCCTGAGGCTGTGAAAGCTTTTCAGTTTCGATATCGCAGATTTCCGATATATCATTATCAGCAGCTTTACCATCGTTTTTTGCTTCATTTATGCCAAGCTTTACATCTTCAATTTCAAATTCCTCTGTATCATTTTCTATAATTTCTTCTTTAATATCATTTTCCTGATTTATTATTTCAGGTATTTTCTCATTTCTTTTTGCTTCCTTCCCATCGATTTTGGCAGCTTCAATTTTCTTTTTCTTCTTTTCATCAAGACCGCCTTTTATTACAACAAATGTTCTTTTATATGATTTTTTGAACATTGATTTTAAATTTACAATAAAGTTTGCTAGCGATATATTGGTCAAATATATTATATCTATTATCGATAAAGCCAGGAGGACTATAATTGTACCTACAGTCTTTAATAACAGCATAAATGGCGTACTTATCAGGCCTCCCAGAATGCCTCCGCCCTTTAATTCAACTCCTCTTCTGCCGAATTCTTTAATGCATTTAAAAAAAGACATTCCTTCATAATCATCAGGATTATACAATGCCGTATGAATAAACGCTGACAAAAGCACAAGAAGTACAAATCCATAGATAAGCCTTAAAAGAAAAGTCGTATCATCTTTTTTGAATATCCTTGAAATTCCATAAAGCATTATAAGAGGAGGCAATAAAAATGCCGGTGTCCCCATAATTCCAAGAAACAGCCATCTGAAAAACTCACCGAATACTCCTATTGAACCTTTAAAATACATTCCGAAAAGCACAAGCAGACCAAAAAAGAAATAAATGATTCCGAGAATTTCATTATTATACGATAATATATTCTTTTTTTTTCTATTAGCCGTAGCCCTTTTTGTCTTTTTATTTCTACTCAATTCCGAAACCCCCACAAAGTTAATATAGAAATTATATAATATAAATCTTAAATAGTACACTTTGCCATATATATTTTATCATAATCACATATAATTTGTACGAGTAACTCTCAATTTCACTTACTTTAAACAGTAAAAGCTCCGACATTTATATGGCTAATTTCCCGTAATTATATTTCCAGGCTGGAATGCAGGGTTTAAATAAGCTTTTGGAGACGTGCTTATAAGCCGGGTTATCATATATCTATTGTTACCCATAGGTATAGCCTCAACTGTTTCTCCTTTATAATTAATCTCTAATGTTTCAGGATATTTTTCAGTAGGCTGATTCATAATAAAATCCATCGGTAAAATTGAATAATATATCATTGAATCTCTCCATTCTTATAATTTCCGTTATTTTTTAGCTGCTTGTCCTGTTTTATGAATTCATATAACTTGTTTAAAGCTTTGGACAATCCTCCAACTTCATCTATCAGGCCGTTCTTAACTGCTTCTTCCCCAAAAAGAACAGTACCTATGTCATTGGCAAGTTCCCCTGTCTTTAACATAAGCTCCCTGAACTTATTTTTGGAAATTTTAGAATTTTTATGAACAAATTGAACCACTCTTTCCTGCATTTTATCGAAATATTCATAAGTTTGTGGAACGCCAATAATCATGCCGCTTAATCTCAGCGGATGTATAGTCATTGTTGCAGACGGCGCTATAAATGAGTATCTTGTAGAAACTGCCATAGGTACACCTATACTGTGTCCTCCACCTAAAACAAGGGATACGGTCGGCTTTGACATACTTGCAATCATTTCAGCTATAGCAAGGCCTGCTTCCACATCACCGCCTACCGTATTTAAAATTAACAGCAGTCCGTCTATATCCTTATGTTCTTCTATAGCAACAAGCTGGGGTATTACATGTTCATACTTTGTAGTTTTATTCTGAGGTGGCAGTACTATATGTCCTTCAATCTGCCCTATTATTGTTAGGCAATGGATGTTGCCTTTCTCATTTTCAATTGTTGTATTGCCATACTCTTTAATATTTATATTTTCATTGGCGGATTCTGTTTTTTCCTGTACATCACTGTTTGGTGCGATTTCTGAAGTCACTTTTGTATGCCTCCGTTTTTTTTATTTATATATTCCTACTTAAAAAACATATATAAAAGCTCTCTTATTGATGGAACATAAATGTCTTACTCTAAATTATTATT
>ENA-UPAD01001081-UPAD01001081.1-bioreactor-metagenome-genome-assembly--contig:-NODE-1081-length-31804-cov-11.689754_pt1 | contig 31804 bp, 47 predicted proteins | sample MGYA00238179_ERZ772710 | MGnify/ENA primary metagenome ERZ772710 (study PRJEB29004, sample SAMN07631245) | bioreactor metagenome | isolation source: Switchgrass digestor | place: USA: Dartmouth...
AAAGCTTGGATACAAAAGAATTGAATTATGGTTTATCGTTTCAGGCATAACACTGATTTAGTTGTCTAGGTTCTTTACGTCACAGTTATTAATTTTAACATATTCTTCTGTGTTTGTCAACACCTTTTTTTATTTTCTTTTGAAGTGCTGACTTACTAGGTTTTTTGGTGTTTTCCGTGACTGCTCAAGTATAATACCATGAAACCGGCATTCATTTCAAACATTGATATTCGCTGTTATGGCTCATATTTAGAGATTATATTGATAAAATTTATACATTCTCTTATAAGCTGCATAATTCTCTTGTTTTTAATAAATTTTGCTATTGTTTTGGCCTCATAGTTGGGAATAAAATCACATCTCTTATAGAGGGAGAATCAGTCAACAGCATAACCATGCGGTCTATACCTATGCCTAACCCGCCTGTAGGAGGCATACCGTGTTCAAGTGCAACTATATAATCTTCATCAAAAACATGAGCCTCTTCATCGCCTGCCTCGCGCTCTTTTAGCTGTTGCAAAAATCTCTCTCTTTGGTCTATCGGATCATTGAGCTCGGAAAAAGCGTTACACATCTCTCTCCTTGTAATAAATGCCTCAAATCTGTAAGTAAGATCTGGATTATCTTCTTTTTTCTTTGCAAGAGGTGATATTTCTAAAGGGTAATCATATATAAAGGTGGGCTGAACCAAATTTTGTTCAACCTTTTCCTCGAATACAAGGTTAAGTATCTTTCCTCTTGTATCGCTGTCTTTTACCTCTTCTATGTTCAGTTTTTTTGCAATTTTTCTTGCTTCCTCATCTGATGTTATGCTATCAAAGTCTATGCCAGTAAATTGCTTGACAGCTTCAACCATGGTCATTCTTTTCCACGGAGGTGTCAAGTCAATCTCTTCACCTTGATAGGTTATTTTCATTGTTCCTAAGACTTTTTGACTAATATGTGCAAAAAGTGTTTCCATAAGTTCCATCATATCTTTATAGTCGGCATATGCCTGATATAATTCAAGCATTGTAAATTCAGGGTTATGTTTAACAGAAATCCCCTCATTTCTAAAATCCTTACCGAGTTCATAGACTTTCTCAAAACCGCCGACTATAAGTCTTTTTAAATATAGTTCTGTAGCTATACGTAAGTACAATTGCATGTCTAATGCATTATGATACGTTACAAAAGGCCGGGCAGCAGCGCCTCCGGCTATCGGTGACAAGATCGGAGTTTCAACCTCTACAAAACCTCTCTCATCTAGAAATTCTCTAATTGCTGATATGATCTTGCTTCTAGTAAGGAATGTCTGCTTTACTTCAGGATTCACTATCAGATCAAGATACCTCTGCCTATATCTTGTATCAGTATCTTTTAAGCCGTGCCATTTTTCAGGTAGTGGCCTTAATGACTTTGCAAGCATTTTTAAATTTGTAGCGGAGATAGATATTTCTCCTCTTTGAGATTTGAAAACTCGGCCTTCTACGCCGATTATATCTCCTATATCCAGAAGTTTATACAATTTAAATGTTTCGTCGGATACATTGTCTTTTTTAATGTAAACCTGTATTTTCCCGGAGTCGTCCTGGATATCAAAAAAAGCCGCTTTGCCATGACCCCTTATCGCCATGATTCTACCGGCTAAAATTACATCCTCATTTTCAAATTCATCAAAATTATCTTTGATTTGCTGGCAAGTATTCGAGCGGGGGTATCTTTCGCCATATGGATTTATACCCATATCTTTAAGTTCCTGAAGTTTTTGCAGTCTAACTTTTTGGATTTCATTTTCGCTAAGATAGTCCATTAAAAAACCTCCACTATTTATTTCGTGATGTCAATAATCTCATATCTAACCTTTCCGACAGGTGCTAAAGCTTCCACTATAGAACCCTTTTTTTTGCCTATTAGGGCACTTCCCACCGGTGATTCATTTGATATTTTATTTTCAAGCGGATTCGCCTCTGCTGAGCCTACAATTGTATATTCAAAAATGTCTCCGGTATCCAAATCTTTAAGTTTAACTTTGGAGCCTACGCTTACAACATCAGTAGTTATATCTAGTTCGTCTATAAGCTTTGCATTCCGTAATTTTTCTTCAAGAAGGGCAATCCTTGCTTCTATAAATGCTTGCTCGTTTTTTGCTTCATCGTATTCAGAGTTTTCGCTGATATCGCCAAAGTCGATGGCCTGCTTTATTCTTTCAGCGATTTCTCTGCGCTTAACTGATTTTAAGTATTCTAGTTCTTCTTCCATTTTTTTTAAGCCTTCCTGGGTAAGGACAACTTCTTTTTTTGACATACGATTTTCTCCCCTCGTGATTTTGAAAAAATTGACTTTGGTTTATCAGCATACTGTGCTTCCAGGCCAATCGCACTAAGCTATTGTTTATAACAAAAATGGAGCTTATGTTAATAATCCTCTTCAATATGTATTATTTATGAAGAGGTATAACAAAGCCCAAATATTGAAATAATTATAGCCTTTTCATAGCACTTACAGCTTCTAAAATATTATAATTCAGCATGGTATTAATGTCAAGGAGCTTTTTATGCTTATTTTCTAAAAATTCCCATCGGTTTCTGAAAATGTTAGATATGGTATATATCTAAAAATTAGACTATAATAATAAGTGGTTAATTTTTAAAGTCAACAAAAGAAACGGGGGCATTGTTTTGTTCGGTCTAGTGCTTGAAGGCGGTGGTGCTAAAGGTGCTTACCAAATAGGCGCATGGAAGGCTCTCAGGGAACTAAATATTGATATAGGCGGCGTGGCCGGCACATCGGTAGGTGCTTTAAACGGTGCTATGATACTACAAGGCGACTTCGAAAAGGCTTGGAATATATGGTACGATATTTCTTTTGATAAAATAATAAATAATATTGATGAAAAAGAGATAGAGGCAATCAGAAACAAAGAAGTGCGTCCTGAGAATTTAATTTTTGCAGTAAAAAAAATGCGAGAGCTTTTCTCAGAGCGAGGTCTTGATATTACACCTCTTCGCAAACTTATATCAGAAAACGTATCGGAGGACAAAATTCGAAGTTCAGGAAAAGATTTTGGTATAGTAACGGTTGAACTTACTGACCTAAAACCGGTTGAGATTTATATAGAAGATATCCCTTATGGAAAACTAGCTGACTATTTACTGGCCAGTGCCAATCTTCCTATATTTAAAATGGAAAAAATTGATGGTAAATTATTCATCGATGGTGGTGTTTTCGATAATCTCCCTGTCGGTCTGCTCGCTGCAAAGGGGTATAAGGATATTATAGTAATTAGATTACATGGTTTGGGGCGTGTGCGCGGAGTAAATAGGAAGAAATTAAATCTAATTGTAATTGAACCTTCTGAAGATTTAGGTGGCCTCCTTGACTTTTCAGCAGAAAGAGCAAGAGTAAATCTTCAATTAGGTTATTATGATACTTTAAAAGTAATAAATAAGTATTCCGGCACACACTATTATATCAAAGAATCATATCCGGAAGATTATTATGCGCGTTTTTTCTTTAACATGAACCCAAGGACAGTTTCGCAGCTTGCTGAAATTATAGGGCTTAATGAAAAAATCCCTTGCTACCGGCTGCTTTTTGAAAAAGTCATTCCGCGTATAGCTGACATTTTAGATCTGGGTCCTAAAGCCACTTATAAGGATATAATCATTGATATCTTAGAAAGAGCAGCTCGCACTGCTGAAATCGAGAAATTTAGAATATACGAATTTGAGGAGTTTTTGCAAACAGTACTATCACGGCATCAGAAAAGTTCTCAAGGAATATCAAATAAAATCCCCCGCATATTGCGAAAGTCTGATCTTGTGCTAAAAACCGTAAAAGACCAATTATCGCCGGAGATAGTGGATGTTTTTATTGAAGAGCTTAAATTACAATTAAAAAATAATGCGTAAAAAATAAAGGAAGGCCCGCCTAAGCCTTCCATCTTTTTGCAATAATTTTATGCCATTATAAGAGCTAAAATAGCCTTTTGCACGTGAAGCCTGTTTTCGGCTTCGTCGAATATCACGGAATGGTCTCCCTCCATCACATCTTCGGTTATTTCTTCGCCTCGATGTGCAGGTAGGCAGTGCATAACGATAGCATTCTTGTCTGCCGCAGAAAGTACTTCTTGGTTTATTTGATAGCCTGCAAAAACTTTTTTCCTGTATTCAGTTTCTTCTTCCTGGCCCATGCTTGTCCACACATCAGTGTAAAGGATATCAGCACCGTCAGCCGCTTCAAATACATCTTCTGTCAGTGTAATTTTTGAACCGTTCATCATTGCATCAATACTTGCTTTTTCAACTACTTCTTTATCCGGTAAAAACTCTTTCGGAGAAGCTACGGCTATGTCCATTCCTACTTTTGCACATCCATAAAGTAAAGAATTTGCCATATTATTTTTTCCGTCTCCGATAAATGCCAGTTTTAATCCGCTAAGTTTTTTCTTCTTTTCTTTAATAGTAAATAAGTCTGCCAGCACTTGGCATGGGTGCTCATAGTCGGTTAAACCATTTATAATGGGTATATCAGCGTATTTTGCAAGGAGTTTAACATCTTCATGGCTGTATGCCCTTATCATTATACAGTCTAAATACCTTGACAGCACTCGGGCTGTATCTTGGATGGTCTCTCCCCTGCCAAGTTGGATATCCCTATTGCTCAAAAACAGTGCATGTCCGCCTAGCTGCCAAATTGCAACTTCAAAAGATACTCTTGTCCTGGTAGAAGACTTTTCAAAAATCATGCCTAGGGTTTTGCCCTTTAGCGGCTGATAATCCGCTCCCAATTTATGCATTGTTTTAAGCGTTTCACATTTAGTAAGTATTTCGTCTATTTCAAGGTTGCTAAGATCATATAAACTTAACAGATCTTTTCCCTTTAACAAGCTAACTTCTGTATTCAACCATGGATTTATGCTCATAAGATCAGCCTCTTTCGTTCTTTTTCATAATTATACATTAAAATGTATTATTATGCAATACCTTTTTATATAAAAACTAAATTTTTTTTGCTAAAGTGCGTCAAATATATTATTATTTAAGCAGAATAGCTTTAAAAAAGGAGGGATAAAATGATTTTCGATGTAGCTATAATAGGTGCCGGACCAGCCGGTCTTTCAGCAGGGCTTTATGCGGCAAGAGCTAAGCTTTCCACAATCATTATTGAAAAAATGTATCCAGGCGGCCAAGCTGCAATGACTTACCGTATAGAAAATTATCCTGGGTTTTCCGATGGCATAGGCGGTGCCGAGCTTGCTGAGGCCATGAAATCGCAGGCTGAAAGATTTGGCGCCAAAATTTTAAATAACGGTGCTGTAAAAATAGTAAAGAAGGATAATATATTTAATATTATCCTTGATAATGATGATAACGTAGAAGCAAAAACCGTTATTTTAGCTGCCGGAGCATCAGCGAAAAAGTTGGGCGTAAAAGGTGAAATTGAGTTTACCGGCAGGGGTGTTTCATATTGTGCAACTTGCGATGGGGCTTTTTATGCAAATAAGACAGTTGCGGTTGTCGGCGGAGGAGATACCGCCATTGAAGAAGCGCTGTTTTTAACTCGGTTTGCAAGCAAAGTCTATGTTATACATCGCAGAAATCAATTAAGAGCTACAAAAATCCTTCAAGAGCGTGCATTTCAAAACAGTAAAATTTCCTTTATTTGGGATTCGGTAGTGGATGAAATTCGCGGCAAGGATACAGTAAATGAATTAGTGGTCAAGAACGTAAAGACGGGAGAATTAGAGTCTATTTCTGTAGATGGAATATTTGTCGCAATAGGTCAGACTCCCTTGACAGATTTTGTAAAAGATATCATCTCTCTTGACAATCAAGGCTATATTATAACAAACGAACACATGATGACAAATGTGCCGGGGATTTTTGCAGCAGGCGATATTCGCCAAAAGTCTTTGCGTCAAGTTATAACCGCAGCCTCCGATGGAGCGGTAGCTGCGGTAGAAGCAGGAAGGTTTATTGAAAGCATGCAATAGTTGATTTATAAGTCATAAAAGCGACCTGCATAACTCTAACAGGTCGCTTTTAGTTCGCCTTTTAATCTTGGTATCTGTTTTCAGTTACCGCAAATTATCTCGCACAATTCCTTTTGAAGGATTGGCTTTCCATTCTTTCTAACTCTCATATTGTCTCCGGAAATCTCGTCAATTACGGCAATTTCACCATCTACTACCCCGAATTCAAATTTGACATCCACTAACTCCAGATCATAATTGCTACATTCTTCTTCAACTAATTTTGTAATCTTTTTTGTAAGGTTTGTAGCTTGGCTTATTTCATCCTTTGTCATTAATTTTAGCTGAATGAGTGTTTCCTCGTTTATAAGCGGATCTCCTCTTTCATCATCCTTTAATGTTATCTCCACAAGATAATCTAGAGGCTGGTCTTCTTTTACATATCTGCCATATCTTCTTACAAAACTCCCTGCTGCTTTTAAACGGCACACAAATTCCATACCGTCGCCAAACGTTTTTGCGCACTTTACCAGCATCGTGTTTTCATCAAGATTCGCATCGATATAATGGGTGCGGATACCTGCTTTTTTCAAAAGCTCAAAAAAATGCTTGGATAGGCGAAGAGAGGCATTGCCCTTGCCTTCTATTTTTCCTATAACAGTATTGGCTCCAGGATCTACCACATCGTCTGTTCCAGTTACATCATCGCGAAACTTTAGGAGGATATTCCCATTGCCTGCGTCGAAAACTGTTTTCGTTTTCCCTTCTTTAATTTTTTCCACCCTAAAAACCTCCGTTAATTTAAAATTTGAACGAGTAATCTGATACAGATATTTTACCATATACTTTCAATAAAATACATACAAACCACGAAAAATATTTAAAAATATATTAATATCATTCGTGTTTTATCCTAAGATTTGCTAGAAGTTACCATATAGACTCCAATGAATACAAGAATACCGCCGATAAGTGTATAAATATTCCATTCTTCTTTTAGAAGTAAAATGCCAATTATCACGGCTATCATCGGATTTATATAGTTAAACACTGCGGTTTTTGAAGCTCCGATAATTTTTATCCCTTTGTACCACATATAATAGGAATATACGGAACAAAATACCGCAAGATATATTATCGCAGCCCAAGTAGTATAAGAAGCCGACTTTACGGAGCTAATGAAGGAGGGGGTAAATACTATCGGCAGTACCGTTATCGCTGCATATATATTTATATATGCCATTACAACAAATGGATCATATTTGTCAACTAAGTTTTTTCCTAAAACTGTAAAAAGAGCCCAGATCAATGAATTTGAAAGCAGTAATAAGTCGCCTAAAATAGTACTTCTACTAATAGACATACCCCTGCCTGCGGTAAATACAAAAAATATGCCTAAGAACGCTATTATTGTACCCAAAATATCTAAGGGAGATATTTTTTCTTGATGAAAAATCATCGATGCCAAAAGAACTGTAAAAATCGGACTTGTTGCAATTAAAATTGAGGCGTTTACTGTCGTAGTCATATTAAGGCCGAAATACTGGATGAAAAAATACAGGGTTACTCCTAAAAATCCTAATATCCACAACCATTTTCTATCTTCTTTTTCTATAATGTAATCTTTATGAAAAGTTTTTACCATAAATAAAAATATGGCTGAAGCAACCATAAACCTTAATACTGCAAGATGTACCGGAGATAAGTCGCGCAGGCCAATCTTAGATATGGCCCAGGAAGTGCCCCAGAAAAAAGCTACGCTGAGAAGATTTAAATATATATGGGTTTTAGAACTAGTCATTGTATGCACCCTCGGAGTATAAGTTATTTTGAAATATCATATCATATTTTTAAAAAGTTTGCTCTTTTTCTTTAAATTTTATGCGGTTGCATTTATTGTATTTACATTGATATAATAGATGCTGTAAGCAAATTGCGCCCATCGGGAAAAACGAAGCTCGGTAAATTAGTTTTGATGATTTTTGTATTTACAGGTATAAACGAGATAAAAATTTTAACAATACTCACATCTATTGTAGAAAGGGGTTGAAGAAATGGCAAAACTTGCAGATCTTTTTTCGCCGCGCGATATGACCGTAGGAGAGCCATGGAAGAGAATTTTGGAGTTTTCGATTCCTATGCTGATAGGAAACATTGCTCAGCAGCTTTATAATACTGTAGATTCAATAGTTATAGGAAGGTATGTAGGCGATAATGCCCTAGCTGCTGTAGGCAGCGCTATGCCGATTTACAATTTTTTGCTTGTGTTTTTTGTAGCAGTATCTACCGGAGCCGGTATAATGGTTTCTCAATATTTTGGCGCCAAGGATAGGGAAAAGCTTTCCCGTTCTATTGGTGTATGTTTGACGCTGACAGCGGTAACAGCCACAATGATCATGATAATAGGCCCTATTGTTGTGCGTCCGATGCTTTCATTTATCAACACTCCGCCTTCCATATTGGATTGGTGTGCAGACTATCTTTTAATACTGCTTGTTGGCAATTGGGGGTTTTCATACTTTAATATACTCTCCGGAATTTTGCGGGGACTTGGAGATTCGTTATCAGCTTTGGTGTTTTTGCTAATTTCCACTGTCCTTAATATTTTCTTGGATATCTATTTTGTTGCAGGACTTAATATGGGAGTGCCCGGTGTAGCCCTTGCTACTGTAATTGCACAGGTCATTTCGGCAATTTTATGTGCAATCAAGCTCAAAAATATGCATGAGGTTTTTGATCTTAATCTTGAAGTAATGAAGCCTCAAAAAGAATACGTAGCGCAGCTTCTAAGGCTGGGTTTACCCTCAGGGCTGACACAAGTTATCTTTTCTCTTGCAATGGTAACAGTTCAGTCTCTCACAAACATTTTCGGAGAAATGGTCATAGCTTGCAATGTAATTGTGATGCGCGTAGACGGATTTGCTATGATGCCCAATTTTACTTTTGGAATTGCAATGACTACTTTTACCGGTCAAAATGTAGGGGCAAAAAAACTCGAAAGAGTTGAAGAAGGTACTCGACAGGGACTTGCAATTGCCGTAGGAGTATCAATTGTTATTACTATAACTATTTTAACCTTTGGCAGATACCTGATGGAGATTTTTACTAATACAGCAGAATTGGTAGATTTAAGTATGCATATGATGCGAATTTTGGCAGTCGGTTATGTCGCAATGGCTGTGACCCAAGTTCTTTCCGGCGTAATGAGAGGGGCCGGGGATACCATGACTCCTATGTGGATTTCGCTTATCACTACTATTTTTCTTCGTGTACCTGTGGCTTATGGTATAGCATACCTTACCAGAAGTCCGGAGTATCCCAATGGTAGGCCTGAGTCCATATTCATTTCTCTTTTAGTTGCTTGGGTATCAGGTGCTATAATTACCTTTATTTTTTACAGGAAGGGTAATTGGAAGGAAAAAGCCCTTATAAACGAATTATGATAATTTTTTTAAAAGCCCGTTCACATAGTTTTTATAGCAGTTTGCTTATTTTTCTCTTTGTCTTTAAACATACACGTAGTTCTGTCTAAGATTCCTTGAGCATGGGCAAAGGCCATTCCATAGTTTGTAATGGGGATGCCTTGTTCTGTTGCTCTTATTATTCTTGTTATCATCTGCTTTCGGTTGAGCATGCAGGCGCCGCAGTGAAGTATTAGTGAATACGGCATGAGGTTCTCTGGAAAATCCTGGCCAATCCTTATCTCTATATCCAGTTTACCGCCGGCTCTTGATTCAAGAAGTGCAGGCAGTTTTTGTCTGCCTATATCGTTTTTCAAAGGATGATGAGTGCATGCTTCCTCAATTAAAACTTTGTCGCCGGGTTTTAGCTTATCAATTGCTTTAGCGCCCATTGCCATAACTCCTATTTCTCCCTTGTATCTAGACATAATAATAGAGAACGAAGTAAGTGGAACATCTTCAGGAACGATCTTACTTACTATGTTGAAAACCTGTGAATCTGTTATCACTAAATCAGGCTTTATTCGAAGTGCTGCAAGTAATTCTCTAAGTTCTGTCTCCTTTACAGCAAGCGCCATGCAATTATTATCTAATATGTCTCTTATTGTTTGTACCTGTGGAAGAATCAGTCTGTTTTTAGGTGCTTGAATGTCTTGGGGCATAACTAATATTACAATGGATTCAGGAGTCAATATATCGCCCAGTAATGTGGAAAGTTCAAAGTCAAAAGGAGCATTCTCCTGAATCATCTCTTTTAATTTGCCTATATTCATTCTTTTATCGGCGCTTACCTTTATGAAAGGAAAATCAAAGTTTTTTTCAAGCTCTGTAATATCGATATCTCGTTCATCGATTTTATTTACTACACCGATAACAGGAACATTCCTCTTTATAAGTTCGCTGCACCACTTTTTTTCAAGGTTAAAATCCGAATATTCCGCAGAAAACACCATAAGAGCTATATCTGTTTTATCCATAACCTGCAATGTTTTCTTTATTCTAAGCTCGCCTAAACTTCCTGTATCATCTAACCCTGCAGTATCAATGAAAACCACGGGCCCTATCGGCAAAAGCTCCATTGCCTTATAGACAGGGTCTGTAGTTGTACCTGGAAAATCTGAAACTAATGCCGTTTCCTGACCTGTTATAGCATTTATAAGGCTTGATTTGCCGGCATTTCGTCTGCCAAAAAGACCTATATGCAATCTGCTGCCTCTTGGCGTATCATTCATAAAAATCACTGCCCTTCAAGAAATTTTATAGAATCTCCCCGGTCTTGCCCAACCTGTTTGCCCAAACTTAAAATTAGCTCTTCTATCTTTAACCTTTCTTGCTTAATACTGTTTTCGTTTCCTAAATTTTTCGGATATATTTCATAAAGTCTGCGATATTTATACGGCTCAACTTTCAGCATCACAACATTTGCCCCAGAATTAAACGCCTTCTTGCCGTCTTCTGTATTAAGTGTCCAAAGAGCTGTTGTTGCCGGCAAATGCACCTTTTTTAAAATAAGTCTCGTGATAGCTACAGCTTTTAGTGTCATTTCATTGCTTCCGGCCTCTGCGCTTTTAAGCTCGGTATGGGGATGGGGAATAAAAGGCCCTATACCGGCCATGTCTACATCTAATCTATTTAAAAACAGGATATCTTCTGCAATATCTCCTAAAGTCTGTCCCGGCAATCCGACCATAAATCCGTCTCCTACTTGATATCCTAATTCTTTTAAATTATTTAGGCACCTTATTCTGTTTTCGAGATTTGAATGGGTATGAAGTTTATTATATAAGTTTTTATTTATAGTTTCATGCTTTAGCAAAAACCTGTCAGCACCATCTTTTTTCCATTGTTTATAATCTTCATAATCCCTTTCTCCGATACTAAGCGTTATTGCAATATCGCCAATTGACTTTATTTCTTTAATTATTTCAGAGATTTTTTCTCGCGTATACCATAAATCTTCTCCCGATTGAAGCACTAATGTTCTATAACCTGCATCATAAGCTTCTTTTGCAGTTTCTACTATTTCTTTAGGTTCCATCCTGTAGCGCTTTAACTTTTTATTTGCGGCATTAAGACCGCAATATGTGCAACTGCACCTACAATAATTCGAAAATTCTATTATACCTCTTATGTGGATAATATTCTTATGGTACTTTTTTGTAATTGCTTGAGCTGCCAAAAAAAGGTATGAATTATAAGGTTCATAGGTGCAAAGCAATGCTTCTACTTCCTCTTTAGTCGGGTTATACCCCCGGCAAATGTCATCTATAAGATTATATATATTCATTAATTACCCCCTCTGAGCAAAAAACCTTCGGTGCGAGCCGAAGGTTTTCATATGTTCTGCATTTCACAATTTAGGACAAACAAACTTTTTCTTTGTGAAATATTAAATATGGTCCTTCGCCTTTTTGCTCAGAAATTCCTTGCAATCAGGCCCTTTTAGACTTTTTGTTATCTTCTGTATCAGTAAATGTCCAACACATAAGATTTATAGTTTTATTATACATATCATATAAACATGTTGTCAATGAGAAAGCTTTGGGGAAATAAAAAAAGAAGGACTCTGTCCTTCTGTCCAGTTACAAATAAGTTTGCTCACGTAGTTACAAAGTTTGCTCGTGATGAAATGTAGTTGTTGCAAGGCTTCTCGCTGTTTCTTCCCTTGTAGTGACAAAGTTTGCTCTCGGGTTTTATTACCTTAAAAAATATAAAAAAATATATAAAAAATGAGAAAATGACAAGCGAGTTTGCTCGTGAGCAGTGAAGAATGACATAAGTTTGCTCGTGGAAAAATAGGGATATCTATTGAGCCGTAAGTGCGATATGCATAGGGAGGTTATTTATTTATATTTTTATATATATTGATTTTACAAGGCTGCGGGGAAATAGGGGGTTTTGGATTTCGGAATGTTTGTGGCGGGTGGATCTATTTTTGCACAAATAAAAAACGCCAGGCTGGTTTCCCAGTCTGACGCTCGGTATCTTTCGTGAACAAACTTTGTAATTTTGAACCGACTTTCTTGGAAGTCGACATCTCTTACCTCTTTGAAAATTGTGGAGCGCGGCGAGCTTTTTTAAGACCGTATTTCTTTCTTTCCGTCATACGAGGATCTCTTGTTAAGTATCCTTCCTTTTTGAGAATAGGCCTAAAATCGCCATCGATTTTTAAAAGAGCGCGGGCTATGCCATGGCGGATTGCACCTGCCTGGCCTGTATAACCTCCGCCTTTTACGCTTGCAATAACGTCAAATTTATCTAATCCATTGATTTTCTCTAATGGTCTCTTTACTTCGACTTTTAGCGTTTCAAATCCGAAGTATTCATCGATTGGTTTCTTATTTACGATTATCTTGCCAGTTCCCGGCATAATCCAAACTTTTGCAACTGATGTTTTTCTTCTACCGGTAGCAAGGACTACTTGCTTCATTTATAAACCTCCCTTCTCTATATCTCAATATTCAAAGCTTTAGGCTGCTGAGCTTCATGAGGATGTTTGTCGCCACTGTAAATCTTTAATTTCTTTATCATTTTGCGCCCTAATGTATTATGTGGCAGCATACCCCAAACAGCTTTATATAAAACTTGTTCAGGGGCTCTGTTTATAAGTGATTCAAAGCTTTCCGACTTAATGCCCCCGGGATAATTTGTATGATGGTAATATACCTTATTTTCCATTTTTTTGCCGGTTAAAATTACTTTATCCGCATTTACTATAACAACATAGTCTCCTGTATCTACGTGGGGTGTATATATAGGTTTATGCTTGCCTCTTAAAATTGTAGCCACCTGTGCCGCAATTCTGCCAAGGGGTTTGCCTGCTGCGTCTATCACATACCAATCCCGCTTGACTTCTTCCTTTTTTGCCATAAATGTGCTCATCTTTTCCCCTCCCTTTTACCATAAGGTTATTGTATAATAGGCATTTTTTCATGTCAAGACTGCCATTAATATATAACTTTCATCAGACATAGTCCCTGCGCCGGAAGAGTTTTTCCAGCACTTGACCTGTCCTTTGAATTTAAAATGGAAATCATGTCCTCTGCCTTTGTTTTACCTATGCCAATATCGACTAAGGTGCCTGCAATTATTCTTACCATATTGTATAAAAAGCCATTTGCCTCAATTTGTAGTGTGATGAGATTTCCTCTTTTTAAAATTTCAAATCTTTTAATACAGCGCACTGTAGATTTAGCGCTGCTATTTGATGCCATGAACGATTTAAAATCATGCTCTCCTATAAGTATGTCAGCCGCTTTTCTCATTTCTTCTAAGTTTAACGGTAATGGAAAAAAATACACATACCTTCTTAGAAGAGGTGACGGAAATTTGGCATTGTATATCGAATATGAGTAGACTTTGCTTTTTGCCGAAAATCTAGCATGAAAATCTTCAGGCACTATTTGGGCATGTTTAACCGTTATATCTTCCGGCAATTTGCTGTTTATTGCATATGGCAATTTTTCTATGGGTATTTTTGTGTAAGTTTTAAAATTTGCAACTTGCCCTAAGGCATGGACTCCGCTGTCAGTTCTGCCAGAGCCTATAACGCGCACTTTTTCTTTTGTAATAGACTGAATTGCTTTTTCCAACACTTCTTGTATTGACACTGCATTTTTCTGTCTCTGCCATCCGCTGTAGCATGTTCCTTCATATTCCAACAATATTTTTACGTTCACTTTTCCGCACCTGCTATATGAATCTGGTAGCAACGCTGCCACCGGCAATTAAGGCAAAAACTATAAATGTTGCTATGTCAAGAAATGTCATCTTCAATTCTTTCATGCGGGTCCTGTTTTTTCCGCCTCTATAGCACCGAGCTTCCATAGCCATTGCTAGTTCATCTGCTCTCCTAAAAGCACTTATAAACAGTGGCACAAGCAGTGGAACTAAATTCTTTGCCCGATTTATAAGATTGCCGCTTTCAAAGTCTGCTCCCCTTGCCATTTGTGCTTTCATAATTTTATCGGTTTCTTCTAGTAGCGTAGGTATAAACCTTAAGGCTATGGTCATCATCATAGCTAATTCATGAGCGGGCATTCCAAATCTTTTAAAAGGCGAAAGCAACAGTTCTATACCATCAGTTAGAGCAATTGGTGATGTAGTTAATGTTAAAATAGACGTGCCGATAATCAGTAAGATAAGGCGAATCGCCATAAAAGATGCCTGGGATATACCTTCATATGTTATATCAAGAGGTCCTATTTGGTAGATTACGCGGCCTGGTGTCATAAACATATTTAGCGCAAAAGTAAGTACAATTATAAATATAAGGGGTCTTAAGCCTTTAAGCAGATATCTTACCGGAATGCCGGAAAGCACAGTAGCCAAGATTATGAATGCAACCGGAAAAATATATCCGTAAAAATTATTGATAACAAACAGCAGAATCATGTAAGCAAGAGTTATTATTATCTTTGTTCTGGGATCCAGGCGATGGATTATGGAGTTTCCCGGAATGTACTGTCCTATCGTTATCTCACGCAAGGCCCTTCCTCCTAACTTTCTTGATAATTTCTGCTCTTGCCTCATCTACTGTCAAAATATCAGTTGCAACATCTTTGCCATTTTCTTTTAGCTTTATCATCAGCTCTGTTATCTGAGGTATGCCTAGGCCTATTTCTACCAGACCTTTATAGTCTTGAAATATTTCTCTGGGCGGGCCTTGGGAAACTATCCGGCCGCGATACATAACAGCTAGTTTGTCAACAAGCTTTGCCACATCTTCCATGCTGTGAGAGACAAGTATTACTGTTATCTTCTCTTTATCTCGCAGTCTTACAATCTCTTCTAAGATCTCGTCTCGCCCTTTAGGATCAAGGCCTGCTGTAGGCTCATCCAATATAAGGGTTTCAGGTTTCATGGCAAGGACTCCGGCTATTGCAACTCGCCTCATTTGTCCTCCGCTAAGTTCGAAGGGAGATTTATCTTTAATTTCCTTGTAGGAAAGGCCAACAAGTTCTAAGGCCTCTTTAACTCTAGTTGAAATTTCATCTTCCCTTAGCCCCATATTCTTTGGACCAAATGCCACATCTCGTTCAACAGTTTCTTCAAAAAGCTGATGTTCCGGATATTGAAAAACAAGTCCTATTTTCTGCCGGATAGATTTTAAGCTTACGCCCTTATCATATATATTTACGCCGTCTACTAAAACTTGTCCTGAAGTAGGCTTCAAAAGACCGTTCAAGTGCTGTATAAGGGTGGATTTGCCTGAGCCGGTGTGACCAATGAGGCCCCAGAACTCCCCGTCCTTTACGCTCCAATTTATGTCTTGGATCGCCGCAGACTCAAAAGGTGTATTGGGCATGTATATATGCGTTAAATTCTTTACATCAATCGACATAAGCAATCCACCATTTCTTCTACTGATAGGATATCTTTTCTAACAGGAATGCCATCTTTTGACAGCTTATATGCAAGCTCTGTAACTTGAGGTACGTCAAGGCCGATTTTTTTTAGTCTATCTACTTGGCTGAATATCTCATTGGGCTTGCCTTCCATGACAATTTTACCCTTTTCCATAACGAGAATCCTATCAGCTTGTACTGCTTCTTCCATAAAATGAGTGATAAGAACTACGGTTTTGCCCTCTTCTTTGTTGAGCCTTTTAACGGTTGATATTACTTCTTTTCTCCCCACCGGATCCAGCATAGCGGTAGGCTCATCGAGGATTATGCAATCTGGTTTCATTGCAATTATCCCCGCTATAGCCACGCGCTGCTTTTGTCCGCCTGATAAAAGATGGGGGGCTTTGTCAGCATACTCGGTAAGCTCCACGATTTCCAGGGCTTCTTTAACACGTCGGCGTATTTCCTCAGGGGGAATACCAAGATTTTCCGGTCCAAAAGCTACATCCTCTTCCACTATTGTTGCAACGATTTGGTTGTCAGGATTTTGAAACACCATTCCTGCTCTTCGCCTGATTTCCCAAATATCTTCCTGGTTTTTTGTATTAAAACCGGCAACAAAAACATCCCCTTGTGTTGGTACAAAAAGACCGTTAAAAAGTTTAGCTAGTGTGGATTTGCCTGACCCGTTAGGCCCTATAATTGCCACAAATTCGCCTGGATTAATCTTTAAGTTTATGTCTTTTAAAGCTAAATCGCTGCTGACGGCGTATTGATAATAAACATCCACTGCAACTATTTCGGCGGCTATCCTCACCGCCCCCTTTGCATGTAAATATTGTAACTTGCCTACACCAATTCTACGATAGCGGTAGGAGTAGCATCGCCCCTTCGCGGAGCTGATTTTATTATGCGCACATAACCACCATTTCGATCCTTATACTTTGGTGCAATATTTTCAAATAGATTTTTTACTGTAGTTTCATCTAATACTTGCTTAAGAACTAGCCGTCTTGACGCCAAATCGTCTTTTTTGGCAAGTGTTATTATTTTTTCAGTTACACGGCGGACTTCTCTCGCTCTAGCTTCCGTAGTTTCAATTCTGCCATATTTTAAAAGGTCGGTGGTTAGATTTTTAAGCATCATTTTGCGATGTCCGCTTGGTCTGCCAAGTTTTCTCATCTCTTCGCCTCCTTACTGTTCTTCCGGTTGTTTTAGCGAAAGATTGAAAGCGCTGAGTTTCGCTTCCACTTCCTCCAGCGATTTTTTACCGAGATTTCGCACTTTCATCATATCTTCTGCCGTTTTTTGCGTAAGTTCATATATTGTGTTAATTCCGGCGCGTTTCAAGCAGTTGTATGAGCGAACTGAAAGATCCAGTTCTTCTATAGGCATTTCAAGTATCTTTTCTTTATCGTCTTTTTCTTCTTCTTGCGGCACGTCGCTTACCTGAACTTTTTCGGTAAGACCGGTAAAAAGGCTAAAATGTTCAATTAATATTTTAGCCGCAGCACTTACCGCATCTTCAGGTTTTATTGTGCCGTTTGTCCAGATTTCCATAATAAGTTTGTCATAATCAGTTCTTTGTCCTACGCGCGTGTTTTCTATATTAAAATTGACTTTGTGTACCGGGGTAAAGATAGAATCTATTGCTATTACTCCAATGGGTTGGTTGGGCTTTTTGTTTTTATCGGCTGTAACATAGCCTTTGCCTCTCTCAAGCGTAAGTTCCATAAAAAGCTTGCCATCTTTTTCTAAAGTAGCAATGTGCCAATCCGGATTCATTATCTCAACATCTGCATCAGCAATAATATCTTTTGCTTTTACTTCGCACTCTCCTTGGGCTTCGATGCGAAGCAGCTTTGGCTCGTCTCCATGTAGTAAAATTGCAAGTCCTTTTATATTCATTATAATTTCAGTAGTATCTTCAGCAACTCCCGGAATAGTAGAAAATTCATGCTGCACTCCATCAATCTTTATAGATGTTACAGCAGCTCCGGGCAAAGAAGACAAAAGGACTCTGCGCATGGAATTGCCAAGAGTCGTTCCGTAACCTCTTTCTAAAGGTTCTACAACGATTTTCCCATAGGTATCATCTTCACTTGATTCTATCAATTCAATCCTCGGCTTTTCAATATCTATCATCTAATAAAGTACCCTCCTTAAAATTATTGGTTTCCGATGAGGGTTAATTAATTACTTGGAATAAAGCTCGACTATTAAGTGTTCCTGAATTGGAACATCAATGTCTTCTCTCTTAGGTAAATATAGAACTTCGCCTGTTAGAGTATCAAAATTCACTGAAAGCCAAGCCGGCACTACTTTAGATGCACCTTGTTCGGCTATTTCTTTGAAAAAGTCAAGATTACGGCTTTTTTCTCGAATTGCAACAACGTCTTTCTCTTTTACTTGATAAGATGGTATTGTAACTCTCTTACCATTTACTTCTACATGGCCGTATCTTACCAACTGACGTGCCTGGGGTCTTGATGCGGCAAAGCCCATTCTGTATATAACATTATCTAACCTTGTTTCAAGAAGCCTTAGAAGATTTTCACCGGTAACGCCTTTTTGGCTGACGGCTTTTTCATAGTAGTTAGCAAATTGTTTTTCCATGATTCCATATATTCTTCTTGCTTTTTGCTTTTCTCTAAGCTGTAGTCCGTATTCTGAAGGCTTACGTCGCAATTGTCCGTGCTGACCCGGAGCATACCCGCGCCTATCCATGGCACACTTCGGGCTGTAGCAACGATCACCTTTAAGATATAGCTTCATGCCTTCTCTGCGGCACAGCCTGCAAACAGCGTCTTTATATCTAGCCATTGTGTTTATCCACCTCCATATTAAACCCTTCTTCTCTTCGGCGGCCTGCAACCGTTGTGAGGAATAGGTGTTACATCTTTAATCATGTTTACTTCAAGGCCTGCAGCCTGCAGTGAACGAATAGCAGCTTCTCTGCCACCACCCGGTCCTTTTACAAATACCTCAACAGACCTCATTCCGTAATCCATGGCTTGCTTTGCAGCTGCCTCTGCTGCCATTTGAGCTGCAAACGGTGTTCCTTTACGCGAGCCCTTAAATCCGACTGATCCGGCACTAGCCCAAGTTATGGGCCTGCCTGCCTCATCTGCAATCGTTACTATTGTATTGTTAAAAGTTGAGTGAATGTGTGCACTCCCTTTTTCTATGCGCTTTTTTTCCTTGCGCTTTTTCGTAGGTTTTGCCATGATTTTTCACCTCCGCATATTTTATTTATGCCTTACGCTTTGCCCCTACTGCCTTGTTGGGGCCTTTGCGCGTTCTTGCATTTGTTCTTGTTCTCTGACCTCTCACCGGTAGTCCCCGGCGATGCCTAATACCTCTATAGCAGCCAATTTCCGTAAGGCGCTTAATATTCATTGCTACTTCTCTTCGTAGGTCGCCTTCAACTTTATACTGCTTTTCAATAATATCTCTAAGTTTGCTTATTTCTTGTTCGGTTAAATCTTTTACTCGGGTATCCGGATTTACGTTAGCTTCTTTTAAGATCTTTTTCGCTGTTGTATCACCAATACCATATATATAAGTGAGTGCTACTTCTACACGCTTTTCTCTTGGCAAATCAACTCCGGCTATTCTCGCCACTTACCACACACCTCCTTTTGTTTAGCCCTGTTTTTGCTTGTGTTTTGGATTTTCGCATATAACCATTACTCTGCCTCTGCGTTTAATTATCTTGCACTTTTCGCACATCTTCTTTACCGATGGTCTTACCTTCATAGGATTTCCTCCTTTTACCGTTTTCTACTTGAAGCGGTATTTGATGCGGCCCCGGGTCAGATCATATGGAGATAACTCCACAGTAACCCTGTCTCCGGGCAAAATCCTAATATAGTTCATGCGAATTTTTCCGGAAACATGGGCTAGAACAACATGACCGTTATCCAGTTCTACCCGAAACATTGCGTTGGGGAGTGGTTCTAAAACGGTACCCTCAACTTCAATAACATCTTCCTTCGACAAGGTCGCACACGCCTCCTTACATATGCGCAGATGTCTGGCTGTCAAAGCTGCCATCTGCAATTTCTTTCAGGGCTTTTCTAATTTCGTCATTATAAATTTTTCGCCTATTATTGCGTTTTTCCGCCACAAAGTCAAGTCGCTTGTTCATAAGCTGCAAATGCTTTATTTTTTTCTTCTTGGGGTTTTCTACCCTGCGCAAATCCCCATCCGCAACATAGACATATTCATCGTCTATTATATCAATCACTACCATTAACCGCCCCTTGTCACGACCGGCAGTAGATCTTGCCAGTTGTCCCAACATGAGCTGCGGCATATAAACACCTGCCTAAATCATAGTCAGTATTTCGGGCTCACCGTCAGTAATTGCAATGGTATTTTCGTAATGAGCCGAAAGGCTGCCGTCTTCCGTTACTACCGTCCAGTTATTATCCAACGTATATACTTCATATCCTCCCATGTTGACCATGGGCTCTATTGCAAGAGTCATCCCGCGTCTAAGTCTAGGCCCTTTTCCGGGCGGACCAAAATTTGGTATTTGTGGATCTTCATGCATATCTCTTCCTATGCCATGACCCACATAATCTTTCACTACCGAAAAATTATTAGCCTCTACGTATTTTTGCACCGCATGGGATATATCCGAAAGCCTGTATCCTGGTTTTGCATAAGCAATCCCTTCAAAAAAGCTCTGCTTAGTAACCTCTACGAGTCTAAGGGCCTCTTTTTCTACCTGACCTACAGGAAAGGTTCGAGCTGCATCGCCATTATAGCCTTCAAATATCACGCCTACATCTATACTTATGATATCGCCTTCTTTAAGCACTCTTGGCCCCGGAATTCCGTGTACCACTTCCTCATTTACGGAAGTGCATATAGCTGCCGGAAATCCGTGATATCCTTTAAAAGTCGGGAGGCAATTGTGGCTTAAAATAAAGTCTTCGGCGATTCTGTTAAGCTCCAATGTAGTAATTCCGGGACGTACATGTTTTTTAACTTCTTCTAGTGTCAGCGCGGTAATCTTTCCGGCTTTTCTCATAAGCTCTATTTCGCGCTGGGATTTAATTATAATCATGACCTTAATTCACCTTTTTTAGATGTTCTAAAATATCTTCAAAAACATCGTCAATTGACCCGGATCCGTCTATATTAATCAGTAAATTTTTCTCCTTGTAGTAGCCGATAAGCGGAGCGGTCGATGTCTCATATACCTCTAAACGCTTTTTTACTGTCTCAGGCTTATCATCATCACGGATAATAAGCCTTCCGCCGCACTTGTCGCAAAGTCCCGGTTCTTTTGGCGGACTGGATTTTATATTATATGTTGCACCACATTGCTCGCACACTCGCCTGCCGGTAAATCTTTCGATAAGTGTATCTTGCTTTACTTCTATATTCAGCACAATATCCAATTGTATACCCTTTTCTTGCATGTAATCATCTAGACTTTCAGCCTGCTTTACGGTTCTTGGAAATCCATCAAGTAAAAAACCGTTTTTACAGTCTTCCATATCCAACCTTGATTTTACCATAGCTATCACAAGGTCGTCAGGCACTAAAAGTCCTTTTTCAAGGTACTCAGCAGCTTGCTTGCCCAATAAGGTCTTGTCTGCTATAGCTTTCCTTAGTATATCTCCGGTAGAGATATGGGGTATGCCAAACTTGTCTGCTATCTTTTTTGCTTGCGTTCCCTTGCCTGCTCCCGGCGGACCCAGCAAAACAATTCTCAACGCTGATCACTCCTATTTTAAGAATCCTTGGTAGTGCCTCATAAGCATTTGAGCCTCTATAGCCTTCATGGTTTCAAGTGCGACACCCACAACTATCAAAAGGGCTGTACCTCCAAAGGAAATGTTTACTCCTGTAATAGCTGTTATTAAATATGGCATCAAAGCGATAGCTGCAAGAAATATTGATCCGACCAATGTTATTCTAGTCATTATACGATTTAAATACTCGGCTGTAGGCCTTCCCGGTCTTATTCCAGGTATAAACCCACCATATTTTTTCATGTTTTCAGCAACTTCTACAGGATTGAATGTTATCGCTGTATAGAAGTAAGTAAAGAATATAATTAGCACGGCGTAGAGCAGGGCGTAGAGCCATCCGCTGGGGCTTAAAAACTGTGCTATGCTTACCATTATCTTGTTATTTGGGAAAAATCCGGCTAAAGTGCTGGGAAACATTAATATCGACATAGCAAAAATTATAGGTATAACGCCGGCACCATTTACCTTAATCGGTATATGAGTGGACTGGCCGCCATAAACCTTTCTTCCTACTACTCGTTTAGCATATTGCACCGGCACCCGGCGCTCTGCTTCTTGAACCGCGATAACCGCTACGATTACTGCCAATGCAAATATAAGGAATATCGCTAGCATTATAATGTTAAGCGTTCCAACTTTTAGTAGAGAATAAACTTGAAAAATGCTGGAAGGCAGTCTTGATACAATTCCGGCAAAAATAAGCAGTGAAATACCGTTGCCTATTCCCTTGTCAGTAATTTGCTCACCTAGCCACATTAAGAATGCCGTTCCTGCCGTAAGACTCAGTATCACTACTATATTGCTGAGGATACCGGGTTTCATGGCGCTTCTAAAGCCTATTGAAAGTCCTGTAGCCTGGATAAGCCCCAAAATAACAGTGCCATACCTCGTATATTGAGCAAGTACCTTACGTCCCGCTTCCCCTTCTTTTGCCAGCTCTTCCCACTTTGGAATAACTATAGTAAGAAGCTGAACTATAATGGAAGCATTAATGTATGGTGTAATGCTCATTGCAAAGACTGAAAACTGTTTGAATGCACCGCCTGATATTATATCAAAAAACCCAAGTAAGGCACCCTTTTCAACCATTTGTTTGACTGCAGCCGGGTCCATGCGGGGCACCGGTACAAAGGTTCCAAGTCTGAATAATATTAGCATGAAGATAGTAAATTTTATTCTATTCCTTAAATCCGGTATTTTCCAGGCATTTTTCAGGGCATCCCACATCTAGATCACCTCTGCCTTCCCACCAAGCGCCTCTATTTTTTCTTGCGCTGATTTTGAAAAAGCGTTTGCTTGAACATCTACTTTAACTTTCAAGTCTCCATTGCCGAGCACCTTTACTCCGTCTTTAACCTTTTTTATAATTCCTTTTTCGATTAAAAGTTCCGGAGTAACTTTTGTATTTTCTTCAAAAACGTTAAGATCTTCCACGTTCACTACTGAGATTTCTTTTTTGAATATATTATTGAAACCGCGCTTCGGAATACGTCTGTAAAGAGGCATTTGACCGCCCTCAAATCCCGGCCTTACACCGCCGCCGCTGCGAGCGTTCTGTCCTTTATGGCCTCTTGTGGAAGTCTTGCCGTGGCCTGAGCCGATTCCTCTGCCAACTCTTTTACTTTTTTTATTGACGCCTTCGGCAGGATAAAGATCATGCAATCTCATTGGCTGCACCTCCTCTTTTAGGTTTTATAATCCGAGAATTTCTTCTACGCTTTTATTGCGAAGTCTTGCTACTTCTTCCGCTCTTTTCATTTGTTTTAGTGCTTCTATGGTTGCATTTACCATATTTCTGGCATTGGCAGAACCCAATGATTTGCTTACTATGTCGGTGATTCCTGCTAATTCTACAACTGCTCTTACCGGTCCGCCTGCTATAACTCCGGTTCCTTCGGGTGCCGGTTTTAAGAGGACTTTGCCGGCTCCAAAAGTCCCAATACTTTCATGAGGGACAGTGCCATTTAATACCGGAACATTAATTAGATTCTTTTTAGCATCTTCGATACCTTTGCGGATAGCTTCAGGTATTTCTTGAGCTTTTCCGGTGCCCACTCCCACTTTGCCTTTCTTATTTCCGACCACTACAAGTACTGCAAAACGGAAGTTTTTTCCTCCCTTTACAACTTTGGCAACTCGATTTATGGAAACAATTTTTTCTGTAAACTCATTTTCTTCTATATTATTATCCTTGTGCTGCAAAGTTTTGCCTCCTTTCTAGAAATCTAACCCGGCTTCTCTTGCGGCATCAGCCAGGGCTTTTACACGGCCATGATATATATAACCGCTGCGGTCGAATGCAACGCTTTTTATGCCTTTCTCTAGAGCTTTTTTACCGATTAGATCGCCGACTAATTTGGCCGACTCTATGTTTACGCCGGAAACGTTGTCCTTAATCGCAGGATCCAGTGTCGAAGCTGCAACTAAAGTATGGCCTGTTTCATCATTAATAATCTGCGCATATATATGTTTTTCGCTCTTATATACACATAAGCGCGGTCTTTCGCTTGTGCCAAAGGTCTTTTTTCGAACTCTTGCATGTCTTCTCTTACGGGCAACATTGCGAGATTCCTTTTTAAGCACATTCATTCCCTCCTATCGCTTATTTTGCTCCGGTCTTGCCTTCTTTACGCCTTACAACTTCATTTTCGTATCTAATGCCCTTGCCTTTGTAAGGCTCCGGTTCCCTCACAGCTCTGATATTTGCTGCGATTTGGCCTACTAAATCCTTGTCTATGCCTTTGACTACTATCCTGTTTGCTGCCGGCACCTCAAATTCTATACCTTCAGGTGGGTCAAATTCTACTGGGTGAGAATATCCGACAGTCAAAACCAGTTTATCTCCTTGTTTTGCCGCCCTATAGCCTACACCTTCTAATGCCAGCCTTTTTTCAAAGCCATTTACGACACCCATTACCATGTTATTTATTAGTGAACGGGTTAATCCGTGAAGCGCCCTGTGATTTTTCTCATCTGACGGCCTTTCAACAATGATTTTTGAGTCTTCTTTTTTTATAATCATATCTTTGTGCAAAACACGGCTTAAGCTGCCTTTAGGACCTTTTACCGTTATTTGATTACCATTTATGGCAACTTCAACCCCACTAGGTATATCAACCGGCATCTTGCCAATTCTAGACATGTCTTCACCTCCTAGTCATTCATCTTACCATACGTAGCAGATTACTTCGCCGCCGACTTGCGCCTTTCGCGCCTCTTTATCAGTCATAATTCCCTTGGACGTAGAAAGAATTACTGTCCCCATTCCACCCATAACCTGTGGAATTTCATTCTTGTTTGCATATATCCTAAGTCCGGGTTTCGATATCCTTTTAATACCTGTTATGACTTTTTCTTTGTTCGGACCGTACTTTAAGTAAATTTTTATAATTCCCTGCTTACCGTCGTCTATAATCTCAAAACCCTTTATATAGCCCTCATTTTGTAAGGTTTGAGCTATAGCTTTTTTCATATTTGAACATGGAACCTCCACTTCAGGATGACCCACGTCGCTAGCATTACGAATACGAGTTAACATATCTGCAATAACATCTGTCATAGCCAATGAAACAACCTCCCTTCATATCGGACTTGCGCTCACCAACTGGCCTTTTTAACTCCCGGTATTTCACCGCGATGTGCAAGCTCTCTAAAACATATACGACATACACCGTATTTGCGCAAATATGCATGAGGCCTGCCACAAATCTTGCATCTGTTGTATTTGCGCGTTGTAAATTTAGGTTCACGTTTTTGCTTGGCAATTAAAGATTTTTTAGCCAAACTCTTTCCTCCTTCCTGTTTATGCAAAAGGCATACCAAGACGCTTTAAAAGTTCCCGAGCCTCTTCATCAGTTTTCGCCGTAGTTACTATTGTAATATCCATACCTCTGACGCGATCTATTTTATCATAATCAATTTCAGGAAATATCAGCTGCTCCCTGATTCCTAAGGTATAGTTTCCTCTACCGTCAAAAGCATCAGCAGATACTCCCTTAAAATCCCTTACTCTTGGAAGGTTTATATTAAAAAGTTTATCTAGAAAATCGTACATTTTCTGGCCTCGAAGGGTAACTTTAGCTCCTATAGGCATACCTTCACGCAATTTAAATGCCGCTATTGACTTGCGGGCTTTTGTGACTACAGGTCTTTGGCCTGTTATCATTGCTAAGTCGCCGGTAGCTGATTCAATTGCCTTTGCATTTTCACGAGCATCATTGATACCCATATTTATAACAATCTTTTCGACTCTGGGCACTTCCATGATATTTTTATAACTGAATCTTTGCATCAGCGCAGGTACAACTTCATTTAAGTACTTATCCTTTAATCTTGACACGAGACTACCTCCTTCCTGTCTATCTGTCTATAACCTCTTGGCAGCGTTTGCATACTCGAACTTTTGATCCGTCGGCAAGAATTGTATGACCAAACCTGGTAGGTTTATTGCATTTATTGCACACAAGCATTAGTTTCGAAGTGCTTATAGGCAGTTCCATCCTCATTATTCCGCCCTGAGGCATGCCGGCCGTGGGCTTTTGGTGCTTTGTCGCCATATTCACTCCCTCGACTATGGCACTTTTCTTTCTCGGAAAAACTTTAATTACTTTTCCTTTTTTACCTTTATCTTTTCCCGATAGAACGTAAACGGTATCACCCTTTTTTATATGGACTTTTTCCAAAGAACACACCTCCTCATACCGAGCTTTGCGTTTCGCGGTCTTCTATCTTTTCCTAGAATATATCATAACACTTCCGGGGCTAAGGAAATAATTTTCATGTAATCTTTTTCTCTAAGCTCTCTGGCAACCGGTCCAAATATACGTGTACCGCGAGGATTTTTGTCATCGCTTATAATAACTGCAGCATTTTCGTCAAATCTTATATATGAACCGTCTTTGCGTTGTAATCCCTTTTTTGTTCTTACAACAACAGCCTTCACGACGTCTCCTTTTTTAACAACGCCGTCGGGTGTTGCACTCTTAACTGATGCTATAATAACGTCACCGATAGATGCAAATTTGCGCTTTGAACCGCCCAATACTCGTATACACATTATTTCTTTCGCACCTGTATTATCAGCCACATTAAGTCTTGTCTGAACTTGCACCATGCCAAAAACCTCCCTTCTCTACTGGGCTTTTTTCACAATTTTTACCAATCTCCAGCGTTTGTCATGACTTAAGGGTCTTGTTTCCATAATTGTCACAATGTCGCCTACTTTGCATTCGTTATTTTCGTCATGAGCCTTAAATTTCTTTGTTCTTTTTATGGTTTTCCCATATAGTGGGTGCCTCATCAGTCTTTCTACGGCAACTGTTATGGTCTTATCCATTTTATCGCTTACTACTACACCGGTCCGGACTTTTCGCTGGTTTTTACGTTCGGCCACCTATATCCCTCCTTCTAAATCATTTTTGGCTGCCCATTCTTAGCTTTTCATTTTGTCTTTCTGTAAGGACTGTCTTTATCCGCGCTATAGTTTTCCTTACTTCGCGAATCCTCATAGGATTATCAAGCTGGCCGGTGGCTGCCTGAAATCGGAGGTTAAACAGTTCGCCCTTTAAGTCCTTTTCTTTCTCTAATAATTCCTGATCGCTAAGGTCGCGAATCTGCTTAAGCTTCATTTAAATCACCGCCCAATTCTAAGCGTTTTACTATCCTTGTTTTTATAGGCAACTTGTGAGAGGCAAGTGTCATGGCCTCTTTAGCAATTTCTTCCGATACTCCGGCAAGTTCAAACATAACACGGCCCGGCTTTACAACTGCAACCCACATCTCAGGTGAGCCTTTTCCGCTTCCCATACGTGTTTCAGCAGGTTTTTTTGTAACAGGCTTGTCAGGAAATACCTTTATCCAAACTTTGCCGCCTCTTTTAATAAAACGAGTCATGGCAACACGTGCCGCTTCTATTTGCTGACTGGTTATCCATGCCGGCTCTAACGCTTGAAGCCCATACTCGCCATATGTCACTTTATTACCTTTATGTGCGTATCCTTTTATTCTTCCACGCTGCTGTTTTCTATACTTCACTCGCTTCGGCATTAACATCGCTTACTTCTCCCCCTTCCTCGGGATTATGCTTTACTGGAAGGACTTCGCCTTTATATATCCAAACTTTAACGCCTATTCTCCCATAAGTAGTATGGGCTTCAGCGAAACCGTAATCAATGTCGGCTCTTAAAGTTTGAAGTGGAATGGTCCCCTCGTGATACATCTCAGACCTTGCAATTTCTGCACCGCCGAGTCTGCCGCTGACCATTGTTTTGATACCCTTTGCCCCAGACTTTAAGGCCCGTGATATAGCTTGCTTCATAGCTCTTCTAAAAGATATGCGTCGCTCCAACTGTGAAGCAATATTTTCAGCAACGAGCTGTGCATCCATATCAGGATTTTTAATTTCAATTACATTTATAGAAACCTGTTTGCCGGTCATTTTTTCTATCTCGCCTTTGAGTTCATCTACTCCGCTTCCGCCTCTGCCAATTACCATGCCCGGTTTTGCAGTGTTTATGGTTATTCTTATGCGATTAGCTGCTCTTTCGATTTCGATCCTTGATACGCCTGATGTAAATAGCTTATTTTTAATATATTTTCTTACTTTGTAGTCTTCAAGGAGCTGATCGGCAAAGTCCTTCTTAGTATACCATTTTGAATCCCAATCTTTAATTATTCCGACTCTCAACCCATGAGGGTGTATCTTCTGTCCCAAAATTTATCCCTCCTTTTCTTTAAGAACTATAGTTATATGGCTGGTTTTTTTGTGTATAGATGCCGCTCTGCCCTGAGCTCTGGGACGAAATCTCTTCAAAATTGGCCCTTGGTCGGCATAACACTCAGCAATATATAAAGCATCTTTGTCCATATCAAAATTATTTTCAGCATTTGCTGCCGCTGATTTAAGCAATTTCTCTAATGTTTCTGAAGCCGCTTTAGGCGTAAATTGCAAAATGCTCAAGGCTTCATCTACTTTTTTTCCGCGAATAAGGTCTAAAACTACCCTGACTTTTCTAGGCGCAATTCTAACATATCTTGCCCGTGCCCTCGCTTCCACTTTCATACCTCCTTTGCAAGGTTTGTCATAACCCTTTCAAAATTTACCAATCTATTTAAGTGCTGTAGATTTTTCGGTATGGGCCCCATGCCCCCTGAAAGTTCTAGTAGGCGCAAATTCACCCAATTTGTGGCCGACCATGTCCTCAGTTATATAAACAGGCACATGCCTTTTTCCGTCGTGAACCGCTATTGTATGGCCCACCATTTCAGGAAATATAGTAGAAGCTCTGGACCAGGTTTTAATAACCTTTTTCTCCCTTTTGTGATTCATTTCAATAATTTTATCTAATAGCTTCTTATCTACAAAAGGGCCCTTCTTTGTTGAACGACTCATAAGATTACCTCCCTTCTACTTGCGGCGCTTGACAATATATTTATCCGAAGCCTTATTTTTCTTTCTGGTCTTGTAGCCAAGGGTCGGTTTGCCCCAAGGTGTAACAGGACTCTTCCGTCCAATAGGCGATTTACCTTCGCCACCGCCATGGGGATGATCCACCGGGTTCATGGCAACACCGCGCACGTGGGGTCTTTTGTTCATCCAGCGAGATCTACCTGCTTTGCCAATAGAAATATTCTCATGTTCAATGTTTCCTACTTGACCAACAGTAGCTCGGCACAGTTCAGAAACCATTCTCATTTCTCCTGAAGGCAATCTTAGGGTCACCATACCGCTCTCTCTTGCCATGAGCTGGGCTGATGTGCCGGCCGATCTTACCATCTGGCCTCCCTTACCCGGGATAAGCTCAATATTGTGAACTGTAGTTCCCACAGGTATGTCTGCAAGATTTAAGGCATTGCCCGGCTTTATATCCGCGCCTTTACCGGACTGAACAATATCTCCAACTGTAACTCCGGCCGGGGCCAAAATATACCTTTTTTCGCCGTCTGCATACGATAATAATGCAATATAAGCGCTGCGATTTGGATCGTACTCAATTCCTGCTACCTTGGCCGGCACGCCGTCTTTATCTCTTTTGAAATCAATTATTCTATATTTACGCTTGTGGCCGCCGCCGCGATGTCTTATAGTTTCCCTGCCTTGCATGTTGCGGCCGGCTTTATTCTTCAAAATTTCTACCAATGACCGTTCAGGTTCTACTTTTGTAATTTCCTCGAATGTGGGAACGCTCATAAACCTGCGCCCGGGTGTGGTAGGTTTAAACTTTTTTATAGCCACATTATTCCCTCCTTCTCTGTAAAGCTAAGTCTCTTCGTGGCCATTTTATGCTACATGGATTCGAAGAACTCAATTGTTTTACTCTTATCAGTTAGTGTTACTATGGCTTTCTTCCAATCGGGCCGCTTACCTTCGAATCTGCCCATTCTTTTCATTTTGCCTCTCATATTTACAGTATTAACTTTAGCAACTTCCACCCCGAATATAGACTCTAATGCGTTTTTTATCTCAGTTTTATTTGACCTTTTGTCAACCACAAACGTATATTTTTTCTGCTGCTGCATATCCATGGTTTTTTCTGTAATGAGCGGTTTTATAATGATGTCATGCGGATCTTTCATCCTGCATACACCTCCTCTACCAGCTCAGCTGCCTCTTTTGTAATAATTAAGTTGTCATAATCTAGGATGTCGTATATGTTCAGCGTATTAACATATGTGGTTTTAACTGTCGGAAGATTGCGTGCAGATTTTTCCACATTTTCATCTTTTCCGGCTATTACTATTAGAGCTTTTTTGTCTGCATTTAAATTTTTCAATATGGAAATCATTTCTTTTGTTTTTGGTGCTTCTAAGGAAAGCTCATCTAATACTATAAGTTCATTATCTACAACTTTTGCGCTAAGAGCTGACTTTAGTGCAAATCTTTTAAGCTTCTTTGGCATAGCAGCCTTATATGAACGAGGCTTGGGCCCGAAGATTATACCGCCCTTTCTCCACAAAGGCGATCTTATACTGCCATGGCGGGCTCTGCCGGTGCCTTTTTGGCGCCACGGTTTTCTGCCGCCGCCGGCTACTTCGGCTCTTGTTAGTGTACTTGATGTTCCTTGTCTTTGATTTGCAAGATAATTTACAACTGCCCTGTGCATTATATCAGGTCGGACTTCAACCCCGAAAATATCATCGGAAAGCTCGATTTCTCCTACCTGCTCTCCTTTTGTATTGAACATGCTTACTTTAGGCATTGGGCTCCTCCTTTCCTAATTATTTCCCGCTTTTTACGGTATTTTTTATAAATAGCAGTGATTTTTTTGCTCCCGGTACAGAGCCCTTGACAACCAATATATTTTTTTCCGGGATAACTTTTACAATTTCTAAATTTTGCACTGTAGTTTTTTCTGCTCCCATGTGCCCGGGTCTCTTATTTCCTTTAAATACTCTTGCAGGATCAGTGGCGCCTCCGGAACCTGGTCTGCGGTGGTACATGGAGCCATGCCCCATGGGGCCTCGGTTAAAATTCCAGCGCTTTACTCCACCTGCAAAACCTTTTCCCTTGGATATACCCGTAACATCTACTTTTTCGCCGGGTTGAAAAATATCTGCTTTTATCTCATCGCCTACATTATATTTTGCTGCATCTTTAATCTTGAATTCTTTAATATATCTTTTAAATTTCAGCTGATTCTTTACAAATTCGCCTTTTTCCGGCTTATTTAGTGTTCTTTCTTTAATATCTTCATAACCTACTTTAATTGCAGTGTAGCCATCGTTTTCAACGGTTTTCTTTTGAATTACCAGGCATGGTCCCGCTTCAATAAGTGTTACTGGCAAAGCTTCACCTGTTTCATTAAAGATTTGGGTCATGCCAAGTTTCTTACCTAAAATGGCTTTTGAAATCATCACAATCACCTCCTGTTGCTACAGCTTTATCTCTATATCGACTCCTGCCGGCAAGTCCAGTCTCATAAGGGCATCAACCGTTTTTTGATTAGGTTGCTGAATGTCTATTAGTCTCTTGTGAGTTCTGGATTCAAACTGTTCTCGGGCATCCTTATACTTGTGTGGAGCCCGAAGTATAGTCACTATACTGCGGTCCGTAGGTAAAGGTATAGGCCCCGATACTTTGGCCCCGGTTCGTTTAGCCGTCTCGATTATTTTTTTTGCTGATTGGTCAAGTATCTCATGGTCAAAAGCCTTCAGACGAATTCTTATCTTTTGATGGGCCATCTTGCTTCCCTCCTTGCATTCGGATTTATTGTTTGCATATTATTTAGTTCTCGATTACCTCTGTTACTACACCTGCTCCAACTGTTCTTC
>ENA-UPAD01001090-UPAD01001090.1-bioreactor-metagenome-genome-assembly--contig:-NODE-1090-length-31625-cov-479.810516_pt1 | contig 31625 bp, 27 predicted proteins | sample MGYA00238179_ERZ772710 | MGnify/ENA primary metagenome ERZ772710 (study PRJEB29004, sample SAMN07631245) | bioreactor metagenome | isolation source: Switchgrass digestor | place: USA: Dartmouth...
TGGTGCCTCATTCGAGCTGCATGACCCGGCCGCATCTGTAGCACTTGCATCCCATCAATGCCTGATTGCCCATCCACCCACGGCTTTTCATGCCCTTATATCTGAAATGAATACAAGGATGACGCAGGAGATGGGCAATCATACATTTGGGGATGTTCGTGGACAGCTGCTGGCCGGCTCATTTGCTCCAATGAGGGCGCTGGTCACTCGCCGTCCGTGGCTCGGACTTAGCGCCGGCAGCGTCCGTGCTGCCGGTTGTAGTGCCTGGTGCCTCATTCGAGCTGCATGACCCGGCCGCATCTGTAGCACTTGCATCCCATTAATGCCTGATTGCCCATCTCCTGCGTCTTTTTTGCGCCTGATACTGATTTCCTGACTTGAAAACACTTCTGGCGGCGGAGTCCTGAGCAGGGCCATGCACAGGCCCGATCCGTGCGCCATATTATAGACGGATGAAGTTTGGCGACGATACAGGTGATCATTGTGCGGATCAACCAAAACAGGACTCCGCTTTTTGATGCAGTCAAAAAATATATCGACGACAATGTGATCCCTTTCCATGTGCCAGGACACAAGCAGGGGAGAGGGCTCCGTGAAATGGTCGAATACATTGGGGAAAAAGCACTCCGGATGGACGTCAACGGCATGAAAGACCTTGATTTTGCCAACAACCCGACCGGGGTCATAATGGAAGCACAGAAGCTGATGGCACATGCTTATGGCGCGGAAAATGCGTATTTCCTTGTAAACGGCACCACATCAGGCGTACAGGCAATGATCCTCAGTGCGTGCGATCCGGGAAGCAGGATCATCATCCCGCGCAATGCGCACAGATCCGCCATCGGAGGAATAATCCTCAGCGGTGCGATGCCCGTGTATGTGCTCCCCGAGATCAACCGCGAACTCGGGATAACGATGGGCATATCCGCAGAGAAGGTCAGGGAGGCGATAAGGAAAAATCCGCATGCAAAAGCTGTGTTTGTCGTTAATCCTACATATTACGGAATGACATCTGATATAAAGTCCATTGTCAGGACCGCGCATATGCATGATATGTCGGTGATCATAGATGAAGCGCATGGCGCGCATATGATGTTCCACGATGATTTCCCGCTGACCGCCATGGAAGTGGGAGCCGATATGAGCGCCGTCAGCGTACACAAAACGGCCGGATCGCTGACGCAAAGTTCCGTGCTGCTTTCAAGGGGAGCCCTCATACCGCAGGAAAGGATAAGGCAGTCGCTGGGCCTTACCTTTACTTCGAGCGCGTCATATCTGCTGATGTGTTCGCTGGATATAGCCAGGAAACAGCTTGTCACCAGAGGACGGGAACTTCTCGGGGAGGCGCTTGAGCTCGCACGATGGGCCAGGGAGGAGATCAACAGGATACCCGGCCTTTATGCTTTTGGGCGTGAACTGACAGGCAGGGACGGATGTTTCGATTTTGATGAGACAAAACTTGGCATAAATGTAAGGCAAACGGGATATACCGGCTACCAGGTTGAAGCGCTGCTGAGGGAGAAGTTCAACATACAGGTGGAGATGTCGGACCTGTATAACATACTGGCCATCGTCTCCATCGGCGACAGGAGAGAAGACGTCACTGCCCTTGTGAATGCCCTGAGACAGTTGTCGCTTCACAGGGGCGGCAGTATTAAGGTGAATGATTTTGAGATACCTGAAAGCCCGGAGATGATAGTCACCCCCAGGGATGCGTTTTATAACAGCAAGAAAACCGTGAGGCTTGAGGATTCGGCCGGGGAGATAGCAGGCGAGATGGTGATGGCATATCCTCCGGGCATACCTGTCATATGCCTTGGCGAAAGGATCACCAGGGACGTGATCGACTATATAATGCTCCTTAAACAGGAGAAATGCGAACTGCAGGGCACATACGACCCTGACGTGGAGTACATAAGAGTGCTTGGCAGCAGTTCTGCGTGACCGTACATGCGATGCTTTGCTCCTCAGATCATGCGACGCTGTAAGTCACGCGGCCGCTCAAACAATAAGGATTATCCCGGCTATCACGAGTATGGCGCCGATCAGGCGCATCAGAGTTATCTGTTCGCCAAGGAAAACTGCTGAACATAATATGGTAACCAGCGGCGAACTTGACATTACTATAGTAACAAGCGACACATCGCCTTTTTTCAATGCGGCATAATACGCCAGGTCTCCCACCAGTGTCGCAAGCAGGGCTTCCGTGGCGATGAGCCACCATGTGGCTGCCGGTATGCTGCTCACTTTCGAAAAATTCCCGCTTATTATGACCCAGCCTGAAACGACGCTCGCAGCAAAAATCGTACGCAGGACCAGACCGGCTGTCGGATCGATGTCCTTAAGGGCAGCCTTTGCAAATACCGGCGCTATGCCCCAGCAGATCATGCCAAAAAGCGCAAGCAGCACTACCATGTTTTTTCTGCTCCTGTCGTTTTTTATCATTGTCCCGATATCCCTTCCACAATTGACAATATGTCGGCAGAAACCGCATTATTACTGGAATTTATTTATTGTAGTAAATCAGGCGCACGCTGATAAAACTAAGTTCATCTGAAAAGGAGAAGGTATCTGAAATTGCGCAGGTTGATCACAGTTATATTTGTCACAGTATGTCTGTCAATTGCACAATACGCTGATGCAGAGCCGTTTGCCGGAACCCGGCGTCCAGGAGCGGATAAGACGGGGATCATCGGGGAAGGCCTCAGTACTGAGATGGTATCAGGCCCTGAACGTTACATGCCATGGGAAAATGAAAAAGAATTCATCGAAGCCGCAGCACGGCATAAAGCGTATGTAATGCTTGGCGGGTACAAAACTGTCCTGAAAGATCCTCTGCCGGGAGAGGAGTACAACGTTCACCTGGCGGCCGACATGCTTGCAGGTACGGTTGTCAGGCCGGAGGCAATATTCTCGCAGAACAATGCCATCGGCCCGTACACGGAGAACAGGGGCTTCCGGGAAGGCCCCACGTATCTCGGGACCATGGTGACGAAAACAGTTGGAGGAGGCGTATGCAAGGTCGCATCCACTCTGTACAATGTTGCCGTTCTGTCTAATGTGAAGATAGTTGAACGCCACAACCATACGATGCCGGTGCCTTATGTTCCTTACGGCCAGGACGCTACAGTGTCATACGGCAATAAAGATTTCAGGTTCATGAACACGACCGGATCAGACATACTCATCTGGGCAAAGGGTGTGGACAATGTGCTTTATATGGCTTTTTACGGAAGCAAGCCCGCCCCGGAAGTGGAATGGATCCACGAAGTGCTTGAGACCACAAAGGCTCCTGTGCTGTACAGGATAAACAGCAGTTTGGACGAAGATGACAGGAGGCTGCTGATGGAGGGAATGGACGGCGCAGTGGTCAGGTCGTGGGTAAGGATCACGGAAGGCGGCAATGTACAGGTGAAATATATGGGGCTCAGCAGATACCAGCCTATGCCGCATCTGTTCGAAAAGGGCCCTGACAGGCAGAATGCCCGCTGACACGGCAGCAAAAGTAAAGACCTATGCATAAACCAGGTGTTTCTGAATACCATTCAAATATGATCCTGTTTTCGGGGAAGATCAATGAGAATTAACCGCAGCGGTTCCATCAGCAGGTCATTCCTGGTATTCCTGGCCGGCCAGGGCATCCTTGGCATGGCAGAATCCATAAGGTTCATAGCTGTAACAATACTGATACACGATATAACCGGCTCCGGTATTTCGGCTGCAACAGGCACAGCGCTTTCCGCGCTGCCGGGTTTACTGGCTTCGCCTTTTGCCGGTGTGATCGGCGACAGATCCGGAGAAAGACGTCTGCTCGTGCTCATAGATATCCTGAGATCCCTGACGGTTTTGCTGTTCCTGTTTGCCGGCAATATCACGCAGATATATCTGCTCGTCATACTGATTTCCCTTTCCGATGTTTTCTACAATCCGTCAAGACGGAAATATGTGCTGCGGATAACAGGAAAAGAGGGAGCGCTTAAGGCCAACTCGCTTCTGACGGGCGCGGGCGGCGCCGCCTGGTTGGCAGGCCCGTTGTTTGCAGGCTTCCTTACCGACAAATATGGTCCAACACCTTCGATTTTGCTGTCATCGGTCTGCTGCCTTATAACTGCTTTACTTACTGTCTTCTCGGCAGCAGAAGGTGAGACCGGCACATACGCCGTTAAGAAGCAGTATCGCCGTGAGTCAGCATTATCGGCTTTGACAGACGGCATCAGGTACTGCAGGACTTCCGCTCCGATCCGTGAACTGCTGGCGGCGGATTTTGTGCTCGGCTTCTGCATCATATCCGTAAATCTGGCTTTTTATCCGTTTGCATTCGATATTCTGAAAGTAACGGCAAAAGGATGGGGGATGATGATCACAGCATATTATGGAGCCAATCTGCTCGCCATGTTCCTCGTGGGGCAGATAGGCAGCAGATCGGACAAAGGCGGCGGAAGGGCATTTTATGCCTGCCTTGCGTCAGTGGCGTTTATATGGCTGCTTTATGCGGTATCTGAAGCATATGCGGTGGTATTGCTGCTTCAGTTTGCCGAGGGAACTATCTTAGCGGTCAGCGGCATCATCCTTGCAGCACGATGCCAGACCGCCGCCGACAGGGAATATATGGCAAGGGTCACGGCTTTCAGCGATATGATGGCAGGTATCGGGAAAGTCGCAGGCATGGGCGCCACATCATTTATTATCGGGAAATGTTCTTATATCGGAGTGTTTGTCTTCTGCGGCATCCTGATGTTTATATTTGCAATAAAAGGAAGTGCAGGATCAGTATGGGGCCGGGGACGGAAACTGAGCTGTCCCGCAGGTCAGTAGACGTCCCTGTATGACACCGCGTTCCTGCCTTTTGCTTTTGACGTGTACAGGCCTTTGTCCGCCGCTTCTATAAGAGACCTGGCGTCCCTGCCGTCTGCAGGGTATGAGGACTTCTATTTCGATGGACTTGTCAAGTGAGCTCAGTTTCCTGCTTATTGTTTCATATTTGGAGATAAGGCTCTTTAGGAGCACCATGTAAAGATAGCGCAGCATAAGGATATATGAACCCAGTTTGAGAAGCGGAGCCGCAAACGCTGTTATCCCCCTGCGGAGGAACAGGCCTGCGGGAACGCAGGCTGCAAGCAGTACAACGCTCCAGAAAACCAGGCTTTCGCTGCCTTTTTTTCTCCTTAGCAAATATAATACTGCAACGGAAAATGTTATTATCAAAGCCTGGCTGATCTGGCGCCGGTAAAGGAACTCCCTGAATGGGGCAGACAGGCAAATGGCCGCTATTGCCGCAGGCGGGACCGTTACCGATGGAATGGCGGCAATGGCGCCTTTGCGGGACAGTATGGCAGCCATTATTCCAAGAAGCAGCAGGACGTCCGCGAATGAAGACAAAATAACGGATGTCTCAGTGTCATTCAGGAACACAGCTGTAAGATTCAGCAAAAATACCGGCAGAAACGCAAACGCATAAAGCCTGTTTCTGTGTTCAGCATTTTTGATCAAGACAGCAAGCAACAGTATGCTGAACGAGAAGCAGACCGATATGACAAAAGAAGCAAGACATTCTGTTTGGTGAAACTGTTCCGGCATCTGTGACCTCCCGATACTCTATACATATTATATCGGGCAGTTTTGGCAATTACATAACTCTTTTGCTTGCGCGCTGTCCCGTCTGGACACCCGGTCGCAGGTACCGGCTCCGTTATCTTCGGCGCTGCCTGCGGTCAGTGGCGAAATCTCCTGATCATATACCCCCAGAACATGCCGTTCAGGAATACGATGGCAAGCAATCCCGCAGCAGTTCCGATACTTATGTCTATTATACGTTCGCCGTTCATCGGCTGATCATTCTTTTTCATATGTGTGATCTGATATTTTCTGTTTGGCGTATATCTCATCATCAGAACCTCCGGTCAGTATGTTTTAGGTGTATTATTGCCAGGAATGAATGAATTATTAGGGAAGTCATATAGAGAAAGAAACACCGCTGTGGTGAGAAAATATTTCTACAACCGAAATATTTTCTTTGAATAAAGGTGTTATAACAAGGCTCTTATATACCTGGTGCCTTGTTGAAACGCACAGAGGTAAGAAAATTTTCTACAACCGAAAATTTTCTCTCATGCGTTATAACGAGACCTTAAGGCATGGTGTCTCGTTGAAACACCGCTGATGAAAGAAAATTTTTCTACGAACGAAAAATTTTCTTTGATTAAAGGTGTTATAATATATAAAAGAACTTGGTGGGAAGGAAGGTACTGATGGAGACGGGATTCGACGCAGGAAGGACGGTCAGGGTATCCTCATTCAACGGGATCGATATTTACAGGGTAAATACGGACAAATTCAAAACGAGCAGCATACATTTCTTTTTCCAGGATAATCTCACAAGAGAGAGCGTGACCAAAAATGCACTGCTGCCTGCGGTCATGAGGCGCGGGAGCGTGTCATACCCAACCCAGCGGGATATATCGAAGGAGCTTGAAAGCCTTTATGGCGCAAGCTTCGACTGCGGTGTGACAAAAAAAGGCGAGAGGCATATCATCCACTTTTACACGGAATTCCTGTCAAAGCAGTATGTCCCGGACGGAACTGACACTTTTGGCGCTGCATTGTCGCTGCTCTTCGATATCATTGCGAGGCCTGCGCTTGTAAACGGCAGGTTCAGCGAGGAATACCTTGTCCAGGAAAAAGACAACCTGAAAATAAAGATAGAGGGCAGAGTCAACGACAAGATGAACTACAGCGTCGACAGGTGTATGGAGGAGATGTGCCGAAATGAACCGTTTGAGATATACGACTATGGGTTTGCGGAGGATCTTGCCGGAATTACCGCCGATGAACTGACGATGCATTACCGGACAGTTCTTGAGACGTTCCCGGTGCAGGTATATCTGGTAGGCAGCATAACGGACGAAGAGGCGGAAAAAGTGTCGGAACTGTTGTCAGGACTTGCGCGCGGAAGCACTATAACGCTGCGGAACGGTTTTGCCAGAAAGGAAAAAGCAGACGTCAGGCATGTTACTGAAGAGATGAATGTGACGCAGGGGAAGCTTTGCCTCGGCTGCCGGACGAACACCGCTCCCGACAGTGATGATTATCCTGCGCTCATGGTCTATAACGGGATACTGGGCGGCGGCATACATTCGAAATTATTCCGGAACGTCCGGGAAAAGGCGAGCCTGGCCTACTACTGCTATTCAATGCTTGAGAAATTCAAGGGGCTGATGGTGATCAGCAGCGGTATCGATATAGGCAATAAGCAAAAGGCACTGGATATAATGGAAGAACAGCTTGACGACATGGCAAGGGGCAACATATCGGATTATGAAATGGAAGCGGCTGTGAAGAGCATGGAAACGGGAATCAAATCATTGACAGACAGCCAGATGAATATCGTCGATTTCTACCTCAGCCAGACGATCGCAGGCACCCGGGACGATTTCAGCACAATAATGGAAAAGATCAGAAAGGTAACAAAGGATGATGTCAAAGCGGCAGCGCAGCGCATTGTCCGGGACACGGTCTATTTCCTTACTGCTGCCGACAGCGCGGGAAACCAATAACCATATGAAAGTATGTAATGAGGAGTTGTTTAAATGGATTTTGAGAAGATCGAATACAAAAAAGCTGGCGAAGTCCTTTACAGTTATGAACATGACAGCGGACTGAAGGCTTTTGTGATACCGAGACAGGGATATCTGAAAAAATACGCTGCCTTCGCAGCTAATTACGGTTCCATCGACAGTGAGTTCATCATTCCCGGACAGACGGATGTGACCCGTGTTCCGGACGGTATAGCGCATTTCCTTGAACATAAGCTTTTTGAGCAAAAAGACGGGAATGTAATGGAGAAATTCTCAAGACTGGGTTCAAGCCCAAACGCTTACACCAGTTTCAACAAGACGGTATACCTGTTTTCATGTACCGACAGGTTCGATGAGAATTTCAGACTGCTGCTGGACTATGTCCAGAACCCGTATATAACGCAGGAGAGCGTTGAAAATGAAAAGGGCATCATCGGACAGGAGATAATGATGTATCAGGACAACCCTGACTGGAAGGTACATTTCAACCTGTTGAAAGCACTGTATGAAAAGCACCCTGTCAGGATCGACATTGCGGGAACCATTGAAAGTATCGGCAGGATCGACAGGGATACGCTGTACAAATGCTACAACACGTTTTACCATCCTTCGAACATGATCATACTTGCAGTCGGCGATGTTGATCCCGAAAGCGTATTCGAAATGGTGGAAGGCTCGATCCCGCACAGCAGACCGCAGCCTCCTGTCAGCAGGATCTATCCAGGGGAGACGGCGGCAGTACACAGTGACTATATCGAAGAGCGCCTTGCCGTATCGATCCCTATGTTCCAGATCGGCTGCAAAGGCAGTTTTTACGGCGAAAAAGGCATTGAACTGCTGAAGTATGAAACTGCTGCGAAACTTGTCCTGGAATTGCTGATCGGCAGAAGTTCCGACCTTTATGAGCAGTTATACGGCGAAGGCCTGATCAACTCATCCTTCGGCGCCGATGTCAGCGTTGAAAAACAATATGCATTCTCAGTACTGGGAGGCGAATCGCCTGATCCTTTACAGGTGAGGGAGAGGTTCTGCCATGTGTTGGAGGCAGCGAAGAAAAACGGGCTCGACAGAGCGGCCTGTGAAAGGCTGATCAGATCTTTCCGCGGCCGGTTCATGAGACAGTTCAATTCCGTGGAAAGGATCTCACATTCGTTCATATCAGTGTATTTTAAAGGTGTCAGTATGTTTGACTATTTGGACGTTTATGATAAAATAACATTTGAATATGTGAACGAGGTCCTCCATGAGCATTTTAAGCCTGAGAGCCTCGCCATGTCAGTGATCAGGCCTGTATAAACTCCGATCCTGCAATCGGCACGCTAAATGATTTTTTACTTTCGAGTATGAGGGGGATTCGCTGTGGATTTGCATAGCATAAGTTTTCCAGGGCTTGGACTCGAGTTTGAACTAAGAAGATATGCATTCATTGTTTTTGGCATCGAGATATATTGGTACGGAATAATAATCACGCTGGCATTTCTTGCCGCAGTCTTGATGGCTTTGAAAAGCTGCAAAAAGTATGACCTTACTGCAGATAACATCCTGGACCTGGTACTCTATGCAGCGCCTGTGGCCATCATATTTTCAAGGCTCTATTACGTGGTTTTCAACTGGGATCAGTTCAGGAACGATTTGATAGCTATCCTAAAAATCAGAGACGGAGGTCTTGCGATTTATGGGGCGGTTATCGGCGCACTGCTCGTAGCGTGGCTGTATACCAGAAAGAAGAAGATATCGTTCCTGAACCTTGCTGATTTCGGCATCCCTTACGTTGCATTCGGGCAGGGGATAGGACGCTGGGGCAACTTTATAAACCAGGAAGCTTTTGGTGAAATAACTGATCTCCCCTGGAGAATGAACGGAGACGAAATCAACAGATATATACAGACAAAGGGCGCAGACCCTTCGGTATACGGAGTGCATCCGACTTTTCTGTACGAATCGTTATTGGATATTGCCGTATTTGCTTTTCTGTTGTACTGGAGAAAAAAGAGAAAGGCGGAGGGAGAAGTCCTCTTCCTGTATTTCATACTTTACGGTACGGGCAGGGCGCTGATAGAAAGCTTAAGGACAGACAGCCTTATGCTGGGCAGTTTGAGGGTTTCGCAGGTCCTTTCCGTGATCCTTGTCTTAGCCGGTCTATTCCTGTTCCTGTACAGGCGTGCCCAAAAGAGAAAATCGGAAGAAGAAACTGTCGTTATTGGCCAAAGCCGGTACGGCGCGTTGCTTATGCAGATGAAAGCGGAGGAAGAAGCAGAAAAGTCTGCTGCCGGCCTCAGTGAAGCAACATCCGATGGTATCGGCACTGCTGCCGGAGACACGACAAATACTGACTTAAGTAATGAAACCGGGGAAGAAACGGCCGGAACCGTTTCCGGGGACGGCTTGTCTGAAAAAATCGAGGAAACGGAACCCGCAGAAGATAAGTAGTCCGAACGGCGTTGCTGCTGCCTGCGGTTAAGGCAAATGATTACTGATCTCGTATGTGCTCATTGCACAGCCTGATGGATCGACAGGGTGGATTGAATGTATTACGTGGAAAAAACAAAAGGCACTGATTACCTGAGACAGTTTGACTATATGCTGTTTTTCTCTGTTATACTCATGTCGCTGTACGGCGTCATATCACTCAGGATCGCATTGGGCGGCGAAGGCGTTTCCAGTGTGTGGCTCAAGCAGGTCATTTGCCTGTGTATAGGCATCGTCGCGGCTATCGTCATCAGCGCCATCGACTATAAAGATTTCCGGACGCTTGGGATATTTCTTTATCTGGGCAGCATAGTGCTGCTGGTACTGGTCCTGCTGAACGGCGAGAAAAAATATGGAAGCCAGAGCTGGCTCCCGGTACCGGTGATAGGCGCGTTCCAGCCTTCCGAACTGGCCAAGGTCGCATACGCGGTACTCGTGCCGGTTTTTTTTGAGAGACTGAAGGAAGGCAAGGATATCGGCAAAAATGTGATAAAACTGCTGGTATACGCAATGCTGCCGATCGTGCTTGTGCTGATGCAGCCTGATGTCGGTACTGCAATGGTATTTGTGTTTTCATTTATAGTCATGCTGTTCATATACGGAATACCATACAAGTACTTTCTGATTGCAGCGGGAACCATGGTGGCTGCTGCGCCCGTTTTATGGTTCTTTGTCCTTCCAATGGAGAAGTTCGATCATATACGAAGCAGGATAACATCTTTCATTTTCCCGGATTCGGACCTGCTGGGGACAGGTCTCCAGGTATACCGGTCGAAAATGGCTATCGGATCCGGACAGATTTTCGGAAAAGGTATTTTTGACTGGCTCAGGGATCAGACCGGCAGCATGTACTATGTGCCCGAGCAGGAAACGGATTTTATTTTCACTATTATCGGTGAAGGAATGGGATTCGTAGGATCTGTAATATTCATACTGATCGTGTTTTTCTTCCTGTTCAGGTGCGTGCATATTTCAATGAACGCAAGAGATTTGTACGGTTCGTACATGGCAATATGCATCACGGCGATGTTTGCGTTCCATTTTATAGAGAACATCGGTATGTGCATCGGCCTGTTGCCTGTTACAGGCATACCGCTTCCTTTTGTGAGCCAGGGGAACAGTTCTCTTATCGCAAGTTATCTTAACGTAGGCATCCTTCTGAGTGTTTCGATCAGAAAGAAGAGGTCTCCCTTCAGAAGTTCTACGTAATCGATTCCCGACGAAATGAACAATACTGTGAAAGCAATGTAAGCGGCAGTACCGCATCGTGACCGCTTTACATCTGTGACCTGATTTGCCTGCTCAGATGCCGGGCTGGTCAACAGCCGGTCATGCAAAACGGATGCGGTCCTGCCGTTTCAGTATCATATGTGCTTTCCAAACCGGTAAACCCGCTGGGACAGCGGGCTTTTTTATGGTTCTGCAGGTCCATCCTAAAAAATATTCCAAATAGTGCTTGATTATTCCACGATTTTGATTTAAAATGTAAGTGAAGTGGGACAAAGTGGGTGAAAGTGGTCCGAAATTGATAGTGTGTGAGGTGGATTGATTGTTTTATGGTGAATACCAGCACACTATAGATCCAAAGGGCAGGATAATCATTCCGGCAGCTTTCAGAGAAGAACTTGACGTAAAGTTCATGATAGCGAAAGGCCTGGAAGGATGTCTTTTCATCTTTTCCATGCCCAAATGGAACGATCTCGTTGAAAAAATAGAAACACTGCCACTTTCGAACACAAAAGCGCGGGAATTCAGCAGGTTTTTCTTCTCAAGCGCGGCAGAATGCAAAGTCGACAGCCATTATCGCATACTGATACCTCCGGAGCTTCGGGTGCATGCAGGGCTCGAGAAAGATGTCACCATCGTTGGCGTCGGGAACAGAGTCGAAGTATGGAGCAAAGACAGGTGGGAAAACTACATGGGTGGCGAAAGCCTAAGCCCGGAAAGCCTGTCGGAGACGTTTGCAATGCTTGGTATCTAGTATGGGGGATCTGCGGTACGGAAAAACGCCGGGAGGAAAAAGATGCTGTATGAGCATAAGCCTGTAATGCTGGAAGAATGTATAACCAGCCTGAACATAGACAAAGACGGGATATATATCGACGGAACGCTTGGCGGAGCCGGCCATTCGGCGGAAATAATAAAAAGGCTTGACAAGGGCACGCTGATCGGGATCGACCAGGATTCCAACGCCATAAAAGTATCAGAAGAAAGGCTTTCCAGGGTTCGGAAAAATGCCGGCCTGGTACTGATCAAGGGAAATTTCCGCAATATGGCGGATCTGGTCAGGCAGCGCGGATTCGACAAGGTAGACGGCATACTGCTCGACATCGGCGTCTCATCCCACCAACTGGATGAAGCCGAGCGGGGGTTCAGCTATCAGCAGGATGCGCCGCTCGATATGCGGATGGACAGGGATAATCCGCTTGACGCCGCCACGATAGTGAACACATATGATGAGGACGAAATAAGGGATATCATCCGGGAGTATGGCGAGGAGAAATGGGCGGCCAGGATAGCTTCCTTTATTGCAGCGGCAAGATCAAGGAACAGGATCGAGACTACGGGACAGCTTGCCGAGATCATAAAGGCCGCGATACCGGCCAAAGCGAGAAGAAACGGCCCCCATCCGGCAAAAAGGACGTTCCAGGCGCTCCGGATAGCTGTGAACGACGAACTCGGAGCATTGAAAGATGCCGTGGAAAGCGCGGTATCGCTGTTGAAGCCGGGAGGAAGGCTGACAATAATAACTTTTCATTCGCTGGAAGACAGGATAGTGAAAACCGAGTTCCAGAAACGTGAAAACCCCTGTGTATGCCCGCCCTCATTCCCGGTGTGCGTATGCGGGAGAAAACCGGAACTGAAGGTACTGACCAGGAAACCCGTACTCCCTTCGAAAGATGAAGTGGAGCGGAATCCAAGGGCCAGAAGCGCAAAGATGAGAACTGCAGTAAAGCTGTGATTCAAGTGTTACGCAAAAGACAAATCGATCGATACACGCATGACAATTGCCATATATACCAGGGAGAAATTGCGGTGTTGTTGTCCACAGCCGGCTGCAATGATATACAAAAGATAAAACCTTGATAATGCAAAAGAACCGGACAATACGAATGAAAACGCCAGAGCGACCATCCGCTGCGGAAGCGGCTGAAATAACGACGAACAATAATGGCTGACCGGCATACTGAAGACAAGCCCCTTACATACAAAGGAAGAATCCTGATACACAAAGGAAAACCCTGAAATGCAAAGGAAGAACCCTGCAAAACAAAAGACAAAGCAAATAAACGCGAATGATGGCCTGACGGACTGACAAGAGAAAAAGCACAAGTTCCGGAAGATCATGCACCGGATCTGCGGGACGACTGCCGGAAAACGAATGATGACCGGGAAAACACAAATGAAATGGGAGCTGCAGGGGATCGGTCTCATGACCGGTTCCCGAAACCCAATAACCGTCTCGGAAAACGAAGGATGCAAGGAAGCAGTTCAGGCATCATGGGCAAAAGACAAGGCATATATTGCATCAGAGGTGAATACAATTGAATCAGAAGGGTTATGAATACGTGTACGGTTCTGCCGCCAGACAGCTTGAATATGATGTCTACGAAGAGAACCAGGTGCTCAGGGCGAAAAAAACATACAGAAGCCATAGAAAAATCAAGCTCAGGATGGTCATGGCGATCCTTGCGGTGTTCGCCGCCGGTCTCGCTGTGATGTGCAGGTATGCCATAATAACAAAGGTCAGTTATCAGATAAACCAGAAGCAAAAAGCTTATGAAGAGATAAAGAACGAAAACTCGCTGCTTAGAGTCCAGATAGAAACGAAAACCGATCTGAACGAAATAAAGGAAGTGGCTGAAAACAGGCTCGGGATGCAAATGCCGGACAAAAGCCAGATAATATACATAAAAGTTCCCAGGAATGATTACACCGTGCTGATGTCATCGAATACCAGTGAAGAAGAAAAGAGCGGGAACGCCATATCAAAATTTATCAGCAGAGCAACCGGACTTCTGAAATTTTTCGAATAGCAGGCCGGGCGTACGGATACAGGCTGACGTGCCCGGCGGTCACAGGCGAGCATAGACTGTGGATAGTGTAAAATTTATTTTTGCACGGTCTATAGTCTTTTTTATTTACGATGTATTTGAAGGAGAGGTTTAGATGGCGGCACCGGGAATGTCGGCAAAAAAGCGTCTGATGGTCATGCTAGTATCCTTTACGGTCATCGTCGTTGGCCTTATCGTAAGGATTGCGCATATTCAGTTCGTAGAAGGATATGAGCTTCAGAAAAAAGCTTTCATACAGCAAAATACCGGCAGAGTTATAAGCCCGATCAGAGGAACCATATATGACAGGAACGGCAAAAAGCTGGCCATAAGCGTACAGGCTGCAACTATCAGCTGCAACCCCAATGAGATCGCAAAAAATAAAAAACTGACGGCAGAACAGGTGGCTGAAGACCTGGCTCAGTTTTTATCCATGGATAAAGACAAGGTATACGGCATAATCACAAAAAATGTCAGCAGTGCGATTATTAAAAGGAAAGTAGACAGGAAAACCGAGATACGGATAAGGACATGGATAAGTGAAAAAAGCGTCAGAGGGATAAATATCGACGAGGATGCCAAAAGGTATTACCCCGGGGGAAACCTGATGTCGCACATACTCGGATTTACCGGGGATGACAACCAGGGCCTGATGGGCGGTATCGAGGAGGTCATGGACAAATACCTGAAAGGCGTGCCCGGGAAAATACTCAGCGAAGTAGACGCAAGAGGAAGTGCGGTCCCGACGGAACGCGAAAAACGTATAGACGCCCAGGATGGCCTTAATGTAGTACTCACGATAGATGAAACGATACAGTATCTCGTTTCCAAATCACTTGACAAGGCAATTGCGGACAATAAAGTGAAAGACGGCGCCGTCGCCATCGTCATGGATCCGAATACATGCGATGTACTGGCTATGGTGTCAAAGCCCGATTATGATCTGAACAATCCTTTCGCATACCCGGAAAACATCGAACTTGATATCGATCCTTCACAATGGAAGGAACGAAGCAAAGAAACCGTAGAAATACTCAGCAAGACGGTCTGGAGGAACAAAGCCGTTTCCGATACATATGAACCCGGCTCCGTCTTCAAGAGCATCACCGCATCTGCCGGCCTGGAAGAAGGAGTCGTAACGCCTGACACAGTGACCGACGACTTCCCGATAAAGGTCACAGGCTGGCCCAAACCCATTAACTGCTGGCGTGTCGGAAGACCGCACGGTACTGAGACATTCCGTGAAGCTGTTTACAACTCGTGCAACCCTTCATTTGTAAAAGTGGCGCAGAGCCTTGGCATAGACCGTTTCTACAGCTATGTGAGGGCGTTCGGCTTCATGGACAAAACAGGGATCGAACTGAAGGGCGAAGCCAAATCCCAGTTCCAGTCCAAGCCTAAGGAAATAGATATGGCCGTGGCTTCTTTCGGCCAAAGGTTCACAATAACTCCTATCCAGCTGGTGACTGCATACAGTGCTATCGTGAACGGCGGAAAACTTATGAAACCGCGCCTGGTGAAAGAACTGACAGATTCGGAAGGCAATGTCGTCACGAAGTTTGAGCCGGAAGTGGTCAGGACTGTTATATCAAAACAGACGTCAGATAAAATGAGAGAAATACTTGAAGGAGTCGTTGCAGATCCCAAGGCGACAGGAAACAATGCCTATGTAAAGGGTTACAGGGTAGGAGGCAAGACCGGCACGTCAGAAACGACCCGTGAGAACGTATATATAGCATCCTTTTGCGGGTTTGCGCCGGCAAACGATCCGAAGGTAGTCGTGCTCGTCGCCCTGTTCAATCCGCAGGGAGAATCCCATATGGGCGGAGTCATTGCTGCACCGGTAGTCGGCAAGATCATCGAGGACACTCTCAACTACATGCAGGTGGAGAGGCAGTATACCGAAGAAGATATGAAATCCATGGCAGCAGCCGTGACTGTCCCCGATGTACGGAACAAATCCGTTGGCGAAGCGGTAAAGGCACTTAAATCAGCCGGCCTGAAATATAATATCGAAGGAGAAGGCAATACGGAAAGCATAGTCGTGGAACAAATGCCAAAACCGTATGCTGTAGTCCCGGAGGATTCATTAGTGATTCTGTATACATACAGGCCGGAAGAACCTGAGACAGTACCGATGCCTGATCTGTCAGGGAAAACCATATCGGAGGCATCTTACGCCATGAACCGTGTTGGCCTGAACATAAAAGTGTCGGGCAATGGCACGGTTTACAGGCAACAGTATGAACCGGGCACCATGATCGAGAAAGGCTCTGTTGTTGAAGTGAATTTCAGGAACATGGACAATGTCGAATGAACAGACACATGAACGATAATATGAAGAACAAGGGGAAAAACAGCAGCCGGAACAGTGGCATGCGGCTGCAGCGGAGATGATCGTCATGTAAGGTTAATCGTATAGTAAAGGAGACAATTCCATGCTGTTGATTGATCTGATCGATGGATTGGATATCCTTTACACAAGAGGAAATCTGGATGTTGATATAAAGGGGATCGCTTATGATTCCAGAAACGTCGGGAAAGGCTGTTTATTCGTCTGTATCGGCGGAATGAAAACCGACGGCCACGCATATGCGAAGCAGGCCCTGGAAAACGGGGCTGCGGCGTTTATCGCACAAAAGCCGCTGATGCTGGAGACAGAAGCGCCCGTTATAATAACAAGCAACACAAGAGAAGCGCTGGCATACGTATCGGACAAATATTTCGGACACCCGTCGGGCAGGTTCAACCTGATCGGTATTACGGGGACTAAGGGGAAAACGACTACCTGTTTCATGATCAGATCCATACTTGAGGCAGCGGGAAGAAAGACAGGCATGATAGGCACCCTCGGCGTGAGGATCGGCGACAGGGCGCTGTATACGGAGAGGACCACGCCCGAATCGCTGGACCTGCAGCAGCTTTTTGCACAAATGGCTGACGAAGGAGTCCAGGATGTCGTGATGGAGGTATCATCGCAGGGGCTGGCCCTTCACAGGGTGAAATATTGCGACTTTGACACGGCCGTGTTCACAAACCTGTCGCGGGATCATATAAGCCCGTCTGAACATGCAAGCATGGATGAATACCTTGAGGCGAAGACCCTTTTGTTCAGGTACTGCAGGACTGGACTTGTTAACAGGGACTGCAGCTATGCAGACAGGGTGATCGAAAAGGCGGAATGCAGTATACTGACTTACAGTATAAACGGAGAAACAGATATCAGGGCGGTGAATCCGGTTTATCTGCCTGGAGCTGTCAGGTTCGGCATGGTCTCCCCATGGTACAACAGAAGCTTCAGCGTGAATATACCCGGCAGATTCACTGTCTACAACGCGCTTGCAGCAGCAAGCGTGAGCGGTGTGGCAGGCATCCCCGAAGATGCTGTCGCACTGGGGCTTGAGAGGGTGCAGGTGCCCGGCAGGGCCGAACCCGTGGAGACGGGACGCGGCTTTAGTGTTATAATAGATTATGCACATACGCCTGACAGCCTTGAAAATATACTTATTACAGTAAAAGCTTTCACCAGGGGCAAAGTTATATGCGTTTTCGGCTGCGGCGGCGACCGGGACAGGACGAAAAGGCCGATGATGGGCGCAATATCGGGGCAGTATGCGGATTATACGGTGATCACGTCGGACAATCCAAGGACTGAAGATCCTGATGCCATTATACGGGATATCGAAGAGGGTATAAAAACTACGTCGGGAAGATATACATGCATAACGGACCGGAAGGAAGCCATAAGGCACGCCCTGACTGCCGCATCGGCAGGAGATGCCGTATTGCTGGCGGGCAAGGGGCATGAAACATACCAGATATTCGCAGACAGGACGATACATTTTGACGAAAGGGAAATCATAAGGGAGATACTTGATAACGACTTCTGATAAAAGGAGCATGTATGGTCGGATTAAAGATAAGTGAAATAACGGAAGCGACACGGGGAAGACTCCTGGGAGGGGACGGCAGCCTCACTGTCGCGGAAATATCGACAGACTCGCGTAAAATTAGCCCTGGAAGCCTTTTTATTGCGATCAGGGGCGAGAAGTACGACGGGAATGACTTTATTGCCGACGCTTTTAAAAATGGAGCCGCCGCAGTCCTGACCGACAGGGATACGGCGGATTTTCCCGGCAAAATGCTGATCAGGGTAAGCGATACGCTTAAAGCGCTCCATGATCTCGCTTCGTACTACAGAAACATGTTTGATATCCCGTTCGTGGGGATAACGGGGAGCGTCGGGAAAACGAGCACCAAGGATATGGTTGCGTGTGCACTGGGTTCGCGGTACAATGTGTTGAAAAATGAAGGCAACCTCAATAACGAGATCGGCGTACCGCTGACGATATTCCGGCTTGAGCCGGGTTACGAAGCCGGCGTTATAGAAATGGGTATGAGCGCCTTTGGTGAGATCAGGGCACTGACGCGTATCGTCAGGCCCAAAGTGGGAATAATAACCAATATTGGCGTATCCCATATAGAAAAGCTAGGTTCCAGGCAAAATATCCTGAGAGCGAAACTGGAACTGCTCGAAGGCCTTCAGCCTGACGGGCTGCTGATACTGAACGGCGACGATGTAATGCTCAGCGGCGTGAAAGATCTGCTGGAAGTAAGGACAGTATCGTACGGCCTGGAGGATAATGCCGACTATCAGGCGTATAACATCAGGTCAAAAGGGGAAAAGGGCATCGACTTCAACATAAAACTGGACGGGAATGAGTATACCGTACATGTACCTGCACCTGGCGTGCATAATGTTTACAACGCGCTTGCGGCTCTGGCAGCAGGACATGAACTGCAGATCCCGGCAGAGCTGCTGATAGACGGCATAGCAGGATACAGCCCCGGGAAAATGCGCCTCAACATTATCAAGTCCGACGGGCTGACCATCATAAACGATGCCTATAACGCAAGCCCGCAGTCTGTAAAGGCGGCCATCGATGTGCTCAAAGAGATCGAAGCGGAAAGAAGGATAGCCGTTTTGGGCGATATGCTTGAACTTGGCGAATGGAGCGTAAGCGCGCACAGGGAGACGGGCGCATATGTGGCAGGCAGCAATACGGACCTGATAGTCACAGTAGGGCAGGCTGCCGCATATATAGCTGAAGGCGCTGTTGACGCAGGTTTTCCCGGGTCCGGGACAGTCGTACTGGCAAATAACAGCGAAGCCGTCAGGTATCTGAAGGACATCATCCGGAAGGGAGACGCCATACTGGTCAAAGGATCCAGGGGGATGATGATGGAAGAGATCGTTAACGCACTGACATCCGGATGAAACGCCGACATGGCGATACAGCGGCACAGCAGCAAATGGAACAACAAAGCGATAAAACAAACACTTGAAATACGGGGGAATGGATTTGAAGTTCATATTACAATCGACAGAAGTGGCAGCATTTGCCGGAACATTCATAATGACGGTCATCGCGGGGCCCGTTATCATACCGCTGCTGAAGCGTCTGAAGTTCGGACAGACGATCAGGAACGACGGCCCTGCGACTCATTTGAAAAAGATGGGGATACCTACCATCGGAGGCCTCATCTTTATAATACCTATGGTCATCACATCGCTGGTACTTGCTCCCAGGCATCCGGGCATAATTCCCGTATTGCTCTTAATATTGGGATATGCAGCGATAGGTTTTACAGACGATATGATAAAAGTCGTCAGGAAGAACTCGGACGGACTGAACCCGAAGCAGAAGTCATTCGGGCTGTTGCTGGTATCGGCCGCTTTTGCGTTCTATACCGCATACCATCCTGATATCGGGACCGGGATGATACTGCCTTTCCTGGGTGTCGATGCGGTGGTGGAACTTCCTGTCTTCCTGTACATACCGCTTATCATCATCGTCATGTATCTCATCACGAATTCGGTGAACATGACCGACGGCGTCGATGGGCTTGCGGCAGGAGTGACACTTATCGTTGCAGTGTTTTTCACGATAGTGGCAATGATGAAGCCGGAATGGGACAGCGTGAAAATGATATGCGCTATAACGGCCGGAGGGTGTTTGGGCTTCCTGGTATTCAATATATATCCGGCAAGAGTCATTATGGGCGACACGGGTTCGCTCGCTCTTGGCGGAGCGGTGGGAGCCGCCGCGGTATTGATGAAAATGCCGTGGATGCTGCTGGTAGCAGGCGCCATATACGCCGTGGAAAGCCTTTCTGTTTTCATCCAGGTCGTATCATACAAACTGAGGGGCAAGAGAGTGTTCAAAATGGCTCCGATACATCACCATTTCGAACTCTCGGGATGGAAGGAGACAAAGGTGGTCGGCGTTTTCTGGCTGATAACAATAGTACTTTGCCTTATCGGGCTTGCCACACTTAGGTACGATATATTATAGAGCTGCGGCACAGACGGGGGGAATGGGCTGCCGGCTCCGACGCGCCATATCCGGGAGGATATTTATGAAAAAGAAACCGTTTGATTTTATCCTGTTCATGACAGTACTGATACTGCTTTCGCTGGGACTTATCATGGTCTTCAGCGCAAGTGCCCCCATGGCTGAAAAAGAGTCGGGGAATATATACTACTATATAAACAGGCAGTTGGTCTTCGCCGCCATCGGCACGGTCTCCATGATTCTTGCAGCCAATTACGATTACCATAAGTTTGGGAGGAAAACAGTATGGGCTCTGTTTTTGGTCAGCGTTGTCCTTCTCATACTCGTACTGATCCCGGGTATCGGCAGTGAAGCCAACGATTCCAGGAGATGGGTCGTGATAGCCGGTTTCCGGTTCCAGCCGTCCGAGCTGGCCAAATTGTCGCTCATATTGTTCTTTTCATTCAACCTGTCCAGGAGGAAGAAGCCGCTCAACTCCTTTTTCGGTGACCTGATGCCGTACCTTTTTGCGCTTGGCATAATATGTGTGCTTCTTCTGCTGGAGACGCATCTGAGTGCAACTATAATCATGATCGCCATATCCATGATAATACTGTTCGTGGCAGGCGCGAAGATCAGGCATTTTGCCATATTGATCGTGCCTGTCGTCGTAACGATAATAGCCGTCATTTCATTTACGGATTACATGACTCCGCGTATCAACTCATGGCTGGATCCATGGAGCGATCCCCGCGGCAGCGGTTATCAGACCATTCAGTCTCTGTATGCCATCGCCTCCGGCGGGCTGTTTGGAAGAGGCCTGGGGCAGAGCATGCAGAAATTCCTGTATGTACCTGAACCGCACAATGACTACATTTTTCCGATTCTTGCCGAAGAACTTGGTTTTATCGGTGCAATTGCGGTTATACTGCTGTTCCTTATATTCATCTGGAGGGGGATCAAGATCGCAGTCCACGCACCAGACGTATATGGGTGCCTGATAGCTTCAGGCATTACCGCGCTGATCGCCGTCCAGAGCCTTTTCAATATTGCTGTCGTCACGAACTCCGTGCCGCCGACAGGCGTTTCGTTGCCATTCTTCAGTGCAGGCGGAACAGCCCTTATCCTGTTTATGACAGAAGCAGGGATACTGCTCAACATCTCGCGATATTCCACATACGATAGAATCTGAACATATTGTAAATTTTACGCATAAGATGAAATGTGTGCGAGGTGTTTTTATGAGCAAGTTGGTTATTTCAGGAGGCGCCAGGCTCCAGGGCGAGATCGGGATCGAAGGCTCCAAAAATGCCGTATTGCCAATTTTGGCCGCATCCTTGCTTAACGGCGGCGAAAGCGTTATCAAAAACTGTCCCAGGCTCAGAGATGTTGATGTGATGATAGGGATACTCCGAAGGATAGGCTGCAGCGTGAAAGTCGAAGGCGACGTCATAACCGTGAATTCGGCAGGGCTGAACGAAACAAGGATACCTGTCGAGCTTGCGGCGGAGATGCGCTCTTCGATCATTTTCATGGGCCCGATGCTTGCCAGGTGTGGCTGTGTGACTATTAGCTATCCGGGTGGGTGCGTTACTTTTCGGGCACGAAAATGAATTTGGGAGGGCGGCCTGTCAATACATTGATGAGTTGCGAGCTATACAGATGCGGCCGGGTCATGCAGCTCGAATGAGGCACCGGGAGCCACGACCGGCAGCACGGACGCTGCCGGCGCTGGTCCCGAGCCATGGACGGCGAGTGACCTGCGCCCTCATTGGAGCAAATGGGCCGGCCAGCAGATGTTAGCGAAGCAACTCCAATGTAAGACAGGCCGCCCTCCCAAATTCATCCAGGAAGAGAACGAAAAACATGGACTTGAGGAAATCGGGAGGGCCTGTCAATACATTGAAGAGTTGCAAGCTATACAGATGCGGCCGGGTCATGCAGCTCGAATGAGGCACCGGGAGCCACGACCGGCAGCACGGACGCTGCCGGCGCTGGTCCCGAGCCATGGACGGCGAGTGACCTGCGCCCTCATTGGAGCAAATGGGCCGGCCAGCAGATGTTAGCGAAGCAACTCCAATGTAAGACAGGCCGCCCTCCCAAATTTATTATGGACTAATACATTTACCGCTAGATTTTAATAGTTACAATGTTAAGATAAATAATGTATAATCTAACATGGGTGCTTATTATGTGCACTTATTTTCTGCAGGGGGTCACAAAAGCCTATGGACCAAAATGAAAGGCTTTTGATCAGTAAGGCCAAGGCGGGCGATGTCGAAGCTTTTGAGCAGCTGATAGAAGCATATCAGAAAAAAGTATACAACCTTGCACTGAGAATGACAGGCAACCAGGACGATGCAGCCGATCTGGCCCAGGAAGCCTTCATCAGGGTATTCAGGTCGATCTCCGGTTTCAAGGAGCAATCGTCCTTTTCCACGTGGGTCTATAGGATCACTACAAACGTATGCCTCGATGAAATAAGAAAAAGAAAGAACAGGAAAGTGATTTCGATCGATGAAGAGATACATATGGATGACGGTGAAATAAAGCGCCAGGTGATCAGCGAAGAACCGCTCCCCGATGAACTTGCAGAGAGGGAGGAACTCCGAAGCATAGTGAATGCGGCGATAAACAGCCTGCCGGAGGATCAGAGGATAGTGCTTACACTGAGGGACCTGAACGGCCTGAGTTACGATGAAATAGCGAAGATCCTCGATTGCCCGGGAGGTACGGTCAAATCGAGGATCAACAGGGCAAGGCAGGCGCTTCGCAACGTTTTGTCAGCAAGAACGGAACTTTTGATCGACGATTACGTCAAATAACGTGAAAGGAGGGTTGGAGATGATGAACTGTGCGGATGTAAGGGAGAATATCAGCGCATATGCAGATGACGAATTAAGTGCCGGTGAACGGCAATTGTTCGAAGAACACATAAGCAGCTGTCCCGAGTGCAGGAAAGAACTGGATGACATGGTCAGGATAATAAAGCTCTGCAGCAGCATACCTTTGCATGATCTTCCGGAAGGCTTCAGGGACGAACTCCATGAAAAACTGACTGCGGCAGTATCGAAGAATCACGGTCCGGCAGGCGCTGATAAGCCGAAGAGGAAATGGACTGCAAGAACCTTTGCATCGATTGCAGCAGGCATACTCCTTATCTTCCTTGGGGGCAGCATCGTGAGATTCGGATTGCTTTCAGTCAAACTCGGGGCAAAATCCAGCGCTCCGGCAGAAACGGCATCTGCAGCAGGCGCAGCAGAAAGCCCGGCCGAAACCACTGCAGACGGCAGCGCAGGAATAGCCATGGCTGAAGCAGAAGATTCCGTCCCGATCCAGTTCAGCGAGGCAACCGGAGAAATGCGGGACACAACCGAAGCTGAGATGAATTCAATGGAACCGGGCAAATTATTTGCGTCTCAGAGGTCTTCCGAGGCAAACCGTTCATGTGAAGATGACGAGCGCATCAATGGACTGGGTCTTGTAATGGCTGAAAATCAAACAATAAACTATAAAACCTCGGAGATGTACGTCAACGCGGAGGATCCCGCGGCGGCGCTGGAAACTGTCATGACGCTGGCAACAGACAATAACGGTACGCTTTATTCGGATGAAAACGATCTTTATGGCGGGGACCAACGCTACGGCCAGGGCGGTTATTTGGACAAACCGCAGTTTGACGTTTCGCAGGCGGGCTCCATGACACAGCTGAAACTGGTGCTTACCTTTACCGAGACGGATTACGACAATTTCACGGCTGCGCTCAACGATACGTTCGGGGCGGCAAATGTTCAGACCGGTGCATTCGTCATTGAGGACCGGACAGATGAACTGAACAAGCTGGCAGAACAGGCCAATTCATACGACCAGGCTATAAAAGATCTGGAAGAGAAGGGCGACGAAGGCAGCGCAGCGGAAATTGACAAGCTGAAAAAGGAAAAAGAGGATGCGGACAGACGCATCGAATCACTAAGGCTCAACTCCGACTTTATCACGGTAGATGTATATATCAACAAAAAATAGGCATAGTCTGCTGAAAACGGCGGCCATTTACGGCGGCCGTTTTTTTGTGTAGAATATATTGGATGAAAAACAGCACCTGTGGCAAAACATATGAATATGAAAGAAATACCCGGACGATGGAGGTGCCGTATGGAAAAACTGATGCTGATCGACGGAAACAGCATACTCAACAGGGCTTTTTACGGACTGCAGGGTCCGCAGCTTCTTACTGCGGCGGACGGGCTTCATACCAACGCGATATACGCGTTCCTGAACATACTGAACAAATACCTCGCGGAGGAAGACCCCCGGTATATCTGCGTGGCTTTCGACCTCAAGGCACCGACATTCAGACATCGCGAATTTGCAGACTATAAGGCGAACAGGAAAGGGATGCCTCCCGAACTGGCGGAGCAGGTCCCCTATACGAAAGAAATACTGGATGCGATGAATATAAAACGTCTTGAAATGGAAGGATTCGAAGCGGATGATATAATCGGCTCTGTTTCAAAATGCGCGGAAGACAGTGAGATGCAGGTCGTAATAGTGACTGGCGACAGGGATTCATTGCAGCTCGCATCTGAAAAAACTAGGATCATAATTCCTGTTACGAGGGCCGGCAGGACGGAAACCGAGTACTATGACGCGGCGGCAGTGTTCGAACGCTACGGGGTCACACCCGCGCAACTGATAGACGTCAAAGCCCTGATGGGCGACAAATCCGACAACATACCCGGAGTCCCGGGCATCGGGGAGAAAACGGCGCTTGAACTGATCCAGGCATACGGGACTCTGGAAGGAGTATATGAAAACATAGATAAAGTAAGCAAAAAATCCGTGCGTGAGAAACTGGAGGCCAACAGGGAACTGGCTTTCATGAGCAGGCGCCTTGCCACCATCGACAGGAACATGCCTGAGCTTTGCTCACTGGATGAACTGAAGAGGAAAGAATTTGACAATGACAGGCTGTACAAGCTTTTCAACAGGCTGGGATTCAGGAGCCTGATAGAAAAATTCGGCCTTGATATAAAAGAAAGGATAAATGTGGTGAGGGCTGAACTTCCTGAGTTTACGGCCGTTGATGATCCAATTGCGCTTGCTGACCTGGCGGCGTCCATGGCGGAAGCAAAAGAGATCTCGATATGCCATCTGCTGGATCATACCAGCCGGTTCGAGACAGGGCTGGCAGGGACAGCTTTCTCGTGGGCGGGGCAGAATGCCTATGTTAATGTAGGAAGAGGCATCAGTGAAGAACAGTTTCTTGAAGTATTCGGAAAGCTGTTCTCCGATCCCGCTGTAAAAAAATACGGGCACAACCTCAAGAACCTCGTAGTGTATCTTAAACGCAAAGGAGTACAGCTTGACGGATTGTGCTTTGATACCATGATCGGCGCCTATATACTGGATCCTTCCCGGAGCACATATGCATTGTCCGACCTGTCGCAGCTTTACCTGGGCTATTCGTTCGAATCCCTGGAAGATCTCTGCGGCAAAGGCAAAAACTTTACTCCATATCACATGCTTGCCGTAGAGCAGGTAGCTCCTGTCGCCGTGATGCACGCAAGCAGCACCGCAAAACTTGCGGAAGCGATCAGGACGCAGATAGAGGCAAACGGACAGGAAAGACTGTGCTATGAAATAGAAATGCCGCTTATAGAAGTATTGGCTGATATGGAATACAGGGGATTCAGGGTAAACAGGAAGGAACTCGAGGAATACTCGGAAAGGCTGGACGAAAAAATAGAAGCGGCCGAGAAAGACATATATGATCTGGCCGGTGAGAAATTCAACATCAACTCACCCAAACAGCTTGGCGTGATACTTTTCGAAAAACTCGGGCTGCCGGTGATAAAAAAGACCAAGACGGGTTACTCGACAGACGCGGAAGTGCTCGACCAACTGGCAGACGAGCATGAGATCGTTTCCAGGATACTTGAGTACAGGCAGCTCATCAAGCTTAAAACCACGTATGCAGACGGACTGCTCAACATGATCAACCCTGCGACGGGGCGGATACATTCGAGTTTCAACCAGACAGTTACTGCAACAGGCAGGATCAGCAGCACGGAACCGAATCTTCAGAATATACCTGTCAGGCTTGAGATGGGCAGGGAAATAAGGAAGGTGTTCGTACCGGAAAATGAAAATTTCCTGCTGACCGATGCTGACTATTCACAGATAGAACTGAGAGTGCTGGCTCATATAGCGGCAGATGAGAATATGAGGACAGCCTTCCGAAATAATGAGGATATACACACCGCAACCGCAGCGGGTGTTTTCAGGGTGCCGAAGGAGCAGGTTACACCGCTGATGCGTACACGGGCAAAGGCTGTCAATTTCGGTATAGTGTATGGGATAGGAGATTTCAGCCTTTCAAGGGACCTGGGCATCACAAGGAAACAGGCGAGGAAATATATCGATGACTATCTGGAGAGATATCCCGGCGTCAAAGCCTATATGCATGATGTAGTGGAGTATGGCAGGCAGCACGGCTATGTGGAGACCATTTTCGGCAGGAGGAGATATCTCCCGGAACTGAAATCGTCCAATTTCAACACCCGGTCTTTCGGCGAGCGGGTCGCCATGAACATGCCGATCCAGGGGACTGCCGCCGACATCATCAAAATCGCGATGGTCAATGTATATAAGGAACTTCGCGCACGTAAAATGGTATCGGCGCTCATACTCCAGGTACATGACGAATTGATCGTCGAAACAAGCGCAGATGAGAAAGAGGAGGTGGAAAAAATACTGAAGGACTGCATGGAAAACGCGGTAAGGCTTGAAGTGCCCTTAGTTGCTGAGGTCAGGACAGGATCCAGCTGGTATGAGACAAAATAGAACAAACAATGGCTGGAAAGGATGGTAATGTTGAAAATTATCGGGGTAACCGGCGGCATCGGCAGCGGAAAAAGCTCGGTGGCAAGGATATTGAAAGACCTTGGCGCCGCAGTTATCGATGCCGATGTACTGGCGAAAAGCGTAACATCTGCAGGAGGAAAAGCGTTTGATGAACTTGTAGGTTATTTTGGCGATGGAATCATAGGTGATGACGGGGAAATCGACAGAAAGAAGCTGGCGCATGCCGTGTTTTCAGACGCGGAAAAACTGAAAATGCTCAACGCCATCACCCATAAACATATAGCGGAAAAGATTTACGATACCGTGGAGGTATTAAAGAGCACGGGAAAATGGGATACCATCGTGATCGACGCACCAATACCGATAGAAAAAGGGTTTATCGATCTGGCGGATGAGATATGGGTCGTAGTTGCGGAAAGGGAGACCAGGATCAGGCGGGTAATGCAAAGAAGCGGGTATACTTATGAGGAAGTTGCAGCCAGGATAGATTCACAGATGGGTGACGACGAATATCTGGAGCTGGCCGATGAAGTGATAAGAAACGACGACAGCATCGAAGAACTGGAGCAGACGGTGGTCAGGCTGTTTTTGTCAAAAAAACAGAAATGGCAGCAATAAACGTAAATCGAGAGGTGTGTCCATTTGGCGGGGAAAAACAGAATAAAGCCGATAATTGTTGCAATAATCGTGGTTTTTTTAATTATGACCATCCTGTTTGCCGACGATGCAGCCAGAGTCATTTATCCGCTGAAATACCGCGATCTTATCCGGAAGTATTCCGAGCGCTATAATCTCGACCCGTACCTTGTACTTGCAGTAATAAAGGCGGAAAGCGGTTTCAGGCATACCGCCGTTTCACGCAAAAACGCCAGGGGGCTGATGCAGATAACCGAAGGGACAGGAAAGTGGAGCGCTGAAAAAATCGGATTGAAGGATTTCACGGCAGATATGCTGTTTGATCCCGAGATCAACATCAATATAGGATGCTGGTACCTTTCGAGGCTTTACGGTGAATTCGGCGATACCGACCTGGCCCTTGCCGCATACAACGCCGGCAGCGGAAATGTCAGCAAGTGGCTGAACGACAGGGAACTGAGCTCCACGGGGAGGACTCTTGACAGGATACCTTTTAAGGAAACGGAAAAATATTTGAAAAAAGTAAGAAACAGCTACCTGATATATAAAAAGCTTTACGAGAATGAGTTTTAATGGTATTTTTATAAGAGAAATACATGAACAGAAGGCTATAATGATGCGCGGAGGCTATATATGAGTGCAGAAGTCCTTTTTGAAAAAGACATGCTGTATCCTACTGACAACAGCATCGAACCGGGTTGCATACATATCAGGATAATGGGACCGGACAGCAGATCCAGGTTGCCTGTCCTGATACTGGCCAAATCGGGCCATTCCCCCGTAAAGTATATCGATTCTATTATCCGGCTTATGCAGACGGATATTTTCGACAGGATATTCGTTGATATAAAGAAAAATGTAGATATATATATCCCGAAAGACCAGCAAGCCGGAGACAGTGAAAATGCCGCCTGTATCAGGATTTACTACAAAAACGGAGAACTTGTTGAAGAAGCTGAATTCCGGGTCAAGGGACCGGCGCCCCGATAAACCTGATCCCCAACATATAAAACGCAGGTGAGAAGTGGTGGACGAAAGACCGAACCGGATCAATACCCGAAAAGAAGCCAAGAGCATCAGGTATGGGAACCAGGGAGTAATCATAATACTGGTTTACCGGTGGCTCGTATTCCTGTTTACAGCTATACTGTCCATTACGGGCAGCAGCTTTGACACCCAGGGGTACCCGATACTTGAGTCGCTTGCTGTCATTGTGGTCTACAACGGCGCTGTGACTGCATATTGCCTCAACAACGGGAAGAAGTACGCAGGGTCCCTTCTCTATATCGATATAATCGCTATTTCGCTGCTGATTCTTTTCACAGGCGGGATAAATTCCGACCTGTACATTTTTTATTTTCTGCCGCTGTGCCTGTACGGCATAAAGAATGATTTGCCCGGCACTGTCAGGATAACCGGTTTTACAGCCGTATTTTATTCAGGGTTCTGTTTCCTGTCTTCAATGCTGTTCAACACCAGGCTCAACTGGTTCAGACTGATAATATATGATTTCCTGTTCCTTTTGGCTGCGTTCGCAGTAACAAGGCTGAGCTTTGAAGTGAAGAAATACGACGAACTCAGGAAGAAGGAATTCAAGCTTGCCCGCACCGACAAGCTGACCGGGCTTGCCAACCGCCACTATTTCGACCAGAAGATCAGGGAGGAGGCGGCGTATGCAGACGCATGGAATTCCGTGATAAACATACTGATGTTCGACCTTGACAACTTTAAGGGTTATAATGATTCTTACGGTCATGCTTCAGGGGACAAGCTGCTGAAACTCTTCGCAGACATTATAAAGCAGTGCATCAGGAAAACCGATATACCCGTGAGATACGGGGGAGAAGAGTTCCTGATAATGATAAGGGATATGGACGTCATCATAGCCAAGAGCGTTGGCGAAAGGATCAGGAAACAACTGGAGAAACAGTGCATCCGGCTGGGAAGCAAGTTCGGAAGGCAGGTTGTGACTGCAAGCTGCGGCATTGCCCAGTATCCGGTGCATGCTCCAAATATAAAGGATGTTATAGAAATGGCCGACCAGGCGCTTTACCATGCCAAGGCGATAGGCAAGAACATAGTGGTCTGCTATGATGAGATAGGCATGACCAGGGAAGAACTCGAAAGGAAACAGGAATTGGACTGATGGGACCTCCGGGACACGGAGGTCCCTGACATTATATCAGTTCGGCCTACCGGTTTTTTCCGGGACATCGTCTGTCCCGGATTTTCTGATTGTACGCCCGACGGCAGCAGCCACCAGTTCCAATTCTTCCATCAGCTGCTTGAATTTTGGCGGCCTGAGAGACTGGGGCCCGTCACTCAGAGCATTTGGCGGATCGATGTGGACTTCGATGATAAGCCCGTCGGCACCTGCAGCTACAGCGGCCCTGGACAGGGCGCCGACATACTTCCAGTTGCCTGCGGCATGGCTCGGATCCGCTATAATCGGCAGATGGGAGAGTTCTTTTACTACCGGTATCGCACTGATATCTATAGTGTTTCTTGTCGAAGTTTCATAAGTGCGTATGCCTCTTTCACACAAAATGATGTTCTCATTTCCGGCGTTCATTATATATTCCGCCGCCATGAGCCATTCTTCGATCGTGGCGGCCAGGCCGCGCTTAAGCAGTATGGGTTTCGAAGTGAGGCCCACTTCATGAAGAAGCCTGAAATTCTGCATGTTTCTTGCGCCTATCTGGATCATGTCCGCGTAGGATGCCACCAGTTCGACGTCCCGGGTGTCCACTACTTCGGTAACGATCTTCATGCCCGTGATTTCACGTGCTTTTGCCATGATCCTGAGCCCGTCTTCCTGAAGCCCCTGGAAAGAATATGGGGAAGAACGGGGCTTGAAGGCTCCTCCTCTCAGGATGCACGCGCCTGCTTCCTTCACTTTCAGGGCCGTTTCTATAAAAGACTCTTCGCTTTCTATGGCACATGGTCCGGCAATGACAGCCAGTTCCTTTCCTCCGAACTTTATCCCGCCGACATCGATGATGCTTGGAGTCTGTTTCAGTTCTCTGCCTGCCAGTTTGAACGGCTTCATGATAGGAACGATGCTTTCGACTCCGGGCATCGTGGTGATGTTTACAGTATTCAGGATACGTTTGTCGCCGATGGCGCCAATAACGGTTTTTACTTCTCCTACGATCGGATGTGTTTTGAAACCAAGTTCCCGTAGCTTATTTTCAACATTGTCGATTTCCTGCTTCGTGGCGTTCCTGCTCATTACTACGATCATGACATCAGTCCTCCTTCAAGTTGAATCGGATATTGCATATTAATTAAAAAACTCTTCATCTCGTATGAGACGAAGAGTTATACTCCACGCGGTACCACTCAAATTGGCAAACGCCCACTCTGTCACGCACTATCATGCGCTATCCCTGTAACGGGGGAAACCCGGCTCGGCCTACTGTATTTTTCAGCCTGCGGCTCAAAGGGGAACTTCGACCGTCATACCAGGCCGGGCTCCCACCATTCCCGGCTCGCTGCACGGAACTGTTACGGAACGAACCTGATTGCGGAATTCCGTAACGCTTCCTGGTATACAGGCATCGTGCGGCCTACTTTCCCTTGGTCATTGCCTTTGTCAGTTTAATTGCATGTTTTTGCAGTGAATAAATTTATATAATCTTAGCATGGAGTGTTTTTACTGTCAAGAGAGTTTTTTGGTTACGGTCGTGTCA
>ENA-UPAD01001092-UPAD01001092.1-bioreactor-metagenome-genome-assembly--contig:-NODE-1092-length-31570-cov-14.836586_pt1 | contig 31570 bp, 25 predicted proteins | sample MGYA00238179_ERZ772710 | MGnify/ENA primary metagenome ERZ772710 (study PRJEB29004, sample SAMN07631245) | bioreactor metagenome | isolation source: Switchgrass digestor | place: USA: Dartmouth...
ACATATGCTACTTCATTTTACTTGGTTCAACCCCAACATTTGACGTAGAGCCCTTTTTATTGAGTAGCCCGACATGGGTGCAATGTATTCATTATGACAGGAATAACCGGCATCTGAGGCAGATAAGGCATGAAGCCAAAAAGCTGCCTGATTCCTTTGAAAACCTGTCCGCAAAATGGCATATTTTCCCTTCTAACCTGCCTGAAATAATCGTTCGGGGAAATGCTGCTGATTGATAATTAAAAATCAAAACGCTTAAAATGCAGCAAGTATTCCAGGGTTAATTTTTGATAAAAAAAACAATATTATTATCATATTCCATATCATAACATCAAACCTGCATGAATTTATCGAAAACCTGCCTGAATTTAACATGATTGATTGACAAGCTGACTGCATAAATATAACATGGTTTTAGAAAAACAAGCTGGTTTCTTGGAAAATGCAGCATGGTTAATATTTCTATAATAATGTAACACCGCAATATTTGATATCCATACGTATTACAGGACTACCGGACAGATCTTGCCAAGTCAGAACCAGTGACATATCCACAAAGGAATAGGGGGGCAATCATTAAGTCAATTCCTTTGGAGTTTGGCCTATCATAATCATTGCCTTGATAAAGACGACAGGAATGACTTCTGTGGCATGGAAGACCCGATTGAATTCCGCGGGAATCCATTGACGGTTTGGGAGGATTATTTGGCGCTTTCGAGGTTCGTTATCCTAAAGAAAGGGTGATGATAATGAAATCCTTCACATTTTATGCACCGACCAAGGTGATATTCGGGAAAGGCGCAGAGATGAATGTCGCAAAAGAAACCAGAGAATTCGGCGGAACGAAAGTCATGGTTGTATATGGCGGCGGAAGCGTTGTCAAAAGCGGCCTGCTTGACAAAATAACCAGGCAGTTGGAAGACGAAGGCATCCCCTATATAACCCTGGGGGGTGTAAGGCCCAATCCCGTGCTGTCATTCGCAAGGGAAGGCATCAAACAGGCCTTGGACAACGGGGTTGACTTCATACTGGCGGTGGGTGGCGGCAGCGTTATTGACACGGCCAAGGCCATAGCACACGGCGCCGCTAACCCGGGTATTGACGTATGGTCCTTCTGGACCGGGGAAGCTGTCCTTGAAAAGAGCCTCCCGGTGGGTGTTGTCCTGACACTTTCTGCGGCGGGGAGCGAAACAAGCAACTCGGCGGTGATCACCAACGATGAGATCATGTCAAAAAGGGGTTTTGCCACCGATTTCAACAGGCCTAAGTTTGCCATCATGAATCCCGAATTGACCTACACCATGCCCAAATACCAGATCATGTGCGGTATAGTGGATATAATGATGCATACCATGGAGCGGTTCTTTACCAAAGAACTGGACAACGAGCTATCCGACGAGATTGCGGCAGCCCTCCTTCGGGTGATGATCAAGAACGGCCCCGTCGCTTTGGAGAATCCCAGGGACTATCATGCCATGAGCGAAATAATGTGGTGCGGAAGCGTTTCCCACAATGACCTTACAGGTCTTGGAGGCGCGCCGGACTTTGGCACGCATGAACTAGGCATGGAATTGAGCGCGATGTTCGATGTAGCCCATGGCGCAAGCCTGTCCACCATGTGGGACTCGTGGGCAAGATACTGCTTCTCTCAGAACCCTGAGAGGTTTGCCCAGTTTGGACGCATGGTGTGGGGGATAACCGGAGATAACGCTGAAGAGGTCGGCATGGCCGCCATAGAGAGGATGGTAGCCTTCTACAAATCAATCGGCGCTCCCACATGCTTCTCAGAGTTGGGCATAGGAGTTCAGCCCGAAAGCGTTTTAAGCGAGCTCTCCGACCGGTGCGTGTACTTCGGCAAGCGCAAGATCGGCATCTTCAAGGTGCTGGATCGTGATGACATCTATCAGATTTATAAAATGGCTAACAGATAAGTTAACTGTTTCGTTTTCGGGCACGCATGAAGGCTTTTGTTACCGGTGAGATTCGGAAACAGGGGTGAAGTATCCGGTGGCGATTTATAAGCAGATTAAAGAAAAACTACTTGAAAAAATTTCAGGGATGGAACCGCACACACGTATACCAGCGAGAAAGGAACTCTGCGAGGAGTTTATGGTAGCACGATCAACAATAGACAAGGCGATCTCCTCATTAATCGCCGATGGCCACCTTTATGCAATTAACGGCAGCGGTACCTTCGTTTCTGACTTCAAGACCCAAATATCTTTTAAGGAAAGCATAAAAAACATCGCGGTACTGCTTCCCAGCATCATGGGTGATATATACCCTGGGTTTTTGCGGGGAATAGAGGATGTCGCCCAAAAAATCAATATGAATGTGGTCATATGCAATACTGATAACGATACGCAGAAACAGCGGTCCTATATTAAACGTCTTGTAAACTCCAAAGTAAGCGGAATAATCATCATACCTGCCGTCAATAAGAACAGGGACGATGCGATGTTCAATATACTGAAGGAATCAAGCATCCCCTTTGTCTTCTGCAACAGAAGTGTCTATGGTGTTGAGAGCCCGCTGATCTGTTCCAACGACTTTTATGGCGGTTTTATTGCCACAACTCATCTTATTGAACGCGGCTACCGGAAAATTGCCTACATAACAACCGCGATATACAAGACAAGTATTGATCGCTATCTGGGATACCGGGCCGCCCTGTCACATGCGGGAATAGATTGTGACATTTCACTTATTCATCTGCGTGGAGAGAGCAGCGGTAATGCCATTTCCGAAGCCGGCGGATATGAGACCATGATGAAACTCCTGCGCGAAAAACATGAGATTGACGCGGTATTCTGCTTTAACGACAGGATTGCCAGTGGTGTGGCGCGGGCCATCAGGGATTGCGGACTTCGTATTTCAGATGATGTCGGAGTTATAGGATATGACGACAGCAACGTTTGCGAATTGCTGCCTGTAAAACTTACAAGCGTTAACTTCAGAAGTTACGAAATCGGTTACAAGGCTGCTGAGACGCTCTATAAAATGATCAGCGATCCCAGCACAGAGATAAACGCCCTGACCGTATTCGAACCCAGGCTGGTTGTAAGGGAATCGTGCAAAGGGAAGAAGCCTTGATTAATTTCACTAAATTTGCACAGAAGGAAGGTAAACGCATTATGAAGGACTTTAAGGGAGTTTTTTCAGCGCTTGTCACACCACTGACTCCCGCCGGGGAGGTTAATTACTCCGTGCTCCGCAGACTGGTTGATCATCAGCTGAGTAAGGGCATTGACGGGTTTTATGTATGCGGAAGCACCGCAGAAGTATTTATGCTTGATGAAAAGGAGCGTAAGAGAATTGTTGAGACGGTAATCGAGCAGAACAACGGACGCGGCGTGATTGTTGTACACGTAGGCAGCATAGGCACCAGGCTGACTATTGATTATGCCAGACATGCGAAACAGGCAGGCGCTGATGCCGTTTCTGCGGTTACACCTTTCTATTACCAGTTTTCATCCCAGGAAATCATCCGGTACTACGCAGACTTAGCCGAGGCTTCTGATCTGCCTACCATCGTTTATAATTTTCCAAGCCTGACCGGTTATTCATTGACCATAGATGAGGTAGACAGGCTTGCAGAATTCAAAAACATAATTGGAATCAAATATACGTCGCTTGACCTATTCAAACTGGAACGATTCAAGCAAAAGCATCCGGAACTGATCATATACAACGGCCATGACGAGGTGCTTGCATATGGCCTTATGGCGGGAGCTGACGGCGGCATCGGAAGTACATACAATATCATGCCCGAAATATACCGCGCCATTCTGGATAGCTTCAGAAAAGGCGATTTTAAGGCAATGCAGGAATTGCAGCATAAGGCCAACAATGTCATCTCGGTAGCGGCAAAATACGGGGCCACGCAGGTTGTAAAAGCCATTCTTGATTTACAGGGATTTGAGTGCGGGAATTGCAGAGGGCCTTTTATGCCATTGACCGATGCCGCTAAAGAGGAGATAAGACTCTGCTATGAAAACTTCCTGAAAGAATGACTTCCGATACGGTTGCAAGATCCTCTGAAGTAACAGGGATATCGTGTTTACTAAGTACCTGAAAAATGATCATAAAAGGAAGGAAGGGGTTTGAAATGAAACGAATACTCTCAATGCTGCTGGTATTGGTTCTGGCGCTGGGATTGTTTGGTTGTGGTTCAAGCAATCAGACGCCGCAGGCATCAACACCTCCGGGGCAAACACCGTCTCAGACATCGGCACCATCGTCGGGCCCGGCTGAACCCGGTAAAGACAGGCCGAAAGAAATTTCGTTCTGGAGCGGCTATGTGCAGGAAGCCAGAATCAAGGCCATGGAAACCATTGCTAAGCGTTTCGAGGAGGAAACAGGCACGAAAGTCAACATCGAGGTTGTTCCATGGGGCGGACAGCCTGAAAAGTGGCGTACTGCCCTTGCAGCCGGTACGCTCCCCGCGGCCATGACAACCCTGACTGACCAGGTAATGTACATGTATCTTGCGGGAGCCACGGTTCCCCTGGATGATATTGTTGACAAGCTTGGCGGACCTTCGGCATTTACCAAGGGTGCACTTGAAGCAAATATTTATGACGGTAAATATATCGCCCTGCCTCACTATGCGCATTGCCGTATTCTGCTTTACCGCAAGGATCTTGTAGAGGCGGCGGGATATACCATGCCGGACTACCCCACTCCTCAGGATATTATTAAGATTGCGACGGCCATTACCGATCCCTCCAAGAATCTGTACGGATTCGTCCAGCACTTCAAGAGGGGCGACGAAACATCTCCCTATTGGCTTGACATCTACATGAAATACTATGGCGCGGATTGGTTTGATGAAAACGGCAATGTTATTTTCAACTCGCCCGGAACAGTGCAGGCGGTCAAGGATATGGTTACGCTGTACAAACAGGCATCTATTCCCGGTGCATTGGACTATGGCGATGCCGACATCTTTACGCTTATTACTACAGGTGTCACCGCAATGACAATGAATACCGGCTTCGTCCTGAACAATATCAGGCTTGAGAACGAGGATATGCTTCCCAATATGGACGTTGCCGCTTGTCCCGGATGGATGCTGGGAGTCATACATAATGTTGTATTTGACAACGAGTATACCGACATCGGTAAGGAATTTGTGGAATTCCTTTACCGCGAGGATAACTATTTCGAACTGATCAACACCATTACCCCGGGTCAGACACCCATATTGCTGAAGTACCTTGCGGATGACAGTCCGTATTGGCAGCATCCCAGTTTCACAGGCCCGTATGCCGACCTGATGAAGAAAACTGCCCGACTGACCGCTGAAGGCATCGAGAAGGGTACCTTCCCGGGAACAACCCATGGTTTGTCTGTCTCAACTATTTCGGTTGTAAACTCAAATGCCATCCAGGATATGTTCGCAGACATCATCCTCAACGGAAAAGATGTAGAGACAGCCGTTGCAGAGGCAGCTGAAAAACTCCAGGACTATATTGACGAACTGAAGGCTTCATTGGACTAATGGCAGCATTTTCCAGGTCGCAACAGCGTTTAAGGGGACCGCAAGATATAGCATCCCAATGTAGCCTGAAATCCGGGTTCTTCACCCTGCGTGAAGAACCCGGCCCTGACAAGGGAGGTGCCGATTGGTGAAAAACAGACAGAAAAAATTCTCACTTGGGCAATACCTGGATAAGAACCTGGGATATATCTTTTTGATACCTGGTATCTTATGCCTGTTGCTCCTTGTAGCATTTCCGGTTTTGGTCACCATATGGCAAAGCATGACCAACTTAACCTTTTTGCGCAAAAGCAATCCCAAGTTTGTCGGTTTGGAGAACTTCAGATATCTGTTTAAGCAGCAAGAAACTCTTGTTGGGCTTAAAAACAGCATTATCTGGACAGTATTGTCAGTATCGTTGCAGCTCTTTTTAGGTTTTTTATTTGCTCAACTACTGCACAGGATAACGCGCGGAAAAGGTTTTTTCAGAACAGCGCTGATCATTCCATGGACCTTTCCGGCTATTGTCATGGCCTACACCTGGCGATGGATGCTGGATCCGGCATATGGAATCATTAACCAGTTATTATATAATCTCGGGATTATAAAGCAGTACACTGCCTGGTTCAGTCTGAAGGGATCCCTTTTTGTAGCAATAATAATGAACGTATGGTTCGGAGTGCCTTTCATGGTGATGGCCATCTATGCGGGCTTCAAGACCATCCCCGATGAGTATTATGAAGTGGCAAAGATAGAAGGGACTAACTATTTTCAGGAACTCAAATACGTAACCATACCGTGCCTGAAAAGGATCATTGGCATTATCCTGGTTCTACGCACTATATGGGTGTTCAACAATTTTGACTTCATTTACCTGACTACTGCGGGCGGTCCCGGATATATGTCGCAAACCCTTCCGATCTATTCATACAAAATGATGTGGAAAAATACGCATACGGCCAGGGCTTCGGCCATCAGCGTCATACTGCTCATTTTTGTTGCAATCTTTGTTGTTCTCTATTTCAAGCTGTTCAGGGTAGGGGGCGAAGCCGATGAATAGGAAAAAAGTATTCGTAAATATACCGCAGCTTTTGTACTATACCATACTTTTGATTGGAACCGTTGTGGCAGTCTTCCCCCTGTACTGGGTCCTGGCCAGTTCGGTAAGGGTATACCAGGAGCTTTACACAGTGCCTGCAAGCTTTTTCCCCAAGAGCTTCACACTGAGGAATTATATTAATGTATTGACATATACACGCTTTACCCAGTTCTTCTCCAACAGTATTATTGTGTCCGTGGCAACCACTGTAATAACGGTAGCCATCGGTTGTATGGCGGCTTATGGCATAACCAGGCCAAAGCTGAGAGGAAAGGGACTTATCGGCAAAGCCGTGCTTGTAGCCTACATGTTTCCGCCGGTTATTCTCATCATCCCGCTGTTTCAGATTATAGCAAAGATCGGGCTGTCAAATACGACCCAGGGTATTATATTGACCTATATTACATTCTCATTCCCGTTCTGCACATGGATGCTGACAAGCTACATAAAAACCATACCGACGTCTATTGAGGAATCTGCCAGCATAGATGGCGCCCTTAATATCCAGATATTCTTCAAGATCATAATCCCCCTGATTAAGCCGGCTTTGGCGACATCGGCCATATTCACTTTCATCAACGCGTGGAATGAATTCCTGTATTCTTTTGTTATTGCGACATCCGATACGGTAAGAACCCTGCCGGCCGGGTTGTATGCCCTTATGACAGCGGAATTGATGGACTGGGGCATGAACCTGGGCTGGATCTCCATGATGCTGATACCGTCGACCGTAGTATTTTCCTTAATATCGAAGAACATCGTAGGCGGGCTTACCGCAGGAGCTGTGAAAGGATAGCGCATAATCCGAATGGAGGTTAACATATGAAGCCTGAAGTCTTTATAGCGATCCCGGACGGCAGACTGAAATCGCACATGTTCACCGAGGAATGGATGAAGGAGATAGAGAGCATTGCAAATGTTACCTGGAATCCGCTTGGACGCGATATGACCAGCTCGGAGCTTGCCGAGGCTGTAAAGGATAAATATGCCATAATAACCGGCTGGGGTTCTCCAAAGATAACATCCGAGGTTTTGGCAAACGCTAATAAACTGCGTTTTGTCGGTCATGCCGCGGGGACGATCCGCTGGCTTGTCGATGAAGACTTTTTCGAAAAAGGAATCATAATCACGAACGCAAACCTGGCATTGGCTCCCTCTGTGGCGGAATACTGCCTTATGACGCTGCTTATGGCCCGCTGGGAGATCCTGAAAACCCTAGACAGGGTGAGAAATGGTCTATGGCAGGATAACAACGACGTTGTTCCAGGCATCAATGGCTGCACGATCGGCCTCATAGGATATGGCGTCATAACCGAGTGCTTTATCAGGCTGCTTAAGGCTTTTGATGTGAAAATATACGTCTATTCAAGGCATTGTCCTAAAGAAAAGGCAAAGGAACTGGGTTTCGAGTTGTGTGCACTGGAAGAGGCGCTGCAATGCGATGTGGTATCCGTACATATGACGCTTACCCCGGAAACCGTCCATCTTATAGACATGAAAAAGCTCTCCCTGATTCGTGACGGCGCAATCCTGATGAACACATCGCGGGGCCGCCTGATCGACGAGGATGCGCTGGTAGAAACATTGGAAAGCGGCAGAATATTTGCAATCCTGGACGTATTCAGGCAGGAGCCCCTGCCTGCTGATCACAAATTGCGCAACATGCCCAATGTGATAACTACACCCCACTCAGCCGGAACATCCGTGTATTGGAGGAGAAAGATGGCGCAACTGGTGCTGGACGACCTAAAGCGTGTTCTTGCAGGGGAAACACCTGTCGGCATTATAACCCTTGAGAAATACAGAACCATGACACCAATGTGACCAAACATGAGGGGAAAAGAGAGGCGATCATGAATGAACGTAGCTATTACCGGGTGCGGGGAAATGGGATGGGCTCACACCAGGGCCTACCTGAATAACAAGGTTAAAATCGTGGCCGTTTGCGATGTCGACGAAAAAAGGGCAAAAGAACTTGCCGAATATGCCGGATGCAATTGGTATACCGATCTCAAAACCATGCTTGATTCCGAGAAGGTTGACGGTTTATCAATATGCACCCCGCCCTTTGATCATATCAGGGCAATTGAAACAGCTTCGGCATATAAATGCTCGATCCTGTGCGAGAAGCCTTTTGTTGCCGATTATAGCGAAGTTGACAAGGCTGTCGGGATAATTCGCGACAATAACATAACGTTCCGGATCGGTTTCAAAATGCGTTATGAAAGCGTATACAGGGCCGCCATAGAAACGGTCAGGTCCGGGACTCTCGGCCAGGTGCAGTTTGTCGTCATCAGCCACTACCAGTGTATTGCACCCCGCGCCTGGAAGATGTCCACAGGTATTGTCAGGGAATTGCTTGTCCATGCCTGCGACATGTCCTGCTGCCTGTTTGACGCTTTTCCAAAAACCGTTTCACTCGACAGCACTTCGCTTTTGGAACAATTCGGGGGTGATGACAGGGCGGTTCTGCAACTGGGGTTCGGACCCGGCAGAAAGGCAGTGATCATTGGAGGATATATCAAAGGCTTTACGGCGGATATGGCGGGCAGGAATGATTTCGTATTTCATGTCGTCGGAGAAAAAGGTCATATAAGCGGTTTGCGAAATAATGAGGTAAGCCTTGTAATGCCAGGGAGCGTGAAAACCTGGCGTCCGTCCGAGGAAATCAGCGCGTTTGACTATGAAATGGATGAATTCATACAGGCTTCGGCAGGGAAATCCGATAAGGGCCCGTCGCTCCGTGAAGCCATCGCTTCCCAACTGATACTGGACTACGCTTACCGGAGCAAGGAAAAAGGATGCGAAATAGAAACAGAAGTGCCCGGGCGCTATCGTGAAATATTCGCAAACTGGGCCGATTAAGCAGAAAGCGGGGTAATGTTATGAGCAGGTATACGCTGGGTATTTGCGAATGGGCGTTTCCCTTACCCGGACCGGCGGGGTTCCGGCTGATGAAGGATTATGGCATTCAATCGGTGCAGCTTGACCTGGGACCCTATGTAACCGGTTTTCCGCTTTCGGTTCCTGAAATACAGGATGTGTACCTGGAGGAGGCCGAAAAAAACGGAATCATTCTGCAATCGGTGGCATGTTCGGATCTGGGCCTTTACGGCATGGTGAACCCGAAAGGGACCGTAAAGGGAGATATTGCCATGAAATGCATCCGGAAAGGTATTGAAGCGGCCGCCAGGATGGGAGTACCAATTGTTATGTTGACAAATTTCCGTGATGGCTTGATTACCGATGAAACCGGATTTATCAATTCAGTTGAAAAAATAAAATGGGCGTGTGAGTTGGCAGCGGAACACGGTATTACCATCGCCTCGGAAAACGCGCTGAGCGCCGAACAGAACAAAAGGCTCATAGAAATGATTAACAGCAACAATTTTGGCCTCTGCTTCGATACCCAGAATCCGTATCTGCGATTTGGCTATTATGTTCCTGACATGATATGCGAATTGAAGGATCATATACTGTTCATCCATGTGAAGGATGGCTCCAACGGGAATATAAGTTCCGAATTGCTGGGTGACGGGGATACAAGCTTTGCGGAATCCGTCAGGGCTATAAAGGAGATCGGCTACAGCGGGCATATCCTGATAGAAAACTACTATAACAAGCGACCCCTGTCGGATAAGGCTGATAATCCGTTTAGGCTCCTGGAGATGGATATAGAGCGGTTCAGGGAAGCTTTTGCCGAATGAGAGAGTAAAATGCCGTATTCGGACATGTGTTCCGAAAAGAGCGGAAAGGCTGAAATAATGATTGAGAATGGAGGAATGTTGCAATGAAAGACAAATATGACGTTATTGTAGCAGGCAGCGGCTCGGCGGGTCTTGCAGCGGCATTGGCAAGCGCGCGCCAGGGAGCGTCCACATTGCTGGTGGAAAGATACGGTTACCTGGGAGGCATGCTCACCGCAGGCCTCGTTGCCCACTATGATCCCATCGACCAGATAGAAGCGAGCGGGATCGCCAGAGAGATATACGAGAGACTTAAAGAGCGCGGCGCCATCAAGGAATTTGACATGACAGGAATAGAAATGCCGTTCCGCTTTTGGCAGGGAGGCTGCGGCATTGACGCGGAGGAATATAAAAACCTGGCGTTCGATATGGTTAAGGAAGCCGGAGTGGATTTGCTTCTGCATACGTGGGTCACGGGCGCCATAAAAGAAGGCGATTCCGTTACCGGTATTGAGGTCTTCAATAAATCCGGCAGGAAAGAGATATATGCGAAAAATGTAGTGGATGCCACCGGAGACGCGGACATTGCTGCAATGGCAGGAGTTCCGTTCAGTTTGGGCGATGAGGATGGCATCATGTCGTCAACGCTCTGTTTCACCATAGGTGGCGCTGACATGGAAAAGCTGTACGCCTACCTGGAAGAGAATCCCGATGAATTGGGCAACCACCCCCGCCTGGGCAAGTATATACGTGATCCGAGGAAGTCTTCGATCCTCCAGGGGTTCTATAAACTAATAAGAAAAGCAAAGGAAGCAGGTGATCTGACCATAGAACTGCCGGAGCCGGGGGTTGGCATGGTAGTGCTTCCCATGCCCGGCACCCTGCATGTGAACGCCATCCGCCAGCCCGGCATGAATACCGTGGATGCCGAGGATCTCACCACCATGGAAATCAAGCAGCATGAGGCCATGGAACAGTTGGTCAGGTTTATGAGAAAGTATATACCCGGTCTTGAAAACGTCTACGTTCTGGCAAGCGCCGCCCTGGTAGGCGTCCGTGAGTCGAGGCGCATACACGGAGAATACCAGATGACCATTGATGATATTAAAAACGGAACTCCTTTCAGCGATGCCATTGTCCGAACCAAATGGGGGCATACCGATGTCCATTCAGGAAAGAGCATGCAGTGGTCATTTGAATTCATTGAAGGGCCATACTATATTCCCTACAGGTCGCTTGTGCCGCTCAAGGTGGATAACCTGCTCGTGGTCGGACGCTGTATATCGGCAACCAAGAAGGCCATGGCTTCAATCCGTATTATGCCCCTCTGTTCAATGACCGGCGAGGCGGCCGGCACTGCCGCGGCCATGGCGGCGAAGAAAGGCATCAGGCCCCGCGATATCGACACGGATGAACTGCGGGGTGTGCTGAGGAAAAACGGAGTGGTGCTGTAATCATCATGAAGGAAGGTCAGCATGATAGTGGATCATTTAAAGGAATGGGATGATTATGGAGGGCTTCGCCATAACCTTGGCGAGAAGCTGGAATGGCTTGCAGGGCTGAACATGGATTCGGCAAATAACATCGGGTTTGGCGATCCGTCCGTTCTGACCTCATGCAGCACGATCGATACAAGGGTATATACAGGCGGAAACTTTGAGGCCCATAAGCGATGTATCGATATTCATGTTTGCATTGAGGGGGCTGAGCGCATAAAGGTTTCCCATGTGGACCGATTGAAGAAAGAAGGGGAATATGACGCTGATAAGGACATACAGTGGTTTTCTGGTGATGCTCAGTACGACATCGTTCTTTATCCCGGGGACTTCCTGGTCTGTTTTCCCCACGATGCCCATATCCCGGGTCTCTGCGTTTCTTCCCCTTCAGTATTGAAAAAACTGGTGATTAAAGTGCCATATAATCTTTACGGGCAGGAACAGGTCCTTGTCGGACCTGGGCGCGACAACTCGGGGGGGGATAGATAGAACCTGTCCGCATACTTCTCTTCATATGCTGATATTTGTTAATTTCCTGTGCAGCATCCTGACACCTGCGGATGACTGCGCTTTTTTTATATTTCCATTTATTAAAATTCGGTTAGAAGCCTTGACGCTATTGTATTGGAACATTATAATATAAACAATAATAAACAGGAGTTTATTAATGCAGTACCTTAAGGAGGAAGTAAAGGCTGCCATAAAAAAGGCCGCGCTGGAGGAATTCGGAAAGAAAAGCTACTCCCAGGCTTCCATGAGGGCTATCGCCAGGAGTGCCGGGATTACCGTGGGCAATATCTACAGGTATTTCCCGAGCAAGGACGAGCTTTTCAACGAAATTATGGACCCGGCGTGGCAGGCCATTACCCAGGCGATATTCGACCAGTACAACGAGGCAGAGGACCCGCTCTTTATATCCGGCATTATCTCGGCTATCATGAAGATCTACCGCAAGTACACTGCCGAGATATACATACTGTTTCACAACAGCAAGGATTCAAAGTATGAGAACATAAGGAGCGGACTCGTGGAACTGATTGCCGGGCGCCTGGAGAAGGATATGCTGTCGCAGCTCCAGGCATCGGGCAGAAAGGTGAAGGATCCATATATATTCAAGATAATCGCCAATGCCATCGTGGACAGCTTCTACCTGATAATAAGGGAGATAAGGGACGACTTCGACAGGGTGGAGGCCCTGATGGAAAAGACCATAACAGTATTGGTGAAGGACCTGCATAAACGGCTATAAAAGCCTTAAATACATATTAGCTTGGCAAGGTGGGCTATTATGGTATTCATAATAGCCTGTCTTTGGAAGTAAAAATGAACTAATGTTTATTAATGTTCAGTATTAGGTGAGGGTTATGGACAGGTTAGCTGATTTCATCGTAAAGAGAAGGAAAATCATATTCTGGGTATTTGTCCTGCTGACAGTGCTTTGCGCCTGCTTTATCCCCGAAATACAGATAAACTACAACCTGGCCAAGTACCTGCCGTCGGATTTGAGGACGAGCCAGGCGCTGGATATCATGGAGAAGGAGTTTTCCCTCACCGGCTCGGCCCGTGTTATGGCGGAGGATGTGACGCTGACCGAAGCCGTTGAAATCAAGAAGCGCATCAAGCAGGTGGCGGGCGTCAAATCGGTAATATGGCTGGATGACGTGGCGGATATATATCAGCCGCTGGATTACCTGGATAAAAAGCTCGTTGAGAGCTATTACAAGGGCGGCGCGGCACTTTTCATGGTCGAGTTTTCCGAGGACGACTACAGCCTCAATACCGGAAAAGCCATAGCCGAGATCCAGGCCATCCTTGGCGAAAAGGGCGCGGTGGGAGGATCGGCCGTAACCACCAGGTACATGAGGGAGAGCACCATCAGGGAGATCATTTCGGCCGCCATCATCGCGGCGCCCGTAATACTCATCATCCTGTTCCTGACCACGGTATCCTGGGTGGAACCTTTTATATATATCCTGGTCATGGGTGTCTCGGTTGTCATCAACATGGGCACCAATGCAGCGTTCACCAGCATATCCTTTATAACCATGGCCAGTTCTTCCCTCCTCCAGTTGGCCATATCCATGGACTATGCCATCTTCCTGCTGCATCGCTTCCGCGAGGAGAAGGAGCGCGGATTGGAAGCCGAAGCGGCCATGAAAAAGGCCATAAAAAGCGCTTTCTCATCCATCGGTGCAAGCTGCCTTACAACGGTTGCGGGTTTCGTGGCCCTGATGTTCATGCGGTACAGGGTAGGCCTGGATATGGGGATGGTCCTGGCAAAAGGGGTTCTTCTGAGCCTTATCTCTGTAATCTTCCTCCTGCCGGGTGTAACCCTCTTTTGCGACAAATTGCTTGAGCGGACCCGGCACAAGTACCTCCTCCCGTCCCTCTCGGGGTTCGGCCGCGTTGTTGTGCGCTTCGGCGCAGTGGTTGTCGTGCTGCTTGCCATGGTAATCGTGCCCGCATACCTTGGCCAGTCGCGTAATTCCTTCCTTTACGGGGATAACTCGATGCTGTCAATCGAAGATACCGATTTCGGGCGGGAGCTTGAAAGGATAAACGAGAGATTTGGAAACTATAACCCGCTGGTCCTGCTCGTTCCCGGCGGCAATGTCCCGAACGAAGTCAGGCTTGCCGAAGACCTGATGGAAAAGGATTATGTCACGTCTGTTCAGACCCTGGTCACCCTTGCCGACCCGGCCATTCCCAGGGAAGTCCTGCCTGACGATGTTCGCAAGAACTTTGCATCGGAAAACTATACGCGCATGATAATCAACCTGGACCTGCCCGAGGAAAGCCCGGCAACCATCCAGGCGGTGGACGAGATACATGACATGGCCCGGCAGCTATACGGAGACGGCTATTACATGCTTGGCCAGTCGAGCAGCGTATCCGATATCAAGCAGGTGGTTGACCAGGACTTTTCCACGGTAAACCTGATATCCATCGTCGCGGTTGGGCTTATAATACTTTTCACCTTCAGGTCGCTGTCCATACCGGTGCTGCTGGTCCTGGTCATCGAGTCGTCCATATGGATAAACACTGCGGTGCCATATTTCCTTGACAGAACGATATCCTTTGTCGGCTACCTGGTGGTAAACGCCGTGCAGCTTGGAGCGACCGTGGACTATGCCATCCTTATGGCCAGCAGGTACATGGAAAACCGGAAGACCCTGGGCAAGAAGGAATCGGCCATAAAAGCGCTGACAGATTCGGGCTGGTCGGTCATCACGTCTGCCACAATACTGTTCGTGGCCTGTATGGGCGTTGGAATAGCGTCTTCCATAAGGGCGGTCTCGGAGATGATCATGCTGCTGGGAAGGGGCGCCGCCATAAGCTGTGCGCTGGTTCTCGTGCTGCTTCCCCAGCTATTGATAATATTTGACGGAGTAATAAGGAAAACAACCCTTAACGCGGGAAAAAGGGATAAGTCTGTTATAAAGGAGGAATAACCCTGATGAAAATAAGGACAAAAACGATTATAGCGGTCTCGGTCATGATGGTTTTCGCGCTGATGGCCGCGCTGACATCATCCGGCCTCCTTGCCGGCGGCAGCGTGCCGGCAGGAGTGTCCGGCGCATCCGGAAGTGCGGCGGTCAGCCTTGGAGACGGGAGCCGGCCCGTAATAAAGGACGAAACGGTGTATGCCCTGCTTAACGGTGACGGGTCTGTGCGCTCGGTCTACGTGGTAAACCGGGTAAAGGTCACTGAGGATGGCACATATACCGACTTCGGGAATTATAAAAAGGTTGAGAGCCTGAGCGAGGATATACGGCCTGAAATGGAGGGCGACAGGATAAACTGGGAGCTGAAGGAGTCCTACGGGGATTTCTATTACCTGGGAGAACTGACCGAAAAAACGCTTCCCTGGACCTTCGGCATAGAGTACTACCTCGACGGAAAGAGGGTGGAAGCCCAGGAACTGGCCGGCAGGAGCGGAAGGCTGGAGATCGTCCTGTCGGTAACCGCCGATGAATCGGCGCCTTCTTATTTCAAAAAGAAGTTCGCGATGCAGATCCAGGTGCCCGTAAACCTAAACAGGGCGGATATCGTTTCCGCTGAAGGCGCCACCCAGGTTATCACGGGAAGAACCAATACCCTGGCTTATACGGTTCTGCCCGGAAACTCGGAAACCTGCCGCCTCGTAATGGACGTCCGGGATTTCGAGATGGACAGCATCAATATAGGCATATCGGCCGTCGATTATGGCAATGTCCTGTCTTCCGGCGACCTTGCCGATGGGATCGAGGAACTGAGGACGGGCATGGAAGAATGGGTTAAAGGCACGAAGGCATTCAAGGGCGGCCTCGAGGAGTTGTCCGACGGTGTAGCCCGGCTGGCCTCGGGCGTGGAGAATCTGTCTGCCGGGGGCAGGGAACTGCATAAGGGACTTGAAAACCTTTACCAGGGTTTCAGGCAGTTTGACGATTCCATTGACCTGGTGTCCATAGGCTCGGGCGGCATCAGGAACGGCCTTTCTGAGATAGCCGCGGGCGGCGGTCCCATCCTGGAAGGATACCAGCAGCTGGCCCAGGGCATACAGGCACAGCTGCCGGGAGAGGCCGAGAAGGAACAACTCCGCATGCTGGCGCAATATGCGGCGGTCCCTGACAGCCCGTACACCCAGGCGGGAATCCTGGCCCAGTCGCTGCTCAGGCAGATTGAAGGGCTTGAGCAGATCTACCGGAATCTTTCCGCGTTAAACGGCGTCCTTTCCCAGTATACCCAGGGCGTGGCGCAGTTGTCGGAGCGGTATGGGGAGTTTGACCAGGGCATAGCGGCCCTTTCACAGGCGTCTGACGGACTCCTGCAGGGTATCGCGCTCCTGGAGGACGGAGGAAAACAGCTGTCCGACGGGTTGTCCGAGCTTAACGCGGGCATGGCTGAACTTTACGGCAATGTGAAGGATCTTCCCGGCCATGCGCAGGAACTGGCTGACGGCGGGCAAGCCATAAAGGAAGGCATAGATACCGCCTATGACAAAGTTACGGAGATGCTCGGCCAGGATGGAGAGGATGAAGAGATTGTGTCCTTCGCCGCTCCCGGTAAGGGCATAGCGAACTCGGTACAGTTTATCATAAGGACGCCTGCCATCAGGATGCCTGAGGAGGAGAAGGAGATCCCGGTGAATAACGACACGAGGAAAAGCATTTGGGAGAAGCTCCTGGATTTATTCAGGTAAAGTTGCGTATTCCGGCTGAATGCAGTTAATGCAGGGAAAAATTGACCGCCCGGGTTTTGAAAGGGGTATGACCCGGGGTAAATATATAGTGGCAGTCCACATATTCTTTATAGAAAGAGACGCATTGGCTCCGCGGAGCCAATGCATCTCTTTTCTTTTTTATCCGTGTTGTTCTCCATGGATTATCGCTGCCTGCAGTTTTCCTCCGAAGGCGGCAATTTGCCGGCGACCACGTCAAAGGGGCGCATCATGTCGTAGTCTTCGTGTTCAAGGATATGGCAGTGGTACACATACCGTCCGGTATACGGGCCAAAACGCACCAGCAGGCGGGTGACATAGCCAGGATGCGCCTGGACCGTATCCTTCCAGCCCCTGTCGCCTGGATGGGGCAGTTCGGGCTCCCCGGTATACCTGATACGCCCTGTCCGGTTAAAGGTTACCGTGTCAAAGGGGATCCTGTCGAGGACCTGGAACTGGATCTGGTGGATATGGAACGGATGCACGCCCAGCCCCGGGTTGATCAGCCTCCAGCATTCAATTTCGCCTGCAACGGGACTTTCCGTGATCCCATCCATGTAATCGCGGTTGTTGAGCAGGAACATGAGACGGTTGAACCGGTCGGTCGTAACATCAAAGGTAATATCCCTTGTCCTGACCGCGTCGCACTCGTTCATCCTGGGGACGCGGCTCAAAAACTGCGGTATGGTGCTTGTATCCTCGGCCGTCTTTTCAACCACCCTGAACTGCATTACCCTCCCGTCCGTGAACGGGTCGGGTTCCGCGCCGAAGTCGAAAGGCGTCCTGGCCGTATTCAGGAGCGTGACGCTCGTGCCTACGGCCTGGCCAGAGAAGTCAATAACAAAGTCGCAGCGTTCCGCAGGTCCGATCACGATCTCATCCGTCCTGTAGGGCTGCTGCAGAAGCCCGCCGTCGGAGCCGATCTGGATGAATTGCTGGCCCGAATCCAGCCTCAGGCGATAAAACCTTTCATTGGAGCCATTGAGGACGCGGAAACGGTATTTTCTCGGCTCTACCTCGAGATAAGGCCATGCCTTTCCATTCACGGTGATGACATCGCCCGCAAACCCGGGTGTAATGGAGACGTCGGGGAAGTCGGGAGGAGGATCCTGCACATCAACTTTTGAGGGATAGAATAAGGATCCGTCGGTGTTGAAGCTCTTGTCCTGGATAACCAGTGGTATCTCGTAAACGCCCGACGGTAGGTTCAGCGAGCGTTCCTCCTCGTTCCTTATGATATACAGCCCCGCGAGCCCCGCGTACACGTTGAGACGGGTTATTCCAAGGGCATGGTCATGATACCAGAGCATGGTCGGGCGCTGCTGGTTGGGATACCTGTAAACCTTCCGCGAAAAGCGGGGGCCGCATTTTCCGAAGCCGTTTGTAAACCAGGCATCCGGGTACCCGTCGCTTTCAGGCTCCACCATTGCCCCGTGAAGATGCACTACGGTGCGCACCTCGGGCATATTATGCCCTGAGGCATGCAGCGTCCTGTCTAAAGGCAGGAAATGCTTGTCCGGCAGATCGTTAATCCAGAGTATATGGGTGCATTCGCCCTCCTCCACCTCTATGATCGGGCCGGGAAGCTGTCCTTCATAACCCCAGACCCTTGTCGGGGGAAGTTGGCTGTGAAACTGGTGGAAGAATTCTTTCATTCTCACTTCGTAGTATGTTTTATCTTTACACCTTTCCAAAGGCTGCAGAACCCTGGGTATTGGAAGCGGGTCAACAAAGGGTCTTAATTTCATAAAACACCTCCAATGTTTATTTATGTTACATTCTATGTTTTGTTGGACAAGTCCGTTACGGCACCGCAGTGCTGCTGTTCCCAAAGCGCTCAGTCCCTGTGCCCTTTTGCATACAGGGGTGGCAATAAGGTTGGAGAGTTTATCGAAAGACAAAAAAATCCCGGACTCGTTCTCAGAGCCCGGGATGTTGGTGTCGTGGGATCAATAATGCGTTAACTTACAGCCTATTCAACGATGATATCCGGTAATTCGGATTTCACTTTCTGCTTGAAATACGAGATGGCCTGCGCCCTTGATTTTCTGCCCTCCACATACTCACGGGCGGCAATAAGCCAGTAACCGTTGATGGATAAATCTTGCTGGGTGATATTGTTTCCGTTTGCAAGCCTTGATGCCCTGTCGAATACGTCAAACATGTCCTGGCCGCCTAAAAAATCAGATGCACCGGATACTTTCTTCATGACCGCCCCTGAGATGGAGGCAATCGGAACCCCATTGCCATAGAAGGCGCCATTGGCCATGGAATACTGAAAAACTGTTTCGGAACTGTCAAGGAAGATCCACCTGATCAAATCGCCAAGCTCCTCCTTATACTCCGAATCCTTGTTGACAAAGAACCACATACCGCTCCAGAAGAATCCGGCCGGCGGGACGCATACAGCCCAGTCTCCGTAGGTTCCTTCGCGGGGCTTTTCACCGCCGCATTCGCGCTAAATGACATCGTTGACCATCCATGACGGTCCGAAGTACCCGAAGACTTTGCTGGGGCCTTCATCCCTCATATCATTATACCAGTCGAGGGACCAGCTTTGTGTGCCATTGGTGTATCGGTTGTCATGGAGTGTTTTTGCAAGGTCAAGGAAGGCCTCGCGTTCAGCATCGATTACAAGCCTTCCCCCGACGACCCACGGATGCCCCGCGCTGTTTTCAACAGGTTGCCATACATCCTCATATGACGACAGGATGCTGTATCCCTTGACTTTCAGGTCGGCTGCCGCTTCCAGGAACCTGTCCCAGCCCGGTCCGATCTTGTCTTTGATGATATCGGGATCGTCGGTTCCCCAGACATCCCTGGCGATGGAACGGCGGTAGATGAAAACGGAACCTGTTCCCTCGTAGCATAATGCGACCAACTGACCATCGGCGTTTGTGCCCATGTCAATCGCATACTGATAAATATCGGCCTCTTTCAGCAAGGTATCCACGTCAATTCCAAGATCCTTGTATGGCGCGGCATACAGGGCCATGGTTCCATCGATGTATTTTTTCGCAAATGAGCTTTCAGTAGTATAAATATCGGGCATGACCTCGCCGCCGGATGCGAGAGCCGCGTCAAGGGCTGCATGATAGCTGCCATCCGCGGTATCAAGTACATGTATTTCGAAGGAGAATTCCGGATGGAGTTCCTTATATCTTTCCATGATTAAATATTCAGCGATTGTATAACAGTAGACTTTGATTGCCCGTTTTTTGACGGGGGCATTGGTTGCTGCCTGGCCGTTTTTATCGGTTTCAAGAGCCGGCTGTACCTCGGCCGTTTCCCCGGCAACAGCATCATCCGCGGATGGGGCAGGATTGATATCGGATTCTGCCGGTGTGGCAAGCGGGTTTTCCGGCGTGGGCCGGGCGTTATAGCACCCTGCCTATGTCATTAAGATGAGTATAAGAAACAGGCATGCAAGTCTTTTCATAGCATCACCATCCTGGTTATTCCACGATGATACCGAGCCTGTCTTTTACATCCTGCCTGAAATCTTCAATGGCCTGCTCCCTGGTTTTTCTGCCTTCGACATACTCGCGAACCTCATCAAGCCAATCGGAATTGATCCAAGCGTCGTATTCGGTTATGTTGTTACCCTTTGCAAGCCTGGCACACCTGTCGTATACTTCAAACATGTCCTGGCAGCCAAGGATGTCCAATTGAGCCGGGCATTTTCTCATAACGGTGCCCGATGCAGCCGCCTCCGGGTGTCCGGTAACAGCCCCGGTGGCCCATAAATACTGTAAACCGGTATCTGAGCTGTCCAGTGTTATCCACTTGATGATATAGCCAACGGCATCTTTGTGCCGGGTGTTTTTACTTGCAAAAACCCAGGTACCGCCCCAGAAGAAGCCTGCGGGAGGCTCGCATACAGCCCAGTCGCCATAGGTTCCCTCACCGGGCTCTTTACCTCCGCAGTTGTTTCTAATAATAAACTCCACAAACCACGACGGTCCGAGAAAACCAAAGATTTTCTTCTGGCCCTCGTCCCTCATATCAGCATACCATTCATCGGTCCAGCTGCTTGTATTATTGGTATATCGGTTGTCATGAAGCTGTTTTGCCAGGTCCAGGAAGGCTTCGCGCCTGGGGCCTATGACGAGCCTGCCATCGACGACCCAGGGAACTTCGGCGCTGTTTTCTACAGCCTTCCAGATATCATCATATCCCGATACGATGCCATATCCTCTGGCCTTAAGGTCGTCCGCCGCATCGAAAAACTTCTCCCAGCCCGGACCAATTTTGCTCTGAATGATATCGGGATCGTCGGTACCCCAGACCTCTTTTGCGATGGAGCGGCGGTATATGAAAGCGCCGCCGGTTCCATGATATGTAAGGCCAACGATCCGGCCTTCCGGATTGGTGCCAACATCGATGACGTATTGGGGAATATCCGCCTCTTTTACAAGGTTATCCATGTCGATTCCGAGATCCTTATATGGCGCCGCATAGCGGGCGGCGTCCCCTTTGGAGTATTTTAGAACATTCGCGCTTTCAATCAGGTATATATCAGGCGCATCTTCGCCCCCGGAATCAAGCTGCTCGACAAGATACTGGTAAAAATCAATCTCGATAGTTGCAAAATAATGCATTTTTATTTCATATGGGAAGTCGGGATGGAGTTCGATGAATTTACTGAATATCTGATCATCATATATACAATATACATGTATAACCCCTTTTTTTGACACAGGCGTTGCTTCCGCGTCCTGATTTGCATCATCTTCCGATGGGGTTGGCGAAACCTCTGCGGATACATCCGTAGCAGCATCCGGACTTCCCGTGATACCGCCGGATGTGCCGCATCCTGACATCATAAAGGGTATGATGATCAGTAAGCTTAATAACAATGCTACAAAACGTCTCATAGCTATTCCTCCTGGAGCGCGATAATGTCCATCAGGTCCTCAAATTTCTGTTTAAAACCTGCAATAACCTGTTCTTTTGACTTTCCGCCTTCAGCGTACGCACGGGCGGCATCAAGCCAGTAAGAGCTGATTGCTATATCATACCGGGATATGTAGTTTTCATTTGCAAGCCTCGCTGCCCTGTCGAATGCCTCAAACATATCCTGGCCGCCTAAAAAATCAGTTTCACCGGAGACATTCCTCATGACCGTCCCCGATGCGGCGGCCAGCCGGACCCCATCATCGAAGAATGTTCCATTGGCCATGGAATACTGAAAACCTTCTTCGGAACTGTCAAGGGTAATCCACCTGATCAAATCGCCAAGTTCCTCTTTATACTCCGAATCCTTATTCACAAAGAACCAGATACCGCCCCAGAAGAAGCCGACCGGCGGGTCGCATACGGCCCAGTCGCCGTAAGTTCCTTCACCGGGCTTTTCGCCGCCGCAGTTACCAGTTATGATATAGTTCACCATCCATGACGGTCCGAAGTATCCGAAGACTTTCCTGGGGCCTTCATCCCTCATATCCATGTACCAGGCGTCGGTCCAGCCTCTTGTGCCGTTGGTGTATCGGTTGCCATGGAGCGTTTTTGCAAGGTCAAGAAAGGCTTCATACTCCGGGTCGATTACAAGTTTTCCGTCGACGACCCACGGTAGTTCCGCGCTGTTTCTTATAGGAGTCCACACCTCATCATATCCCGAAACAATACTGTATCCCCTGGCTCTCAGGTCGGCTGCCGCTTCCAGGAACCTGTCCCAGCCCGGTCCTATCTTGTCCCTGATAATCTCGGGATCATCGGTACCCCAGACATCCCTGGCGATGGAGCGGCGGTAGATGAAAGCAGCTCCCGTTCCCTCGTAGCTTAAGGCGACCAACTGGCCATCGGCGTTTGTGCCCATGTCAATTACATACTGGTAAATATCGGCCTCTTTCAGGAGGGTATCAACATCGATGCCAAGATCCTTATAGGGTGCCGCATACTTGGCCATCTTTCCACGGGTGTAAACTTTCACGTATTCACTGTCGACAGTGTAAATATCAGGCATGTCTTTGCCGCCGGCCTCGAGGGCATCGTTGAGAGCTCCGTAATAACTGATGTCAATGGTATCAAGAAGATGTATTTCGAAGGAGAGTTCCGGATGGAGTTCCCTATACCTCTCCATGATTTTATACTCTTCCATTGTGCAACAGTAGGCGTTGATCACCCGTTTTTTACCGGGAGCATCGGTTGCTGCCGGACCGTTATTATCGGTTTCGGCCGTCGGCCGCTGTATGGCCGTATCTTCGCAGACAGCAGGAGAAGCGCCCGGGCTGGTATCGGTGCTGTTCCGGGTATCAATATCAGAACCGCATCCCGCAACCGGGAGCATAATAAGGAAAATGAGGAGCAAAGTTGCAATGCGTTTCATAGCGGCCCCTCCCTAAACTATTCTACTATGATGTCCAGTTGCTCCTTTACTTTCTGTTTGAACTCTGCAATAACCTGCTCTTTTGACTTCCCGCCTTCAGCGTGCTCACGGGCGGCAGCAAGCCAAAAATAATTAATTAATTCATCATACATGGTTCTGTTCTTTCCATTTGCGAGCTTCGCTGCCCTGTCGAACACTTCAAACATATCCTGGCCGCCTAAAAAATCGCTTTTCCCTGAGACATTCCTCATGACCATCCCGGATGTTACTGCATCCCTCACCCGGCCATTACCATCGTAGGTGCCACTGGCCCAGGAATACTGAAGACCCGTCTCGGAACTGTCAAGGGTGATCCACCTGATCAGGTCGCCAAGAACTTCCTTGTGTTCCGAATTCTTATTTACAAAAACCCAGAAGCCACCCCAGAAAAAGCCGGCCGGCGGCTCGCAGACGGCCCAGTCGCCGTAGGTTCCTTCACCGGGCTGTTTGCCGCCGCAGTTATTAGTTATGACATAGTTCACCATCCATGACGGTCCGAAGTATCCGAAGACTTTCTTGGGCCCGGTATCTTTCATACCGTCATACCATTCAGTTAACCAGGTTGTTGTATTGTTGGTATATCCTCTGTCATGGAACTGTTTTGCAAGGTCAAGAAAGGCTTCACGATAGGAATCAATATGGAGTTTGCCATCTACGATCCATGGATTTTCAGCACTGGCTGCCATGGGGAACCAGAGATCGTCATATCCCGATACCATGACATATCCCCTAACTTTAAGATCGGCTGCCGCTTCGAGGAACCTGTCCCAGCCCGGACCAATTTTGTCCCTGATTATTTCGGGATCATCGATTCCCCAGACTGCCTTCGCTATGGAGCGGCGATATATGAAAGCGCTGCCGGTTCCCTGGTAGCTTAAGGCGACCACCTGGCCATCAGCGTTTGAGCCCATGTCAATGACATACCGGGGGATATCGGCTTCCTTTGCGAGGCTTTCAACATCAATGCCGAGGTCCCTGTACGGCGTTGCATACATGGCCATGTCCCCATGGATGTATTCCATCACATGGCCGCTTTCGATACAGTAAATATCGGGCATTCGCGAGCCGCCGGCTTCAAGGGCTTCGTTAAGAGCGACATGAAAATCTACGTCCGCTGTGGCAAAACTATACAGCCTTATATCGTATGGAAATTCCGGATGAAGCTCCTTATACCTCATGGCAATCCAGTATAATTCATCTGATTGACAATATATATTGATGATCCGGTCATCGGGAGCATCGGTTGCCGTCGGATCGTTTTTATCGGTGTAATCCTTTGGTTGCACCGAAGCCGTATCTTCGGAAATTGCCGGAGAAGTATCCGGACTGTTGAGGGTATCGCTGGCAGAGCCGCATCCCGCAAATGGCAGCAGGATCAGGAAAGTGAGTAACAGAGCTGTAAAACGTTTCATAATGGCCTCCTGCAGGTATGAACGCAAATCTGTAATGACTGATATTACCATTATTATATCATTTAATGCATTTATTCATATACCTTCATGCGGCAGCCCTCTCCGTGGATGCAGGACGGACATCTGCATATGAAAAAATATTCGTTTTAAAAAGCTGTTGACGGAAGCAACCGCCAGGTCTATAATGATAATAACATGTTGATATTATCATAATAATAATATCATGGGAAGGAACATGGGTATATGAGTGACAAGGTTCGTGACAGGATGGGGCTTACCGAGGAGGAATTCCTGGCGCGGTATGACCCGGGGAAATATGAAAGGCCATCTGTTACGGTAGACATGCTCATCTTCACTGTAACCGACGTGGAGAGCGGCAATTACAGGAAACTTCCCGAGAAAGCGCTGAAACTGCTGATGATCAAACGGGCGGAGCATCCCTGCATCGGTCAGTGGGCCTTGCCCGGCGGGTTCGTGAAGATGGACGAGAGCCTGGAGGAGGCCGCGTACCTAGAACTCAAGGAGGAGACCGGTATAGAAAACGTTTATCTCGAGCAGTTGTATACCTGGGGCGATCCGCACAGGGATCCCAGGACCAGGGTGATAAGCACATCCTACCTTTCGCTGGCCGACAGTTCGGGCCTGAACATCAAGGCAAGCGACGATGCCGACGACGCATGCTGGTTCACTGTGACATACAGGGTGTTCAGGGAGCAGAAGACAATGGATGGCGAGAACAGGTCCATTGAGCGGTTCAGCCGGCTTACGCTCCAGCATGAAAACGAAACCCTTACGGCAGTTCTCAGGCATACCCTGGTAACCGAGGGCAGGCTTGGCCGGTGGGAGACCACCATAGAGGACCCAGGAGGAATCGCATTCGACCATGCCAGGATAATTGCCTATGGCATAGAACGGCTCAGGAACAAGGTCGAGTATACCGATATCGCCTTCAGTCTAATGCCGAAGTATTTTACCCTGACCGAACTTCAGCAGGTGTACGAGGTTATACTTGACAGGGAACTGCTCAAGGCCAACTTCAGAAGGAAGATAGCCAACAGGGTGCAGGAGACCAACCGCTACAAAACATCTGCCGGCCACAGGCCGTCCAAGCTGTACACGTACCGCCCGGAATTTTGATTTAAGCCTGGCGGCAGGGAAAGGAGGAAGATAATATGAAGACCATTGACAGGAAAAGATTCCTGGAGGAAAGCATGCATGTGCTGGGACAAATATTTGACCAGCTTGACAGCCTGCCTTCCCTTGATATCTCCGGGCTCGATCCGGAAAAAACGGCGCTCATGGTTGTAGACATGATAAACGGCTTTACCCGCGAAGGGGCGCTGAAGAGCAAGTATGCCGAAAGGCTCATCCCCGAGATATCCAGGCTCATGAAGCTTTGCAGGGAAAAGGGGATCCCAGTCCTCGCCTTCGCCGACACCCATACCCCGGCATCTCCCGAGTTCGACTCCTACCCGGCCCACTGCCTGGCCGGTTCGTCGGAGAGCGAGGTGGTGGATGAACTGAAAGCGGCGGCCGATTTCACGCTGATACCGAAAAATTCAACCAACGGGTTTATCGAGCCGAAGTTCCAGGAATGGCTTTTGAAAAATCCAGGTATCGACTGTTTCATCGTCGTCGGGGTATGCACCGACATCTGCGTGCAGCAGTTTGCCACAACCCTCAAGACCTGGTTCAACATGGAGAACAGGAAGTCGAGGATCATTGTGCCGATGAACGCCGTGGACACGTTCAGCCTGGGAACACATGACCGAAACCTGATGAATTGCATGGCTTTATATGATATGCTAGGTAATGGTGTCGAAGTTGTTGAGAGGATAGGGGACTGAATAAAAGCTGCCGGGAAAATGGACAGCTTACGGCTGTCCCGGCGGGAAGCCGGTTGTTTTAAAACTTACTGCTAGGAAAGAAGGCGCAAAGTAAATGGACAGAATGATGGATAGCTTGAACCTTACCATGCTCACCGATTTCTACGAGCTCACCATGGCGAACGGTTATTTCAGGAACGGGCTCGCGGACAAGACGGCCGTCTTTGACATGTTTTTCAGGAAGGTCCCGGACAAGGGCGGCTTTGCCATCATGGCGGGCGTGGAACAGCTAATAGCTTACCTGAAGAACCTCAAGTTCAGGGATGAGGATATCGAATTTCTCAGGGAGAAGGGTTTCGGGGAGGATTTCCTGGACTATCTCAAGAATTTTAAATTCTGCTGCGATGTGTGGGCAATACCCGAAGGCACGCCCATATTTCCCGGCGAGCCCATAGTGACGGTCAAGGGTCCCGTGATCCAGGCCCAGCTTATCGAGACCATGATACTCCTGACGATCAACCACCAGTCGCTGATTGCCACCAAGGCCAACAGGATTGTGCGTGCCGCAAAGGGGCGCGCTGTCATGGAATTCGGCTCGAGAAGGGCCCAGGGCTATGATGGGGCCATCTATGGGGCCAGGGCCGCATATATCGGGGGCTGTGTCGGAACTTCATGCACCATATGCGAAAGGGAGTTCAATATCCCCGCGATGGGGACCATGGCCCACAGCTGGGTCCAGATGTTTGATTCCGAACTGGAAGCATTCAAGGCATATGCGAGGATATATCCCGACAACTGCGTGCTGCTTGTGGACACTTATAACGTCCTGAAATCGGGTGTTCCCAACGCTATCCGCACGTTCAACGAGGTGGTTGTGCCCATGGGCTACAGGCCCAAGGGAATCCGCATCGATTCGGGCGACATCACTTACCTTTCGAGGGCAGCCAGAAAGATGCTGGATGAAGCCGGGTTCCCCGACTGCAAGATCATTGCTTCCAACTCGCTGGATGAATATATAATACAGGACATCCTCGTGCAGGGCGCCCAGGTGGACCTTTTCGGGGTAGGGGAGCGCCTGATCACATCGCGCTCGGAACCGGTCTTCGGCGGGGTATACAAGCTTGTTGCCATAGCCGATGGCGACAGGATCATACCCAGGATAAAGGTGAGCGAAAACGTGGAGAAGATAACAAACCCAGGGTTCAAGCAGGTCTGGCGCCTGTACGACAGGGAAAGCGGGAAAGCGCTGGCCGATGTCCTTACCCACCATGACGAGGTCATCGACGACACGGCGCCCTACGAGATATTCGATCCTGACTTCACCTGGAAGCGCAAGACGCTTGTAAACTTCCGGGCAAGAAAACTCCTCACGCCCATTTTCATAAATGGAGAGTGCGTGTACGAGAGCCCGCCCCTCGAGGAGATCAGGAAATACTGCATGGAGCAGGTGGATTCCTTGTGGGAAGAAGTTAAGCGTTTTGAGAATCCCCACAGGTATTACGTGGACCTGTCAAAGCCCCTGTGGGAAACCAAGGACAGGCTCCTTTCCGAGTACTCGGTGTCCAGGGTTTCAAGCGGCTGATAACGGACGGCGTCGTGGGCGCCGCGGCTTTTTGGATCCGGCTATTAAGCTTTGGCTTACGGTTTTGCTTCGGAGGTGGTATCTGTGGATCTTGGCTGGAATAACCTGTTGTTTGCATTTGGACTGACCATGATAGCCGGTCTTTCCACGGGCATAGGAAGCGCCCTGGCCTTTTTCGCCAAAAAGACAAACACCCGCTTCCTGTCCGTTGCCCTTGGTTTTTCGGCCGGCGTCATGATCTACGTATCCATGATAGAAATCTTTGCCAAGGCCAGGGATTGCCTGGTCGGCGCGCTGGGAGTCAGGGCAGGATCATGGGCGACCGTGGCGGCCTTCTTCGGAGGTATTCTTCTTATCACCGTGATAGACAAGCTGGTCCCCTCGGTTGAAAATCCCCATGAATGCCGCATGATAGAAGACCTGGACCCTGAAATGAAGGCAAAATGCGAGGGCCAGTTGATGAGGCTCGGCACGTTCACCGCCCTGGGCATCGCGATCCATAACTTTCCCGAAGGCCTTGCGACCTTTACATCTGCCATTAAGGATCCCACGCTTGGAATAGCCATTGCGGTCGCAATTGCCATTCACAACATACCCGAGGGAATAGCGGTATCGGTGCCCATCTATTATGCAACCGACAACAGGAAAAAAGCGTTTGCCCTTTCGTTCCTTTCGGGCCTGTCCGAACCGATTGGCGCCGTCATAGGCTATGCCATCCTGTACAAGTTCTTCAACGACGTGGTCTACGGTGTCCTATTTGCAGCCGTTGCGGGCATAATGGTATTTATCTCCCTCGATGAACTTCTTCCCACGGCCCGTGAGTACGGGGAAGCCCACCTATCAATATATGGCCTGGTGGCAGGGATGCTGGTCATGGCTGTCAGCCTGTTACTGTTCATATAGCGTATATCAATGTATCAGGCAGAGTCACGTAATAAACCGACAGCCCCGGAAACCGCATGGATAAATACATGGAAGGTTATCCAGGGCTGTTTGCATCGGGAGACAACCGCTCGGATATTGGCATGTGAACTTAAAAACATGGATTAAAAATATAAAATCGGTGGTATTAAAAAATATGTTACATCTGCTACTTCAAAGACAACATCAAGTTCACAGAAAGCGGGTTGACCTACTATGAAGTTCTTCAAAGTGAAGCGCGGATTTTTCAGCGGACGGGGAACCGGTTTTTCAGGCCGGATTCCAAACAGAAAGGGGACCGGTCATTCGAGTTGGCTTAACAGCATAAGGACCAAACTCTTCGCAGCAGTGGCCGTTATGATCATTCCCATCTGTTTCTTAGGCCTGTTTTCCTACAACAGCGCCTTTAAGTCTATCAGACAGACGGCTGAAAACTCCTATACCGAAACCATCCTGCAGACCGCTAAGTATTTACAACTCTCCCTATCGGGCGTTGCCGCCGACTGCAACCAGATTGTCCTGAACGACAGCTTCATCAAACATGTCACCACGACGACCGACGATATTCTCAACTATTCGGAATTGGCTGCTTTTACCAAGAACATAAAGCGGGAAAGTAAGTTTATTGACGATATCATTATACTGATTGAGGGTAAAAAGCCTATATCCGCCTCGGACAGGGGTGTGGATAAAAATGCTCTGGAAAACATAAAGGAAGGAAAACTGATGAGCCTTGCCATTGAAAAGAACGGTGTACCATTCTGGACCGGATCCATTTATGAACTTGAGGATCAAATATCTAATATTCCTTCCTATTCAATGGCGCAGGTGAGGCTCCTTAAGCTTCCTTTAACTTCTGTGCCAGTTGGTATCATGGTCGTTACCGTAAAACCCGGTTTGGTTTCCGATGCCATAATGGATATAGACCTGGGAAACGGAAGCGAACTACATCTCATCAGCCCGGACGGTAGGGATATAGCCTACGGAGCGGTGGACGGGGTGAACCAGGAACTGGACACATCGGTTCCCGAAAATCAGCTGTTTAATTCCGACCTGTATTCAAATATCATCTCCGATGCAAACAACACGGGATCCGGCACGATCAAATACAAGGGCAAGGATTACCTGGCTATGTTCAGCAAGATCGGTGATACCGGGTATGCATTGGTCGGGCTTTCACCAACTTCCAATTTCTCTGACATGGCATCAAGCATCCGCGGCGCCACCGTTTTAATAACCATAATTGTTGCGATATTTGCCATAGGTGTCGGCTTTTTCATGGCCATGAGCATAGGCATGTCCATAAGAAGCATAGTGGAACTATCAAACAAAGCTGCTGAAGGTGATCTGACCGTCAGTTACACCAGCAGGAGGAAGGATGAGTTTGGAATCCTGGCCGGGGCGTTCAATCGCATGCTGGAAAATATGAGAGGCATGATCGCGAATACTACGGAATCGGCCAGGAATGTAAATGAATCAGCCAGTACCATTGCCGCCACATCCAGAGAAGCTGCCGTGGCTGCCCGTGAATTCGCAAAAGCTATAGAGGAAATAGCCACCGGGGCTTCTGATCAGGCGAATGAGGCTGAGCAGTGCAACAAGAAGATGTTTGATCTGGGAGAGAAGATCAATGCCGTTTCCGAGTATGCCAGGGAGATAGGCGAATTCACCGCTGAAACAGCCCATCTTACGAAGCTGGGACTGTCCAGTATGGAGCATCTTGAGGCAGCGTCAAGGGAAAGCACCGAAATTACGCAGGAGATCATCTCGGATATCCAGACCCTGGATGAAAACTCAAAGTCCATTGGCCGCATCATCCAGGTGATAGACCAGATTGCTGACCAAACCAACCTGCTTGCCCTGAATGCCGCCATAGAAGCTGCCAGGGCTGGGGATGCGGGCAGAGGGTTTGCGGTGGTCGCCGATGAGATCAGGAAGCTGGCGGAGCAGTCGGTATTGGCGACGGCTGAGATAGCCAAGATTATCGGGGAAAACCAGGGGCAAACCGCCCATGTGGCAGAGCGTGCCAAGTCGGCCAAAGGCATTATTGAATCACAAAATAAGGCCGTTACGGATACATCTGAGACATTCAGCAGGATATCCGCCTCCATGGAGCAGCTTGCCCAAAAGGTTGAAAACATCCTGAGCGGCATCTCCGATATGGAAAACTATAAAGCGGAAGCCCTGCTCGCCATACACAACATAACCTCGGTATCCCAGCAGATTGCCGCATCCACCCAGGAGATGAGCGCATCATCCCAGCAGCAACTGGCAGGTATCGAGCAACTGTCGGAATACGCGCAGCAGCTTGAAAACATCGCCAATGTGCTGAATGATTCCATAAGCAGGTTCAAGGTGGAATAAAGCAAGTCCAGAGTTTACCACAAGGGTAAACGGCATAAAGGCAAGAACAAACCCCCGGAACGACAGTTCCGGGGGTTTTTGTGGTGGGACTTACTGGACTCGAACCAGTGACCCCTACAATGTGAGTGTAGTGCT
>ENA-UPAD01001095-UPAD01001095.1-bioreactor-metagenome-genome-assembly--contig:-NODE-1095-length-31547-cov-284.999143_pt1 | contig 31547 bp, 23 predicted proteins | sample MGYA00238179_ERZ772710 | MGnify/ENA primary metagenome ERZ772710 (study PRJEB29004, sample SAMN07631245) | bioreactor metagenome | isolation source: Switchgrass digestor | place: USA: Dartmouth...
AGGATTTCAACTTCAGGTTCACATCCGGAACGGAGTTCCCCGACGACCTTTCAGGAGTGAAGCTGGTCGTGCACTGCGGAGGCTGCATGCTTAATGAAAGGGAAATGAGTTACAGGCGGAAGTGCGCGGAGGACCAGGATGTGCCAATGACCAATTATGGCGTACTTATTGCATACTTGCGGGGCATACTGGACAGGTGCATCGCCGTTTTCAACAATGACAGAGTATGCTTGTAACTATGATTATATAGGTTTTGCCAAAGGCAGACAGCCCTGAAGGCGTGACATCAAACGGCTCTCGCTTTCAGCCACAAAAAAGCTCTCTATGATTGCTTCCGGTCATAGAAAGCTTATTTTGGTTATTTTTTCACAGGCTTGATAAATCGTCCAATATTACAATCTTCAGCCGTTCTTCTTGTAATCCCTGTAAAGGTTTTCGATGGACCTGTCGTATGTTTTCTCGCCTGCCTTGGAGAAGAAACAGCCGGGGACTTCTCCGTTCCTCCGGTGGTATGCCACGCATTCGCAGCATTTGCCGCGCCTTGAGCAGGGGTATGAGCAGGCGCAGACTGCCTTGTTATCACAAGCCATTGTTTGACCTCCCTGTTATATCATACTTTCAATGATGGGTTCAGACCGATTGTTCATTTACCCAGTGTAACATGATTAATTATAGGGAAATCCGGGTCCTTTTTCAATTATATATTGGGGGCTGCATGCCGGTGGCTGCGCCGGAGGCTGTGTGTTTGCTGTCCTGCAATACATGCAGTTCACGTGCCGTGTATGATTTCATGGTTCCTTATCAGTACTTCCCTTCCCCTCCAACTGAAGGACCTGTTGCCGTATTTCTTCCTGAACTCCCTGTTGGAGAGCTTTTTGAGCTCATCGATATCAATGCTGTGCAGCAGATCTTCCCGGAACTCTTTTATTGGCGTCGGCTGCACGTTTCTATTATGGGGACAGACGTCCTGGCATACGTCACAGCCCCATATCAGGCCATGCTTTTTCAGTATTTCGATATCTTCCTGCGGCAAATCGCCTTTCTTCTGCGTTAGATAGGATCTGCACCTCTGCGGGTTTATCGTGAAGTCTCCCATGATGCACTGCCCGGGGCAATTCCTTACGCACTCGAGGCATTTCAGGCAAGTTCCGCCCCGGGGAGTGTCAGGCTCGAACGGGAAGTTGTTCAGTATATATCCGATAAAAACATAGGATCCGTATTTATCCGTAATGATATGGCCGTTTATGCCCCGGAACCCGAGCCCGGCCTTCCAGGCCAGGTATCTGTCGCTGAATGGTCCGCTGTCCGCGAAGGCTTTCCAGCGGAAACCGTCAATGTTGTCCTCAAGGAACATGGCTATTCTTTCGAGCTTTTCCATGATGATGGTGTGGTAATCGATGCTGCGCGCATATTTTGCAATGTTTGCCCGGACGTCAGTCCCAGGATCATCGTCAGTCCCCGTATAATACGGGAAAAGGCAGACGATCACGGACCGCGCATCCTCGAGCGTCAGTTCCGGGTATACCCTTTTTGCGATATCGTTTTCCTCGAAGCCGCTAATATGGCCTTTTCTGACCTGGCTGCGCCATATTTTTTCAAAATCATGATACGGCTCTGCCGGAGCGATCCCGACATACTCAATTTCCAGTGATTTGCAATACTCCGCGAGCTTTTTCTTCATTTCGTTTCTGCCGTTATTTTTGTCTGTGCTTTTGCAATTATTGGAATCTGGCATCATAATCGTTCGCCGCCATAACCATCCGATATTATTATCAGATGTGATTTATTGCCTTGGTATCGCTTCGCTGCCATTCGGCACGACCCGGCAATATTATTATAACACCTGATACCGCATGGTAACATTTGATGTTGGAGTTGTCCTCATACCGGACAAAGCACTATTCCGAAAATTTTATTTTCTCTTTGAAAAAGCAGCAACTCCTGGCACCTATGCTGTCTCTGCGAGTATGATACAGCACTATTGACGCGTTGTTGACTATATTACATAAATGGATTATAGTTACATTGTGAAATATAATGAACATTTTTATTGATATTTGTCGGGGAGGAAAATATGGCTGCGGACCGGCGTGTGAAATACACAAAGATGGTTCTGAGGGAAAGCCTGATAAAGCTGCTTCAGAAAAAACCCATATCCAGGATCACGGTAAAGGAACTGTGCGAACTGGCAGATATCAACCGTGCGACGTTCTATACCCACTATACCGACCAGTTCGATCTTTTGAGAAAGGTCTCGGATGAACTTATTGCAGATATCGCCTCCTATGTGGACAGCGGGCTGAAAGAGGGCGAAACCGGCCTTATGCCGATGCTTACCATGATCTTTGAGTATATCGACAAAAACAGCGAGCTCTGCCGTGTTTTGCTTGGCATGAACGTCGACATTGATTTTCAGACATATGTCATGCAGATAATAAAGGACCGTATAGTGCTGGAATGGAGAAAAAAGAAATCTGTCGACCAGTCCACCGTTGACTATATTTACGCATATGTGGCCACGGGCTGCATAGGGGTGATACGTAAGTGGCTGTTCGACAGCGATCCCCGCACGCCCAGGGAAATGGCCATCCTGATCACAAGGCTTGCAAACCAGGCAGTGGCGGAGTTTATCTGATCCGCGGTCAGTCCGGCCATATCGCCGCATGTAAAACGCTGCCCTCCGGATAGTACTACAGGTTGAACCGGCTAAACCGGATTTGCATTTCGAACCCGACCCGGAGAGGTATATCATGCAGGATGTTAAAAGGCTGTGCCCGCCCCTTTCTCTATGACAGGCGTGAAAAGGCCGAGGCCGGCCAGTATATCGAATACGGTTCATGCAGAGCAAGATACTCGTCTGTTCGCAGTCAAACAAGGGATCCGATCAGGAAAGCGCGAAGGACATTCCGACAGTTACAGCAATAATAATGCCATTCTCAAAAACATGGACCAATAATCCCTGAAATAAACGTATAAAATAGTTATTGACATTAACGTTACGTAATAGTTTATGATTATCTCCCGGAGAGGGTGGTCAAATGGAATACACTATAAACCGGCTGGCAAAGATAGCCGGCGTCAGCACGCGCACGCTGAGATACTATGACGAGATCGGCCTGCTTTCACCGGCCAGGATAAGTTCCAACGGATACCGCATTTACGGACGGAAGGAGATCGACAGGCTGCAGCATATCCTCTTCTACCGTGAACTAGGTGTGCCGCTGGAGGAGATCGGAAAAATACTTTCATCGAAGGATTTCGATGAACTCGCCACGCTGGAAAGCCATTTGTCCGCCCTGCTCACAAGAAGAAAACAGCTGGATATGCTGATCGCCAATGTGGAGAAAACCATAAAGGCGGCGAAAGGAGAGATGATCATGAGCGACAGGGAAAAATTCGAGGGATTCAAAAAGAGGCTGATCGATGAAAACGAGCAGAAGTATGGCAGCGAGATACGTGCGAAATACGGGGACGAGGCCGTTGACCGCTCGAATGCGAAGCTTATGGGCATGAGCATGGAGCAGTACGAAGAATATGAGAAACTGACGGCCCAATTCCACGAAACGCTGAAAGCTGCGTTTGAACAGGGAGATCCCGCCGGCGAGCTTGCACAGAAGGCATGCGAACTTCATAAAAAGTGGCTTTGCTTCTTCTGGGATAAGTACAGCAGGGAAGCACATATCGGCGTGACGCAGATGTATGTGTCCGATCCGCGCTTTACCGCGTACTTTGACAAAATAGCCGAAGGGTGCGCAGAGTTCCTGAGGGATGCGGTGCAGATCTACTGCGGGTGATGCTGCTGTATAGAAGAAGAGCCAGCCTCTATGAGCAAATGCTTTTTTGAACTTCAACCGGCATACCCGTTCGCGGGGCAGAAAAAAATCCGCTCATACAAACCATGAGTGAGTACAAGTAAACTCATCAATACTCTTGACAACACCAGACTATTATGATAGTCTGGTGTTATACTATTACGATAGTCTGGATTTGGTTTAAAGACAGTATTCTTAAGGAAAGTGTTTTTCTTGGATGCGGAATATCTCTATGATTAAGGGCCTATGGTATTAGCGGTTTGATTTGATCTGAAAGAGTGTCTTATTGCTGATGACTTAAAACGGCTGTTTCATTTCGGAGAATTGACCGGAATAAAGACTTGGTGCGGTTATTGAGCAAGCAGAAGGAAAGGGAAAAAAGATGGACGGGAAGAAGAAAACGGACGGCAAAAGCGCTGATAACAGGATAAGGCTGTTTGACAGCGAACTGAAGCTGATGGAACTGCTGTGGGCAAACGAGGGAGCGACGGCAAAAGAACTGGCATTGCTGGCGGCAGACCAGATAGGATGGAATAAGAACACCACGTATACCGTTATCAAAAAACTTGTGGCAAAAGGGGCGATAAAGCGTACTGAACCCAATTTCGTATGCCGCAGCCTTGTGACCCGTGAAGAAGTTGGACGGGACGAAGCCAGAAAGGTGCTCCGGTCGTTTTTCGGCGGATCGGTCAAAACGCTGTTTTCATCATTCATGGCCGACGGAACGCTGTCGGCTGAAGAAGCCGAAGAACTTAAGAAGCTGATAGATGAACACAGCCGGTCCTGAAGGAGTGGTTTTATGCCGGGCTCGATTTTCTATATCGTACTGAACATGAGCGTCGCTTCCTGTGTCGTCATTGTGGTGCTTTTCCTGGTCAGGCTTATAAAGCCGATACCGCGAAGATACGTCTACCCGATGTGGGCCCTGGCGTTTTTACGGCTGGTCATGCCGTTCATACCGTCATCCGGCTGGAGCCTGTTCAACTTTACCGGAGGTTTTGTCAAGCGGACTGTTGATATTGAGACTGTCACACGCGGCGCCGTATCTGCACCTGCGTCGGTTGACATGGTTATGATGAATGCGGTCGGCGCGGTTGAAAGCTATGACCCTGTCATATACAAAGCAGTATCCCTGAGACGGATTTTCAGCATAAGTTCCGCAGTATGGGCGGTTGTGGCGGTTTGTTCGCTGTTCGCTGTTTGTCTGCTGTATACTTTTACTTACAGGGAACTCAGAAAGGCAGTCCATGTCAAAGGCATCGTTTATAGTTCTGAAATGGTTATGTCGCCTGTCCTGACTGGCGTATTCAGGCCCAAGATCATACTGCCGCCAGGCGTCGATCCTGAAAGCACGGAGGGGAAGATGATCCTGGAACATGAGAATGTCCACCGGAAGCGGCTGGATAATCTGTGGCGGGCGCTGGCTGTCGCGGCAGCCTGCGTGCACTGGTTCAATCCTCTTGTGTGGCTGATGCTGAGGTCTTTTTTCAGGGACATGGAGCTTTCCTGCGATGAAACCGTACTGAAACACGGGAAGTACGGCAGCGAAGGATCCAAAGCCTATGCATCCGCACTGCTTCAGTTTGCAGGGAACAGGAGCATTTTTGCCCCCTCAGCTTTCGGAAGTTCGGGCGTTCGGGTCCGTATCGTGAATGTCCTGAATTACAAAAGGATGACGGTAATCGGTGCTGCCGCATCTGCAATTTTCCTGCTGGCTGTCGCATTTGCGCTGATCACGAATCCATCTTTCAGGGGGTGAAACTGTGAAAGAAAGCCATTATAAAGATAGTCAACATAATGCAGGCAGCAGTGGGGCAACAGGTACTTCTGCCGGGAGTTCGCACAATGTCAGGGATCAGAACTATAAAAGGTTCTACTGGCTGACGCTGGCCGTGCTGTTTGCCCTGTCGGCTTATCCGCTGATAAACGGCGTGCGCATGGCATATATCAGTATATCTGACGGCGCCGTCGAGCCCGACCAATATGCCAGATATGTGATACCGTATGCGGCGATGTGTGTGGCTGTTCTCATATTCGCAGCGTTTCTGCCCGTTCTGCACAAAATGAAACATGCACCATTTGCAATCGGGCTGGCAGGGGCTTACGCTGTGTTTATAGCAGTGGAGCAGTTTATGGAGAGAATCAGGATAAAGACGGATGGTATGACGCTGATAGATACTGCGTCGCTTTCCATAGATCTGACCCCGGCTGAGCCGTCTGCTGCGGTAGATGTATGGCAGGCGAGCCTGTGTGCCGTTTCGCCGCGCGCCCGGCAGCAGTCGGCGGCTTATGATGCGGGTGGCAGGATTTTTTACGCAATGGCGGATGATTACTATAAGATACATTATTACCTGGTTTCGTTCATCCTCATCGTAATGGTCTGCGGGCTTTTATATGGCATCGGCCGTATGATCCGCACGGGCGACGGAGAAAAAAGAAAGCCGCTGATCCTGCAGGGCATGGCGGCAGCGGCGCTCGTGTCGCTCTGCGTGTTTGCCAACACGACTGCGTTTTTCCGGCAGGCTGATCCGATCCAGACTCCGCTTGCCTCCGCATTGACGTGCCTCTTTTTCATCATGCTCGGTGCTGCGGCCGGCGTGTATGCCGGAAGTTTCCTCCTTAAGAAGGAAAAAACGGCCGGACTGGCGCTGCCTGTGATGATATCCGTGGTGATTGTCATTTTGATGTACATAGGCGAGGCGGCGATGATGAAGGGAGGGCTGTATCGTTTCGGCACGGGCTGGTTTTTTGACGGAATTCCGCTCATTGCGCTTGCGCCGGTGGATATACTGGTAGTGTTGGCCGCGGGAGCCGTTACGTGGTTTGTTCTGAACCTTGCCAGGCGGTTTGAAGGATGGCCGGGCAAACGGACAGCCGTCGTTGCCGGAGTGCTGTGCCTGCTGGTTTTCGGAACGGGCGTAGCTTTTGCGATACCGCAGGCGGATGCGGACGACGGAAGTGTACTCGGCTCTTATGTGTTCTATAAATGCCTGTACATGAATCCGTTAAGTTCGTCTTTGCCCCCGGAAGGCAGCATACCGTATATATTTGAATTCAATGAAGAAGAGATGACGGCCCGGAATACGCTGACCGGCGATATCGAGAGGGCTTCGGTCCGGTATGAGGACACCGCCGTGGGTGAAGATGAGTTTGCCTCGATGATACCGTTTTCTTTCGTTTCACAGCCGGATATATCAAAATACAGGGACTGCAGGAGACGAGCGGCAATAAACTTCGAAAACGGACTTAAATACAGCTTTTATACCATGGATGGGGAACCCTGGCTTGTAAGGCTCGGTGACGAAAAAATCGGGATATGGAGCATATACCGGCTTAAGAAGATCAAGTAACCTCGGCATTCAGGATATTATGCGGCTGGGATCAGGCTACTCAGGACGTCCAGGTTTATATCAGGGTAAAAGGTATCCAGGGCTTCTGAAGACGGGCGGATGGGCAATCATGTATTTGTGGATGCTTCGTGGACAGTTGCTGGCCGGCTCATTTGCTCCAATGAGGGCGCAGGTCACTCGCCGTCCGTGGCTCGGGACCAGCGCCGGCAGCGTCCGTGCTGCCGGTTGTGGTGCCTGGTGCCTCATTCGAGCTGCATGACCCGTCCGCATCTGTAGCACTTGCATCAATCAATACCTGATTGCCCATCACCCCGTCTGCTCCTGAATGCATATACTTGCGGCATCTCAGTATCCGGGAACGATCATACCCGGCCAATACATGATTACCCATCATCCCGTCTGTCCATATTTGCTTGTCCTTACAATATATCCATGACCGGGAACAATCAGTTGTTCAATACCTGTTTGCCTGTCCGCCTGGCTATCTGTGCCGCGAGATAATCATTCCCACTCGATAGTTGCGCATGGCTTAGGACTCAGGTCGTAGCATACGCGGTTGACATACGGCACTTCAGCAAGTATGCGTTCGGTTATCTTCTGCAGCACTGCCCACTCGATCTGCGGAACGGTGGCCGTCATTGCGTCGACGGTATTGACGGCGCGTATTATCACGGGATATTCATAGCTGCGTGCATTGTTTTTCACACCCACCGATTTGAAATCGGGCACTACGGTGAAATACTGCCACACCTTTTTGTCCAGGCCGGCTTTCGCAAACTCTTCGCGCAGGATGGCATCCGACTCTCTCACCGCTTCGAGGCGTTCCCTTGTGATCGCTCCGAGGCAGCGCACGCCGAGGCCCGGTCCTGGGAACGGCTGGCGGTATACCATCGATTCAGGAAGGCCGAGTTCGAGGCCGCATGCCCTTACCTCATCCTTGAACAGGTAACGGAGCGGCTCGACCAGTTTGAAGCGCAGGTCTTCCGGAAGCCCGCCTACATTGTGGTGCGACTTGACGATCTTTGCAGTTTTGGTGCCGCTTTCGACTATATCCGGGTAAATAGTGCCCTGTGCCAGGAATTCGATGCCCGACAGCTTGCGCGCTTCTTCCTCGAATACGCGGATGAACTCGCTGCCGATTATTTTTCTCTTTTGCTCAGGGTCGGAAACATTTTCGAGCTTTGACAGGAACCGCTCGCTTGCGTCGACATATATCAGGTTGGCGTCAAGCTGGTTCCTGAACACCTCGACGACCTGTTCCGATTCGCCCTTGCGCATCAGTCCGTGGTTGACATGGACGCATACGAGCTGTTTGCCGATTGCCCTGATAAGAAGCGCTGCGACGACGGAACTGTCGACGCCGCCTGACAGGGCAAGCAGCACTTTTTTGCCGCCGACCTGCCTGCGGACGAGTTCTGTCTGGTCATCGATGAAGTTTTTCATGTTCCAGTTGGGCTCGGCTTTACAGGTGTCAAATATGAAAGATTTGAGGACTGCCGCCAGTTCCTCTTCGGATGCAGGCCATTCTTCCAGCTTGCGCTCACATTTTGCCGTTTCGTGAGCCACAGCCATCATAGGATAACCGGCGTCATACACCGCGCCGGATACGTCGATCCTGACTCCGTCTACGATGCTGTTTTCTCCGCCGTTCAGTATTATGCCCTTTATATTGTGGAGTTTCGACAGTTCCTCCGCTGTAATATCGTGGGGATGTATCTCGCTGTATACGCCGAGTTTGCGTATTGCTCTCGCTATATCGGTATTCTTTGTGCTTCCCAGGTCAAGTACCACTATCATATCCTGTTTCATATGTGCCTCCCGTAAGTTCCTGATTATAGCATTATTATGCGAACTTTAGCGCGAAATGTAAATAAGCAAAATGATAAGAACATGTCCGTATTTATCACCCGCCGCTTGTATAATTTGCTTTCAGGACGGATGATTTTCAGCCTGATGATTTGCCTTTGAGCCAGGCTTTTCGCTGGCCCAGGTATTTTCTTCTGACTTCCGTGAGGAAATCTTTGACAGTCTCGCTCTGAAAGTCCACGTATGTCCACGGGAGCCTGTTCCAGCGGCCCTGGCCGTAAAACAGCGTGATCTCCGCATAGATGCCGCCCGTCAGCGGTATCCTGAAACCTGAGTTTTTCGTCGAAGCCAGGACCACCCTTCCGTGGCTGAGAAGCCCGGGATCCAGATTGATCCTGCGTTTTCCGCCTTCACTGAGCGTTTCCTCGAACGAATTGGTCAGCGTTTTGATGGAGGCCAGGCGGGAAGGGTCGATGCACCGCTCAAAGCTGTAGATCCTCCTGATGGCTTTCCCTCCTAGCTCTTCATCGTAGTATGCCGAGAAATTGTCCGAAAAGGAATAATCCCCGGAAACCAGGTCATATGGCCCGAACGTATCTACCAGCATTTTTTCCGCCTTTTCCAGGAAGGCCGGATCGCTGTACATCACGCAGACTATCAGTTTTTCGTCTTCAAAGCTGTGTATCTCGCCCATGCGTAGATCCCTCCGAAAGTTGAGTGTTGCTGCCGGCCGGAACGCAAACCGCATAAAAAACCGACTGGCCGGCACAGGACGGCAGCGGAACAGTCAGCCTGTCCCTATGTGCATTATAGCATTTTTGCCATGCCGGATAAATGTATCGTCAATGGCCGGTTCACTTAAACACCCTGGCCGATTATGAAACCGGCCCGGCCCGAGGATAATAAGTACATGTACCTGGAATGCGTGGCTGACTTTGGATCCGGCAGCGGGACGCATTGGATATGATGCCGGGATGTGTTGAAATACAGTGCAAGGATGTATTGAAATCCGGTGCTGTGATGTACCGGATCCGGCGCCCGGACATTCTGGATCCGGTATAGCAGCTGCTTTGCTGGCAGTTTTACTTCAGGTAAGGGATCCGGCGCCCGGACATTCTGGATCCGGTATAGGGCTGTCCTGGGCCAGGTATCGGGAAATATTATGGGAAATAGTGACCTGGGTGTACAAAAATTGAATTGTTGTGGTGCAAAGGCATCATTGATATTGACAATTTACAATATGTAATTTACATAACGCAATAATACACGATATAATGTAATAAAATAATGGAATAAAAAACCTGGACGTCTCACAACAATTAGAATTTTGTACACTTGAGTCCCTGCTGCAAGGGAGGGCAATGCGAAAAGGGAAATGAGTGACCAAATACTGTTCCGGAAGGAAAGATGCCCCGATGAGATAACGCTTCACTTGTCCGGGCAGGTATTAAGGCAGCACACCAGGAGCAGAAAAGGAAGGCCGCGGGAGTGTAGTATGGAGTACAGCATGTAAACATGGTGTATAAATACAGCGTATCAAGCGTTGCGTGTAAAGTACAGGGCAGTGGGGATAGTTCAAAAATGGTACCAGGGTCCCATATCTTAGGACGCATCAACTATTTTTATATAACGCGGACGGTGTTATGATATATATGGGATTGGTAATCAGGATATAAGGGGCGGAGTTATGGCCAACAGGATCATAATAAACGGAAGTCAGAACAGAACCGGAGCCAGGCCTGGGCAGGGAAACATGCTCAATGGCATTGGCAGCGGCCAATCGGCACAAGTCCTTCAGAATGCTGTTCTCGAAAAAGACATGCAGCAAACGGGAGAATTGCCGCTGGATGAAAACGTCTGGGGAAATGACAGGGCCCTGGTCAGCAAGCTCGATAACGAAGTGCTGACAGAGAGGAGACTTTTTGTAAGGGTCAGGCATGTACAAAAACTCACATGTGATACCATATATGAAGATATAAATAAAGAGCCTGTCAAACTGGCCAGCCCGCTCAGTTTCATGTCGGTGGACATTTCTGCAGCCGGTATCGGCATAGTCTGCGAAAATGAGATCGAACCCGGCAAAATACTTGGCATCAGGATAATACTCGACAGGATACCGTACGATATAAAATGCAGGGTGGTATATTGCATACCATTGGACGGGAAATTCAGAGCCGGGTTGAAAATTGCCGAGAAGGACAAGCGCTTCATGAGGCACCTCAAAATCTATGTTGCACGCATTACATTGACCAATGAATACGCTTCCGATAGCGGCGGCTCACAACTGTTTGGCCGGGTCGGGCGTGGATGACCCGCCGGCCTGGACCTGGACCACGCGGATCTTTGGCCCGTACCGTATACAGCCCCCGGTACGGACCGGAAGATCCCTTTTTGATTATTCATAATCGATGACATCCACCCAGCGAAGCAGCAGGCTGCGTTCATTGGGATCGCCCTTTATCGACTGGCATGCTGCCACCAGCGGGATCCATTTCTGGACATACTGCATTGCAGTGTCACTCTTTTTACAGAACAGCTTCATATATTTCTTTGCGGTTTCCGTATTGCCGGCAAGCCAGAAAAGGAGGTATGTCCTGGCTGCGTCCGCGGACGCGTTCCCCTGCGTGGCATGGGACCAGTCGAGTATATACGGCGTTCCTTCCTTTGTGATTATGATATTGCTGGGATTGAAGTCGCCGTGGCAGACCTTTTTGTGGTTCGGCATAGATTCGAGGCGCGTGTGGAGATCGTAGCGGGTCGTCGCATCCAAGTCCGTTATCGATATCTGCCGGTGCATCTTGTCTTTCAGCTTATTCAGCAGGGGAGACTGCTGGCGGTGCACTTCAAGGTGCAGATCGACGAAGAATTCCAGGTATTTGTCATACTTCTCCGGTTCCTCGTTCATAAGGGCTTCCAGGGTTTTCCCTTCTATGAATCTGGTTATTATGGCCCATTTCCCGTCGATTTTCGTGACCTCGACTATTTCAGGGATATGGAGATCCGTCTGCTCGATCCTGGCCTGGTTGAGCGCTTCGTTCAGCACGTCGGCCTTCGAGTAGTTTTCGTCGAATACCTTTACGGCAAGGTCGCCGTCGCGGTAAACGACTTTGGTTTTCCGTACTGCGATCACATTATCCAGTTTCATATCTTCGGCCTCCTTCCCGGTACAGGTCTTGCGTGCAAGCAAAAACGATGCATACACGCCGTGTATTCCGCAGCAGATCATGCAGGTTATGCGTTTGCGTGCCTGTTCCAAAGCCGTTGCGGTTTTCTCAAAGCCCGGCCCGGGTGGGGCCGCCCCCGCCCGGGTCAGTATATCTGATACGGCTTACGCCGGTATGGTCTTCGGTTCTTCAGCCTTTTCCGATGCATGCCCTGCGGCATTCTGTTCGCTTCCATAGTATGCTTTCAGGTACATTTGCTTTATCTCGCTTATCAGCGGATACCTCGGATTGGTGCCGGTGCACTGGTCGTCGAAAGCCTGTTCCGCCATCTCGTCGAGGCTACCGAGGAAATCTTTCTCTGCTATGCCGTAATCCCTGATGCTCTTTTTGATGCCTACTTTTCCCTTCAGTTCCTCGATGGCCCTGATCAGGCTCTCAAGTTTTTCTTCATTGTTCCTGCCATTCAGGCCGAGTGAATCTGCTATCTCGGCATACCTCTCCAGCGTGTGCGGATGGTCGTACTGCGGGAAAGTGCCCATTTTGACGGGCGCCTCGGCAGCATTGTACCGGATGACTTCGCTGATCAGCAGTGCGTTGGCAATGCCGTGGGGCAGGTGGTGGAACGCTCCGAGCTTGTGTGCCATCGAATGGCAGACGCCGAGGAATGCGTTCGCGAATGCCATACCCGCGATTGTGGATGCATCGGCCATTTTCTCCCTGGCTTTCGGGTCGGCGGCGCCGTATTCATATGCCCTGGGAAGGTATTCGAATATCATCCTGACAGCTCTTAACGCAAGTCCGTCGGTGTAATCAGTAGCCATCATGGATGCGTATGCCTCAAGCGCATGTGTGAGCGCGTCGATGCCTGAAGCGGCGGTGAGGCCTTTGGGCTGGTCCATCATCAGGTCCGCGTCCACGATCGCCATATCCGGCAGCAGTTCGTAATCGGCCAGCGGGTATTTTACACCTGTGGTTTCATCCGTGATGACTGCAAACGGCGTTACCTCGCTTCCGGTACCGGATGTTGTCGGTATTGCCACGAAGTATGCTTTTTCGCCCATTTTGGGGAATGTGTATATGCGCTTCCTGATGTCCATGAACCTCATCGCCATATCCATGAAGTCGACTTCGGGATGTTCGTAGAGCACCCACATTATCTTGGCGGCGTCCATTGCCGAGCCGCCACCGATGGCGATGATGCAGTCGGGACCGAATGACTTCATGGCTTCGGTGCCTTCCTTTGCACATGCCAGTGTCGGATCGGGAGATACGTTGTAGAACGTGGTATGGACTATGCCCATCTCGTCGAGCCTGTCCGTGACATGCTTCGTGAAACCGTTGCCGTAAAGGAACCTGTCCGTGACTATGAATGCTTTTTTCCTGCCGAGCACGTTTTTCAGTTCATCGAGGGCCACCGGCAGGCACCCTTTTTTCATATAAACCTTTTCAGGGGTCCGGAACCAAAGCATATTTTCTCTCCTTTCCGCCACCGTTTTTATATTGAGCAGGTGCTTCACGCCGACGTTTTCCGAAACCGAGTTGCCGCCCCATGAGCCGCATCCCAGCGTGAGCGACGGCGCAAGTTTGAAATTGTAGAGGTCGCCGATCCCGCCGTGGGATGATGGTGTGTTCACGAGTATGCGGCAGGTTTTCATCCTTTCGGTGAATTCATTGAGCCTGTCTTTTGCGCGGACGGTGTCGAGGTACACTGAAGCGGTGTGGCCGAAGCCCCCGTCAGCGATCAGCCTTTCAGCCTTATCCATAGCTTCTTTGAATGTCTTTGCCCTGTACATCGCGAGAACAGGGGAGAGTTTTTCATGTGCGAACTCCTCGGAAAGGTCGACTTTTTCGACTTCTCCGATCAGTACCTTCGTGCCCTCGGGCACGCTGAAGCCTGATAGCGATGCTATGGCGGAAGCCGTCTGGCCGACGATCTTTGCATTCAGCGAGCCGTTAATTATGATCGTCTCACGTACTTTCTGCTTTTCCCCGTCATCCAGGAAATAGCATCCCCGTCTTTCGAATTCGGCTTTCACCTTGTCATAAATATCATCGAGCACTATAACGGACTGTTCAGATGCGCAGATCATGCCGTTGTCGAATGTCTTTGAATGGATGATTGAGTTGACCGCCAGCAGGATGTCTGCAGAACTGTCGATGATGGCGGGTGTGTTGCCGGGCCCGACGCCGATGGCCGGCTTGCCGGACGAATATGCGGCTGTCACCATGCCGGGGCCGCCGGTTGCGAGGATCAGGTCCGCCTGTTTCATGATGTGGTTCGTCATTTCAAGCGTCGGCACATCGATCCAGGCGATGATCCCTTCAGGCGCTCCGGCTTTGACTGCGGCCTCATATACGATCCTTGAAGCCTCGACCGTGCACTTCTTTGCCCTCGGATGCGGGCTTATTACGATCCCGTTCCTCGTTTTCAGGGCGATGAGTGTCTTGAATATGGCAGTAGATGTGGGATTCGTGGTCGGGATAACGGCTGCCAGGATACCTACGGGCTCGGCGATCTTCTTGACGCCGTACGCCTTGTCTTCCTCGATGACGCCGCATGTCTTCACATTTTTGTATGTGTTGTATATATACTCTGACGCGTAGTGGTTCTTGATCACCTTATCTTCCACGACGCCCATACCCGTCTCTTCCACTGCCATTTTGGCAAGCCGGATGCGTTCCTTGTTGGCGGCCATGGCTGCTTCAAAAAAGATCCTGTCTACCTGTTCCTGCGTATAACCCGCGTATATCTTCTGCGCTTCTCTTACACGGGCAAGCGCTGCGTCCAGCTTCTCCACGCTGTCGATGACTTCATATTTCCTTGTCTTAGCCATATTAAAACCTCCTTTACATGTGCTGTCCGGATCATCTTTTGCTGTTATGTTATTTTTATAACTAACTTTGATAAATATTTAACTATCTTTGATAAAATATTAACACGCACATGATTTTTTGTCAATTACTTAACATATAATTTTCGGGCATCATTGGCTGATTTTTTTATAAAATTTGTGAATTGGCCGCAAAACCTTAAGCACACGCATGCGATCTCCGTCCGGCAGGATGATGAATTGCTTTGAATGTATAACTTGACATGCGTATCTTAAAATCATATTGTATATTCAGTACGGCAGCCAGGGCCATGCAGCGCGTATCATACGAAACCGGAGGATCAGCCATGGGGTTTGAAGGATTTTCAGCGGAGGCTCTGAAGTTTCTTCTCGAAAACAGGATGAACAACAGCAAGGAATGGTTTGAGGCGCACAGGCAAGAGTACCGCAAATATGTGTACGAACCTTTTGTCGAACTTGTAAAGGATCTGGCGCCTGCCATGAAGGAGATAGACGACGGTATCATCACCGTTCCGTCGAAGATCATATCGAGGGTAAGAAGGGACACCAGGTTCACGAAGGACAAGACCCTTTACAGGGACAACGCCTGGATCGTCTTCCTGAGGGACAAGACGCAGATGTCTGTGTCGCCCTGTTTTTGGTTCGAATTGGGGCAGAACGGAACCAGTTACGGAGTCGGGTATTATAAAGCTGAAAATGCGTCTATGGCGAGGATGAGGGAGATGATACTGGAAAGGCATCCGTCGTTCATGGCTGCATTGAGAGCTTATGAAAGCCAGGATGAGTTCGTCATAGGCGGTGAATCATATAAGAAGTGCAAATATCCTGAACAGCCGGAAAATATCAAGCAGTGGCTCATCAGGAAAAATATCTTTTTCGAGAGCGTACACAGGGACTTCGGGCCTGCATTTTCCGCGGGATTGCCGGATATGCTCATAAATGGTTTCAGAAAACTGAAACCGATATACGATTTCTTCCTGCTAGTGGAAAGCAGAACGTGATCCATTGTATGACCGGCACATGCCAATCACCCCTTGACCCTTCAAAATCATCCTTTTTCATGGTGATTCACCCCTCCCGGGTGATATCATCCTGTAATACTTTGCAATAGAATAGACTTGCAAGCAAAAACACTCTGCAAAACAGGACAGGCAGATGCTTGTGCCCGGCATCCGGATGACGGATGTGACATCAGAAAAATAAAAGGTTAGGGGGATCACGATGTTGAAAAAAGTATTGGCAGCATTACTGGCTATTTGCGTGATGTTTGCCGCACTGACAGCGTGCGGCATAAAAAAGAAGGACGATGGGGCAGGCGTCACCGCTTCAGGGTCGAAGGAAGATGGTCCGGAGAAAGATGCTGCCGCGGCAAAGAAAGAATTAGACGAGGCACTGGACACACTGGAGAAAGTTGGTATCGAGCTCGACGATGATTTGCAGGAAATGCTGGAGAATATCGATGAAGCAGATATTGAAGCTGCCCAGGCAGCAAGAGCAACTGATGTGAAGATATCGGTCGACGCGCCGGAGGGCTGGTCAGTGGAAGACAGCAACTATGCGAATTACAGTGCCGTAAGTGGCACGCGCACTTTTATGGTGATGTGTTCCGAGGAACCGTCCGGGGTCGGCGATATCATCGCATATGCCAAAAATAACCAGGATAAGATGAAAACAGTCTTTTCTGAAGCAGAGTACTCTGATATAACAAGCGTCAATATAGACGGTACGAAGGGTGGACGCTTCCATATCGACCTGGAGATATTCGGCCTGAAACAGAGGCAAATATATGTATATTACTGCAAGGACGGCCTGGTGACCATGGTACAGGGCTGCTATATGATGGGTATGGGCGATGATGCTGAGTCTGAAGCTGAGATAAATAAGATGATAGATTCAGTCAGAGTGGAAAAAAGGTAAGGCGTCCGGAAAAAACGATGTGATTCGGTCAAGGATTTCATTACGGAAAATATAGCATTTTAAGTGAGCTTATATACATATAAAGTTGCATATGTACAGTTATAGGCTGGCTTTCCTTCCAACAAACTGTTGATTAAATGCCGGTATTGTCATATAATTTACGTGATGTTTTGCAGTTATGAAGCACGGTAAGGTTTTCGCTGCATTTCATTCGATTCTTACCAGCAGGACGGGAGGATGAGTCATGCCTATAACTGAGTTTTTGTCAAGAAATGCCGCTTTGTATGGCAATGAGATCTGTCTTACTGAAATCAATCTCGATCTCCAGGAAAAACACAATGTGATATGGCGGGAATATGAACTTATAGAAAACAACCCTGCGGGCGAATACCGCCGCGACATGACATGGCGCGTATTCGACGAAAAGGCCAACCGCCTGGCGAACCTGCTGATCAAACGCGGAGTTAAGAAGGGCGAGAAGGTAGCGATACTGCTGATGAACTGCCTCGAATGGCTGCCTATCTATTTCGGCATCCTGAAAGCAGGAGCGGTCGCGGTGCCGCTCAATTTCCGCTATACCGCAGAAGAGATACGCTACTGCCTCGACCTGTCCGATACTGTTGCCCTGATTTTCGGGCCGGAGTTCATAGGCAGGCTTGAGAATATTTACGACCAGATACCGAAAGTCAGGATGCTTTTCTTTGCAGGCGAAGGCCGCCCGTCGTTCGCGGAAAGTTACGACCGTCTCACGGCCAACTGCTGTTCGGAAGCTCCAAATGTCGAAATAACGGACGATGATGACGCTGCGATATATTTCTCATCCGGAACGACAGGTTTCCCCAAGGCGATACTGCATACGCACAGGAGCCTTGTTTCAGCGTGCATAACCGAGCAGAAGCATCATGGCCAGACACGGGAAGACAAGTTCCTCTGCATACCGCCGCTGTATCACACCGGTGCTAAAATGCACTGGTTCGGCAGCCTGCTGGCAGGCAGCCCTGCCGTGATCCTCAGGGGCATTAAGCCGGACTGGATACTGCGGACCGTTTCCGAGGAGAAGATCACCATCGTATGGCTGCTTGTGCCGTGGGCACAGGACATCCTCGACGCGATAGAGCGTGGAGATGTGAAGCTTGAAGATTATCGGCTTTCACAGTGGAGGCTCATGCACATAGGAGCGCAGCCTGTGCCTCCGAGCCTGATCCAGAGGTGGAAGAAATACTTTCCGAACCACCAGTATGATACGAACTACGGGCTCAGTGAGTCGATAGGCCCCGGCTGCGTGCACCTTGGCGTTGAAAACATCCATAAGGTGGGAGCTATCGGGGTGCCCGGCTATGGCTGGGAAGCGAAGATCGTGAATGAAAACGGAAATCCGGTAAAGCATGGGGAGGTAGGCGAACTCATCGTCAAAGGCCCCGGCGTCATGAAATGTTATTACAAGGATCCGGCAGCCACTGCGGCAGTGCTGAAGGATGGCTGGCTGTATACCGGCGACATGGCAATGCAGGATGAGGACGGCTTCATTTACCTGGTGGACCGTAAGAAGGACGTCATCATCAGCGGCGGCGAAAACATATATCCTGTTCAGATAGAAGACCACCTCCGTTCGCATGAAGCGATAAAGGATGCTGCGGTCATCGGGCTGCCAGACAAGCGCCTGGGCGAGATAGCGGCGGCGGTCATCGAGCTCAAACCGGGCTGCCGGTGCACCGAGGAAGACATTAACAATTTCTGCCTGTCGCTGCCGAGGTATAAACGGCCCAGGAAGATAATCTTCGACAAGGTGCCCCGCAATCCTACAGGTAAGATAGAAAAGCCGAAACTAAGGGAAAAATACGGCGCTGCAGCGCTTGTGGCGCAGCAGGTGGAAATATCGAAGTGATCCGCCGGACCGGCGGTGTACTGATGCCATATCGGTATCGTGTCGAAGCAGTGCTCAGTGTTGATAAATTCCTTATTATGGATTATAATATATGTAATTTCTGAGAAATGAGGTGTCAAAGTGATCAACTGCAGGAAACCGGATCGTTATTCAGTAAGATAACTGAATAGGCACGGGAGAACATACTCCGGCGTATTATACGGTTGTTTTCCCTGTTGTGCGGATTCCTGCAATGAAAATACACTTTGATGCATATGATTTCATCATCAGGACAATATTATCCGGTAGATGGAAAGATGGGCTGCAGGTGGATTATTTTCATTTGCAGCCTTTAATTTTTGCCGACAGGACACTGCATGACCTGAAGGCCACACGGACTCCGCATGATCTGTACGACAGGGAAAAGCCGCATCGCCGGGCAGGATCAGAAATACTGCGTACAATCTGATTAGGGAATGGTTATATGGAACTTAAGGAAAGAGCGCTGCTTACAGGCGTAAATCTGAATAATGACGATGATTTCGAAAAATCGATGGATGAACTGGAAAACCTGGCTGAGGCCTGCGGCTTTGAAGTGGCCGGAAGGGTCGAACAGAATCTCAGATCCGTCAGCAGCGCCTTTTACTTCGGCGCAGGCAAGGTGGAGGAGACTGCGGAACTGGTCGAAGCAATGGAGGCTGATGTCGTCATATTCGATAATGAACTGACGCCGACCCAGCAGAGGAACCTTGAAAAAGCACTTGGCTGCAGGATACTGGACAGGACGCAGCTGATACTTGAGATATTTGCGCAAAGGGCAAGGACAAGGGAAGCCAGGCTGCAGGTCGAAGCCGCAAGGCTGCAGTACATGCTCCCCAGGCTGGCTGGAAAGGGCGTATCCATGGACAGGCAGGGCGGCGGCGGTATCGGCACTGTCGTCAGGGGCGGCGGTGAGAAAAAGATAGTTCTCGACCGCAGGAGGATCGAACAGAATATAGCCGTCCTTAGGAAAGAACTCGAAGATCTCAGGAAAGACCGGGAGATCCAGCGCAAAAGGAGAAGCGAATCCGGACTGCCGCGGGTCGCACTGGTGGGCTATACCAACGCGGGCAAATCGACGGTCATGAACGCCCTGGTGGAGCTTTCACAGAAACCCGACAGCAAGAAGGTATTCGAAAAAGACATGCTTTTCGCAACGCTCGAGACTTCGGTCCGGAGCATAGAACTCCCGGACAGCAGGTCTTTCCTGCTGTCGGATACCGTAGGGTTCGTCAGCAAACTACCCCATGAACTTGTCAAGGCATTCCGTTCGACTCTCGAAGAGGTGAAGGAGGCGGACCTGCTGCTGCATGTTGTGGATGCTTCGGATCCCGAAGCGGAACGACAGATCAGGGTGACCGTGGATACGCTGGAGCAGATAGGCGCCGGAGACATACCGGTGATCTATGTGTTCAACAAGGCGGACCTGGCCGGCATGGCCTATCCTTTTGAAAAAGATAACGCTATCTATATTTCAGCAAAGGAAAGGATCGGCATCAGGGAACTTGCGGAACTTATCTGCAGGTATGTTTTCAGGACTTATATCGACTGCATGATGCTGATACCGTATGAATACGGGAACATCGTTTCGTACTTCAGGGAAAACGCGCTCGTGAAGGACATAAAGTATGAAAGCGACGGGACCTGGCTGCAGCTGGAATGCAGCGAGAGCGATTACAGGCGCTACAGGCAGTTTGTGACAGAAAAATAACGACTGGACTTTAAAAACTGAAAAAAATCCAAACAGGGACCGGTTGTCCGATTGACGCAGGTTGGCTGATGTGTTATTGTGGGTAAGGAAAAATATCGGCAGGAAATTTTTCGACAAAACTGCCTAATGAATGATACAGGAGTATAAAAATGAACAGGTTGGGTTTTGACAACGACAAGTATCTGCGCCTGCAGTCACAGAAGATCCTCGAGCGTATCGAGCAGTTCGGCGGGAAGCTGTATCTTGAATTCGGCGGGAAACTTTTCGACGATTACCATGCCTCAAGGGTGCTTCCCGGGTTCAAACCGGACAGCAAGGTCAAAATGCTGATGCAGCTGAAGGATCAGGCCGAGATCGTTATAGCGATAAATGCCGATGACATAGAAAAAAGCAAAAGAAGAGGCGATCTTGGCATTACATACGACCTCGACGTACTTCGCCTGATCGATGCATTCCGCGAGATAGGGCTGTACGTCGGAAGCGTGGTCATAACCCATTACCGTTCACAGCACACTGCCGATATATTCCAGAAGAGGCTCATGAACCTCGGGATGAAAGTATACAGGCACTACCCGATACCTGACTACCCTTCCAACATACCGCTGATCGTCAGTGATGAGGGTTTCGGGAAAAATGAGTATATAGAAACGGACAAGTCCCTGGTCGTGGTCACGGCACCGGGGCCGGGCAGCGGGAAAATGGCCGTCTGCCTGTCGCAGATATATCACGAGAATAAGAGGGGCGTCAAGGCGGGATATGCCAAGTTCGAGACATTCCCCATCTGGAACCTCCCTGTCAAACACCCTGTTAATATAGCGTATGAGGCTGCAACGACGGACCTGAACGATGTGAACATGATAGACCCGTTCCACCTGGAGGCTTATGGCGTGACCGCCGTGAATTACAACAGGGATATAGAGATATTCCCCGTCCTGAAGGCCATCCTGGAAAAAATAGAAGGGACTTCGCCATACAAGAGCCCGACCGACATGGGCGTCAACATGGCCGGGTTATGCATAACGGATGATGAAGCGGTCTGCGAAGCTTCCAAGCAGGAAGTCATACGAAGGTATTTCAATACCCGGTGTGCACATCGTCAGGGGCTGGCTGACAGAGCGGAAGTATACAGACTGGAACTGCTGATGAAACAGTTGGGGATCTCCGAGGCTGACCGTCCGGTGGTACAGGCCGCAAAACAGCGCGCTGAATCCACAGGCGGACCGGCTGTAGCCATACAACTCCATGACGGCAGGATCGTAACCGGAAAGACTTCCCCGCTCCTGGGCGCTTCGGCTGCGATGCTGCTCAATGCACTGAAAGAACTTGGAGGCATCCACCACGACATACATCTTATCTCGCCGATAGTCATAGAGCCGATACAGGCCCTGAAGGTCAATCACATGGGTAATCATAACCCGCGCCTGCATACCGACGAGATACTGATAGCATTGTCCATATGTGCCGCTACGAACCCGACTGCGGCTTTGGCACTGGAGCAGCTGCCGAAACTGAGGGGATGCGAAGCCCACTCGTCGGTCATATTGTCGCGCGTCGATGAGAACGTGTTCCAGAAGCTTGGCGTCAACATCACATGTGAACCGCTGTACCAGACGAAGAAGCTCTATCATAAGTAAAATGACTGAACACGATCGAACCGATTGAAGCTTATCACATCCAAGCCCTGTCACCTGCCCAGTATCCTGCCCAGTATGCGCCTGAAGAATCCTGGCTTTTCTTCAGATTTCCGGGGTTCCCCGCCCGGCTTCCGGATATTCCCGTCCGACTTTTGCGAATGGTCTGCTTCAGGCATCCCGCGTGTCGGCCGGTTTTCTGCGCTCCGGCGAAGAGGTTTTGCATCCTGATGCAGGGGCCTCGTATCCTGGCTGTTTGGTTTTGTATCCTGTCGCAGCGTTTTTTCCGTTCTGCTGTACGGCTTCTGTTTTCCGCTGTTATGTCTCTGCTTTCTGTTATCCTCCGGTTTCTGCTTTCCTGTATCCTTGTGCTGCCGGCTGGCATCATCCGTTCCGGCAGTACCTTCCGGGGCGCTCCTTTGAGTACCCGGCTGAGTACCCGGCTTTTTCCTGCGGTCCGGCCTGTTCCGGTCACGCTTGTCCCGGCTGCCTGCTTCACTTTTTTCGGCTGTTTTCCGGCTGTCTGTTTTCTTTATCGTATTGGCGGCGATCCATTCATCTATCTCCTGCCTGTGTTCCGACAGGTATTCGTCTCCGGGCAGTTCGCATTCCTCTATAAGGACCCCGATGTGCTCTTCTATCGCGTAAAGGTCCATAAGGTCGTCCCTGGTGACGATGGATACGGCACGGCCTTCGTGGCCCGCTCTCCCTGTTCGGCCTATCCTGTGAACGTAGCTGTCTTTATCCAGGGGGACATCATAATTTATCACGAGGGACAGTTCGTCGATGTGGATGCCCCGGGCTGCGACGTCCGTGGCTACCAGCAGGCGGAATTTGCCCTGCCTGAACTGCTGTATGGTCTTGATCCTCCTGGACTGCGGAATATCGCCGTGAAGCACCCGGCATGCATATCCTTTTTTGCTGAGATACCTGCCCACCTTATCTGCTGCGATACGGGTATTGCAGAAAATCATGCAGCTTTCAGGCCGCTCGATAAGGAGCACTTTGTTGAGCTGCTCCAGCTTCTTGTTCCCGTCGACATGGTAGTAAAACTGGCGGATCGTATCCACGGTCTTTGTCTGCGACTCTGTTTCTATGGTTTCAGGGCCTTTCATGTACCTGCTGCAAATGCGTTTCACTTCATCCGGTATGGTGGCGGAAAAAAGCGCCGTGACCCTGTCACGCGGCACAGACCTTATTATCCTTTCCACCTGGTCTATAAAGCCCATGTCGAGCATCCTGTCCGCTTCGTCGAGCACCAGGAATTTTATATTTCTTGTACGCAGGGTCCCCTGCTGTATATGGTCGTAAACTCTTCCCGGAGTCCCTGTGACTATCGTTGCTCCTTTCTCAAGCTCTTTTACTTCGGCTTCCATGCTGTGCTGGCCGTATACGACCGCTGTCCTGTGGGCAAGAAACTTTGCCATCTGGCGGATATCGCTGTCCACCTGTACGGCAAGCTCACGGGTAGGCGTCAGTATTAGCCCCTGCGGGCCTTCAGCTTCCGGATCGGTCAACTGCAGCATCGATACTCCGAACACTGCCGTTTTGCCGCTTCCGGTCTTGGCCATCGCTATGATGTCTTTCCTGGCCAAAGCGTGAGGAATAGCCCGGCTCTGGATCTCTGTCGGATATTCGAATCCCATTTCTCCCAGCGCTTTCAATATGGGAGGTATGATCCCAAGATCAGCAAATTTTCTGCTTGTATCGAATGTCTTCTCCATTTGCATCTTCTCTCATTCATGATTTCCTTCGGTTTTCATTATAGCATTATAGCACTATACTGCGGCATATTCCACCTTGACCGCGTGTGATCCCCGGATGCGGAAGCAGTCATGGAACAGGGACCGGAGAGATCAGGGCCATGACGGATAAGGGATCAGGTCCGGACGAACAAGAATCCCATTCGGGGCCAACGAAGACCAAAACCAGATGTGACCAGCAATAATCTGAGCCGGTCCGGGATCAACTGGTATTAATCCGGGTTTGGGTCAGCCGGGACCAGGCCGGCTTCAGACAGGGAACAGGATCCTTGCGGCATATATCACAGCCGGCAGGGTCAGCGTACAAAGCAGCGTGGAAAGCAACACGGTCTGTGAAGCAAAACCAGGACAGTTGTCATAATCCACTGCGATCAGCGCTGTGTTGACTGCGGTCGGCACACCGGATGAGATCAGCACTGCCTGTGCTATTACACCGTCCAGTGACAGCAGCCGTAATACCACAAACGCTATAGCCGGTCCGCAGACAAGGCGAATAAATGCGGACAGGATAACGCCTTTATCCAGTTTATTGAATTTCGTGCGGAATATCTGCACGCCCAGCGTCAGTAAGGCTACTGCGACAAGAGCATTCCGCATGTAATCGAGGGAAGGCCATACTGGCAGCCGTGTCAGGTCATATGGAACCAGTTTCAGCAGGATGGCTGCCGGAACGGCATATATAGTAGGTACGCCCAGGATCTTCTTAAGAGACTGGCGCCAGTCCATTTTGGCACGCCCGGCATTGTAAAAGCCGATGGAATTGGTCGTGATGTTCTGTACTACAAGGATCATGATCTGTGATGTAAGTGCCAGTTCCAGGTATGGTGTCTTCCCGTCGATGATGAAAGGAGCGCTGCTGAATACCAGTGTTATCAATGGGATCCCGATGTTGCCGCTGTTGTAGAATATTACCGAATTGATGAAGGCATATTTTTTGCCCTGGTCAAACCCCATGATACGGGAAACAGCGAGCGACAGAGCGGCACAAGCAGCCAGCATGATGACGGCAAAGGCAAGCACCTTGAGCATATCTGCCGGAATATCCGACGTGTAGAGATAGACGAATGTGAATACCGGAACCAGCGCATAGAGGTTCAGCTTCGTCAGGGTGTTTATGTCCGGGCCGAGTTTCCGTCCGAATATGTAACCCAGGCCCACCAGCAGGAATATGGGCAAAATATTGTTTATAAAGATCGTGAGTACTATGGTCATTTGTACATTCCTTCCGTCGTTATCTGTAGTTTATTTTACCTTAATCCAATACTGCATGTTTTGCAACAACATCATCATTCCAGGTTGATATCGCCCCGTGCCTGCAGATCTGCAAGGATCTGGCTGTACATTTTGCTGTCTATTTTGTATTTGAGCCTGTAGACCACGTAGCCTGCGAGTATGCATATCAGCGGGAGTATGAACATCGCGGCCTTCAGTATCACGAGGCCTTCTTCCGTGACATCGGCCGCTGACGCCGCCTGGCTAATCCCGGAAATTATCACTGTCGCGCCCACTATCCCACTGGCTATCGCATTGCCGATCTTGTTTATGAAGGGCTGCAGCGAGAGCGTGACGCTGTCGTTGCGCCTGCCCAGCTTCCACTGCCCGTATTCGATGGTGTCGGACAGGAACATCAGCATAAGGATCTGTATGAAAGCCTCCCCAAGGAACACAAGAACTCCGGCTGCGCCTATGGACCGCATGTCCATGGGGGAGAAGAAGAAGATCATGTATCCGGCGACGACAAGGGCGGTCGCACCTGCATAAAGCGCTTTCCTCTCGAATTTTTTCCTGAACAGCGGGAAAACTGCAAGGGCAATGATCTGTGAAACGCCGAGGACAAGTGCGAATACCGGGTACATGTTTTCATCACCGTAGGCGTACTTAAAGTAGTAGAGGCCGAAGCTGGTGGTGGTCGAATAGCCGATCATGAACAGCGCCATGGCGATAACGGTGAACAGGAGCTGGTCGTTTTTGAATATGGCGCGCACCATCCCGCCCAGGGTAGTTTGCTCTTCTTTTTTGAACACGCCCTTGAATTCCTTCACGCCGAACAGCGTTATGCACTGTCCGCCGATCATCAGCAGCGAAATTATCACGGTAAACACGAAATATGCTTTTTTCATGCTCCCGAGCATACTGCCGAGGGCATTCGTGACCGGTACTATCCCGACGACCACGGCAAAAAGGCCGACGTCGGCGCAGATCCGCGCAAAAGCCCCGATTTTTTCCCGCTCTTTCTGATCCATGCTCAACGACGGCAGCATCGACCAGTACCCTATGTCGTTCGCGGTAAAGCTGACGTCCCAGAGAAGGTATATGACCGTGAAAATTATAAGGTAAGGCGCCCCGTCAAGACCGAGATCCGTGTACATCAACACCGTAAAAATACCGGTGAACAATGCCCCTGCCGCGATCCACGGCTTGAATTTGCCGAACCTGCTGTCCGTGTTGTCGACGATCACTCCCATGATAGGGTCGTTGACGGCGTCGAATATCCGCGCGGCGAGCAGTATCGCCGTAAGCCACCAGAGCATGCTGTCCGGCAGCCGGAGGATATCCGTAAGGTAGAAAATGAGGTACATGCTCACCAGCGAATACAGCATGTCCCTTCCGACGGTCCCGAGCCCGAAGGTGTAGCGGTTCCAACGAGAAGCGGTGGTTTTCATAAAGTGGCCTCCATTCGCTTTAGGATATAGTACCGGCCGGTTTGTGAACTTCTGTCAGGGTCCGGATACTGAAGTTTCTGCGGCCAGGTTTTGAAAGTTACTTCTGCCTTGACCGGATCGTGATGCCTTAAGCTGTGATTCAAACTTCCGGACTAATTCAATTATATCATTATCGCATTATTTCATCATCGCGCCTGCAAAATCACTAATGGAAACGGATACATGCCGGCCTGCAGATAAACGGGACATCTGACGGCCCGCTCAACCTGGAGGCTCGTTTTTTTCTATGACGTACAGGTTCGAGCCGCAGTCGCCGAGCAGCCTGATATCGGAGTTGTACCCTGTGCCCATGAACTGGTTGCTCAGGCGTACCCCCGACATGAGCATATCTCCGTAACCAACATATTTTTCGATACAGTCGGTGAGGCAGTAGTACTTGCCGGCAGTCCTGAGGATAAAGCCGTTCGGGTCGAGAGTGAACGGCAGCAGATGGTTGACCAGCCCACCGAATCGCTTCAGGAACAAACTTTGGGGTTTTGTGGACAGGGAATAGCACTTGTCGGGGTCGAGCCCGGTCAGCGGCAGGAAGTCGTACCCTTCACTGGCTTCCGCCCGTGTCTGGAACAGGCCGGCAATGGCCTTGTCCCTGCCGGGATCGACGACCTGCCAGTACACTTTGTTGTCCTTCACGGACGGCAGGCGGTAGAATCTTCCGTATTGGAACGTCCTGCGGTGCTTTTTGTAAAATGCTATCTGATCCTTTATTTCACGCCTTTCAGCCCACGAAAGGAATTTCAGGTCCAGTTCGTACCCAAGGCACCCGAAGCAGGCCACGTTGAAACGGGTGGCAAGCGGCGTGTCACGCAGCGTCTGCTGGTGCGGCGCGCTTGAAACATGCGCTCCCATGGTTGAAAGAGGGTAGAGGTAAGAAAGGCCGTCCTGTATTTTGAGCCTTTCAGCGGGGTCCGTATCGTCCGACGTCCATATCTGCGGCGAATAGCACAGCATCCCGAGATCGAAGCGGTTCCCGCCGCTGGAGCAGCTTTCGAGCAGTATGTGGGGACGTGGCCTGAAAATCCGTTCCAGGACTTCATAAAGACCGAGTATGTACCTGTGGAAAAATTCGCCCTGGTTCCTGATGTGGGGGGAATATGCATCGCTTATGTGGCGGTTCATATCCCATTTGACATAGGTAATGCCCGCCTCGTCCAGGATCCTGCCGACTGAGTCGACTATGTAATCTCTCACGGCAGGGTTGCAGAGATCAAGGACAAGCTGGTTCCGGCCCATTGTGGGCTTCCTGCCCGGGGTTGTGACGGCATACTCCGGGTGGTTCCTGAAGAGGCCGCTGTCCGGGTTGACCATTTCAGGCTCGAACCAGAGCCCGAATTCCATCCCCATCTTTCTTATCTTCCCGGCAAAGTGCGCAAGGCCCCGGGGCAGCTTTTTCCGGTTCACATTGTAGTCGCCGAGCCCGGCTTTGTCGTTGTTGCGGTCGCCGAACCAGCCGTCGTCGAGCACGAACAGTTCGATACCCAGGCGCCTGGCCCTTCGTGCAAGCCTCAGGAGCCTGCCCTGGGTGAACTTAAAAAAATGGGCTTCCCAGTTGTTTATCAGTACGGGCCGTTCTTTGCTTTTCCATTCGCCTCTTACGATATGGTTGTTTATGAAATCGTGGAAGTTATGGCTGAGGCCGTTGTATCCGTCCGGACTGAATGTCATGACTGCTTCCGGAGTACAGAACGATTCTCCCTTTTGCACAGTCCACTCGAAGCAGTGGGGATTGATGCCCTGCATGACCCTGACGATATCGTGGTTGCTCAGTTCCACCGCGCCATAGTGGTTGCCGCTGTACACCAGGTTGAAGCCGTAGACATGGCCGTGCTCCTGGGTCGCCCCCTCTTCGGCGAGCAGAAAACCGGGATTGTGCCTGTTGCTGCTGGCGCCGGTAGTCGAGGAGTTTATGAATATGCCGTACTGCAGCGGCCTTTCATGGCGGTGCGCTTCCTTTATCCAGCCGCCGTCGAATGTGACAAGCCGGAAACCGCGGTCGGGGATGTCCACCATCATGCTCATCAGCCTGCGTATGACCAGCGGTTTGTCGCTGTGGTTCTCAAGCACCGCCCGGCGTGTTATGACATTGGTTTTTTCATATACGGTGTAGTAAAGGATGAGCCGGCAACTGTTGGGTTCATCCTCCAGTACCAGTTCCAGCGTCATGCATTCATTTTCTCCGCCATAGGCTGTGGGCAGCCGGTCCATCGGGACATGGCCCGGCAATATCCTGTGGGATTTGTACAGAAAATCGCAGGTAAAAGTGCCGTCGGGCATTTTAAGTTCCGCGGGGGAGTGGCGGTAGTCGCCGCGGCCGATGCCCGACCATTCAAGGCACATGTTGTCCAGGCAGTAAGTCGGATCGGACTCGTCGTAGGATACGCTGCTTCCGATCGAAGCTGTCCGTTTGAGCAGAAGCCCTTCGACAGGCTGTTCCTTCAGCCTCGGGCCATAGTGGATGTGTTCAAGGTGTCCGAATTTCGTCACCCGGAACCAGTACGAGGTATTTTGTGTCGACAGCCGGAACACACCATCCTGGTATTCGATCATACCGGCACCATCCTTCCGTTTTCAAGCAACGCCGCCTCATATGGTTCAAGCGTGCCTCCGTATGATGACCTGCCATAGTTCGACATGACCAGGCGGCCGCTGAAGTCCGCCTTCTGCGGCTTATCGGAGAAATTCAGAAGGACCGTTATCGAGTGTCCGTCCAGTTCCCGCCTGTACGCGAAAAGGCGCCGGGTGATCTCCAATGGTTTGAAATCGCCATATATCAGGGTTTTGCTCGAGTTCCTCAGGACGATCAGTTTTTTGTAATAGCTCCGGATGGAACCAGGATCGTTCATCTGGGACGCCACGTTTATCCGAGTGTAGTTGCCGTTCACGCCGATCCAGGGCGTGCCCGTTGTAAAACCGGCATTGGGGCTGTTGTCCCACTGCATCGGCGTGCGCGCATTGTCCCTCGATGTAGGCTTTATGATCTTCCAGCGCAATGAAGAAGGGATGTGCAGCCGTTTGAGAAGATTGTATACATTGTGGGATTCCACGTCGCGGATCTGTTCCATGCAGGTGAAGTCGAAGTTGGTCATCCCTATTTCCTGGCCCTGGTACATGAAAGGCGTTCCGCGCAGGGTAAGCAAAAGAGTGCCGAGCATCATGGCGGACTGTGCATGGTACCGGCCGTCATCTCCGAAACGCGAAACGCTGCGGGGCTGGTCGTGGTTCTCCAGGTAATTGGCGTTCCATTCAAGGGCCTCCTGCCACCTGGAGATGACCCGTGCGAACCGGGCAGGATCGAACTTCCTCCGTATCCACTTTGCAAAAGCATCGGTTTCCATATGCTCGAAGAAGAAGACCATGTCGAGTTCCCGGCGGTCCCCGCCGCACAGGAGTTTTGCATCTTCCGTTGTCACGAATACCGTTTCCCCGACCGTGAAGCAGTCATAATGGTCGAATACTTCCCGCCGTAGCGTCCTCAGGATCTCGTGGGTGCCTTCCTGGTTAACGTAGTGCTCGCTGCCGGGCAGCACCATCGCCGGCCTTAGCTTTCCGTTTTCCAGGCTCGTTTTGTAAAGCAAATTTATAACGTCGCACCTGAAGCCCGCGATCCCTTTGTCTAGCCAGAAGCGCAGTATGTTCTTTACTTCCTCCATGACCTTCGGGTTTCTCCAGTTGAGGTCCGGCTGCTTTTTCGAGAAAAGGTGCAGGTAATATTCGCCGCTTTTTTCATCGTATTCCCAGGTGCTCCCGCCGAAGAAGCTCATCCAGTTGTTCGGCGGTTTCCCGTTTTTTCCGGGCCTCCAGATGTAGTAATCGCGGTACGGGCTGTCCTTGTCCCTGCTTTGCACGAACCAGGGATGTTCATCCGAAGTGTGGTTTATAACCAGGTCCATGATTATCTTTATATCCCGTTTGGCGGCTTCGGCAATGAGCCGCTCCATGTCCTCCATGGTCCCGAATTCGGGATTTATGGCGCAATAATCGCTGATATCGTAGCCATAGTCGGCATTGGGGGAAGGATATACGGGGCTGAGCCAAAGTATCCCGACGCCCAGGTCACGAAGCTCGTCCAGGCGTGAGATTATGCCGGGGATATCGCCGATACCGTCTCCGTTGGTATCCTGGAAGCTCCTGGGATAGATCTGGTACACAACGCGTTCCTGCCACCATCTGGACATAAACACCACTCCTTGCGGTTAATTTGGGCATGAAATGCAACTATACGTTTTAGTGATCCTGGAAGGTTCTTCTGCCGTATGATCCGTACAATTTATTATATCATGTTAGACGGCTGCCATGTGGAAAGATTTAGTCGCATATGGATAATTTACTATAGTCTTTCATGAACATGATCGAGGATGAACTCTGCGACGATTCGGGCAAGTACAGCAGCATATGGATCAATCCCAATTCATAGACAGATATTGTTTATATTATAGATACGCAGATTTCGTCTGGATGTCATGTAACATTCATTTCCTTTTTTCTTTTATAATGAAACATTTCGCAAGATATTCATGTCTGATATAATTGAAAATAATGTAAGCATATATGGATTTTCATATGGCATAAATGATGTGGAGAGATAGATAAGTGTTTATTTATATTGCATTGATTGAAAGCGAGGAAGATAAAGACAAGTTTGAGGAATTATACAAAACCTATAAACAGCTTATGTTTTATACAGCCAACAATATATTAAAGGACGTGGATCCGGCAGAAGATGCTGTACATCAGGCTTTTTTGCGTATCATCAATCATCTGGATAAAATAGATGAAATTAATTGCCGCAAAACAAAAGGATTTATTGTTACAATAATTGAACACGTTTCTATTGATATATACAGGAAACGTAAAAGAGAAAACGGATAGTGTCTTGTCAAGTGGTGTAAAATGATTTCTACTTTATCTTCCCTTCGTT
>ENA-UPAD01001097-UPAD01001097.1-bioreactor-metagenome-genome-assembly--contig:-NODE-1097-length-31492-cov-318.562013_pt1 | contig 31492 bp, 24 predicted proteins | sample MGYA00238179_ERZ772710 | MGnify/ENA primary metagenome ERZ772710 (study PRJEB29004, sample SAMN07631245) | bioreactor metagenome | isolation source: Switchgrass digestor | place: USA: Dartmouth...
TGCTTTTTAGACACAAAAGGACTGTTACACTAATTTTCTTAGTGCAACAGCCCCACTAATTTTAATATTTTTGTATTATCGTTTTTACAAACTTGGATATTTGAATTTCCATACAAAATTGATATTAGCATTGTTTGTTTCAGCATCTATTTGTTCCATTATAGATAAAATAGTATTGGGCGGAAGCTTAGACTATATTTTGCTAAATAAAACAGTTTGTGATTTAAAAGATATTTATCTCATAATTGCAAATGTGTATGTCTTTGTATACATGATTAAAAATATTTCTTTTTCCTCATCAATAAAAGATGACTTACTACTTTTAAAAAAAATATTAGGACTGAAGGTAGAAGATAAATAGAAGGAAAAACGGGTTTTGTGGCAGAAAAAGGATGTTTGACTCATATTCAACAAATCTTTGGTAAACTATAAAGTGCAATGGTTATAAGAATGTAATAAATAGATATTAAATTATACAAAAAATTATACAAAAAGTTTTTGACGCAGTGTAGTAATTATTATAAGATAAGATGGATAGCAATTATATAACTATGCGGCTTAATACTGTATGTCTTAATATAAAAATTATATGCTAAAATAAAATTTAGAAGTAAAAAACATAGACATTGGAGTTAAAACATATGAGTTTAAGATTTATATACGGTAGGGCGGGCAGCGGCAAAACCCGTTTTTGTCTTGAGGAAATCAAAACAAAGCTTGCGGCTGGAGTTACGCATCCGTTGATTTTGCTGGTTCCTGAACAGTTTACCTTTCAGGCGGAAAGGGATCTTATTACAGTGCTTGGGACGGGCGGTATTCTTAAAACTGAGGTACTGAGTTTTCGCCGCATGGCTTACAGAATCTTCAATGAAACAGGTGGTATTACCTATCCCCATATGCATCAGGCAGGCAAATGCATGATTCTTTACAGGATTCTGGATGAAATGCGGGACAGATTTCGGATTTTTTCTAAAACTACCGACCGGCAAGGATTTGTCAATATATTGTCTTCCATGATTACTGAATTCAAGAGGTATAATGTGACACCGAAAGCTTTGGAAGATGCAGCTAAAGAGCTTGAAGATAAGGATCCGTTGAAAGACAAGCTAATGGACCTTACTGCAATATATGCTTTGTTCGAGAAGAACCTTGCGGAAAAGTACAGGGATCCTGACGATGACCTGATCATAGCTGCAAGAAAGCTTGGATCCACTTCCCTTTATGACGGGGCCGAAATTTGGATTGACGGTTTTAACGGGTTTACTCCCCAGGAATACGAAATGATTGTACAACTGACGAAAAAGGCACAGAGGGTAAATATAAGTTTCTGTACCGATTGCCTTGATGAGAAAGAAGTTTCTTGCGATACCGATATTTTTTCACCGATTAAAAAGGCATATAGAAAGCTTGTAAAAATGGCAAAAGAAAATAATATTGCTTTGGAGTCTGCCGTTGTATTGGATAAAGAGCCGTTGTTTCGCTTTAGCGATAGTCCTGAACTTTCTCATCTTGAACGGTATTTTTACACTTATCCTTATAAAAAATATAACGAGAAGACCAGGGATATATCGCTCTTTTCTTCCATAAATATTTTTTCTGAAGTTGAAGCCTGTGCCAGGGATATTATTAGGCTGTGCCGGGACAGGGGAATGCGCTACAGGGATATTGCCGTGATTACTGGTGACCTTGAAGGTTATGAAAAGTTGATTGAAACTATTTTCTACGAATATGGCATACCCTGTTTTATTGACCGAAAAGTGGATATATCCAATCATCCGTTAGTACGGTTGATTATGTCCATGCTGGATATATTCATTGAAAACTGGTCCTATGAAGCGGTGTTCCGTTATCTCAAAACCGGGTTGACGAACATTGACCGAGACAGCATTGACCGCTTGGAGAATTATGTCCTGGCCTGTGGCATCCGGGGCGGCCGGTGGACCGAAGAAGGAGAATGGAAGATGGTTCCCGGCTTTCTCCCCGATGAAAAAAGCCTTGAAGATGGGGAGGAAATGCTTGAAGATATCAATCACATCCGGACACAGGTTCTTGCACCGCTGATGGAATTTAGAAAGAAGACCCGGGGACGAATGAAAGCCTCCGAGTTGTGCGAAAGTATTTATGATTTTCTTTGCACCCTTGGGGTTCCGGAGAAAATAGAAGACAGTATTGAAAAGTTCAGAGAGGCTGGAAACCTGAACCTTGCCAATGAATATTCCCAGGTCTGGAATATAGTCATGGAGGTTTTTGACCAGATTGTAGAGGTTATGGGGGATGAATCAATTGGAATTGAGCGGTTTGCCAATCTGCTAAAGATTGCCTTTGAACAGTATAAAATTGGATTGATTCCCGCATCTTTAGATCAGGTGCTTGTAGGAAACCTGGAACGCTCAAGAAGCCATGAGGTAAAAGCGCTGTATGTATTAGGGACCAATGATGGAATATTTCCGCCCACAGAAGTGGAAGAAGGCATTCTTTCGGATCGGGACAGAATTACACTTAACAATGCCGGGATCCAACTGGCCAATGATACAAGAACACAGGCTTTTGACGGGCAGTACCTGGTATATAGGGCATTGACCACGGCCGGAAGTTATTTGAGGATCAGTTGGTCTATTGCAGACCATGAGGGTAGGACTTTACGGCCTTCCTTAGTTATATCCCGGCTTCGAAAACTGTTTCCTGACATTACTGAAACCAGCAATATCCTTTCTTCCGGTTCGGCATCGGAGGAAATGGAACTTTTGTCCTGCAGTACATCTGCATTTAAGCACATGATAACAGCTTTACGGCAAAAAGCGGATGGAAAAGAAATCAATTCTCTTTGGCAGGAAACATACCGCTGGTTTGCAGCTCAGGAAGAATGGAAGCAGAAATGTAATACACTCCGGAGTGCTTTCCGATATAAAAACCTGGCGCAGCCGGTAAGTCGCGATAAAATTGTTGCGCTTTACGGTAATCCTGCGGTTTCCAGCGTATCCAGGCTGGAAAAATATACAACCTGTCCCTTTGCGTTTTATGTACAGTATGGACTTAGAGTACAAGAACGGCAAGTATTCTCTTTGCGTCCGCCGGATGTGGGCACTTTCATGCATGCTGTCATTGAAAGATTTTCAAAGCTTGTTTCCGAAGGGGATATTTCCTGGAGAAGCTTTGATAAAGAATGGTGCAGTGCAAAGGTTTCGGAAATCGTGGATGAAATGCTTGAGAAAATGCAGGGGTGGGGAGTGGCTGCTTCCAAAAGGTATACCGCTCTTATTATAAGGCTCAAACGTGTAATGACAAGAGCCATCTGGCTTATTGCCGAACACATTCGAAGAAGCAGTTTTAACCCTGTGGCATATGAAGTTTCTTTCGGAGAAAAAGGGCAGTATCCTCCCATTGTAATTGAACTGGATTCCGGTGAAAAAATTTACCTTACAGGGAGAATTGACCGGGTGGATGAACTGAAAACTGAGGACGGCACCTATTTAAGAATTGTTGATTACAAATCGGGCAGCAAGGATTTCAAATTGTCGGATGTATTCTATGGACTGCAGATTCAATTGATTACCTATATGGATGCCCTTTGGGAAAACAGTGATAAAACATCAGACAAGCCGATGCTTCCCGGAGGTGTGCTGTATTTTAAGATTGATGATCCGATAATCAGGACAAGCGGCAGAATGACGGAGGAAGAGATTGAAAAAGCAATTATGAGGCAGCTGAGAATGAGAGGCCTTTTGCTGGCAGATGTGAAGCTGATCCGGGCAATGGATAACAGCATTGAAGGTACTTCCATGATAATACCTGCTACCCTCAACAAGGGGGACGTTCTGGGGAAAAACACCTCAGCAGCCACACTGGAACAGTTCAAGCTGCTTCGCAAATATATAAGAAAGCTTTTGAAAGATTTGTGCGATGAGATTATGAAAGGAAATGTGTCCATAAAGCCATATAAAAAGAAGGGGACCACATCCTGCAAATACTGCAGTTTTTTATCGGTATGCCAGTTTGATACTGCAATGAAAGAAAACTCTTACAAGCTCCTTTACGATAAAGACAACGAAGAAATATGGAAGCTGATGGCAAAAGAGGAAGAAAAGGCAGAGTTTTTTTCAGATTCCGAAAGCTGATGGTTTTCAGTAAAAGTTTGGTGTAAAGGTGGATTAAGAAATGAGTGAAAAGAACAAATGGACCGAAGAACAATGGGAAGCCATTACCGGAAATGACGGAAATCTACTGGTAGCTGCTGCGGCAGGTGCAGGAAAAACTGCGGTGCTGGTGGAGAGAATTATACGCAAAATCACCGATGAAAAAAATCCAGTAGATATTGACAGGCTTCTGGTGGTTACCTTTACTAACGCTGCTGCCACTGAAATGAGGGAAAGAATTGCAGAAGCCATCTCCGAAAGAGTGGAAAAGGATCCCGGTTCGGTCAATATTCAAAGGCAGCTTACGCTGTTGGGGAAAGCCAGTATTACCACCATCCATTCCTTTTGCCTGGACGTGATACGCAGCAATTTTCAGCAGATTAACATAGATCCGGGGTTTCGAATTGCTGATGAAACCGAAAGCCAGCTTATGAAGCTGGAGGCTTTAAGTGAAGTGTTTGATGAACAATACGAAATTGGAAATACTGAATTTTTTGAGCTTTTGGAGTGCTATGGAAGTAACAGGGATGATAGAGCACTTCAGGATATGGTATTAAGTTTGTATGATTTTATTCAAAGCAGTCCATGGCCGGAAGAATGGCTGGAAAAAATGACCGAGAATTTAAACGTTCCGGATGGGACGGATTTTGGAGAAACACCCTGGGGAAAGGTGCTATTGGATTCTGTAAAGATTGAATTTGAAGGCCTGAAAAAAATGGTGACCCATGCACTGGATATATTGAAATACGCTCAAGGGCTGGAAAAATACCAGGCAGTGTACATGGACGACCTTGCCAACATTGAGGCTGTTTTGAAACTATTTAATGAAAGCGGAAAAACACAATGGGACAGTATTTTTAATGCAATAAATAACATTGAGTTTGCGACACTTCCCCGTTGCGGGAAGGAAGTCGACAAGGGCAAACAGGAAATTGTAAAGAAAATTAGGGACGATGTAAAGCAGGAAATAAAAAAGATACGGGAAAAGATAGTTATATCCGATTCGGAAGAAATCATAATTGATATGAAAAACCTGTATCCCAAAATGAAATGTTTTGCAGGCTTGGTAAAACAGCTTGCCCAAAAATATGAAAAAAAGAAAAACTATAAATCTGTGGTGGATTTTAATGACCTGGAACATTTCTGCCTGGAAATCCTGACTGAAAAAGCGGAAGATGGGAGCGTAAAACCGTCTAAAGTGGCTCTCAGCTACAAGGAACGTTTTGAAGAGATTTTGGTGGATGAATATCAGGACAGTAATCTGGTGCAGGAGAATATCATTGGAATGATATCCAGGAAGGACACAGTAAGGCCTAATGTATTTATGGTGGGAGATGTCAAGCAGAGCATTTATCGCTTCCGTCAGGCAAAATCCGAGCTGTTCCTGGAAAAGTACAATACTTATTCACCGGATAGAGGGAACCCCTATCGTAAAATTTTACTCTTTAAAAATTTCAGAAGCCGCAAGGAAGTGGTTGATGCGGTTAATTTCCTGTTTAAGCAGATTATGTCGGTAAGCGTTGGGGAACTGGATTATACCGATACTGAAGCATTGAATCCGGGAGCGGTTTTTCCTGAAAAGGACAGAGAAGATATGATTGTTGGTGGAGAAGCAGAACTTCACCTGATTCAGACAGGAGATAAAGAAGATATGACTGCCTTTGAAAATGAAAGTGAGGAAGGGCAACAAAACGGGGACGAGGATGAGACAGATGAGGAAATGCTTGACAATGTCCAGTGTGAAGCAAGACTGGTGGCCCGGAGAATACTTGAAATGATGAAACCTGATGAAGAGGGACGGCATTTTTATGTTTTTGACAAGAACAAAAATGAATACCGCAAGCTGGAATTCCGCGATATTGTAATACTATTGAGGACTACAAGGAATTGGGCGGAGGTCTTTGTGGATGAGCTGTCCATGATGGGAATACCGGTCTTTGCCGATACCGGAACCGGTTTTTTCAAAACGGTGGAAGTGCAGGTAATGCTGTCCCTTTTGCAGATTATAGACAATCCATTACAGGACATTCCTTTGCTATCGGTGCTGCGTTCACCAATTGTAGGTTTTACCACCGATGAATTGGCGGAGTTGAGGCTTGCTGACAAAAAGGCGTTGCTGTATGAGGCAATGAAAAAGCTGGCTGAAAGCGGTCAGGGAGAAACGGCGGCTAAAGCTTTGGCATTTCTAGAAAAACTTCAGAAGTGGAGAGAAATGTCGCTGTATATGTCTACTGATCGATTGCTGTGGCACCTTTATAACGACACCGGGTACTATAGCATGGTGGGAGCCATGCCGGCAGGGGAGCAGCGTCAGGCAAACCTGAGAAAGTTATTCGAGAAGGCGCGGCAATTTGAAGAAACCAGTTATAAAGGGCTGTTCAATTTTATAAACTTTATAGACAAATTAAAAAGCAGCAGAGGTGATATGGGGAGCGCCAAAATTCTAGGAGAGAATGACAATGTGGTACGTATAATGAGTATCCACAAAAGCAAAGGACTGGAGTTTCCTGTTGTGATTCTTGCCGGCTGCGGAAAGAAATTCAATATGCAGGATATGAATAAAAGCATACTTTTGCACCAGGACCTGGGCTTTGGCCCTGATGTAGTGGATCACAGGCTGCGTCTGTCATGGCCGTCGGCAGCCAAGCAAGCTATCCGGGAAAAGATTAAAGCCGAAACCCTTTCGGAAGAAATGAGAATATTATATGTTGCCCTGACCAGAGCCCGTGAAAAGCTTATTATTACAGGAGCAGTAAAAGATGCAGGCAAGACGGTAGGGAAGTGGTTAGCCAGTGCAGAAGTTCAGGAGGAAAAGCTTCCGTCCTATGAGATGATAAAAGCTGCCAATTACCTGGACTGGATCGGTCCGGCGCTGATAAGGCACAAAAACTGCAGTGAGCTTCGGGACAGCGTAAATATAGAAAAAAATTTCAACGGGCAGCTTTGGGATGATCCTTCGGTATGGAGTATAAAAATATGGGATAAAAGTGATATGCAAAATGGCAGGGTTTCAGATGACCAGGTGGAAAGTGAATTCATCAAGTGGCTGGACAGTTTGGAAGAATCAGAAGAACCTTCAGAATATACAGAAGAAATAGTCAGAAGGTTAAGCTGGAATTATGCCTATGCAAAAGCTTCCAGGATACCTGCAAAGGTTTCGGTGACCGAACTTAAAAGACGTTATAATATAATGGTTTCTGAGGAGGCCATGGATTTTCCTGACTACCTTCCGACTTTAATAAAGAAGCCCATGTTTTTGGAAGGGAAGAAGGGCCTGAGCTATGCAGAGAAAGGTACGATACTCCACTTTGTCATGCAGCATTTGGATTACAACAGGGAAGATATTGAAGCCCAGATTGAAGAAATGGTGGAAAGGGATTTACTGACCGAGCAGCAGGCAAAAACTGTGGATATCGACAGAATCCGGCGGTTCCTGAAATCTCCTCTTGGAAAGAGAATGCTGACTTCAAAGAGTATAAACCGGGAGGTACCGTTCAATATAGAAATTCCTTGCTATGAGCTGTACAGAGAAATGGGGGACGCGGTCTGCCACGGCGAGACAATTCTTCTCCAAGGTGTTATTGACTGCTACTTTGAAGAACCGGATGGTATTGTGCTGGTAGACTACAAGACCGATTATGTATCTCCAGGCAATTTTGAAATGATTAAAGAGAGGTACAGGGTACAGATTTACTATTACGCAAGGGCTTTGGAGATGCTTTCCGGAAAGAAAGTCAAGGAGAAGTATATATACCTTTTCTGGAACGGGGAAGCTCTTAAGTTTTGATAGGAGAATATGATAAATAGAACAGTGTAAGCTGTTCTTTTTTTAAAGCAAATAGGAATAAATTTCTGCATCTTTAAGGTTTTTTATACAATAATATCGTAAATTTTTATCAATTATTAAATTTAAATAAGTAATCTCCTATCTCTATACGGAAATAGTGAACTAATAAATATCAATAAATAATACAAATATATAGTTTTTATAAACTGACAAGTTAGAATATTTTAATTATTTTGCAAAAGTTGAATTATTGTATCAAAATATGATACAATATATAAGGAGGGATTAACATGACTGATTATACGCAAAATTTATTTATACAAAATTTTAATGAGTATATTGACCACTATGGAATTAAGCAGGCATTTATAGTTAAACGCACCGGGATAGAAAAGAATAAACTATCGCGAATTCTTAACAGTGTTCAGCCTGTTACGTATGAAGATATGCAATCTTTATCGGGTGCTTTGGATAAAGATATCAAATATTTCCTCCAGGAAAAACTGGATTTATCAACCCCAGATTATAAAGACTCTGCTTCGATAGCATTCTATATGGGGGCTGTGGACGAGAACAAGGAAAAATTAGCTAACCAAGTTTTTGATTTATTGGAGCATATAGATGCAATTCTCGGAGTTCGGAGGAAATTACAAAAAGATGCTTTAGAGGTTTTGGATTATGGATTTTAAAAGATTTAAAGAAATTATTATCAAAAACAGAACCTATACCGCCAATGTAAAAGAGAGCATTAAAATCTTTAATGATAAGGTTCGATGGGACGGAAACATTCCAAAAATTATGAAAGAAATTGGAGAAAAACTGGGTGTTTTAATTTTTCAAGTTCCATTGGCCGACAAAGACTTTGGGGCTGTTTTTTTGGATACAGGCTATAGCAAGTATTTGCTTCTGAATTCAAGTCAACCGAGAAACAAAATGTATTTTTCTTTTTGCCACGATATATACCATATTCTTAATGGAGTACCGGAATATCTCAATGAAAAAAGAGAAGTACATTTTAATCAGGATTACGCTTCTAATGATAATGAATGTAAGGCAAACCTTTTTGCAGCAAATTTGCTGATGCCGGAAGTAGAGTTTAGAAAAATGTATGATCTGTATAAAGATGATAATAAGGAAATTGAAAAAATAGTCGCAAAACTGATGAATTATTTCAGTTCTCCCTTTGTTGCGGTACTAATACGTCTTTATGAATTAGAGATATTGGAAAAGGTTGAAGAGGTTAAAGGATTGCTGAAATATGAGGACAAACAAATTAAAGAGCTGTTTGATTCTTTATGGTTGGACAAGGATATACTTGAACCTACTTTCAAAGATGAAATGCCTTTTTTGTTGGAAATGCTGAAAATTGAAGGAACTGATTTGGTAGAAAAACGACTGATGTCTGAGTATAATTTTAACCGGATTATTGGCGAAATAGAAAAAATATATTCTGTTATAAGGAAAAAAGACTAATATGGCCAAAAAGTATCAAGTGATTCCTTTAAATTTCAGTTCCTTCGAAAGATATATGATATATAGAAAAGATGAAGTGGTTGATGCCTTTGTCAGAACACATAATTACTTGTTTTATGATACATGCTCTGTTTTGCATCATTCCAATTCGGTCAACAGTCAGATTATAATTAATTATTTGAAAAGCAAAGCTGATGTAATATTTATAACCAGGACAGTATTGATGGAATTGACGGCCAATTCCTTTGAGTTACATCAGTCTCAGATCCAATATTTTAAGGAACTTAGCGATAATGGATTTAAAATTGTTCTTTTCGATGAAGAATTAGTATATGATTGTTTGAAAGAGGTATTAAATATAAGTACCGAGGAAGCCAACAGATTGTTGGGGTATGCCATTAAAGAAGTATGCAAATATAAGGGGAAGACAAGTGAAATTATTGAGAATATGGACAAGCGTATGTCCGGTAAGCTTAGAAGTGTAAATCCGGGGAATAGAGAGCTATTCAGTGTTTTCTTCAAGTATGCCAGAGCACATAAAAATGAGGGGGACAGTATTGCAGAGGAATTAATACTTATTTGTATAATAGTTCTAACAAGAATTCCTATGGGACGGTATTTTTTTCTGAGCGACGATATGAGGATAAGGTCTCAGGTAATAAGTGTAAACGATTATATTTTAAAACACCATGGAAGAAAAGAGCCCTATCAATTGACAACATCTTCATTGGTATACAAAATGTATAGGGATGGGGTACTAACCAATAGAGATGATATGATTGAAATAATGAAATCGGCTTTTAAAGGAAATGTTAACGTCTTTTTTGTAGGTGAATATGACATACAACAAAGATATGAATCTTTTAAGTGTGAAGAGTTGATTGACAGACTTCTGAATGAAAAGGATTTTAAAATAATATACTGACTATATCTATAGTACTACCCACCACCGGAACTGGGTTCAATCGGATCGGGTCATTTTACCGCCGAAACCTCTGGTACTGTTTCTAATCAAACGCAGGATTACTTTGAAGCGGTATGAGAGACTTCTAAATTTTGAAGGCTTAGTTACAGAAGCTTTTTCTATTTTCTTACTGTCGCACAAGAAAATTTCGATTCCTTATGATATCGAAGCAAAATATGTGACAAATCGTCTTGTATTTTATCGGAACGCACAATTTTTTTACTAATAATTTCTTCAATAAAAAAATAAGGTTTTTATCAGCAGATAAAAACCTTGAAAAATGCCAAAATTGAAATATTAATTTGTTTTGGAATCTAAACTTTGACAGCTTTCATTTTTTCTTCAAACTGATTCTGCAATAATTTGAAAGTTTCTTCATGTCCGCCAACATCAGGATGGTAAACCTTACACAGTGCTTTATATCTCTTTTTCAGTTCTTCTTCAGTTGAGCAGCCTTCAAAAAAGTCAAAAACCTTCTGGGCCTTATTTGCCGAGGAAACGTTCTTGTTGATGATTCGCAGCGTATCTTTAATAATATCTTTTGATAATCGGCTTGCTCTTTCAATTTGAGGTATAAACTTAAGTTCAAAGATTTTAGGATTGATATTGGATTTGGATGATAGTTGCTTTGACAGTTCGTTTAAAAGGTTTACATATTCGCTGAATTTATAGGCAATGACCGGATCATGTTTAATACACATTGCTGCATCCACTTGCTGTTTTAAATCTTCAAAATCATTGATTAATTCTTCCAGGGTATTTATATATTGCTGGCACCGTTGTGCGTTTTTCCCTTCTTCAAAGGAATTATCCAGGAAATTCGGCTCAATTTCCGATAACTGCATTTGAATATAGCTATCATAATCTTGGGTGGAGAGACTTAGCATCTGTCCCCATTCACTCCACTCTGCACCGAGCGAGAGAATAATTATAGCGATTCCGATTACTAAAACTAAGAAATAGAGTACTGCGAATACGGTTTGAATAAGCGGAAACAGCTTTAAGTATGCGAAGATACCTATTCCAAATGTATTTTGCACTTTACTGGAAACAAAATATATCGAATAGCCGATAAAGCCAACACAGACTACTATGGATAAAGGCCAAGTAAAAGAGAATAGTTTTATAATTAAAAAATTGAATGCCCGCAGCAAATGCCAGAACACGCAAGCAAAAGTCGGATATTTTGATTGACATTCATCGGAAAGGTCATTATAGTCACATTTGCAAATATCATATAATTTTGAATAACCGGCATAGCTTATTTCAAACAGAATAGCTAAGATAGCATTCACAATTATGGAAATGAAAGAAAATGCTGCTAAGGCAATGCTTCCTAATAAAAAAGGGATTATGAAGATTAGAGCGATGATACCGCCGAAAAAAACTAATAAACCTATTATTAAAGCAAGATTTTCAAAAAATCCACCCCAAGAGTTAATTATAATATTTAACAGAAACAATATAAAAATGGCAGCAGCGACTCCCATAAAAACCAATGTTTTTTCAAAAGCTTTCATTATCAGTTTTGAAGCTATTGAAATTAGTAATAACGGGAAAGCCAGTAGTGCCAATATATTGATTTTAAGTATTTTCAGAACGGGTGAAATATTTGATGGCATTTTATATACTCCTTCTACTCGTATTTGGCAAATTCATATTTTACTGAGCTTACATACGTATCGCCCAGTTTAATATAAAAACTTATGCGGTCACCGGAATCCTTATCTATGTAAACCAGAGTTGTACCGTCAATTTCAAAGCCTATCAACGCTGATCCCATACAATAGTCCGGTGTTCCCAGTTTTCCCTCTTTGGCATGAACAATATCACGCAAATTTGATCCTAAAGTAATACCTTTAGGTAAAACAACGTTATTGCCAGTAAAGTATACACCGGTTAGTGTTGCTTTGCTGACAGGTATAGAGGTGCTCGTCAGGTTTTGCACAATTATTGACACCCCTGGATTGTCGGAAGACGGAATTAGGTAAGTCTCTGAAGGAGATAGAGTTTTAGAATTACTGGCAAGGTTAAACGACATTACTTCCTTGATCTTGTTTAAGTCTATTATTTTGCCTTTATACTGTACTTTTCTGGAGTAGATATCTGCATTGAGAATTTCATCCGTTGGCTGGTTGTTTTTCATTGTGTTTATAAAATTCGAAGGATTGGAAACTTTTATCGGAACTTCAGCTCGGCTGTTTTTTGCGACGGAAATGGAAGTGACGGTTGTTTCTACTCGAAACATTGCAAGGCTTTGTTCGTATAAAAACGGTTTTTGGACTTCATAGGTTCCTGGTATTAAATATACAGACTTGCGATAATTGTCAGCGGCTTTGAGTTTGATATTGTGTTTTTTATTTGATGATACGTTTCTTAAAGTTATAGAGATATTAAGATCATTTCTTAGTGCTTCAGGTAATTGCTTGAACTCTTCCGGCAGCCCTTCCAGATAAAGGTCACAAACTGCGTTGTAAGAACGAACATTGATATTTTTTGAGCATCCGGTTGTTATTAATGCAAGCATAATTGTAGCTAAAGTAAAAGCAAACAATGATCTTTTTATGGCAAATCCCCCCTCACAAAAGCATAAATCTTAGCCATAAGATGTATAAATCCTTTTTTGCAATTAACATTTATATTAGCATATATTTTGCAAAACCTCAACAATAAAAGCGTATTTTGGAAGTTCTTAAATATAAAGGCTTTTATTAGGCAGACAAAGGAATTGAAAAAATTCAATTCCTTTGTCCAATCAAAAGATATTTGTCCAACTTCCATTACTTGCAGAATATCAACCGTATCCGTAGTACCGGCCTCTGGAACTGCTTTGTGTCGGTTCTGGGATTCTTCCTCCGAAACCACCGGCACTGTTTCTGGTCAAGCCCAGGATTACTTTGAAGCGGTAAGAGAGGCTTCTGAATTTTGAGGGTTTTACCACTGAAACTTTTTTGATTTTTTCACCATTGCATAAATAAATTTCAATCCCTTCCTGCTGATAACGAAGCAAAATATGTGATAAATCGTTTTCGATTTTGTCAGAACGCACAATTACCTTGCAAATCCCTGCTTTTTTCAGAAACGCAGCTGACGGCATATCCTGGGGGAACACACACCAGCGGTTATCATAAGAGCCCGGAACCTTTGCTTTTCCTTTCATTCTGTTGGAATCAAGCATGAATACCGGAGGAGCATCGGGTTTTATGTGCGACTCTTCAAGTATGTAAGTACCCTCAAACAGGGCTGTTGCAATTTTATCTACTTTGACAGCCGTTTTATAGGTACGGCCGTCCACTCCGTTATAAAGGGGAACCGGACGATAACCTAAACGCGCCAATGCGAGACTTTCGTGTACTCCGATTCGATCCGGAAGATCAACAACAATCATAGTTTCTTTTTCCAGACCAGGCATCCAGTTTATTTCAGGTAATTCTATTTTTTTGAAGATTATTTCAGCCGATTGCATAAATAAAACAGGCTTAGCCCACGGTGACCACAAAGAATCATCGGGTGCCCAAATTTTATATACTTCTATATTATCCCTCAATAGTTTTTCCTCCCTTCGAAACCAATATGGGTATGTCCTTTGCTCTATCATCGATTCTTGGGTACGGGCTTATTCTTCCGTAAAAGCCCGCACTTTTTCCGTCAACTGTGAACACTCCTACACACAGGTGAAAGGTTTCACCGTTTATATCAGTCAATGGCTGGCTGGCAAACTTTCGCTGGGCTATCCAGCTGCCATGTCCCCTGTGTGCAATTTTTTCGATAATTTTTAGCTCTTTTTCAGTTATTGCCTCTCTAATGGAAATACCTTCCCCTACCCTTCCTAAAGCAGGTTTATATATCCAATCGTTATCCTGTTTTTTGATGGATTTAGGGTCTCTTGTCTCAGGCAATAGTTTTTTCCATGTGGAAACATCCACACCTAATTCATCCCAAACCAACGGTAAGCGTTTCGATTGGGTAAATATCGCAACCGGATGGTTGCAGGATGGAGTCAGGCAATCAAAATATCCCTGCCAATTTGCTCGACGGGGAAGATTTGGCAACCATTCCAGAGGAAAAAAGCGGACAATACCGTCAATAAAACCTTCCTTGCCTTCTATAATACATATGGCTTTATTGTCTTTCCATGCTATATGATCCGGTGCGGCAAAAACTGTGCCATATCCATAGGCCTGAAAATAATCGCTCAAAAACTCCATGACCTGGCGATCATCGGAATAGGACGTTGCATGAACCAATGCAATAACTCCGTTTCTTTTAACCTTTTCCGAGAATGCTTGGAAAATGCTATCGCCAACATGTCTATGAGGTTCATAGCCAGGAAAATACTGACATGCGATTTTGGGTAAAACCGATGCTTCTGCCAGACCACCGGGGACATCGCTGTTAACTTCGGATATCGCCCAACCGTCTGTAGTGGGATGGAAATCAAAACGCATCAGTCTAATATTTTGGTTTCTTTCATAGCTTGAAAGGCGAAACAAATTTTTAATGATTTTTCGTGGCAAACTCAGTTTTTTTGCCAATTCCTGTCTATGAATCAAAGCTTCTTCCATTTGCATTGTTTCTGCTGACAATTGCTCTGCCCATGTTTCCAGTTGTCTTGCGGTTTCCTGTTCCATAAGAACTGCATGTTTTGCTATGGTATTGTGGTCTCCTACCTGCGGATCCCATTTATATGCTTTGAATATTACATTGTAACGGTATTCTGAATATTGCTCATTAGGAATTGAAGCCAGTTCAATGCCATTTTTCATAGAACCACCCCGAGAAAGAATGCCGCCAAATCGTCGTAGCTGGGGTTTTCAACCAACGGATACATGGTTACGCTCATGGCAGCAAATATAAGGTAGATAATACTACAGCACAATGAACTCGATAAATATATATTGTTGGAGTTTTCCTCCAATTTGGTTTTCTGTATATAATAGCGTTCAACAATTATTGCAAGTATGGTCAATACCAAGACTGGCCATCCGACCAAGAATTCCACTATTGTACTGTAAAAAGAAGTCCAGTCCCCTGCAGATGCCCTTGCCAAAATAATTCCGCTGGCCAGGAGATAAGTACCGATACGGATTCCACAGCCAATGTCCCTGTCTATTGTAATGCGCTCAAAAGCCTGTGTAAATGAATGAATAATCCTACCAAGAAGGAACCACGTGATTAGGCCCAATCCTCCTGCAAATAAAACACACCACCAACCGGGACCATCGCCTATATTGGCACCGGAATATATTACCACCAATCCGAGAAATGATCCGCTGACTGCGAATAAAGCTGCTTTGTTGTTTAAACCCAAGACATCATCGATCCATGATATATCGAAAAAGAGAAAGACTAATTTCATGCCTAAAAATGTCCATGCATATCCCAGTAAAATGTAAAATATTATGTAGATCCTATCATTTACCACATCGAAGGAAGCCAGGAATTTAAGTGTGTATAAAATAATAAAAAATGAAACGACAGGTAAAAGTCCCACTACATACTTTATAGCCTTGTCACGTTTAGCGGGCTTTAACTCCGGCAATCTTTTATACCAATCTTTTATACTTTTTGCTGTATAATAAGCGGATAATATTAATATTAAAAATTCAGCAAGATCCATTTTTAAAATCTCCCAAAGTTAATTATTAAAATTAACGTTTTCAATTATACCAAAATATATAAGTATTTTTTCCATGTTAACATATGAAATTAAATTCTTCAATTAAAGAATACAAATTTTCTTAGAAGAAATCCAATTACTCGTCAGTATTTATTTTTGGACACTCTTTATAAGTCAGATGCTTAAAGATAAACATTGTATTGAAGACAACAAAATATTTTAATGTACTTGTTTTTATGTAATAGTTGTAATATTATTTTGGTGATGAAACTAGGGAAAGGTTGGCTTAATAACCGTATATTGTTTTGATTTGTGAATAATTTTTTGAAAGGCAAATGGTTATGAGAGCGGATTTGATAATAGCTGCTTCTGCATTGGCATTTTTATTAAGTTCATGTGCTGCTAAAGAGGTTTCAAATGTAAATGAAATTGCAACAATCCACCCGTTATCTGGTGAGGTTCAAAATTCACCGATCATGCCAGTAGATGTTCCTTCAGCAGGAGGAGATAAAGCTTACGACAGCATTATTAAAAATGGTAATCCTGACGAAATTGCAGAAAAAATTAATAATGGAGACTTGGACATCAAGGTGCCTTGAGATAAGTCTGGAATTAAAAGTGATTATGAGATGTTTACTGATAAGTCTTTGAAGTTGGATGCTGAAGTCATAGCAATTGACTTGGGCAAGGATAATTCGGAAATTAAAATGTTAAAAGTGCGAGATAGCAGTAAATATAGCGGGCAACTTATGCTTTTTAAAAAATTCAAGGGGAATGGACATTTTGTGGAAGTATTGAAGCCCCTTTTTTGAGGGAGTATGATATTCAATATGAAATTATTGAATGTGGAGATAAAAAAATGATAAAAACCACTTATTCTGCCGGGAGCGGAACAGGGTTTTCCAGAACAGAGTCTGCAATTTATTCAATTATTAATGATAAATTGGAGAAAGTGTTGGTATATTCAAACCATGAACATTTGTGGATGTCGCCGATGCAACATATATTTTACAGATACGATGGAGATATAGGAAGCTGTTGGAAAGAAGAAAACAACTATTTTATAAAAATCAATTACAAAGTTACATATACAAGCCCAAAAGTACAGGAGAATGAGGTACTGGGTGAGGAAGAAAAATATAATTTGTTTGAATATGCTCCGACAATTCTTTTTTATTGGGACGATGTAAATAAAAAATTTGCCATAGACCCGAAAAATTCAGGTATTTATAACCTTGACAATCAGCAGATAGTAAGTTTCTCATTTTCTCAGGATGAAATGGTGGAATATTTTACTGAACAGCTCAAGAAAATTGCAATGGAAAAAGATGCTTTAAAACTTGAATTGCTTAAAGGTTTTCTTGATGGATGTAAAGACTCAAAGGAAAAAGATGAAATAATTAAGATTTTAGGAAATTAAGAAGCACAAATCAGTTAATCTTGAAGAAAAGAGCAAGTTTTTTATTAAAGGGTGAAGAATTATGATTATGAAGGGAAAGGTAGGTAAAGTGCTGATTCAAAGTATAATTGTTGCAATGCTGGCGGGATGTTCAGCCGCAGAGGCTAATATAAAAACAGAACCTACCCATACTATTTATACTGATAAACAAAATGATGAGCATCAACCGTCACCGTCGAAGGGAGAGGCTGGAGACAGTATTAACTGGGATGAGTATGTAAATGATGAATTTGTGGAGAGATTGAAGTGGGAGGAAAATATATGGATTAAGGATGACGGGTTTTCAAGAAACTATGTTTGGAAAGATAATGCTTATTTCTATGAATTTACCAACAAGGATGTCACAATAAGTTTTCCTCTAATAAGTGAAGACGGTTTTTCTTCTTATACAATTAAAAAGGGAGAAAGACAGGGAGAGTTCTATTGGCAGCATACTTATTATCCTACTACTCTAAATTATTTATCACCAAAACTTGTGGATGTAACCGGCGATGGGATTGAAAACCTTTGCATAGGTATGGGTGTAGGCAGTGGAACCGGTGTCTCTGTATCTGTAATGCATGTGGTGGATTTATCTACAATGAAGGAAATACCCATCCTGGAAAATAACTTTGTCGGGGAATTTACAACGGAAGATGCTGTAATAATCAGGGACTTTCTTAAGAAAGAGAAAGAAAAACGTGAAGAGCTTAAGTTTTTGGATGATACACCTAAAACAAATTACTCTATCAGAAATATAGGGATAGAAGATAATAGCATCAAAGTTAATATCGGTATACTAAACTATGAAGAGTTTGTTAGCGGAGACCCTGTGGGCGAAGTGGAAGGCGAGTATGTTTATAACGGACAGGGATTTACTTTATGCAACCTAATATTTAAACCTTATGAGGAATAGTTAATAGGAAGAAAGTTAATGCTGAATGGATTAGTGAGGTAAATTGAAGAAGTTTGGTCATATAATAATATATTTGACATTACTGGCTCTTTTGGTGGGATGCAGCAGTGGTTCGGCAAATGAAAATGCCTATACCGGTAATATAAAACCTGAAGTATCCGAGGTCGCAACAGATAAAAAGTCTAATGGGTTGGGTATAGATTTCCTAAAGTCTGTTAGCTTTGTGACATCGAAAACGGGATTTATGTCGCTTAGAAACAGCTCGGAAGAAAACTGCCTTCTAAAGACAACAGACGGGGGCAATTCATGGGAAACGGTAAATAGAGAAAAAGACCTCTATGCTTTATGCTTTGTATCGGAAAAGATAGGATATGCCATTGAAAATATAGGTGATAATAACGAACCTAAACCGGTCCTTGTTAAAACTGTAAACGGAGGAGTGGATTAGGAGAAAATAACCTTTGTTGAAGGCAAAAACCCGGTGGAAATAGATTGCATAAATGAGAACATAGTATTTGTGGCTGCAAGCCATAGTACCAACGGTCTTTTTGGCGGTTCGAGATATGGAGATTCGGTATTTGTATCAAGGGATGGAGCAAATACATGGGAGGAGATTCAAACGCCTGAGGATTTTGGTGGTGAAGGAATGAGCTGGGTTTCGCCGGAAGAAGGATACTTAATGGGTACTGAGCAGCCGGTTACAGGTTTGCAACCAAAGATACTTTATTATACTAATGATGCAGGCAAAAATTGGAATATAATTGCAAAATCTGATCCGCTAACTGAAAAAAATACAGATGAGCACAATGCTTTGCCCTTAGTAGGGTATCCTGACGGCATTAAGTTTTTTAAGAACGGAACAGGCTATATTGGTTCAATGCGAGGTACTCTCCTGAAAACGACAGATAAAGGAAAGACATATAATCCGGTTAATTTCACTAATGAAACAGATGTTATACCTGTTCCTTGCTTTGTCAGTGAAGATGAAGGGCATGCTATAAGTGCGGACACTAAACTTGTTCATACTATAGACGGAGGAAACACTTGGGAAGAAGTTTGGCCTAAGTAAGCAGGCAATATATACAAGAGTAAATATCTTAAAGCCTTATTAAAAGAGCTTCGGGGCATCGAACACGAAGCCCTTTTAATTTTCACTTTGTTCTGCTTTACTTTAGATAAAGACCGGCAAGTTTCATCTGCTTTGTAAAGGTGATTGTAAAGATAAAGGTTTTAATCTCATATTTTGCTTTAGCTACAACAACAGCAAATTCCTCTTCGGTTGATTTGTCAGTTGCTCCACCAATACTCATTTCTTCCATTTTTTTAAAATTACCGCCTTCGTCAACGGTTTCAAATATTTTATCGAACACTTCATCGGTGAGAGCATCTTTCATTTGCACTGTACATAACGCTTTAATACCTTCCGAATCTCTGGCGTTTATAAGGCTAATTACGTTTTCTGCAGCTTTTTTAACTTCTTCTTCGTTAAAATCACCAGATAATTTTTGACTGCTGCAACCGCTGATAAATGAAAGACATAATAGAATTACGAGGGTTAAAACTCCTGTTGACTTAAATATTGACTTTTTCATTGTAAGTCCTCCTTAATATATAGTTTTTTTGAGTTATATGAATAAATAATCATAAAAACATCTATTACAACCAATGTCCCTTCAATCAATAGTATCGAATTTGGAAAAGATGATAAAATAGGAATTAAAGAATTTACAAATCCGTGAAGTACTATTGCAATGAACAGGTATAAAATCTTTCTATTCTTTTGAAATCCGTTCCAGACAATGATTGTTAAACCAACATGCAGAATAATTGCCAAAATTCTTTCTAAAACCGCCAATCCCAACTGCGAAATTGGAACATAGGATAAAGCGGGTAATAAAATTATAAGTGCTTCTGCAATGCCATGTCCCAACCCGAAAATAATTGGCTGACGAAAATCACACTTGACAGGTTTAATCAAAAACTGTTTAAATAAAAAACGAAAGCTTTCTTCAAAAATACCTGCCGACAAGGCAATTAAAATTCCAATTGTCAAAGGGTTCAATTGATAAGCAAGCATAAATTTAGTTGAGTTTTGCAACTGTTGAAGAATAGGCATTCTTAACAAAGGTTGCGATATGATAAAACAAGCTGAACCGGCCAAAAACCAAAGGAGATTCTTCAAAATTATTTTCACCACCTCATATAAATATATTTTATAATATCACTTAAACAATCCGAGCAAAAGAATATTATTAAACTTTGATGCATATTTAATAAATTTGAAGTGGTTTATTAAATGTGTCCATAAAATTTCCAAAGGGTATTCTGCTAATATTATATTTAGCAGTATGTATTTAATTTATTATTCTTGCATAAAATGATTTTAACTTTAATGTCTAATTCGGAACAAGGTATGGGAAAATATGTATAATGGGTTTAAGCGTATACAATTATAGGCTTATGGTGAAGACTAAATATTTGTTAAGTTTATGTTAGATTTTTTCATCGGTTATTGTATAACCAAAAAAATTGTGTTATTCTAGTTTTGTGCTGTTTGAAGTGGAAAAAAGATACAATTTTTCTGCTGAAAATTTTAATGACAAAAGGAATGTTGATGGAAAATGACAATTACATTAAGTTCTTTCTTGAGTGAACTGATGAGAAATCCTCCTTTAGTCATAACCACACTGTTGACATTAGGGGTTATATTGGTTAACGGTTGGACCGATGCACCTAATGCAATTGCTACTGCAATATCTACAAGGTCAATTAAGCCCAGGAATGCTATTATTATTGCATCTGTTTTTAACTTTCTCGGTGTTTTTGTAATGACTATGGTAAACAGCAGTGTGGCTGAAACCATTTATAATATGGTTGACTTTGGAGGAGATCCGGATTCAGCGCTTGTAGCACTATGTGCAGCTCTTTTTGCTATTGTACTTTGGGCAACGGCCGCCTGGTGGTTTGGAATTCCTACAAGTGAAAGCCATGCATTGATAGCGGGAATAAGCGGTGCAGCTATTGCGCTGCAAGGTGGTATCAAAGGTATAAATTTCAATGAGTGGGTTAAGGTTCTTTACGGATTGGTGCTATCCATAGCATTAGGGTTTATAATGGGATGGCTGGTTGTCAGAATAGTTGAAATCATATTTGGAAGAGTAAACAGAACTAAAACCTATTCCTTTTTTAAGAACGCTCAGATACTTGGAAGTGCCGGAATGGCTTTCATGCATGGTGCACAGGACGGACAGAAATTCATGGGTGTATTCATGTTGGGAATGTTCCTTGCAAAAGGACAAAGTGATGTTACCACCTTTCATATCCCGTCCTGGCTCATTGTCCTTTGTTCGCTTGTAATATCCTTTGGTACTTCTATAGGAGGCTATCGTATAATAAAGTCTGTAGGAATGGATATGGTAAAACTCGAAAAATATCAAGGATTTTCGGCAGATCTGGCAGGAGTTATTTGTCTGTTCATAGCATCTGCGACAGGTTTGCCTGTTAGTACAACCCATACAAAAACTACGGCGGTTATGGGAGTTGGAGCTGCAAAACGTATTTCATCCGTAAACTGGGGAATTGTAAAGGAAATGATAATGGCATGGATTTTGACTTTCCCGGGATGCGGGCTTATAGGTTTCTTGATGGCATTATTGTTTATGAGTATTTTTTAAAAACAAATTGACTGCTAAATTTAAATGAAATCATGAACCTTAAGTTAAATAAAACACAATTTTAACGAAAGAGGATTGGGAAATATGGCCAGAAAGAAAGATGAATACTATTACGACACTTTTGTGGAATTGGTTGAGTATTCTTGTAAAGCAGCAGATTTATTGAATCAAATTGTAAATAACTTTAAAGCAGACCAGCTATTGAATAAAGTAAAAGAAATGCATGAAATAGAACATGCTGCTGACGAAGCAAGACATGTTATGACAAAAAGGCTTATGAAAGAGTTTATCACACCTATTGAAAGAGAAGATATTTTGGGATTGGCAAATTCCATTGATAATCTTACCGATGCAATTGAAGATGTTGTGTTACGTATGTATATGTTCAATATTACGCATATCCGACCCTATGCTGTAAAGATGACTTCCGTTATTGTAAAATGCTGCAATTCGTTAAAGTTGGCATTGACTGAATTCCATAATTTCAGAAAATCCAAAACATTGCATGAATTGATTGTTGATGTAAATAAGCTTGAAGAAGACGGAGACAAACTTTATTCTGAAGCTATAAGAGATTTATATGTTAATTGTAATGATTTTAAAGAAGTATCAGCATGGCAATCTACATTCCACTTCCTAGAGAAATGCTGTGATGCTTGTGAAGATGTTTCAAATGCGATAGAGGAAATCGTTATGAAAAATTCGTGATGTGTGTTCTGAATTGTGCTTATTATATACTTAAGTATCTGGATTATTGTATAGTGTTATAAAATTGGGTTTAATAATTGATTCGCTTATTGCAACAGAAAAGCTCATTAATAATAATTTTAAAAAAGTTTCATATGTATGGAAGCTTTCGGGCTTCCATTATTGAATTTTATTAACTGTTTAGGTCAATAGAAAAACTTGCACTTTTTTATAATGTCCTTACAAGTTGCTTTATAAAATCTTTAATTGGTATAATTTATTTAAAGCAAAAGTAAAATTATGATGTGAGCAAGGATTTAATGGCGGGGGAGAGGATTTAAACAAGATGGAAATATTAAAGGCTATAATTATTGGTATTATTGAAGGTATAACCGAATGGCTGCCCATTAGCAGCACAGGACATATGATATTGGCTGATGAATTTATAAAGCTTAATATGTCCGATGAATTTAAGGAGATGTTTCTGGTTGTAATTCAGCTTGGCGCTATTTTGGCAGTAGTTTTGCTGTATTGGAAAAAGTTATTTCCAGTATCCTTCGATAAAAAGCTTGAAATAAAGCAGGATACCGTTTCTTTGTGGATGAAGGTATTGGTTGCAGTTTTACCGGCAGCAATTATAGGAGTGCCCTTTGAGGATAAAATAGATGAACTGTTTTATAATTATAAAGTAGTTATTGCAACATTAATTATTTATGGTGTTTTGTTTATACTTATAGAAAACCGAAATAAAAATAAAAAATCTTTAATTAACAACTTTGGTCAGCTAAGTTACAAGACAGCGTTAATAATAGGAATTTTTCAGGTGTTATCCCTGATTCCGGGTACATCCCGTTCCGGAGCAACTATTTTGGGTGCAATTTTGATTGGTTGTTCAAGGGAAATAGCCGCAGAATTTTCTTTCTTCTTGGCATTACCGGTTATGTTCGGTGCCAGCTTTGTTAAAATTCTGAAGTTTGGATTCGTTTTTTCAGGTCAGGAGATTGCTGTCCTTGCTACCGGTATGATTGTTGCTTTTGTGGTATCTATTTTAGCGATAAAGTTTCTTGTGGGATATATTAAGAGAAATGATTTTAAAGCCTTTGGATATTACAGAATAGTCCTTGGCTTGATTTTAGCTTTTTATTTTGCCGTTTTAAGATAAAAAGGTTTGTATTTTGAAAAGTTTGATTAAAATAGTCATTAATCGTTGGATTAATGCCGTTTTTTAAAATTTTAAAACGTTTTTTGAAATTTATTAATTGTATTCAGTTAAATATACCATGGTGAAGTTTAATTTTTTACGGGTGAAAGCTTTGAGAAAAAATGTTATAATTCTTTAAAAGATATAGAGAATAATAAAAAATATAGAAACAGGAGGGACAATTTATGAAGAGTTTAAAAGGAACTAAAACAGCGGAAAATCTATTAAAGGCTTTTGCAGGAGAATCTCAGGCACGTAATCGTTATACTTTTTATGCTTCTGTTGCTGATAAAGAAGGATTTAAACAAATAAAGAATATCTTCATTGAAACAGCTGACAATGAAAAGGAACATGCAAAGAGATTTTACAAATTACTTGTAGCTGGTTTGGACGGTGAACTTCCTACTGCTATAGGAATAACTGCAGACTTTCCCGTTGCACTAGGGACAACCCTTGAGAATTTGAAAGCGGCAGCAGCTGGAGAAAATGAAGAGTGGACAGACCTTTATCCTGAGTTTGCGAAAGTGGCAGATGAAGAAGGATTCCCGGAAATTGCCACAACTTTTAGAATGATAGCTAAGGTTGAAAAACACCATGAAGAAAGATACAAAAAGTTGGCCGATAATGTAGCAAACGGTTTGGTCTTTAAGAAGAACGAAAAAGTTGTATGGAAATGTGGAAACTGCGGATATATTCATGAAGGAAATGAAGCACCGGAGAAATGTCCCGCATGTGCTCATCCTCAATCCTATTTTGAATTGAATACCGAACCGTATTAATTCTTGCAGTAAATATTTTTACTAGTATATATCCGAGGTTATATATACCGGTTAAAAAATAGATATAAAGATTAAAATTAAGATTAATACGCCGATGAGAATTAATGTTTCTCATCGGCGTATTTTAATGAAATTTTTATATATGCAAAAGTGATAAATATAAAGGTATCGAAGCAATGTAAAATTTATCATATAATAAATTTTAAGAAAATCTTAAGAAATTTATAGAGTTTTTTGTAAAAATCGCCTGCTAAGCTTATATAAGAAGGCAGGTGATAAAAAATGTTCCATAATTGAGAATTATTTGGGGGTCTGATTAAATGGATAAATACAACATTTTGGTATGCGACGATGACAAGGCAATTGTGGATGCTTTGGAGATTTATTTAAAACAGGAGAATTATAACGTCATAAAGGCATATACCGGAAAGCAGGCATTAAAAATCCTGGAAGAACAAAAAATTCACCTGATTTTGCTGGATATTATGATGCCTGAGATGGACGGGTTAACCGCAACAGTCAGAATTCGTGAAGAACTGAATATACCGATTATAATATTATCTGCGAAATCTGAGGATACAGATAAAATTATTGGGTTAAATTTCGGTGCTGACGATTATGTTACAAAACCCTTTAATCCCTTGGAACTTTTGGCAAGGGTAAAATCCCAATTGAGGCGATATACCTTGCTTGGAGGGGCAGAGCAAAAGAAGGGAATTCTCAAAACCGGCGGACTGGAATTGGATACTGAAGCAAAGGAACTTCGCCTGGATGGGGAGAAAGTAAAGCTAACGGCTACAGAATACGGCATTGTATTATTTCTGATGAAGAATATGGGCAAGGTGTTTTCCATAGAGCAAATATATCAAAATGTATGGAATGAACCTTTATACACATCGGAAAATACAGTTGCTGTACATATTCGGAGAATCAGGGAAAAAATTGAGATTAACCCGAAGGAACCAAAATATTTAAAGGTGGTGTGGGGTATTGGTTACAAAATTGAAAAGTATTAGATATTCAACTTTTACAAAGGTTGCTGCGATTATTCTGGCATGGCTATGTTTAATAAGTATATTGGCAACCGGTATAGATTTGAGAAATAATGAAGTCCTGCACGTCCATAGCTATGTAGATTCTTTAGAATTTAAATCAAACTACGAGTCGCTTATTTACCTTACTGTGGAATTATACACATCGCTGAAAAGTGAGGAATATATCAAAACGTCCGATGAATTTAAGGGGGAAGTCCAAGCTGCCTTAAAAAGATACAACTTTATAAAAGACTTCCTTTCAAAATATGTTAATTTTGCTTATTATATAAAAGACTTAAATACTGGAGAGGTTGCTACAAACTTAGATTCTGAAGATCCTGTTGGACTAATAAAGAAGCAAAAATCAATGTTGCATTATATTCAAGGGCAAGCCATTGAAGGATTGTGGTTTGCTGAAGATTTAGGCGAAATGTTATATGGAAAATCTTATGAAGTATATACTGCTGTCATAGAGCCTTTGAAAAAAGGAGATCGTTTTTATGATCATTATCTTTCATTTAAAAAATCCAAAACACAGATAAATTTAGAGATAGCTTTTTTGATTGCTTCAGCACTTATATTACTTTTATCCCTTGTTTACCTAATATATGTTGCAGGAAAAAAGAAAGGTATGGAAGGAATTGCTTTAAGACGATGGGATAGATATTTTGATATACAGTCTTTGATAGTGCTTTTTGCAGCTTTGAATACGCTATTTTATCTGGATAATTATCATTATGGCTTATCTTTTGAAGTGCTGTTGATATTAAGTATAGATTTCTTTATTGGATTGACCTGTTTATTGTCAGTGGTCAGGCAATTAAAGACTGAAAGTGTTAAAAAGAATTTGTTTATATACAAGTCTTATTGTGAACTTTTAGTGTTTATTCGACTTTTGTCTAAGGGCAGGATTTTTAGACCTTGGATTATTGTGCTGTTGGGAGTTTATAGCGGAATTAACAGCATTTTGCTTACATTGATATACCTGGCCTTAATTCATAATGATGAAAAAGTGGCATTGCTTACATTAATTCCGTTTATTATTTTTAACATGAAAGGTTTATATATGATTTCAAAGTCTCTTAAAGATTTACCTGAAATAATGGAAGCCACAAAACAAATGGCTGAAGGAAACCTTGACTATAAACTTGACACAAAGAATATGTCTATTGCCTTTTCCGCCTTTGCGGAGAATATTCAAAGTATACAGATGGGTTTAAAAAAAGCAGTTGAGGATGCTATAAAAGGAGAAAGGATGAAAACCGATCTTATTACCAATGTATCTCATGATTTAAAGACTCCCTTAACTTCCATAATAAATTATGTCGGATTGTTGAAGAAGGAACCTATAGAGAATCAAAAGGCACAAGAATATATAAATATATTGGATGAAAAATCTGCAAGACTGAAAGTGCTTATTGAAGATTTGATTGAAGCAAGCAAGGCATCAAGCGGGAATTTGCCGGTAAACATCGAAAAACTTGATTTGTGCGAACTGGTTATGCAGGCTGTTGGTGAGTATAGGGATAAGTTTGAAAATCGCGGACTGGATGTAAGAACAATTACCGACGAAAAAAACATATATGCGCAGGCTGATGGAAAACATATGTGGCGTATTGTTGAAAATCTTTTGTCCAATGTTTTGAAGTATTCTATGAAGAATTCCAGGGTTTATATTAACATAGCAAGAAATGAGGATTACGGGATTTTGACTATAAAGAATATATCCGAACTTCCGTTGGAAATACCTGTTGAGCAGCTTACAGAACGTTTTGTAAGGGGAGATATGTCAAGAACAACTGAAGGGTCAGGATTGGGGTTGGCTATTGCTAAAAGTCTCACTGATATACAAAAAGGATATTTTAGGATAGAAACAGATGGGGACTTGTTCAAAGCAACGGTGGAAATACCATTGTGGAAGTAATGCAGGTGTGGATTTAAAGTCAATCATCTAATTGATAGTGAAGTAAGAAGAGTATTTATTCTAAACATTAAATTTTAAATAATATTTGTATAATGCTCAGGGAATGGCAGAATATACTAGTTAAAGTAAAATGCAAAAAACTATTATAATTATTTTAAGGAATTTGCTAATAATACTTAAAATAAAAAAGCTGCTGTAAGTTTATTACTTACAGCAGCTTTTTTATTTTAAGTACAATTATTGTGTCTATTAGAATGCACCATCATATGTTACACCAGGTCTAGGTGTAATTCCTTTAGCACTGAACAACTCGCTTAATGTAACGAAAGCATATCCCTGATTTTGAAGGGTTGGAATTATAATATCCAAAGCTTCAGGTGTCGGGTGATTACCTGGTTGTGTGCAGTGCATCAATACAATGGAACCGTCTCTAACACCGTTAATTACTATCTGAGCTCTTGCTTGAGCTGTAGTTGCTGAACCTCCGTTCCAGTCTTGTGCTATAACACCTTGTACAAAAGGCATATTAATAGTTGAAGTCATTGCGCCGCCTACAGAAAGGTTAGGTGCACGGAAGAACTTAGGATCATAACCAGTATATTGTCTAACAGCAGCGTTAGTTTGGTTAATTTCATTTTGTATTTGAGAAGCCGACATGTATCTCATGTCCTGGTGGCTCCATGAATGGTTTCCAATTTCATGGCCTTCAGCCACAATTCTTTGCATTACACTTCCGTTTGAAGCAATATTCTGTCCAACAACCATAAATGTAGCTTTAGCATTGTATTTCTTTAACTTGTCAAGTACTAAAGTTGTTTGATAGCTTGGTCCATCGTCAAAGGTTAAAGCAACAAGCTTTTTGCCTGTAATTGGCTGAGATGTAGGTGAGCTTGTTGGTACACTTTGAGTGCTGAATGTAAAGTAGTCAATATTAACCGCACCATTGAAGCAGAGGTACAGATCTTTTGTACCTGAAGCACCGCTAACGGAAGTACTCAATTCTCTGTAAGAATCCCAACCGCCAGTTGAAGTTACATTTAAAGAACCAATAATTGTACCGGTTGAACTGCCAAGCCTCAACTGTATAGTTGTGCTTGAGTTACCGCCATAGGCAACACGTGCTGTGAAGGAATTTGCTCCCGAACCGAAGTTAACATTTTTAAATACAATGTAATCGCCGTTCTCGATATATCCTAAACCGCTACCGCCATTATCAGTACCTATCTTCTCCATTGTTGAAGAACTATTACTGCTGTAGTTTTCAGCCTCAATTTTACTAAAGGCATCTATTGGAGAAGTATTGCCGGGATTGCCATTATTACCGCCGTTATTAGGATTGCCTCTGGTAGTTAAGTCAATCATACCTAACAGATGTTGTTTTATCATTGCAAAATCAATTGATGTATAGTTACCGTCATTGTCTATATCTGCATTTTGAGGTGCAGGGAAAGAAGATATCATTCCAAGCAAATACTGTTTGTATATTGCAAGGTCAATAGAATCGATTGTACCGCTGTTGTTTACATCACCAAGCAAACCGCCGGTATTTCCGCCGTTATTTCCACCGCCAGTGTTGCCACCGCCGTTATTTCCACCACCAGTGTTGCCACCGCCAGTGTTACCACCGCCAGTGTTGCCACCGCCAGTGTTACCACCGCCAGTGTTGCCACCGGTGCTACCATGAGGAACGCCGTTTATGGAGATGGACATTGATTTAACATCAGCTTTACCGCTGCTCTGGTATCCTTCAACAACAAGGGAAATTTCATAGAATTTACCCATCTTCATGCCTCTGGATTCCCAAGCTTTAAAGTGTTCACTGACGCTTATCTTTCCGCTTGTACGTTTTTGCTGACGAACACTCCAATATTGCTGGAATGTTGCAGTACCTTTAATTGAAGGCTGATTAACTCTTGTTGTTTCATATATGTCATATGTTCCGCCATCAACAGTTATTGTACCTTTTACAGGCTCATTTCCTGGCGGTCTCCAGTTACCCCAGCTCTCGATAATGTAGTACTCTACAAGGGGATCACTAGTCCAACCGTAAACAGCCAAGTAAGAGTTTCCATTTGGTTGGTAGTCACATTCATAAGTCAATTCCATTGTACCGATTTGTTGGTGAGTCTTTGTCTCGTCATATTTGATACCTTTGCGGAACAAGATATTGTTTATGTTGCTCCATTCACAGCTGAAGGAACCGCCATCTTTAAGTATCATTGTTCCGTTACCGTTGTCTTTCCAGTACTCATAGTTGTATCCGCCATGTGTACCGGTTTCATTGTTGGTTACAGTTTTGGTTCCGCCACCGGTATTTCCGCCGGTATTTCCGCCACCTGGCCATCCGCCTCCAGGCCAGCCGCCGTTATTTCCACCGCCGGTATTACCACCGCCGGTATTACCACCGCCGCCATTATTTCCACCGGTATTACTGGAAGTATCAAATACAAAATAGTCAACATTTACCGGTCCGCTAAAGCAAAGGTATAAATCCTTTGTACCCGATGCATTGGTAACGTTAGTAGTTACTTCCTGGTATGTATCCCAACCGCCAGTAGACGGTACAGTCAATGTACCTATAAGAGCTCCGTTTGTTCCGCCTAATCTTAATTGAATTGTTGTGCTGGTAGTATTACCGTTTGCAACATATGCCTTGAAAGATCCGGCACCGCTTCCCAAATTTACACTCTTATATACAGCATAGTCACCATTGTTTATATATCCTATACCTGTACCTATGGATCTAGCTTCAGAACCGACCAAATCATCATAATCTTCTGCTTCGATCTTTTGGAAAGCATTTTTTTCAGTTACCGGTTTAGGTGTTGATGTTGAAGGTGCCTGTCCGCCAATAACAAGGTTCATTTTTTTCATGTTAGCCTGACCGCTGCTCTGATATCCTTCAACAACCATGGAAACTTCATAAAGTCTACCCATTCTCATGCCTCTGGATTCCCAGGCCTTAAAGTGTTCGTGAACAGATATGGTTCCGCTTGTACGTTTTTGTGTACGAACACTCCAATACTGATCGAAAGTTTTGTCTCCTTCAATGGATGGCATATTGTATCTGGTTGTTTGATAAATTTCGTATTGACCGCCGTCAGCGTTAACATAACCTTTTACCTGATTGCTTCCTGGTGGCTTCCAGGTACCGTAGCTCTCAATAATATAGTACTCTACAAGAGGTCCCTGAGTCCATCCATAAACGGAAAGATATGAGTTACCGTTTGGTCTGTAGTCACAATCATATTCTATGTATATATTTCCGTATTCCTGATATGTTTTTTGTGATCCAAGTCTTTTACCGGTACGGAACAGAATGTTGTTAATGTTGCTCCAGGAACAAGTAAAAGTACCTGGTCCAGTAAGAGTCATTGTTCCATTACCAGTATCTTTCCAGTATTCATAGTCATAACCCTGATATGTTCCGGTAGCATTATTAGTAAGTGTCATTGCTTGTACATTTGCCGGAAGCAAAGTGAACAAGAAGGAACAACATAAAAGGGTTGAAAAAAACGCCTTTAGCTTTTTTGTCATTTTTCGCTCTCCTTTCGAAATTTTTTGGATTTTGATGTAAGCATACTTTTTGTTTTGATAAATCGTTGTAATAAAAAACAGGTAGGCACTTATAAACTTCTAAATATCTTCCACACATCATCCTTTCTACTAAAGAATTATTAGTAATTATGAATTAAATAAAAAAGAATGTAATCCCCGCTTAATAGATATTCGAATGTAATATAATTTTTCTATCGTAATTTTTATAAATATCTCAAATAATTTAAATAAGTTTTATGCAGTAAGTTTTTATAATGACCCCCATTGTCAAGACAAATTTTTAGCTTTTCTAAGTTAGATTCTC
>ENA-UPAD01001100-UPAD01001100.1-bioreactor-metagenome-genome-assembly--contig:-NODE-1100-length-31444-cov-41.817133_pt1 | contig 31444 bp, 26 predicted proteins | sample MGYA00238179_ERZ772710 | MGnify/ENA primary metagenome ERZ772710 (study PRJEB29004, sample SAMN07631245) | bioreactor metagenome | isolation source: Switchgrass digestor | place: USA: Dartmouth...
CAGCGGCAATGAAAATGCTTATCGAAGAGGCTAAAAGGCAGAATTTATCATATATGGAGCTTTCAGCATCAGAAATGGGAAAGGGTGTTTATAAAAAGCTGGGCTTCCAGGAAACAGGCAACCGTTATTTGCCAATGAAATTAGTGCTGTTTAAATAGGATAATAGACTTTTACCAAAAATATGAAAGGATAAAGTTTTATATAATGTCTAAGCAAATAAGAGGAAATATCAAGGATTTTCAACGAGAATGAGCAGGCTATCGGTGAAATATTTCAGGAGTGCATAAATGAGCTGGATGAGGAGATAAATGCCCTTCAGCTAATACGGGATATTTTAAGCTCCTTGATAGGCCGTATTAATTCAATGGCTGATACTCAAATCAGGCTTGAGTTACTTGATGACGCTGATATCATGAGTGTTATTCAGACGCTTAGCCTTTCCAAGATCAATTTAAAGGAGGAGCGTTCTATGGACGACCTGAATAAAGCAAATGAGATTTTATCAACTTTGAAGGATGTGCGAATTTTATATCTGCCGCCCGCTACTGTGGCTGCCAGTCATTATTATGGTGATGATCCTGAAACTAATGCATTTAAACCGCTGAATGAGTTTATAAGAAAAGTGCAGCTCCATAAAATTAAACCAGACTTAAGAATATATGGCTTTAATAATCCTACACCCAAGGCTGATGAAACCTATGGCTATGAGTTCTGGGTAACCATACCTGATGAAATGGAGGTACCGGAGCCTTTACAGAAAAAGAGCTTTGCAGGCGGCTTGTATGCAGCCCACTGCATTAAAATGGGTGATTTCCATGAATGGCAGCTTTTTATGCAATGGCTTATGAATAGTCAGGAGTATGAATATGATGAACGTGAGCCTTTAGGAATGGGAGGCAGCCTTGAGGAGCATCTAAATGCGTATTCATATTTTGAGTGCGATGAGGAGACTGCAAAGGTTATACAGCTGGATTTACTTATGCCGATAAGGGAAAGAAGATAGAAGGTTTACATAATAAAATTACGTAACCGCCAATCTAAATATCTTGATTGGCGGTTTTCTATCATGACAAGAATATTAATTTGAGTCTTTGCTGTTGCCATCCTGAACTATTGCATTGAGTATTATTTCATACTTATTTCCCAGTTCCTTTATTTCATTGGTATAATTAATGTATTTTTGGGATTTTTCCTTCAGAATCCAATCAGGTTTTTCATTAATAATTTTCTTACAGAAGTCCTGGAATTCCGAGTTCATTGTTCCAAGATTATTTTTTGCTATTTCATAGTCATATTTGTCATTAGAAAGTATCTTAAAATACATATCATAAACAAAAATCAAAAAATGTCTGACCTCAAGATTAAAGCTGTTTACCGTGGTTTTCCCGGAATAGCTATAGCATACCTGATTTGCATAGAGGCTATAATCACTGATATCTGAGTCTTCTATAGATATAAAATTGCTGTCAATAATATCGGTCATTCTGTATAAATATTCCCACTCGGCTTGAAACAACCTGATATATTCATCCTTATATCTTTTTGCTTCCAGCTTTGCGCATATTGCTGAAATAAGGAGAACTATTGATATAAAAGTTAATAATATAATAGATATAACAGGCTTAGATTTGATTTTCATATATATCTGGCGGCAAACGAATTCTTCTTTGCTATTGTAATAACCGGGTATGGGCTACAATAGGCTTTCTTTAAAGAAGCAATGTTTACCGTACTTCCCCTTTCATGATATATTTATACATTAATACTACACAATTTTATCAAATCTGTAATATCTTATCAAGTTGGATCATTTTAAAGAAAGATATCTGAAAAGAAAGATATCATGTATCATTTGTTAAAGACAGATATCATTTTGTAAAAAAGATATCTGTCAGTTTTTCGGTCGATTTTATCTTATTCATTGAAGAAGATAGTTATTATATGGTAATATGAATTATGAGCTGTAATCTTATCTTATTCAAAGACAAGCATGCGGTTGACTTTGATTTGCATGTTGATTGAATAAAGCTATTAGGTTACCGGCTTATATATTCATGTTGAAGTAAGAGGAATGAGCATAAAAGAATTGGTATGAAATTCAACCGTAATAATAAGCTGTAATTAAGGCTTATATATTTTTCTATAGGAAGGATAAATATGACAGCGTTAGATATATTATCAATAATCAGCAGTGTGTATAAGGAAATTCTGATGGACAATTTATGCGGAATATATCTGCATGGTTCACTTGCATTTGGCTGCTTTAACCAGGCGAAAAGTGATATTGATTTTCTGGTTGTTGTGTATGACGATATACAGCAACCGCAAAAGGAAGCTCTAATCCGGACACTTCTGAAGCTTAATGATATTGCCCCTCCAAAAGGCTTTGAGATGAGTGTGGTGCTGTATAAGGATTGCAAAACCTTTTCATATCCGACACCTTTTTTGCTCCATTATTCTAATTTCCACAAAGAAAGGGCAATGCAAAATTTATCAGACTATTGCCTCAATATGACTGGGACTGACATTGATTTAGCTGCACATTTTACTGTTGTTAAGAAGGTGGGGGTTAGCATTATCGGCAAGCCTGTTGATGAGGTTTTTGCCGATGTGCCTGCACAGTATTATCTGGACAGTATCAAATCGGATATTCAGGCTGCAGAAAGTGAGATCGTCAGCAATCCTGTATATATAATACTTAATCTTTGCCGGGTTCTGGCCTATATTAAGGAAGGCCTTGTACTGTCAAAGCAGCAGGGAGGACGGTGGGGTATTGATAAGCTGCCGGGTAAGTATTCCGACTTAATTAAGAATGCTGCCCAATGCTACAGCTCAGATGGTGAATTTGAATATGACACCGGCTTGCTGAAGCAATTTGCCGGATATATGCTGGATGAGATTTATGCTGAATGAATGGAAGCCTGCCTATGTGTATGGGATGAGCTTATATGCATATCGGCTAAATTCATGGCTGTTTTATAGTTATACAGGTAACCATGATTCTTTAATACATTATTTCTGCTTCAAGGAGGACTATGATGAGAATTAAGGCAATAACATTATTTGCAGCCATAGCATTATTACTTGGCGGACTTTTTATAAGTTCGGAGGAGGTTTATGCGGCACAGAGAAAGCGTCCCCATCTTAATGAAGAAAAGACAACATTTGTAGGGGACAACGATCAGCCTCTTAGGGGACCCTATACATCTACAGAATGGACTCCGGCGGTTCCGTATGAACAGATTGAAGGCATTAAAAAGCTGGGCTTTAATGCTGTTCATTTGTATGCCGAGTGCTTTGATATAAATTATCCCAATCCCGGAAGTACGGCACCAGGCTATGCAGTCAATGAGGTTGACAAGATAGTTGAGGCTACAAGGGAGCTTGGGCTTTATCTGGTAATCACCATAGGAAACGGTGCAAATAATGGCAACTATAACCTGAAATATGCTGAGGATTTTTGGTCTATATATGCCAAGCGTTATGCAGATGAAAGCCATGTTCTTTTTGAAATACATAATGAACCGGTTGCATGGGGGCCGCCATATTCATCCCCGTATGCCACTCCAACAGGAGCAGTGGGCATGCAGATATCTGTTTATAAGATTATCCGAAAATATGCGCCCGATACACCGGTATTGCTTTTCTCATATGCAGTACCATCAGGCAAATCAGGGGCAAATGATGCCATGAAGGATATACGCATTTTCAATAAGGCTGTTTTTGGGGATGAAAATGCGGTCTGGACAAATGAAGCAGTGGCTTTCCACGGCTATTCGGGATGGAAATTGGCTTCCGAGTTCGTTGCCAGCATGGTCAGTGAGGGGTATCCCTGCTTTATGACAGAATTTGCTGGAGGCAGCTGGGGCAGCGGCAAGGGCGGACTGGATGCCGAGATGGCTTACCAGCTGGAGCATTTGGGTATTTCATGGTTAACCTTTCAGTATATTCCGCCAACAGGAGTATCGGATAATGTGGCCTTGCCGGAGCATTTTTCGGCTATTGTAGAAAATACCGGACTTTCATGGAAGCCGGATTATGGCGACTGGCCTGCCTTAAGAGGCATATATGGCAATGATGGCCTTCCCAGAAAAACAAAGGAATTCAGAGTCGGAGACAGTATGACCGGAACAACACATATTGAAGCTGAGGATTTTGACTGGGGTGCCGACGGTATATCCTATCATGACAGTACTGCAAAAAATATGTCAGGAAAATATCGGCCCGATGAAGCTGTTGATATAGAGGAATGCGGCGATGAGGGGGGCGGATATAATATAACACATGTAAAAGCGGGAGAATGGCTGGAATACACCATATGGGTTCAAAATCCCGGATATTTTGACATATCTCTTCGTGTTGCCTGCCAAAAGCCTGTCGCTGTGCAGATTAGCTCATCGGGTCAGGATAAGAGCGGCAGATGGGAGCTGGCTAGTACAGGTGGTGACGGAATGTGGGCAACACAAAGCAGGCCCATATATTTGGATTATGGTATCCAGAGGTTAAGGATTACCTTTTTGTCCGATGATATTAAGCTAAACTGGTTTGAACTGGCTCCTGTAAAGGATGGGCCCATACCGGACGGAACCTATAAACTGCTTAACAGGGCAACCGGTCTTGCTATGAATAAAGAGGCAGACAAGGATATCGTTACCCTATCAGGCTATAGTGGAGCAGATGAACAAAACTGGTTTATTATGCATACGGGCGGTGGCCACTATAAACTTAGTTCAAAGGGTAAATGGTGGAGCATGAGCAACAGGGTCATAATAGTACCGGTCGGTAATGGCTATTATCGCCTTATTGATGTTGAAAAGGGCTTGAATTTGCAGACGGCAAAAGAAGGAGACAGCTATGTGTTGGGCAGCGCTCCTTACAGTGGCGCAGACAGCCAGCAATGGGCGATATTTGATACAGACGCACCGGCTATTCCCAGTGGACTAAATGCCACCATTGATTTGTCAGGACAGGCCGGGAGCTTAAGCTGGGACAGTATGTCAGGTGCATCAAGCTACGTTATCAAACGTTCAACAAGCAGTGGCGGGCCCTATAAAACAATAGCAAGCGGTGTTGAAAAGACAAGCTACCTTGATACTACCATAAGCGCCGGCAGCAAATATTACTATGTAATCATTGCGATTACAGCAGAAGGAGAAAGCCTTATAAGTGCTGAAAGCAGACTGCGTTTTCCTGAGCTTACAGGCAGCATAATCGGTACCGATGGTTCCTGGTCCAATTCAGGAAATACCAAGCACAAGGTATTTGATAAGGATATAAATTCCTTCTTTGATTCGCCATCCGGTAACGGCAGTTGGGCAGGACTTGATTTTGGCAGTGAGACTAAATATGTAATAAGCCATATTAGCTATTGTCCGAGAGCAGATTTCCCGGGGCGGATGATTGGAGGCGTATTTCAGGGGGCAAATCAGGCAGACTTCAGCGATGCGGTTACCCTTTATACAATAACAGAGCAGCCTGCGGCAGCAGCATTTACTACTGTGGAAATAGACAATAAAACAGCCTTCAGATACTTCCGTTATCTTTCACCAAATGACGGATATGGCAATGTTGCTGAGATAGAGGTTTTTGGCTATGCCCAGACAGGTGCCCAAGCCGACCGGCAGTCGGATATGGCAGGGGAAATGGCAGGTGATGTTTTCCCGGATGGGCAAATAGATACTATTGACTTAATAGTTCTTAAGAAGCACCTTATGGGAATAGAAAAGATTCAAAATGAAAAGCCTGCCGATTTAAACTCCGACGGCTGTATAGATGCTCTTGACTATGCGATAATGAAGCGGTATCTGGCTGGAACAATAGCAAGTCTCCCTGAGTTGGCTGAAATTGAGATAAATGCTTTGTCAATATTTTCAGCAGACAATAGTAGAGTGGATTTGGCATCTGAAGGCTGCTGTGGCAGTGTTGACAGCTTTGACCCATTACTGTCTGCCGGGAAGCTAACTGAAATTGCAATTATGCCTGACAGGAAAAAGCAGGGTATGATTTCATAATTAATAAATAATCAGGAACCGGATCCCGGTAAATATAAATAATTAGTTTAAACAACAGGAGAAGCAATTATGAAAAAGGCTTATATAGGAATTATTGCAATATTAGTGCTAATGGCGATTGCTGCTGTAGCTCTAGTAATAAACAGAAAGGACGTTTCTGACACAGCTACAGATAATAAGGCTGTATCTGATCTTGCATCTGATAAAGATTCTAATTCTGACAATATAGCCTCCACTACTTTCAGTGATAAAGTTAGCCTGACGGTTGCTGCAGCAAGCGCCAAAGCGGGAACTAGCGTTACGGTAGCTGTTTCATTTGACACTATTACTGAAAAGGGAGTTGGCTGCTGCAATTACAGTATCGAATACGATGATTCAAGGATTGAACTGCTGGAGCTAACTCCGGGTGAAATAATTGATAATGTGAAAAATCTTGAATATGCATTAGCTGACTCCGAAGGTAAAATCAGCTTCATTTTTGCCGGTGAGAATGAAAATGATGCAATAAGCCGGACAGGAGTATTTGCTTATCTGAGATTTATGGTATATGAAAATGCGGCAAAGGGCGATGTGGCTTTAACTATAGCTGATGAAGGCAGCTTTGGTGATGCAGCATTGAACAGAGTAGAGGCTGTATATACTGATGGAAAAATCATTGTTCAGTAACTGCCTAATGAAACTGCCTGCAGATATGAAGCAATTGTCGGTAGGGATGAATTATTAAGGAGGAACAATGGAGCACAATAGTACAAACATTAAAAGGCTTCAGAATTATTGTCTGGGTAAGCCATTGGCCTATGAGGCAAGGCCCTTTGGTGAGTTTCCAATTTGCTACAGGCTTATGGGAAAAATATTTGCCCAATTTCATCCTGAAAGTAAATTTTTCAGAATAACCTTAAAATGCAAACCGGACAAGGCGGAGATATACAGATCTCTTTTCCCCGGTATTATAGTTCGTGGATACCATTGTCCACCGGTTCAACAGCCATACTGGAACACAATTAATCTGGAGCTTTTTGATGATATGGAGCTGCTGCTTCAAATGATAGATGAGGCGTATATGGCAGTAGCTGATTCCTTTAGCCGTAAGGCTAAAGCCGAGCTTGCAGCCTTGTCGGAGCTGGAGTATATACTCAGTGAACAGCTGACGGATGACTTTTTGGCCCTGTATGATAAGCTTTACTGTGGGCAAGAAGAAAAAGAAAGGGTAGATTTACAAAAATATAAGGATGAAAAGCTTAACCTGAATAATATTCTACAGGATCTGCTTGTAGTGTATAGCAAAGGTGAAGCTGTTGCCTGTGCTGCCTTAAAGATGCTAGATGAAGAACGAGCTGAAATAGTGCATTTATATACTGAGCCGGCATTTGTCGGTTTAGATCTGGAGGCTGAAATCGTAAGAAGACTGGAAGCAAAAGCCCAAATCAGAGGCTATAAATGGTGTCTGATAAGGATAGACAAATCAGACAAAGCCTCAGCTGATCCGGCAGCCGAGGCCTTTGATATATATAAGAAAGCAGGCTACCGCTTAAAGACCGATGATGGGCTATACCCAGATCTGTCTGATGCAATATATATGGAAAGAAAAATATAGTAACAATAATCTGAACAGAAAAGAGCTTCGTCTGGAATTTGGGAGGTTTCTTACATAGCCGTAATGGCTAATCGGAATGATATTAAAAAAAACAAAGATCCCTTCTCAGCGGTAATGAGGAGGGTTAAGCATAATATAAGCTATAGAAAAAACATTAAAAAACTATTATATATCAGAAAGGTGGATATTCTATGAAACTATCTAATGAAGAATTAAAGAAAATTTATTATGGAGCGTATAGCTTTAGCGAAACTGAGGACGGATATTTGCAGGCATTCCAGTATACACAGCAGCAGATGAAGTACTTTGAGGAGGCATCTAAATTCTGGTATGACAGGTGTATGGCTTCAAGCGCAAAGACACTTGAGTTTAGCACAAGTGCCACGCAGTTTTCCTTTGAATACAAAATTATCTGGGTAGGCTCTGAGGACACTATAGAGCTAGCCATTGACGGACTGATATCGAAAATATATTACCTTAAGGATTTACAAAGAGAGGGTATGGTATCCTTTGATTTGCCTGCAGGGAATAAGAAGGTTATAGTATATTTGCCTGCTGATGCGACGATTCTGATACGGAACTTTGAAATCAATGCGGATGTAACTCCTGCTGTAAAAAATGAGAAGGTATTGTGGATGGGAGATTCTATAACACAAGGCTATGGTCCGCTTCGTTCGGCTCACACCTATGTCAGTGTGGCAAATCGCCTGCTTAACTATAATATTATAAATCAGGGAATAGGCGGATATATATATGACAAAAATGTACTGGTAGAGATGGAAGGATACTATCCGGATAAAATAATTATTTCCCTGGGAACCAATCAATATCGAACAGAGAGCATGAAGGGGATCGAGGAGTATTACGAAAGATTATCGCAGCTTTACCCAAATACACCGGTACTTTGCATAACACCTATCTGGAGGGGAGATGCGCCTGACAGTGAAGTGGTGCTGGCCGGCTTTTGCCAAAGGCTGAAGGATATTTGTGCCAAATATCCGAATGTTACTGTTGTTGATGGTTACAGCCTCGTACCCCATGTGACGGAATATTTTATTGATAAGCTTCATCCAAATGCTCTTGGCTCAGAGATTTATGGAAGAAATCTGGTGCTTGCGATACGGGAAGCGGGATTCTGATTTGATTGACTTGCTTGATAGCTTACATTAGTTATGTATAGTATTGCGATTGCTATTTTAAATAATTAGATGTGGATATTATCGTAGGAAGCATAATATATTGCACAAATTGCAAACATTATGCTTTTTTACTTGACATATATATCGCTAAGGAAGAGGATGCAGCAGATTATTATCAGCTATTTAGAGACGCCGAGTGGGAAGAGGTATTTTCCTGGGAGGGTACAAATGGCAAATGGTATTATTTCTGTAAAAAGGCAGAGAACGGCAAAAGGGAGAAAATATATGATTTTATAAAGGAACCTGCAATTGGGGCAATTCTTAACATAATCACAAATTTTATTATAGTTCTGGGCATTTTACTAAAGCCATACTCGTGACCTTCTCTCTTTAGTAAAGTTCTTAATGGATGAGCGACACTAGATATATTATATCGCTATATTAGCGAATGAATAGTAAAGCACGAAGTCAGAAAGAAAATAATATGCATCGATGTTGAATATATTATATTCTATGATATGTAAAACATCAAGTTTTTGTAAAAATCGAACGTTTATCATCAGTTCTCTCTTTCAGCTTCAGGAATGGATGATTACCATGCTCAAGTCAAAAAATACTTTTTAGATCAGCTTCAGCAGGCAATAGACAATAATGAGGATGGAATTAGTTATAGAACAGATCAATATCAACTAAACGGAGTAGAATACCATGGAGAAATATATGTAGTCAACAATAAGAATGATATAAAATATGTTAAGGATATTCTAAGTCATTGTAAGGCATTAAAGGAGGCAAGACATTACAAAACGACAAATATAGGGGTATTTGTTGGTGGTATTAATATCGGGTATACCGGTGTAAACGGAGATTATTTCTGGAGTATGGAGGAAGGTAAAGCGGTTGGTTTTTATCTTCCTGAAAAATATAATAAAAAATTATGGGAGTTTTTAAAATCTCTTGATTATCAGGGCCATTAAGCTAAAAATGTGAGCTCATGTTGTAGATTGCAAAGATAGATCCTACTCCTTTCTCAGCTTAACTACATTTGCGGCACTGCGGCGGCGGTCATCCTCGATTGCTGCGTAGTGCTTTCTTGTGGTGTTTACATCTTTATGGCCAAGAACATCGGCCACCAGGTATATATCACCTGTTTCCCGGTAGAGGCTTGTACCATAAGTGCTTCTAAGCTTATGAGGGGTTATTTTCTTGAGTCTGGTTACGGCCGAAGCATATTTTTTGACCAGGTTTTGTACCGAGCGAACATTGATACGCTTCATCTGCAGGGAGAGGAAGAGGGCGTTGGTATGTCCGTCACAGGCTATCATATGCTTTCTCTCCTCAAGATAATCCAGCAGGGCTTCTCTTACCTCATACCCGAAATATACGATTACCTCATAGCCACCCTTGCGTCTAATCTTAATACCGTTATTATCAAAGTCAACATCATTTATATCAAGGCCAACACATTCTGATACACGAATTCCTGTACCCAAAAGAAGGGTCATAATTGCCAAATCCCTGACCTTTGTCTTTTCATGGAATTGCTGCTGTTTTTTTGACAGGTTTTGTGCGCTTTCTACCTCATCCAGCAGGCGGGCAACCTCATCAACATCAAGACGAATAATTGCCTTTTCATGCAGCTTTGGTACACTGACAAGCGAGGCAGGATTTGTTTTAATCATTTCCTTCTTGAAATAGTAATTATAGAAACTCCGAAGGGATACCAGCTTGCGCTTCTTGCCATTTTCTTTGTTTAACCTTTCCTTTATATCCGACTTATAATAGGTCAGATATGACAAATATTCCTCGATATCTACTGCCTTAATCTGATCCAGTATATCTATTTTAATATCTGTTATGGCTGTATCCTTAAGGGCAGGATTGGTGGCTTTCAGAAATTCAAAGAAAACCCTCAGATCATACGCATAAGCAAGCCTTGTTCTGGAGGAGGTGGTGGCTTCTATACCTCTGAAAAAATCATGACAGAAGCGGGGAAGCGTATCCAGTATGGCTCTTAGCTTCCTTGTATTATTTATATCAACCTGTTCATGATAAGTATATTCTGCCATATCTAAAGGCTCCTTTCTATTAATCAAATTAAGGCTTCTTTTGCTTATCAAACCGGCTTGGGATCTGACATAAAGTCAGGCCTGTTCCAGCCGGGAATATGACTGGTTTTTATGGCGTGAAACAGCCGTTCTTTTAATCCGGGACTTTCCGATTGCAGGGTTTTAATCAGTTCCTTGGCATATTGGCGCTTGGTAAAGCCATCAACAGGGCAGGGGTTCTTGACTACAGGAAGATTATAAGCATTGCGGAAGCCCTTTATGTCTGCTTCTTCAATATAAATTAAGGGCCTGATTAAGGTAATCTCTGATTTGTTAAGATGAGTGACTGGTGAGAAGCAGTGGAATCTTCCCTCATATATCAATGACATCATCATCGTTTCTATTACATCATCATAGTGATGAGCAAATGCCTCCTTATTGCAGCCCAGCTCCTTTGCTTTTGCATTAAAGGCACCTTTGCGCATCTTGGCACACAGCGAACAGGGGTTGGATTCCTTCCTGTGGGAGAAAATGATATCAGCTATTTCGGTTTCTACAACTGTATAATTAACTTCCAGCTCCACGCACAGCTTTTCTACTGCTGTAAAGTCCATACCCTCAAAGCCCATGCTTACTGTAATTGCTTCTATATCAAATTTTTTAGGATAAAAACGTCGGATATGGGCGAGGGCATACAGCAGCGTCAGGCTGTCCTTGCCACCGGAGATTCCGATGGCAATTCTATCCCCGTCTTCAATCATGTTATAATCATCAAGCGCTTTACGAGTTAAGCTTAGCAATCTTTGCAGTTTCATAAAATCATGCCTTTCCTGTTAGCTTAAAATCTTGTTAGCTTAAATTCTTATTTTCTTAAAATTCTTGTTTGCTTTATTTCAAGCTAATTTCCGTGCATTCAAGCATTACATAATTTACAATACTTACTTTCTTATATCTAAAGCCACTACCAGACAGGATAAGTCTGTTCAATCAGGGAAAACCTTCCTCATTCAAGTCTATACCATATTTCATTATATCATATATATATTGGCAAGAAAACATAAAGCTGGCATTATCAATTATATTCTTAACCTTTTAAGATAAAAAATGCAAGGATGATACAATATAAATAAGGCGCAGGTTGATTAATATACGGGGAAGGGGGTAAAATAGAGCAGAGGAAGTCATTGAATCGACAGGCAAATCCGGTAAATATATTAATTCTAAGCCAGTAGAACAAATATTACATAAATAACGAGCAAATTTTATCGGATAAAAGATGTTTATTCAATGATCAGCAGACAGTAGTCGGATTGAATATCTGATAACAGCAAAGATACTACAGTACTAGAATAGATAATTATAAGGATTTTTCGAACCCCCATTATTGCATAACAGATATTTTGCCAGGCATTATTCTATATAAATCTTAGAATTTTTTTAAAATTATGTCTATTATTGAAGAATGACACAATTTTAACACTATTTAACATTACTGTAATAATTACTTACTTGTAGCTATCGGTTTACCTATAAAAAGCTAATTCAAATTTAGCAAAATATTAATGATGATTTATATCAGGGCAGTTAACGGCTAATATCGAGCTTAATTTATCCAGTTACTGATTTGCTGCGTTATAAAATACTGATGATGGCTAGAGAGTACAAATGCCGGCTGGTGCAAAATGCGAGGAGGTTTTGTACAGGATGAAATATACTTTCTGTGAAAAACACCAATTAGATTATCAAAAATATAAGATAAAGGCTGATGCAATCGACAATAAAAAGAGAAGTGTGCTTTGTGTGCTGCTTATTACTCTATGCTTTTTTGCCGGATTTTTTAAAGCTGAGGTTTATGCTGACTCCGGCTTTAAGATATATGATTACTCTACAAAAAAAACCACAGTTTATAATGGAATAGTTCCCATTGTTACATTAAACGGAAATAAAATCGGAGATGACAGGGCCAAGCCAATTCTGGTTAACGGAGTAGCCCTGCTGCCTTACGATATAGTTTTTGAAAAATCCCTTATAGCTGCGGATTGCAGCTATGACAAAAGCAAGGAAAGTGTCACTATCTCAAAATATGGCAAGAGGATTACACTTACAGTGGGAAGCAAAAAGGCCATGGTAAATGGGAAATCGGTAACCATGTCGGTGGCTCCCATGAAGGTTAAGTATGTCGATTCCGGCCTGACAAAGATATTGGTCCCTTCCCGCTTTGTGTCTGAAAATCTGGGACTGGGATATAGCTGGTACAGCAGTCAGAGGACGATTGCCATTGAAAAGAAAACAATTACATTATCATATAATAATCAGGCAAAATTTGAATATTCGGATATGCAAACCAAGGTAACCATTGACGGAGCAGATCTGGATCTGGGCAAGATGCCGGGCATAATTGTGAATAATATTGCGATGCTGCGGGCAAAAAGGGTCTTTGCTGATTCAGCAATCGGAGCAACCTATTCATATAACAAAAGCAATAAAAAAATTACCCTGAAAAAGGATGACAAGGTTCTTGTAATGACCATCGGCAGCAAATTCGCTTATCTGAACGATAAAAAGATTGAGCTTGACAATGCTCCTATCTTGGTTACAAACCATGAGACAGACACATCTTATGTAATGGTGCCGGGAAGGAATACGGCTACAAGTCTGGGCTATGATTATGTATGGGATAAGGCGGCGCAAACATCAAGGATTAGCAGTAAAAAAGCAGGCTCATCAAATTCCTCTCCAGACGGAAATTCGTCAAATAGTCCTTCTAATAATTCATCAGGCTCAGGAGCAAATACAGGAAATAATACAGGAAACAGCACAAATGACAGCAATTCTGGAGGCAATCAGGCTCCGGAATTGGGTGACGATAGTGTGTTTGCCGAGCCGGGAACGGTACTCGCTCAGTGGCAGGCAGATGCTTTAGCCTATGGCATCTGCAGCGGAGTGCATGAGCTTACAGGAAACGTGGTATATAATGGAGTTGTTGGCCAGGTGTATTATGCCTCAAATGATTACATTAATAGAACTAACAACTCCGAAACCTTTATGTTTGTTTCCAGCATGCCCTTTGCCGATATTACTTCCGGCAGCAATGCAGGCTTAATCAGCATATCAGTCAAGAACTTTGGCTGTGTTAATCAGGTATATCAGTTGAATGATAGCCTGAGCAGTACGGTTAATTATATAACCATGTACAATAATCCGGCTAATAATGAAGCAATAATTCAGCTAAGTGTAATAGCAGAGGATTATCAATATGATATAAGGCTTACTGACGACAGGCAGATACTGTATGTTACTGTTTATAAAAATACTGTAACAAAGACTGTACTTGGCCTGGATGAGTATGGCGATTATATTTCAATTTACGGATTATCACCGTTTCAGACGGAGATAACAGACTACATAGGCCAGATTCATATTAAGCTTCCCGGTGTGGTTAATGGCTTGGGTGATGTCAGTTATGAGCTTGTCGGTGCCAGATTTATCAGACATCTAGTTGCAACCACAAGTGATAATGCCACGCTAATTATACTTGTAGCGGAACCGGATTATGAATATTACATAGCTGAAAATGACAATGTATTTACCCTGTCCTTAAAGAAGCAGAATAATTCCGGCAATCAGCCTGATAATTCTTCCGGAAATCAATCGGGCGATCAGTCAGGAAATCAATCGGGTAATCAAACAGGCAATTGGACAGATGATGCTGATGACGGGCCTGATTTTGACACAGTTATTGCCGACAAGAGCAGCTATGAAATTATTATTCCCAGACCGGCTAATCTTAAGAAATCCATGATTTCAGATGAGGACTTTTATCATGAGGGATATTTTGTAATCAGGCTGAAGGGGGATTATGTAAGCTTTTATAATAATAATAAAATAAAATATACATCAGCTAATATTAAAAACATTGTGGTATCGCTTAATAAAGATGGTGAAACTGAAATCAGGGTATATACAAGCAAGCTTCAGGGATACAGGATTGTAAGCGATAACGAAACCATCTGTGTTGACGTTGGCGATCCACGACAGATTTATAAAAATATCGTTGTTCTGGATCCGGGACATGGCGGTTCTGCAGACGGCGCAAAATATTTTGGTTCAAAGGAAAAGGATATAAATCTGAAAATTTTGTATACTGTTGGTAAGAAATATTTTAACAGTGATACATCAAAGCTTAAGGTTTATTATACCAGATATACGGATGTTGATATTTCCCTGAACGACAGGGCGGCCTTTGCCAAAAAGGTTGGAGCTGATCTCTTTGTGAGCCTGCATATGAATGCGGTAGTAAAAGGCGCAGAGAGTGTAAGAGGTTCGGAGGTATTCTACTCAGAAAAAAATAACAGCCCCAACAGCGCAGGCTTATCCAGCAAAAAGCTGGCGGAGATACTTAATACAAGTATATGTACAAATCTGGGAACCAAAAACAGAGGTGTTAAAGAGGGAAATCTTGTAGTAACAGCGAAAAATACGGTTCCTGCTGTTTTGATAGAACTTGGATTCATGTCAAACAAAGATGAGCATGCCCTGTTAACCAATGAGGAATTTCAGGATAAGGCGGCAAGGGTTATATATGAAACTCTGCTGGAGGTATTTGAAAAATATCCTACAGGAAGATAGCTATATTTAGACTGAGGGAAGGATATCATATGCCGGAAAATTCTCTTGAGCTTTTTGATAAGCTAACAGCAAGCTGGTTTGAAAAAACACTGGGGAAGCCAACACCGGTACAGGAAGAGGCATGGCCTGCTATAGCAGCAGGCAGGCATACTCTTGTATCGGCGCCTACTGGAACAGGCAAGACCTTATCGGCTTTTTTGGTCTTTATTGATAAATTTTTATCTGAGCTTAGGGCAGGTAGTTTAAAAAATGAGCTGCAGCTAATTTATGTCAGTCCGTTAAAATCTTTGGCCGGTGATATCCGTGAGAACCTAAGGCGGCCGCTTTTGGGTATACTGGAGGAGGAAAGAAATGCAGAGGGTCATTCAAAGGGCTCTCTGCTTAAGCTTAATATAGACGTCAGGACGGGTGATACCTCACAAAATGAACGCAGAAGCATGCTTAAAAAACCCCCTCATATACTGATAACAACGCCTGAGTCCCTTTATCTTTTGCTTACAAGCAAATCCGGAAAGAAGATGCTCAGCACGGCTAAAGCAATTATAATAGACGAGTTACATGCTCTGATTGATTCCAAGCGTGGCGCCCATCTGATGCTTTCCATAGCAAGGCTGGACAGGCTGTGCGAAAGGCCATTGCAAAGAATTGGCTTATCGGCTACGATACGGCCGCTTGATAAGGCTGCAGAGTATCTGTCACCGGATCCGGTCACAATAGTGGCGCCCAAAATGCACAAAGAGATAAGGCTTGAGATTACAAGTCCTAGGCCGGATGCTTTTTTTGTACAAAAGAATCATGTTTGGTATGAGCTGGCGCAAAAAATCTTTGATCTGTGTCAGAACTGCAGAAGTGTAATTGCATTTGTTGACGGACGGGCATATGCTGAGAAGCTGGCTTATTTTGTGAACCAAATAGCTGGGGATGGCTTTGCCAGAACCCATCACGGTAGCCTGTCAAAGGAGCAGCGGCTTAAAGTGGAGCTGGCATTGCGTAATGGTGAACTGAGGCTTTTGGTGGCCACCTCATCCATGGAGCTGGGGATTGATGTGGGTGAGATTGATATGGTATTTCAGATAGGCTGTCCCCGCTCCATTGCCAGTACCCTGCAAAGGTTGGGAAGGGCAGGCCATACCCGGGACGTACCAGCATAATGCATATATTTCCCCGGTTTACATCAGAAGGCATATATTGCGGCCTGACTGCTGAAATTGTCCGCAGGGGTGAAATTGAGAATATACATCCTCCCAGACAGTGCCTTGATGTATTGGCTCAGCATCTGGTCTCCATGGCCTGTGACGGCGGATACAGAATAGATGATGTAATGGAAATCCTTCCGAGGGCATATCCTTTTGCAGATGTAACAAAGGAGGATGTAAAGGATATACTTGCCATGCTGGCGGGTGATTATGAGCATGAGCGAAATGTCCCTGCCCGGCCGCGGCTTTTATATGACCGTATACATGAGTGGGTGGAAGGGGATGCCTACAGCCGGATGCTGGCAATATCAGCTGCCGGCACGATCCCCGATAAGGGCCTTTTTACTGTTAAAACTGAAAACGGTGTTAAGCTGGGAGAGCTCGATGAGGAATTTGTATTTGAAGCCAGAGTAGGTGATAAATTCCTTCTTGGTACCTTTGCCTGGCAAATAACTTATATAGGTAAGGATACAGTTGTTGTCAGCCCGTCGAATTCCTACGGCGCCCAGGCACCATTTTATAAGGCTGAGATTATCGGACGAAGGCTGCAGACGGGAATTGCTTTCGGTAAGCTGCTTGGGAAGCTGGGGAGGGCCTATTATGATGGGAGCCTGCTTGCCGAGCTTGGTAAACTTGGCCTGGATGACAGGGCTGCACATGACGCGGCTGACTTTATCAGCCACCAGATTGAGGCTACACAGCTTTTGCCTGATGATCGGACCATAATAGTTGAGCATTTTAGTGATGAAAGCAGTAATCATCAGTTGATGGTGCATTCGGTGTTCGGCCGCAGGGTGAATGCTCCCCTGGCAATATTGGCAAGAGAAGCGGCAAAAAAGCATGTAAAGACCAATATAACATGCTTTGATGATGACGACGGATTTTTGCTTTTCCCCTATGGTGACTATGAGATACCTGAGGGCTTGATTCAAAGTATAGATCCGGCCTCTGCAAGAGCTGTTCTTGAGGCGGTGCTGCCGGCTACACCGGTATTTAACATGACCTTCAGATATAATCTTGGTCGTGCCTTAATGATGGGAGCAAAAAAAATCCGGCAGGCAGCCCTTATGGCTGCAGCGTCTTAGAAGTGCGCAGACACTGGACAGCATAATAAATTATAAAAATCACCCTTTGATTCGTGAAACCAGGCGGGAATGTATGGAGGATATCTGGGATCTGCAGGGAGTGGAATATGTCCTGAAGGGAATCAGAGAAGGGACAATTCAGATCAGGGAAATATATACAGATGCCCCTTCACCTATGTCACTGCCCTAAGAAACCAGACGGAAGCAACTATGATGTACGATTATTCACCTACTCCGGTGGGAATAAATATTGCAGCAGAAGAAGCCTTAAAGCAGGTGCAAAAGCTGCCTCCGGCCGCCGAACAGCTGGCTGGTGTTTCACAGCGTAAACGCTTGCCGGAGGATGAAAAGCAACTGCATTCCCTACTTATGATTGAGGGTGACCTGATTGCCGGTGAGCTTGAGGTTCCGGTAGAATGGCTGGAGCTTCTGGCGCAGAAGGAGCAGGCTGCTTATATCGAGCCGGGACTATGGATTGCGGCAGAGCACTTGCCCAAATTAAAGCATATTCCAGACAGAAGCTTTTTAAATGTGTTGCAGACTGTTGTAGCCTTATATTCTGGTAGACCCGTTGCTGTTCTGGAGCGTCAGGGGAAGGTACTGAGGGTTTTTGAGGATGATAAGCTGGCTGAAGCCTTGACTTTATTGGTATCGGACTTTAATAGAAAGAGGATCTATCCTGCTTTTAACCGCATAACCATAAAGCAATATCCTGAAACGGCAGCCGATTTGCTGATAAAGGCAGGCTTTAGGAGGGAATTGCAGGACTATGTTTTATACAGGAGCAGTATATAGATATATTATACTAACATGTAAATTATAGTATTATTTTGGACGAATGATTGACCATGATGTATGATAAAATGTGGTGCAAAATCAGCATATAGTATTGAGTAAATCAGCTTATAGATTTACATTTGCATATATTCGATGCAGCCCTGATAGATGTAACTGGCATTATTAAGCTGTATATACATGCTGAAAAAGCCTTAATACAGAAAACCGGCATAGTCGTATACATTGACCTGATAAGCCGGATACTTTAACGGAAATCCTGCTAAGTCAGAAATCAACTGTATGTCTATACCGGTTTTTCTTCTGGTTCATTTCTTATGCTAAGTAAATTATAGTTACTCGTTTATTTAATTACAGTTACTCTTGACAGAAGAGTACGTCCGTCAACATAAGCCATGATAAGTGCGGAGCCAGGCTTCACTGTGCTGACAACCCCATCCTCGGATACCAGAGCTACGCTCTTTTTGTTGGAATGCCATGTAACCGGACTGCTTGTTCCATATATCTCAAGCTTTTCGGTTTCACCCATCTTAAGAGTGAATTCTCTTATATTCTCCGCCAATACTTTTACCTTGCTGGTGAGCTTTACACCGTCAACAGTAGCTGTAATAGTTGCCTGGCCATATCCCTTTGCAGAAACCGTACCATCGCTTGCAACGGTTGCGACTGAAGGATTGCTGGAGGTCCAGGTGATTTTGCCAGGAGCATTGTTTACCTTAAGATAATAGGTATAGCCGGAGAAGCCTCCTACCTCCATGAGAATGCTCTTGCTGTTGATATCAACAACATTAACCTGGCTGCTGATTGTTTTACCGCTTACTGTAGCATTAATAGTTGCCGTGCCAACAGCTACTGCTGTTACCTTACCGTTTGCATCTACCTTAGCTACAGAAGGATTGCTGGAATTCCAGCTAATCTTGCTGCTTGTGCCCTCAATCTTCAGATTAAAGCTGTCTTTCGGCTTCAGGGTTAAATTTTTATTTTTCTGCCTTAAAACAGTAACCTTGCAGGTCAGCTTCTTTCCATTAACCTTTGCAGTAATGGTGGCAGTACCGGCTGCCTTGGCGGTAACCTTACCGCCACTAGTTACATCAGCAATCCAGCTATTGCTGGTTGACCAGGTGACCTTGCTTGATGTACCGCTGACCTTGAGGGTCTTGTAATGGCCGAGCTCCAGTACCAGTGAACTATCGCTTAACCTTATGTTAGAAGCAGCCTGCGCTTCAATGATATCCTTTGTAAAAATGTTGCTTGAGTAGATGAATATACTGCAAAGCAGTATTACTGAAACAATCTTACTCAATTTCTTCATTGCGTGTTTCCTCCTTTAAGCTTTTATCGCAACAGTAATGGGCACATGGGAATGCTTGTAATATGTACACATAATATTACTGCTGCGTAATTAATTATAAATGAATGTAAGGGATGCTTCATTATTAAATAACTGGAATTAATATGCCATATAATGACTGTTAAGCCTGAATGAATTAAAAAAGCAAGGCCGTGTAAAATGCCTTGCAAAAAAAGCCGAAATTTGAGGTCGGTAAAAATGCTATAACTTATATAATATATTTAATATCAATATTTCTGTTTTTAAAAATTTCTGTTAATTCCTTCTGAAAATAATAACTTATCTCAGCGAGGATATTCTTTGGATATAAAAATTTACCATATCCGAATTGACCGTATTTGAAGAGACGTTCCTCATCATTCATCGGCAGGCTGTTATCAGGAAATATTTCATTAATAATACCCTTGGCCCGGCCGGTATAGCGATGTGATATTATCTCAAAGCTGATAGGATGATCTGTTTTGTCCGGAAGACTTTCCTCAAGCATTAATAATAAATTATGATAATCCTCTTTCCAATTATCATATATAAAAACAGGAGCAATCAGAAAGCCTATAGGATAGCCTGACTGTATTAGCTTAATTGAAGCTTCTATACGTTTTTTAAGGGATGGAGTGCGTTTTTCAAAATCATTAATGACCTTATCTGTATTAAGTGTGAAGCGAATCTCTGTATGGTTTTTATGTTCAATATCAAGAAGTGTATCAATATCAGTGAATTTGGTGACAAAACGAAATCTTGCGTTTGCTGTATTGCTGAAATATTCAACAGAATACTTTATAAGATTGGAGCAAGGCTCTACAGGAACAGGATCAGAGGTTGCAGAGCCCTCAAATATTGTGACAGCAGGTAGTCTTTCTTTAATATACTTATCAACTTGTCCGAAAATATCATCAATATTAACATTTACTCTCATATATGGCCTGTCCCCGAGATTTGTATTAAGGTAACAATATTGGCATAGTCCTATGCAGCCTGATAAAAGCGGCAGCTGATAATGGGCAGAGGGTTTGCAGGACTGAAACTTCAATCCCTTCTTTATACCCACCACTAGAGTGCTTTTTCCTTCTTTGTATGTTTCAGCAGCGGTATTGCCTGGAATATTATCCATTATTCTGTTTCCGGACAGATTTATAATCTCGACATTTTTATTGCCTGAAAAGTACTCATAGATATGTTTCCCTATGCTATAATCAATAGCGTTTTTTTCAAATAAAATCCTTTTCGGAGTGAACATAGCTTTCATCCTCACATTTAAAGCTGCGGTATACTATATTTTAACCATCTTGTACTTATTATCTTTTATAATCCTGTATCTATTCATGTTATAAATATATAATAGGCATGTAATAGAGTGGAATATATGCCGGACATATATTGTAGATATTGGTGAGTTAGAGAATGATCTGTTTAAGCTTGTAGCAAATTTAACGAAAAATCTTGACAAATTGGTTAGCTTATACTAACTTATAGAGTGGAAACGAGTTAGTAAAGGCTAACCAAATTTTTCATTTTGAATAAAGATTAGTCCCCCAATTTAAATAGTTGTCTGTATTCTGTGATATGGGGTATCAGACAAGAATATACATAATAATGAGGTGGTCGTATGACTTTAAATAAGCTGCCTATAGGGAAAAAAGCGATTATAACGAAGGTTGGCGGCGAGGGAGCCCTGCGTCTGAGGCTTTTGGATATGGGCTTAATTCCAAAGACCAGGGTTAGTGTCCGCAAGATAGCTCCCCTGGGAGATCCTATAGAAATAGATATCAGAGGCTATGAGCTTACGCTCCGTATTGAGGATGCGAAAAATATAGAGGTTAAATGTATAGATGAATAGCGGGTAAGAATGTAAACGAAATCTGCATACCCATGTAGGCTTACGAAAATATGGAGGATACGGTATGATATTTGCATTAGTAGGTAATCAAAATTGCGGCAAGACAACATTATTTAACTGCCTTACCGGAGCAAACCAGAGGGTGGGAAATTTTCCGGGAGTAACGGTTGAGCAGAAGGTTGGTGTTATAAAAGGCACCAAGGATTGCAGCGTTGTTGACCTTCCCGGAATTTATTCAATCAGGCCTTATTCCAATGAAGAAATTATAACCAGGGATTTTATTCTGAATGAGAAGCCCGATGGAATTATAAATATATTGGATGCCACCAATATCGAGCGTAATTTGTACCTGACCCTCCAGCTTCTTGAGCTTCGTATCCCTACAGTTGTGGTTTTGAATATGATGGATGAGGTAAGAGGCAACGGAGGTACAATAAATATTAAGCGAATGTCTGAAAAACTAGGTGTGCCTGTTGTACCTATAAGCGCCGTCAAGAATGAAGGTATTTCCGAGCTGGTGGATCAGATCGTATATGTTGCCAGGAATAAAATAAAGCCGAAGGTTACAGACTTTTGCGCTTACGGCCCGGTCCACAGATGTATACATGCGGTTACCCATCTGATAGCGGATCATGCGGATGCTTGCGGTATTTCTGCAAGATTTGCAGCCATAAAGCTGATTGAAGGCGATGCCTATTATGCAGAAAAGCTCCGGCTTAATAAAAATGAGCTGGAGATGATAGAGCATAGTGTTATTGAGATGGAAAATGAGGAGGGCCTGGATCGGAATGCGGCCCTGGCCAATATGAGATACAGCTTTATAGAAGCAGTATGTGCAGAGACTGTAGTCAAGGGCAGGGAAAGTAAAGAGCGGCTTCGCAGTATAAAAATAGACAATGTCCTGACAAACAAATATCTGGCGCTTCCAATTTTTTTGTCTGTAATGTTTCTTATTTTTTGGCTTACCTTTAATGTAATCGGCGGCTTTTTAAGTGACAGGCTGTCGGAGGGTATAGAGATAATGATTGGACTTGCGGACAAGGCGCTGGATAACTATGGGATAAATCCTGTAGTACATAGCCTTGTTATTGATGGTGTTTTAACAGGTGTAGGAAATGTGCTGTCATTTCTTCCGATAATCGTTACCCTCTTTTTTTTCCTGTCCATACTGGAGGATACAGGCTATATGGCCAGAGTGGCCTTTGTTATGGATAAGCTGCTGCGTAAAATAGGCCTGTCGGGCAAAAGCTTTGTGCCAATGCTGATTGGCTTCGGATGCAGTGTTCCGGCGTTTATGTCAACCAGGACCCTGACCTCGGAAAGGGATCGCAAGCTGACCATTTTACTGGTTCCCTATATGAGCTGTTCAGCCAAAATTCCGATATACGCCGTGTTTTCGGCTGCATTTTTTCCCGAACACCGGGCAATGGTTATGATTGGTCTGTATTTGATAGGAATAGTGCTGGGAATAGGCTTTGCTTTAGTTATGAAGCATACTATTTTCCAGGGCAAGCCAATCCCATTTGTTATGGAGCTGCCCAATTACCGGATGCCATCCCCCAGAAGCGTTCTTCTGCTGATGTGGGAGAAGGCCAAGGATTTCATAGAAAGAGCATTTACAATTATATTTCTAGCAACAATTGTTATCTGGTTCCTGCAGAAATTTGATATCAGGCTGAATGAGGTCAGCGACAGCGCCGACAGCATCCTGGCTCATATAGGCCGACTGCTGGCACCGATTTTCACTCCCTTGGGCTTTGGTGACTGGAGGGCGGCAACAGCCCTGATATGCGGCTTTTCAGCCAAGGAAGCGGTTGTAAGTACCCTGAGTGTACTTTTGGATATCAATGCCGGCCAGATGGGAGAGGGACTTTCTCAGATGTTTACTCCATTGGCGGCATTCAGCTTTCTTTTATTTACCCTGCTTTATACCCCCTGCATGGCGGCAGTGGCTACCATCAGGAGGGAACTGAATTCAGGTGTTAAGACATTTGCTGTTGTTATAATGCAATGCTTTATAGCCTGGCTTGTAGCCTTTGTATTTTATCAGATTGGAAGCTTGTTTGTATAAACTCCGTGGCATTACATATTATGGCGTAATATATTGAAGAAGGGTTACGGTTTTCGAAATCTGTGAAAAATCGTAAAAATGGGCTGACAAAGAGGCTGTGAAATGTTATTATGAGCATGACGGATTATAGAATATTGCAAATTTTGAAGTATTTACAGCTTTGATGGCAGTTAGACCTGTCTGGAATTTTGCAGCAGGTCGGTTGCTATATATGAATGGAAGAGAGGTTTTATATGAGAAGAAGCAAAGCTTATCAGATTATTCTTACTGCCATGTTGATTGCCCTTGGAGTAATAATTCCCTACTTTACAGGGCATGCTTTTGGAATTCCGGGTAAGGTACTGCTGCCGATGCATTTGCCGGTATTCTTAATGGGTTTTTTATGTGGTCCTCAGTATGGCGCAATCGGAGGTCTGATCACTCCAATTATATCATCGGTATTAACAGGCATGCCTGCCTTGTTCCCGATGATGCCAATTATGGCAGGAGAGCTTCTGACTTATGGTTTGGTCAGCGGTCTGATCTACAGGAAGATAAAACTGCCGCTATATCCCTCACTCCTGATTTCTATGATTTGCGGCAGAATAACATATGCAATAATATTTTCAATAATTGTGGCACCTGGACTAGGAGCCTTCAAGGCTGTTGCAGGCGCGGTAACGGAAGGTTTGCCGGGAATAGCCATTCAGCTTGTACTCGTTCCGGCAGTTGTATACGCCACAAGAAAATATTTCAGGAATGAAATGCATCATAATCATGAAAAAACCGAGTGCATCACACTTAATTATGCCATACGCATGATTAAGAAGGAGCAGGCTTCCTGTGTAATCATAAAGGATAACAATGTAATTCATACAGACAAGGCTCCTGGAATTGCTCCCTTGATTTATCTGTATGAAAACAAGCCTGAGCTTATGAAGAATGCATTTATTGTTGACAAGGTAATTGGAAAGGCGGCCGCCATGATGGCTGTACTGGGAGGCGCATCCAAGGTATACGGCGTACTTACCAGCAAGTCTGCTATAGAATATTTGAACAGGCACAATATTCCTGTTGAATACGGTGAATGTATTGATAAAATAAGCAACCGTGCCGGAGATGGTATATGTCCTCTTGAGGAAACCGTAATGGACCTTGATGATCCGGCAATTGCCTACGAAAAATTAAAGGAAACAATCAAGCGCCTGACTAAGGCGGTATAAACAAGAAGTCTGATACGAATGTTATATGTTTAGCATAAGCAGGATGAAAATATGCATAACTAAATGGATGAGCAAATATTAATTCCTGTAGTGTTTTATGAACCATGCAGCATGATTCCAAGTATTGCCGAAAGTATAAAGCCTTGCAAGATTGCAGGGCTTGTTTTATTGGATAATTATGTGAATGCACAGAGAAAATCAGGACAAAAAGCTTCATGACAAATATTTGACAATGTATCATCAGATGTTATATTATGCAATTAAGTGTATGGAGGTTATGAAATATGTGGGTGATATTTGCCTTTGGATCGGCTGTTTTTGCAGGGCTGACAGCAATTTTGGCCAAAATAGGGATTAAGAATACAGATTCCAATCTGGCTACAGCTATTAGGACTGTAATTATACTAATATTTTCCTGGCTTATGGTGTTTATTGCCGGCTCGTTCAATATGCTTGGCAGCGTAAGTAATAAAACCTATCTTTTTCTTATTTTATCCGGCTTTGCCACAGGCGCCTCATGGCTGTTTTATTTTAAGGCCTTGCAGCTGGGGGATGTCAGCATGGTGACCCCGATTGACAAGTCCAGTACCGTGCTTACCATGATACTGGCTATAATTTTCCTTGGAGAGAGCCTGACCGTATATAAGCTGGCTGCCATAGTTTTTATCACAGCAGGAACATATATGATGATATCAAAGAAACAGGAGAATGCTTCCGAAGGCAAGCTCTATACTGACAGCAAAGTTACCTCAGGCAACTGTATTACCGGCAGAAAAAATATTGCCGAAAGAAATATTCATGGTGCCGGCATAAAAATTGCAGGCAACAGATGGCTTATATATGCTGTTTTATCAACCGTATTTGCCAGCCTTACCTCCATCCTTGCTAAAATTGGTATCAGTGACATAGAATCCAATCTTGGAACAGCCATTCGAACGATAGTAGTATTTATATTGGCATGGATTATAGTTTTTATGACAGGCAAGCATAAGGAAATCGGAAAAATAGACAGAAAAAGCCTTTCATTTATATGCTTATCCGGTATTACTACTGGATGTTCCTGGCTTTGCTATTACAGGGCTTTGCAGGACGGTGAGGCAAGCATAGTTGTTCCTATAGATAAATTGAGTATTCTGCTTACTATAGCATTTTCCTTTTTCTTTCTGAAGGAAAAGCTTACAAAGAAATCGCTGGCAGGCCTGGTGCTGGTGGTGGCCGGCACCTTGCTGCTTTTGGTAAAATAAATAGGGTATAGTAAAAAAGGTGGGAGTGCAGCTTCCACCTATATTTATATTGCATATCGTTAATTCTTTTGTGCATTTATCTTTTATCTACATGTTAGTTTGTTATACCGGCTGGAAGCCGAAATAATCAAGAATGCCCCTGTATATACCATATGCTATCTGATACTGATTGTTTCTTAAAATCTGTGCATCCCCCGAATTGGTAAGATAACCCATTTCAATCAAAATAGCAGGCATATTGGTTCTGCGAAGTACATAAAGGGAGCGGTTTACCCTTATCCCATTATTTCTCAATCCGGTTCGTCTGACGAGTTCCTCCATAATATGCTGAGCCAGCCAGTAAGCCTGTGTAAATTCCTGGAACACATATATTTCAGCGCCATTTATGGTCGGGTTTGAGTTTGCATTGCAATGTAAGCTGATAAAATAATTTGCAGGCCAGGAATTAGCCATCTGCACTCTTTCTGCCAGGCTGCTGGCATTGGTGGTTCCCAGTACTGTTGTGGGAGTTGGGCGTGACAGACGCACCTCAAATCTTGGATCATTTTCAAGTAAATTGGCCAGATATATTCCTACCTGAAAGTTAATATCTTCTTCAATCAGTCCGTTTCCCCGTGCACCTGTATTATGATATCCTGTTGGGTTATGACCTTGGTCAATGAATATTTTAATAGCCATTTAAAAACCTCCATGCAGCGGCATATTGGTAAATGCGCCCGGGACATACAGCGCAAAAAAAAATAGCACACATACTTTTTAATACATATTATTCAAAAGAGAATATGCTGCTACATTTAAAGAATATATTTTTATGGCTTATGGCCAATATATCAGGCAAAAGCACATTATATGATTTCTTACATATATTAAATTGATGAGTCAGGTTTAGTTCAGGGATGGTAAAATATGATTATTCATGTAGTAGAGGCAGGCCAGACCTTAACCTCAATAGCTGAACAATACGGTGTTTCCCCCGAGCTGATAATTACTGTTAATGAGCTGCCTAATCCTGAGAATTTGGTGGTCGGTCAAAGCTTGGCTATCAGAATACCGGAGATTAGCTACACTATACAGGAGGGCGATACCTTAAGCAGGATAGCACAAAATTATGGAGTGACCACCACACGTATTTTGCAGAATAATCCGGCTTTGGCAGCCAGTGGCGTGTTAACACCCGGCAATACGGTAGTGATTAGGTACAGGGATGAAGAGCCGATAGACACTATAACAGTAAATGGATATGCCTATACCTTCATTGACCGGAATGTTTTAAGAAAGACCTTACCCTTTTTGACCTATCTGCTAATCTTCAGCTATGGCTTTACTCCGACAGGAGAACTGGTTACTATAGATGATGATGAGCTGATTGCAATTGCACAGGAGTTCGGTGTTGCTCCGGCCATGGTTCTTGCGCCTATGAATGCCGAGGGGCAGTTCAGCAGCGAGCTGGCATCCCAGCTATTTCGTGATGACGCTGCTGAGGACAGACTAATCGAGAACATAGTAACGACAATGCAGGCCAAGGGTTACAGGGCGATTGACATTGATTTTGAATTCATACTTCCGGCAGACAAGGAGGCATTTTTAAGCTTCATAACGAAAATGCAAAACCGCCTGTCACAGGAGGGTTTGCTGACATTTGTGGCTCTGGCACCTAAAACCTCAGGATCTATGACAGGGCTTTTGTATGAAGCGCATGATTATCCCACTATAGGCGCAGTAGCAGATTATGTACTCCTAATGACCTATGAATGGGGCTATACCTACGGACCGCCTATGGCAACTGCTCCTATCAATAATGTCAGAAGGGTTCTGGAATATGGAGTATCGGTAATAGATCCTAATAAGATCTTTATGGGTATTCCAAACTATGCATACGACTGGCCCCTGCCCTTTGTGCGAAATCAAACGGCGGCAGAGAGCATAAGCAATCAGCAGGCTATCGAACGGGCGGCTGCAAATAATGTAATTATACTGTTCGATGAACAGGCACAGTCACCGAATTATTTCTATACTGATCCTCAGGGGGTGCAGCATGTTGTATGGTTTGACGATGTACGCAGCATGAATGCCAAGCTGAGGTTAATGCCGGAGTTTGGCCTAAACGGCGGCAGCATCTGGCAGATTATGAACTTCTTCCCGGGCTTGTATAATGTGTTAAGTGCGTATTTTACCATAGTGAAGGTATAAGAATGAAATATTTTACAGGCGCATACTTAAATAGCTTTATGTTACAGAAGGAACTGCTGCAGAATTGATCGGAGGCTTCCAAATGCTCCATGAAAATTGTACTACTGCCGGTTTTCATGGAGCTATTTTTATGATTATCAGGAGCTTTTGAATTGTAAAGATACCGATTAAATGTTAAGATTATATTATATTAATGTGCTGTGGGGTGAGATTATGAAGCAGGATACATATATAAGTGAGCATTATGAAGCAAGAGAATTAATTAAGGGTGTATGGCAGATACTTGATAAGCCGGACAAGATTAAGCCGGCGGTGGATATCTATCTGATTGAGGGCAGCAATAAGTCGCTTCTGATTGATGCAGGCCAAAGCAATGCTGATTTAAGGGGTTTTGTCAGACAGTTGACCGATAAGCCGGTAGAGCTGCTAATAACACACGGTCATGGTGATCATGCAGCCGGTGTTTACCAGTTTGATAAGGTATATTTGTCCCATAAGGATATTGACAGTCTGGATATATTTTTTGGGATGAAGCTGGACAAGTCTGCTGTAATTGATTTGCATGGTGGAGAAATATTGGATCTGGGTGATTGCAGGATTGAAGTTATCGCATTTCCGGGGCATACCCTTGGCTCGGTTATATTGCTGGATGAACTGCGGCAATTGCTGTTTACAAGCGACGCCTTGGGCTCCGGAACCTTATGGATGCAGCTGCCTCACTCTACATCTGTAGAGGAGTATCACGAACAGCTGTGCAGGCTGGAGAAGCGCCTGGAAGGCTTGGATAAGCTGCGAGTCTTTCCCGGACACGACTGCGGTCGCTCGCTGAATTATGGAATTGAGTATATAAGCGATATCAGAATACTGGCAGGAAAGATATTAAGCGGTGAGATAGTTGGTGAAGAAACTGCTGATCAGAGTGAGCTGTTTGGCGGACTGAGGGCATCATACGGAAAAATGAAGGAGTTCATATATAAGCCCTACAATATATATAAAGCAAAGAAATGATTTTTTTCTGCAGTTATATGGGTGAATAATCAAAGTGAGAAATTTGTCCTGGTATGGACAGACACAGGCTGGTTAAAATAATCCGACTGCCAGATGTGACAAGCAAGTATGCATTATAATTAATGAATAACAGCCTTTCTATAATTGTACCTTAAGTCTTGATATACAGGTTTTAGTCGCATTAATTGCCGGTATGCATATTATATTATGTATAAAATTGTAAGGTGTTTTGTATGTATAATCCATATCGGCCATATCAATGCCCTTATATTTATCAAGACATTTATAAAAAGCCTAAGAGATATTCAAAGGATATCAGATGCCCCTATTGCAGTTATGCACAGATGATGACCATGCCCGCATTTCCAAGAATGAATCTGGTGGATTATGGCCCATATCCCTTTGTCATTGATATAGATGAAGCAGCCAGGCAGAATACCAATTTCCGAACAGCGCTATGGACAGGGCAGTATCTGCAGCTGACTCTGATGAGTATACCCGTAGGCGGCGAGATTGGGCTTGAGATGCATCAGGATGTAGACCAGTTTATCCGGATTGAAGAAGGTGAAGGCATGGTTCTAATGGGAGAGAACAGAGATAATCTGGAATACCGGGAGAGGGTAGACGATGATTACATTATAATAATACCTGCCGGTACCTGGCATAATCTCATAAATACCGGTGATGAACCGATTAAGCTGTATTCAATATATGCACCACCGCAGCATCCGCACGGTACGGTACACGTAAGCAAGGAGGATTCAGACAGGGAAGAGCAGGAAATGCAGGGTATGCAGAGGTAAAGTAAGTTACAGTTATAAAGGAAATTACAATCAGAGAGGTTAACAAGGCATAAAGTAATATATTTCATATAATTTGACAGGTCCTGGTTATCTGACAGGGCCTGATAATTTTACTTCGGATATTGACAAAACATACAGGTACATTATATGACATATGACTGCCAAATAGCGAATACAGCCTCCTGGATGAGCTGTGTGCAGACTTTTGTAAAGAAAATTGAAGGCTAATGCTAAAGATACATGAAGGATAAAGCAGCCAGTTAATTTATGCTTGTATATGTGATTAAGTTACAGTAGAAAAAGAAAAAGGCTGGTATAATCATCTCCGTAAAATGAAAACGGGAGGATTATATGAGCAAGTTAAAGCTTTATTGGAAGAAGTATTCATTTTTTATACTATTTGCTTTTATTATTCTGGGATTGTTTGATATGAGATTTGCTTTGGCAGCGGTGATATGCATGGCAGGACCTATTATTGTATCCTTGTGGAAGGGCCGCTACTGGTGTGGTAATCTTTGTCCCAGAGGAAGCATGTATGACAGCCTGATTTCCAAAATCAGCCGAAGAAAAAAAATACCCGGTTTTTTTAAATCTGTTTATCTTAGGATATTCATGCTTCTGTTTATACTGACGATGTTTGGTTATGGAGTTTATAAAAACTGGGGTAACCTATACGGTATAGGAATGGTATTTTATAGGATAATTGTCATAACCAGCATTGTTGGAATAGTATTAGGCATGATATACAGCCAAAGAACCTGGTGCAGCTTCTGCCCGATGGGAACAATAGCCTCCTTTATAAGCAGAAAAAGAAAAAGCAGCCGGTTACTTAAGGTTTCCTCCTCATGCGTTTCCTGCAGACTTTGTGCCAAGAGCTGTCCGCTTGATTTGCTTCCATATGAATATAAAGGTGATTTGCTAAGTCACCCTGATTGCATCCAATGCGGCAGCTGTGCTGCGGCATGTCCGAAGAAGGCTATCGGATATAGTGCCAGATAAGTTAAATATATAAATTGTAATTTTGCAGGCAGTAAAAGGATACAAATTATTGCCTGCTTTTTATTATGCGCACAGTATGGGCGCAATCCAGTCCTGCAGCATCTGTGATAATAGCCATGAAAAACTGTACTGAAAATGAAATATGGTGCCAGGGATAAATTAAGGTTATTAATTTCTTTTTGGTAAAATGTCAATTATGTCGATACCGGTTATATTTTATTGCAATGAAACTTATTTTCATG